>UMKY01027431.1_pt1 | contig 10711 bp, 4 predicted proteins | sample 1966421 | NCBI WGS metagenome assembly UMKY01 (sample SAMEA4836186, study PRJEB28245) | human gut metagenome | biome: gut microbiome; material: fecal sample | place: Denmark | collected 2008 | reverse complement strand
AAGCGCAGCAGCCGATAACAAAGGCGCGGTCGGATACATGTTTCTTCCACTGCATCAGGCTGTACACGATCATCAGTACCACAAAAGGAACACTGGGGAAATAGTGGTAGATGAAAGTGATCCTGGTGACAAAGAACCAGGGCAGGTACTGCGCCAGGTAGCCGACTGCCAGAAAAGCAGCTGTTGCATATTCTCTGTGGGACAGGGTAATTGCAGTATCTGTGGAGCTCTCTGTTTTTGTGTGTCCTGTCAGAGAACAGAGAAACGCATTATTGCGAATTAACAGGTACAGGATGTAAATAAATGCCGGAATACCGATCCACCATACAACAGGATTGCCGAAAGCGCTGATCCCCTCTTTGATTGCATCGGTCACATATCCCGAATAATACCAGATCGGACGTACCATGGTCGGCCACTCATACCAGGAGGAAGAGTAGGGATGTGTCGCCTCCAGGCCACTGTGGTAATTGAACATGGAAGTCTGGTTCGCCAGCATACGGTCAAGCAGGCCGGGATGAGTAGTATTCACAAACGGCAGGTAGGACAGCAGATAGATCACTACCGGGATCAATACGAAAAAGGTCAGACAGAAATCGATGGTCTTGATCGTATAGTCAGGGAAATTCTTCACTATATATTTATGATCGATACCGTTTGTGCTTTTGCCGGGATGTGCTTTGGCATAAAGGTATTCTCGGTAGCGACGCAGCAAATGCGCGAAAAACAGCAGTGCCAGACCACATCCGGCATAGACACCGGTCCATTTGCAGGCAATGCCAAGCCCCATGCAGACACCGCACAATCCTAATGGAAGGAAGGTCTTATGTGGTGGCGTGTCATAAAAACTCATGGAGCAATAACTGTACATAAAATAGTACATGGCAATCACGAAGAACGTGATATAGACATCGATCGTTGCAATCCTCGTCTGTGTAAAATGCATAAAATCAAAGGCAAACAGGAAGCAGGCGAGAGCCGCTGCGGGGGTATTGCCGGTCATCTTCTTCCCCAGCAGATAGAGGAAGGGCAGCATGGCGATGCCAAATAAAGTACCCATGATCCGCCAGCCGAAGGGATTCATCCCGAAAATAGCGATACCCACAGAAATCAGAATTTTGCCCAGGGGCGGATGCGTATTTTCATAAGTGGGCAGTCCGTGGAGAAATTCATAAGCCGTACGGGCATGATAGATCTCATCGAAATACATACTGTTACGGAAAGAATAGCGTTCCGGGTAGCAATCGCTCTCATCGAACAAAGTCTCGTAAGCAGAGGCATTCACAGGGCGCAGGATTTCACCGTCCGCATCCGTGAAGACCAGTTCGATCAGAGAGGCATCCGTATCGGTCAGTGTGAGACGCAGGCAGCGGGCGTCTGTTACGCCTGCCTGCCGGGTCAGATCTTCCAAAGACACATCCTGCCAGGTGAAGACATTATTCAGAATGATCTCGCCCAGATACGTCCAGTCCTCGGCCTTTGAGCTACGGACTTCAGCCGTAAAATGCCGCTGATGCCAGGGCGCGATGTAACTTGCCAGGGTAACGGGAACTGTATTTTCCGGAAATTCCAGTTCAATGACCTGATTCTGTGTCATATCGTAGGTTGTCTCGGGAGCCTTGCGGTCGCCCAGGTCATAGAGTGCAAAAAAGCTGTAGAGAGCACAGATTGTCAGCAACAGACACAGGTCTGCTCTCGTGAAGCGCACCTGCTCCTTAGAAGGTGTGGGCGCTAAGGGGGAGAGAAAATGTTCCCGGAAGTGGGAGCCGAGGTCACCCGCGGTTGTGGCGGCAACAGTCACCGCTTCCCCATGAATATAATATTTCCAGATGATTTTGTAGAAATCATACAGACAATATAACATGCCTGCGGATACCAGCAGAATTATGGGAGCCTTGCGGTCATAGTTCTGCGGATCGTAATGGTACAGCACGTTGGCAGTGTTGTAGAAATGCAGCGCGGCGAAACCGGCATAACATTTCCACAGGGAGCCGGCGGGTTTATACAGACAGCAGAACAGCAGCAGTGCAAGTCCCGGATACATATAGCGTTCGTGCATTCTGACAGAAAACAGGAACATAGTCAGAATGATAAAAGCACCGAGGCAAAAATAGCGTGAAGGTTCTTTTCGGCAACGCAAGGCAATCAGAAAAGTAAAAAGAACGATCAGCACAATGGCAATGGATCCCCAGGTTCGGCAGGGAAGGAACAGAAAGATCGTGTTCTGGTCCACCCAGTTCATGCCTAACAGCCCCCAGAAATTATAGGCATTAACCGCCGCATATTCATAGGAACCCAGCGTGGAAGTATACTGCGAGGTGGCGGCATCCAGACCGAAGGGAACGCACAACAGAAGCATGCCGCAGATCACAGCCAGACCGCCGCACAGATTATAAGAAAATTTCCTCCAGGAAAAATCCTGCAAAAATACATGATCCAAAATGCCGACCAGAAGGACGGGAGTGAAGATCAGTGTCTGCGGCTTTAACAGAATTCCAATACCGTAGATCGCATAAGCCGGAAGCATTTTGCCGTCCATAAGAAACAGGCACATCAGGATCACCACAAGGGTGTGAACGGAATCCACCTGCCCCCAGCAGGAAGAATTCAGGATGATTGCCGGCTGGAACAGATAAGCACAAGCTACACATACAGATTGCATTTCGGAAAAATGCAGTCTTTTTGACGCCTCTCTGAAGAGCAGACAGCCGCAGGCCATGTCGCACAGAATAGCAGGCAGCTTTAACAGCATGATATGCAGGCTGGAATAATAAGGGATCCCAAGCAGGGAACGCAGTGCCCCGATGAGATACAGGACATACATGAATCCGGGCGGATAATCGGTAAAAGTCTCCGCGGAATAGAATGCCCCGGGACCTACGGAGAAGATCCGGTCAGCCCACGCAGCAAAACAGGCAATATCATTGCCGAAACCGTGGGTGGTATAAGCAAGGATCAGACGAAGCAGCAGGGCAGCCCCGAAAATGATCCAGACGAACCGGGTAATGTTTTGGAATTTACATTTGTCTTCCTCTTTTTGGAAACCGGTATAGCAGACACCGCACAGAAGCAGTGAAAGGATAGCAAAAAAATGTATCATAAGATATAATTCCCCCCAATATTTTTATGATCACAACTTAAAAATATCAAAAAATGAGTCTTTCGTAAAGACGAATACTTAAAAATAAGTTATAATCATTAGTAAATTCAGACAGATGCAAAAAGGGGACAAACATGAAGAATAAGAAAGTGGAAAATATCATCACAGCAATACTGGCGGCGGCAGTTCTGATCACCGGAGGGATGAGTCTGTATTCCTATCTGTCGGAGCAAAAGGCGAAAAACGAATATGATACCATAAGACAGGAGGCAGTGGTGGAAGAGTCCAGGGTGGAAGAGACGGAAGAAGTACAGGTGAAAAACTACCCCGATCTGCAGATTGATTTTGCAAATCTCAAGAAGACCAATCCGGATTTCCGGGGATGGCTTTATTTTCCGGCGCTGGATATCAGCTATCCGGTGGTACAGGGCGAGGACAACAATTATTATCTGAAGCATTCTTTTGAGGGAGAAAGTGTAAATGCCGGATGTATTTTCATGGATTGTGAGGCTTCGGCGGACTGGTCGGACCGGAACACCTTCGTCTTCGGACATAATATGCGGGATGAGAGCATGTTCGGTAGTTTTAAAAATCTGTTGAAGGGGACGGTAAGCTGTAAGGAGGATCCGTATTTTTATATCTATACGGAAGATAAGGTCTATATTTATGAAATCTTTGCTTATTACGAGACCAGAAGCACCAGCGACCGCTTCGCAACCTTTACCTCGGATGCTTCCTACGATGATTACGTGCAGTGGGCGACGGAACATTCCCTGTATGCCTCGGATGCGGACTTAAGCGACAGGGGGAACATTGTGTCGCTGTCTACCTGCTATGGTTCCGCAGGCACGAAGCGAAGAGCACTGCTCCATGGAGTACTGACAGAAACGGCCGCTTATTAGGACATTGGTACCACAAATGGACAACCAGAGAACAAAAATAAGCAATAAATCACAAATTTAATAAAAAATCTGAACCTTTTTTATGAGATCCATAGTCTTAATAGATGTAAAGAAGAACGAAAACGTTTAAGTGCGTTGGGAGTAACACATGGGGTTTCATATAAGGGAGAAATCAGATGAGCAGACTTAGTAAGTATGTAAAAGAAAAAATCGTAAAGGTTCTGGTGGCAGCGCTGGTAGTGGGAACTGTCGCAGGGAACGGAACACTTACGGTACAGGCAGAGGAAGCGGCTACAGTAGTAGGGGAAGAGTCTGTATCCGGTGGTGACGCTGTTGTGAAAGAAAATGTAGTAGCTGATCCGGAGGTAACACCGGAAGCAACGACGATGGTTACACCGGAAGAGGCAGCAGGTGCAGGTCTTATCATGCCGCTGACAATGAATTTATGTGCGGAAGCAAATGAGACAGTAAATGCGGTGACTGTGGATATTGCTGGAGTTTTAGGAGCTGCCAATGGCTATGGAATTTTTGTAGAGGGAATTACGGAGCAGAGCGGTGACAGTGAAGCTAATATCTGCACAGGCAGTTTGAAATATTATAATAACATTGGCTATACAGGAAAAGGTACTATTTATGTAGATGGTGAATATACAGGTTCAGGCTCCAATATTAGATGTTCTAATCTGATTCTAAAATCAGCTTCTTTTGAGCAAAGAGGTAATCAATGGTTTGTAAATGGAGTTTATGTAGGAACCACTGAGCAGATTGGAAAAATTGAAAGAGGTCAGTTCGATCTGGCAGGAGCATTTACAGCTATTCGTACAAATGCTGAAAACTTGCATGCAATGGGAACGGAATTGAGTTCTAATGAGATTTCCTTGAATGATGGACAGAATATTTTTCGCGTAAATGGAATTTCGGATTTTGAACCTAAAGTAGCTGTGGAAAACGGTAAAACGGTTGTATTTAATATAACACCTGATGGTAATAATTTTAAGTTGGTAGGACAGAGCACATCTGGCATTGATAATTACCCGGAAGCAGATAATGCAAATTTGTTAGTGTATAATTTTGGAACATATGATGGAACTATTACTTTATCTACTACAAGAGGAACGATTCTTGCACCATGTGCTAAGGTGATTCTCGAAGCAGGAAATAATTCAGGTAGAATTGTAGCTGCAAATTTGCAAACGCAAGCAGAGTGTCACTTTAGTGGAAATGAGTGGCATCCCAGTGAAGAGCCTACGCCGACCGTGACACCGACGGCAACACCAACGGCAACACCTACGGCAACACCTACGGCAACGCCAACGGCAACACCAACGGCAACGCCAACGGCAACACCTACGGCAACACCAACGGCAACACCAACGGCAACGCCTACGGCAACACCGTCGACAACTCCTGACAACAACCCGACACCTACTCCGACTCCGGGCGCTCCGGATACGACGCCAACCCCGGATGATCCCGGCACCCCTGACGATCCCGGTACCCCTGCGGATCCTGTAACACCCGAGACACCGCAGGTACTTGGTGCGAGACGCCGCAGAATGGTGACGATCGAGGATGATCCGACACCTTTGGCAGACAGAGCAGTCCTCGGAGCATCGAGACGGCCGCAGACCGGCGACGCTTCCGATGCATGGAATCTTGGTTTCGCCTTATCCTTGACAGGTCTGGGAGCATGGCTTATCCTTAAGAAGAAGCAATAAGAACAGTAATGACATATAGTTACCATAAAATTCATGAAAGAGGGTAAACAAATGAAAAAAAGATGGATGAGTCTGATTCTGACAGTAATCATGATGCTTAGCCTGGCAGGCTGCGGCAGGAATGCAGATCTGTCCTCTGTCAGTCGTGATCCGGCGGACAGTGACGGAACCGTATGGTTCGATGAAGAGGCGGTGGCGCTGGCAGGATCTGTACAGAGAGCCGGCATGAGCGAAGCAGAGATTGCCCGGGCCAATGAACTTCGCACCATGGCAACCGATGCACTGGCACTGGTGAATGCGAAGAGAGCAGAGAATGGACTTGCGGAGCTTACCTGGAGCAACGGACTGGAGTCCTGCGCTATGGTAAGAGCACAGGAAGCTGCTTCCAAATTCTCTCATACCAGACCGAACGGCAGAGACTGGTATACCGTGAACAGTGAACTGATGTGGGGTGAGAACCTGGCGAAGGGATATGATTCCGCACAGAGCGTGGTAGATGCCTGGATGGCTTCTCCCACCCATGCAGCGAATATCCTGGCAGGCGATTTTACGACCTGCAGCATTGCTGTCTATGAGACAGGTGGAAAACTGTATTTTGCACAAGAATTTGGTTATTGATCCCAAAAAGTTTCTGCCTAATGGGACAGAAAAATATAAATAAACAGACAAAACAGGGAAAGAGTTGATATTTTTTGAAATATTAACTCTTTCTTTGCACTCATAAGGTAGCAAAAAGGTTCGGAAAATGTTATAATGATGATACAGCAGTAGTGTTAGCAGCATTGCAGAAAAATGCCGGCTTGAGAAGGTGGAGAGACATCTCGCCGGAGAAAAGAGGTACATTATGAGTGCAAAAACTACACAGAAGGGACAAAAGCGTCAGACCAATGGTAAGACCACGATCCGCGAGCGGCTGCAGAAGGCAATCCGGCGGCTGGTATTGCTATCGATCGTATCATTGGTCATTGTGTCTATGATCATGAATCTGTCAGGTACCCTGAGCAGACTGAAGGCTGATATGCAGGAGATCGCAAAGCTGTCAGCGGATCGGATCCGTCAGGAATTAACGGTATCGGAGACGATCGTATCTGAGCTGGGATGCAGCTATCAGCTTTCCGCGGCTGTATTTACACCGGCACAGAAGCAGGAGTATATTAATCAGCGCGTGGAAGCTTATGGAATGGTCAGGGGGAAGCTGATCGGAAGTAATGGTATCTGTGCCGCTGACGGAACGGATTATAATGATCGTGAGTATTTTAAACGGTCCATGCAGGGAGAAGTGGTGGTATCGGATCCCGTAATTGCCAAGACAGACGGAAAACTCAGCGTGATCATATCTGCACCCGTCTATGAAGGCGGAGATAAAGACGGTGAGATCATCGGCGTGGTATTTGTAGTACCGGATCCGGAGTTCTTAAATGATATTTGCGCAGCCATTTCTATCAGTGAGCATTCCGGATGCTACCTGTTGGGGTCTACGGGTATTACGATCGCACATAGTGATTCCGCCATTGCCCAGGAGCAGAAAAATAATATTGAATTGTCACAGACAGACAGCTCACTGAAGGGAATTGCTAAAATAGAGCAACAGATGCTTAAGGGTGAGACAGGATACGGAACCTATTTCAGAAAAGGTGCTTATACATTACAGGCGTATGCCCCGATTGATGGTACTGACGGCTGGATGGTGGCTGTAGATGCACCGGTTACGGATTTCCTGGGTTCCGTTGTAATAGGCATTATCATAGGTGCTGCGATCGGTGTGATCGCAGTGGCATACAGCATTTACAAGGCACAACAGATCGGACAGCGTATCGGGGAGCCGGTGGCACAGTGCACAGACAGAATACAGCTGTTAGCACAGGGTGATCTGCATACTCCGACACCGAAGGTAGAGACCGGCGATGAGCTGCAGATACTTGCGGAGGCTACCGCCAGTCTTTCCGATAATTTGCAGCAGGTAATCGGTGATACGGACTATCTGTTGGGAGAAATGTCTGAGGGCAATTTTGCGATCGTAAGTAATTGCAGGGAAGCCTACATAGGAGATTTCAGCGGATTACTGGAGTCTATCCGCAAGCTGAATCATAAGCTCAGTGAGACACTGGGTGAGATCAAAAATGCGGTAAGCCAGGTGTCTGCCGGCGCGGGTCAGATGGCGGATGCCGCACAGGGACTGGCAGAGGGTGCTACAGACCAGGCCGGTTCTGTGGAGGAACTGCAGGCGACCATTACGAACGTCACTGAGATCGTGGAGAAAAATGCCAAGGCTCTCGGAGCATCTTATGAGAAGGCAATGGAATATCAGCAACAGGCCAGAACCAGTGGAGAAGAGATGAAGGGACTGACCGATGCCATGCAGCGGATCAATGAGACTTCCAAGCAGATCAGTGATATTATCGGTGAGATCGAGGATATCGCATCCCAGACGAACCTGTTGTCCCTGAATGCAGCAATTGAAGCTGCCAGAGCGGGGGAAGCCGGAAGAGGTTTCGCCGTGGTGGCTGAACAGATCCGGAAGCTTGCGGATGACAGTGCACAGTCCGCGGTACATACCAGGGAACTGATCGAAACCTCGCTGCAGGAGATTGAAAAAGGAAATCAGATCACGGATAAAACGGCGGAAGCTTTGCAGAAAGTGGTGGAAGGTATTGAGGATCTGGCGAACGAGTCCAAGAAAGCCATGGAAGAATCCAATGCACAGGCAGATGCCATGTCCCAGATCGAACAGGGCATCGAGCAGATATCTACGGTGGTACAGAACAACTCCGCTACCGCAGAGGAGACTTCCGCTACCAGTGAAGAACTGTCTGCTCAGGCGACCAACATGAACGAACTGACAGATGCTTTCCAGTTAAGAAACGAGAAATAATCGGTGACGGTTATCATCAAGCCGGACATTTCCGCATACAATGCATAGAAACAAGCATTGGAGAGCAGCCGTGTTCGAGAAGCAGAATATACAGGAAACCATAAGTAAACTAAATAGTGACACAGTGAAAGGTCTTACCGAAGGTGAGGCCTTTCGTCGTTTACGGCAAAATGGCAGGAACGAGATGAGAGCTGCGCGGAAAAAGACAAAGATACAGCTTTTTCTGGAGCAGTTGAAGGATCCGCTGATCTACATATTATTGATTGCAGCGGTGGTATCCATTCTCCTGGGAGAAGTCAGCGATGCCTTGATCATCGGTACGGTGGTCCTGGTAAATGCGCTAGTGGGAATGCTCCAGGAGGGAAAAGCTCGAAAAGCACTGGAAGCGTTAAGAAAACTTACCACTCCCCGGACGATCGTGATCCGCGACGGCATCCGAAGAGAGATCCCCGCGGCGGAACTGGTGACGGGAGATCTGGTGGAGCTGGAGGCAGGGGCACGGGTTCCGGCGGATATCAGACTGACCAGAAGTGCGAACCTCCAGGTGGAAGAATCCGCGCTCACCGGAGAATCCGTCCCGGTGGAGAAAGATGCCCTGTTCCTGGCAGACTGCAGGCAAGAGATCCCGTTAACCGAACGGGTCAATATGGTCTATATGTCCACAGTGGTGACGAACGGTCATGGGGAAGGTCTGGTGGTGGCCACCGGCATGGATACGGAGATCGGCAGGATCGCTTCCATGATCACGGATACGGAAGATGAGATGACACCATTACAGAAGCGGCTGGGAGATCTGGGGAAGCTATTGAGTATTCTCTCTCTGGGGTTGTGCGCCGGACTGTTTTTGCTGGCGGTATTTCAACATAGAAATATTCCGGAGATGCTTCTGGTAGCGATCTCACTTGCGGTTGCCGCAGTACCGGAAGGGCTGCCGGCAGTAGTCACAATCTGCCTGGCCCTGTCAGTGACCAGAATGGTCAAAGTGCACACCATCATTCGAAGACTTCCTTCGGTGGAGACACTGGGAGCGGTCAGTGTGGTCTGTTCGGATAAGACAGGAACACTTACCCAGAACCGACTCACTGTGGAGAAATGCTGGTGGTACGACGTGATGGAGGATGTCACGGGGACAGGTGGCAGAGGGGAACACCGCATTCTGCCGGAGCTGTTGAGAGGGATGCTTTTGTGCAATGATGCTTCGCTGCGGGGAGAGCAGCGCATCGGAGATCCCACGGAGCTGGCACTTTTAGACTTTGGGGCGAAATACGGTCTGCAGAGAGAGCGGCTGGAGCGGCAGTATCCACGCTTTGATGAGATCCCCTTTGATTCCGAGCGGAAAATGATGACGACCTGTCATAGGCTTCCCGGTGGCAGATCCGGGAGAGGGATTGCCTATACCAAAGGGGCTCCGGATGTGATCCTGCAGCACTGTACCCATATTTTACAGGAAGGAAGGAGCATTCCCATGACCTCCGCGCAGCGGAAGCGGATAGGTGAGGCTGTGGAACGGATGAATTCCCTCTCTCTTCGGACGCTGGCAGCGGCACAGAGTGAAGACTGCAGAGGTGGGGAAGAGGGAATGACGTTCCTTGGTATCGTGGGAATGCGGGATCCCGCCAGACCGGAGGCTGGGGAAGCCGTGGAGATCTTCCGTCATGCGGGGGTGACCACGGTGATGATCACGGGAGATCATGTGGATACTGCCTATGCCATTGCCAGACAGCTGGGGATCGCGGGACACCGCAGCCAGTGTATTACGGGCAGAGAACTGGAACGGCTGGATGACACTTCTTTTTTAAAGAGAATTAAGGACTTAAGAGTCTATGCAAGAGTCACGCCTGCACAGAAGGTGCGGATCGTGAAGGGGCTACAGCTAAATGGGGAGATCGTGGCGATGACCGGTGACGGGGTCAATGATGCCCCCTCCTTAAAAGCGGCGGACATTGGTGTGGCTATGGGAACCGGAGTGGATGTCGCCAAACAGGCAGCGGATATGATCCTAGCGGATGATAATTTTGCCACCATTGAAAAAGCCATCGAGGAAGGCAGAGGTGTGTATGAGAATATCCGGAAATCGGTGATTTTTCTGCTATCGTCCAACCTGGGAGAACTGATGACC
>UMKY01075937.1_pt1 | contig 10802 bp, 12 predicted proteins | sample 1966421 | NCBI WGS metagenome assembly UMKY01 (sample SAMEA4836186, study PRJEB28245) | human gut metagenome | biome: gut microbiome; material: fecal sample | place: Denmark | collected 2008 | reverse complement strand
TTAACAACATTTCATCATACTTATATTATTGACATACCAGTCCATTTATGATATAATGTATTCGGGTAGTTTTAACTAACTCTCTATTGAATGCGGAGGACGATATTATGATGGAATACACGAACAAGTACTGGAAAATGATAATGCCGCTTGTCAAAAAGAGCCTTGTTAAGCGGTTCGGAAAAGAAGAAACCGCTTTGCTGGTACAGAAAACAGACGCAATTTACCGTGAAATGCTTAACCGCTCGGACGATATCGGCAAGGACAATCCTATGGCTTCGAACCTGTACGAATGTCTGATATTCCTTGCAATATGGAAAGCGGCAGACGGAAAAATAAGCGTTGACGGCCTGCGCGAAATCACTCATGAGGTAATGGGATTCCCAATTATGAAAGCAGTCGGGTTATTCATGAACGCCAACAGATCCGGGCTTGACAAGCTTGAAAAGAAGATGCACCAGAATGCAGAGTGGCTTGAAGTCCACCCGCAGTACAAGGAGTTTTCGTGGGATTTCAACTTCGATAAAACCAAGCATCCGGAGGGATTCTACTATCATTTTACCAGATGTCCGCTGAACGATTTCGCACGCAGAGAGGGTTATCTAGAAGTGCTTCCGGTCATGTGTGAAATAGACCTGGTAACTGCGAGCCTCATGCACGCAAAGCTTATTCGCAGGCAGACGCTCGCTTCAGGAGGAGAAATGTGCGATTACTGGTTCGTTGGGGATAAAAGCCCGTCAGCCAAATAAAGAAGGGACATCATGATAAAGGTTACTGAATTGAGCGAAAATGAGATCGAGGAAATAGGCGAGGCATTCGCTGATTACAATTACGCTGACGGCGAAAAGGGAATGTCCTTTCTCTATAATGGAAGGGACAGCGTAAAGGAATACATATGCGGGTACGTACGCGCAATGCTGGCAGGAGGCTGTCTTTTCAGCACAAGCGATAAGCACGAAGCATTCGTGGCTTACAAATTCTCAAAGGATAAGCTGCCGGCGTCCGCCGGATTTATTCTGCTGAAAACCGTGCTCCTGACGCTCGGTTTTAAAGGCGCGGTAAATATGCTTTCAGCCATAAAAAAAGGCGGAGAATCTTACGAAACCACCTTAAAGAAGCAAAAGAACCCTATATTTTCGTTGGAATGCTGGTGGTTCGCAAGCAGTATCAGTGTCAGGGATTCATGCGAAAAGCGCTCGACATCGCCTTTGACGAAGGACGTAAACGCGGAGTACCCGTGCTTCTTGAAACTGACGCCGCTCTGAAACGCGACAAATACGTCCACCTCGGAATGACAAATATGCGCACCAGAAAGCTTGACGACAGCGCATTCCTGTTCGACCTTGTGAAAGAAAACTGAATATATCAAGTGCTTTGCAGTCCACCTGCGCCGGGAATCATTATTGTTCCATGCGGAACGTATCTCATCAGCCGTTTTTTCCGGCAGGAGCTCAAATTGCTTCCCAGTGAGGTAATTTCTGCTTACCCAGTCAGCGCAGCGGCATGCCGGGTCAAACAGGTAAACCAGCTTTTATTGTTACCACATTTGACCATGCGCCGTAATAGGTCACGCCGTTCACTTTTTTGTACGGACGCACCTTGAACTGCTCGGTATCGCCGCTCGTGTAGTTCACAGTGCGGCTGAGTTTCCCGCTGCTCATAGCTACTCAACGTATTTTCCCTTGCTGAGGATATAGTAATTTAATCCTGCATTTATCGGAGTTCGAGAGAGCTTCCGCGATGCTTGGGGTGCCGATAAATCTTACTGCGGCTGCATAACCGCCGTCAGCTGTATCAAATTTCTTGATGATAGGCGAGCAGTCCTTTTCGCTGTCCTCTACAAACATTTCGATGGTGCAGCCGCCCTGACCGCCGTAAGGATCGGTGAGGTAAAAATCGACGTGATATGCCGCGTCGGGAAGTTCGACGTCTTCGTCGCGCTCCTGCGAAAAATCACCGACCCATGCCGACATGGAAAGCGCTGTTTCATCTTTTGGCTGGGTCTTATTGAAAAGCCCGGACTTATTCTTGGGGACAGAGAATATCAGTGACGTATAGTTCGGCATGAAATCAGTGCTTACAAATATATCAGGATTGCCGGAACAAAATCTCCTGTCCGCTCCAACTGTTTGAACGCACATTGAAAACGGCTCAGCACTCAAATCACTCTGCGCCGTTTTCCGGAAAATCCTCGGTGCCGGAGACATCCTCCCTTTCAGCAAGGAGTTCCTTGTCGCGGCAGCGGAGCATGCTGCAAACTATGACCATTCCCGCGAGTATCATCATTCCGATGCCCGTGAGGATAAGTCCGCTGCTGAGTCCTGCGGGGTAGAAATTCAGCACGATAGTGTGCTTGCCCTCCGAAACCGGAACGCATATCAGCGATTCGTCAAGGCAGGTGTCCCAGTTGACGTACTCGCCGTCTATCTGTGCTGTCCAGCCCTCCTCGGCGGGAATGGTCGTGAACAGCGCGCAGTCCCGGGGAGCGTCAACGGTGAGCTCCAGCGTGCAGCCGCCGGTGCGGGCGAGGGTCGTGCCGGAGTTCAGCTCGTCCATGGCGCTGTGGAAACGCTCCATTGAGGCGCTGTCAATGTAATAGAACCAAGCGTTCGTGTAGTACACGGCGTCGTCCAGCAGCTTGAGCTTCACCCTAAACGAATCCCCCTTGCGGTAAGAGCCCAGGTACTCTATACCGTGGTTTTCGTACAGGAAGTAATTCCCACGGTAAATGTCGTTGACGTAAAGCTGAGTTTCACGCTCGTACTTCGTCGGCAGGAACATATACACCGGGCCGTCCGCCGAAGCCGTTACCGTGTATTCCACCCACGCGTCGTCATCGGTGTTCTTCTTGCGGTAACTGTAGTGCGAATCCGTCGTGGAGCCTATCCGGATATTGTCGCTGTCGAAGGTCACGTCGTCGATAGCCTTGAACACCGCCGTGCCCTTCTTTCCGGCAAGCATTGAAGCGAGCTTGTTCTGCGCCTGGAACGGCGAATACTCGCTGATGTCGAAATCTATAATGCCGCCGTCGGCAAGGTAGGCGATACCTAGGTCGTCGGGGTTCTTGTAGACGGTTATCGCGGTGTCTGTCTCCACCGGAACGGTCTGCGTGTAGGAAACGGTTTTGGAATCCGTCGCGAACACGTATCTTACGCCGAAAATATCGTCTGTAAGCTCGGTCGCGCCGTCGTAGCGGGTGTAGTGCTCCCTCGCGGCGAAGCCCAGGGACTTCAGCAGCGCGATAGCCTTCGCGTTGAGCGTGCTTGAGCTGTGGCTCATGCCGTACATTCTCAGTGCGATGTCGTCGTTGACGCAGCGGTGGAATGTCTTTTCCATGCGGTAGAAACCGGGATCCTGCTCGTGTATCTGCTCGGAAACTTCCCGGGTCAGCGGGATATCCCAGCGGTAGCTCTCACGGGTGGAGAACACAATGTCGTCGTGCATCTGGTAGAGCGACTGCGCGGTGTTGAGGTACGCCTCGGCGCACACGAATACCGCCATTACAACGCACATCGCCTTCTTCCCGATGTTCTTTTTGTAAGCCCACGCCAGAATAAGCATGACCGCAAGGCAGACCAGCGGAATAAGCACAGTCAGCACCTGCTCGTAGTGGTCGCCGTCGTCGGCGAGGTCAGCGTAAAGGAGCATTGCAAACGGTATCGCGAACGCCGCCGCAAATCCCCTTCCGTGCACCTTGTCCAGCTTGTCGAACGCCTGCGCGCCCAGAATGATCAGCAGGAAGCTGACCATGAACGAGTAGCGGTAAGGGAGCCAGTTAGGCATCTGACCGCCGTGCCACATCATATCCACCGGGCGAATGTACATGCACAGCACCATCACGCCGATGAACACCGCCGAGGCGATACGCTCCCGGGCGGAGAAGCGGCGGCATGTGAAGTACAGTATCGTGCACACCAGCGCGAGGGTCCCGGCGTAGAGGATAGGCATGCCCTCCATGCGTACGGTGTCGTATTCCGTTGGGAACAGCTTGATGAGAATATCCGCAATGTTAAAATTCTCGGCAAGGGAGTAATCCGGGTCAGAAAACGCGAATTTTCCGTTGGAAAGCGACTTGTACACCGGCAGGATCATGAAGCAGGACATCAGAATGCCGCTCACCGAACCTGCGCCGTACATCAGCACAGAGCCGCAGACCTCCCCGAAGCACTTGTTGGCGCTCTTTCCGGAGGCAAGGTACCATACGAAGTACAGCGCCGAGAAGATCCCGACCATATAGCCGATATAGAAATTTGCAGCGAAGATGTAGACCAGCGACAGCACGTAAAGCAGGAACTTCCTTTTATCACAGATACGCTCTACGCCCATAGCCACCAGCGGAAGCGCGACCAGACCGTCCAGCCACATGGGGTTCATAGTCTGCACGATGAAGTAGCCGCACAGCGCCCACATCACCGAAAAGCACACCGTAGTAGTCCGGCGGCAGCCGCGGTGCCTTCCGAGGAACAGCGCGCAGGTAAGCCCCGCCGCGCCCGCCTTTGCGAGCATCATCGTCATCAGACCCTCGGTTATCCACTCCCGCGGGAAGATCCAGACCAGGAGGTTGAACGGGCTTGCGAGGTAGTACCCGATTATGCCCATGAACTCACCGGAAAGGTTTCTGCTCCAGCTATACCATATGCTTTCGTCCCCGGCGAACACGTCGTACATGTAGTCGTAGTAGTAAACGTACTGCGCGTTCAGGTCGAGGGACAGCACGGAGCGCGCCCCGAACGGCCACACCTGGAATACGATGTACGCCCCGAACAGGATAACCACAGGCAGCAGAAAAGACAGCCAGTACGCCCGGCTGTCAAAGATGGCTTTTCTGACGCGCGTGAGAACGTTTCTGAACGCCGTCAGGGTGCTGTTAATTTCCATTGTCGCTCCCCTTTCCTCCGGCAGTTCGTGAGATTATATATCTCGGGCGCTGCTTTATCTCCTCGTAGATTTTGGAGAGGTAGTATCCGATAACGCCTACGCCAAGCAGAATGCAGGCTCCGGTAATGAGTATCAGCAGTATCACGGTCGAGAATCCCTCGGCGGCCTGCCCGCAGAAATACTTTACCAGCGTCTGAACGCCGAGCACAAGCGCCATCACAAAGAAAATCACGCCGACCCAGGTAATGAGGTGGATAGGCACGTTTGTGAACGAAGTGATGTTGTTGAGCGCGAATTTGAACAGGCTCTTCATGCTGAACTTGCTTTTTCCTGCGGCGCGGGGCTGAACGTCGAATTCCACGCGCTCCACAGTGAAGCCGACCCAGCTCGAAAGCGCCCGGAAGAACGTGATGCGCTCCGGCAGCTCGTTAAGCGCGTTTATGACCTTCCTGTCCATCAGCTTGAAATCGCTGGCTCCGTCCAGGCTGATCCCCGAGGAGCTTTTCATCATCTTGTAGAAGCTCCGTGCGAACAGCTTGTGGAGCAGCCCTTCCCTGCCGCGGGAGCGCTTGACCGCCTCCACGACCTCCGCGCCGCCCTGCCACAGACGGTACATCTCCGGGATAAGCTCCGGCGGGTGCTGAAGATCGCAGTCAATGCAGACTGCGCAGTCTCCGGCGGCGTTTTTCAGTCCCGCGAATATCGCGCCTTCCTTGCCGAAATTCCGGGAGAATCCCAGTCCGCGCACGTTAGGGTCAGCCTCTGATGCCGCCGTTATCTCCCGCCAGGTGTCGTCCCTGGAACCGTCGTCGACGAAGATCAGCTCGTAAGGAATGCCGTTTTCTCTGAGTATCCCGGCAATCACTGACGCGGTGCGCTTTATGTTCTCGTGTTCGTTGTATGAAGGTATAATTACTGAAAGCATCTGCTGAAATTCACTCCCGGGTCATTCTCCGATTATCTTGACCAGCACGGTCTTTTCACGGCAGCCGTCGAAGTCGCCGTACATGATGAACTGACGAGGACCAAGCTCTAGGCGGCCCTCGGTGACGGGTATGGTAACGCTGGCGCCGAGGAGCATCTGCTTCATGTGAGCCGCTCCGGCGCTGGTGTAATCCACCTTATAGTTGCTCTCGTCGGGAACGATCTTTCTCAGCATTTCCGTCCAGTCCTCGAAAAGATCCTCGCGGTCGTTCTCAAGGAATATCGCCGAGGTTGTGTGCTGGGAGTAGACTACGCATATCCCCTCGCTGATGAAGCTCCTGCGGACGCACTCCTCCACCTCGAAGGAAAGATTCAGGAACTGCTCGTTGGAATCGGAAGTAATAGTAAGCTGCTGCCGGTAGTTTCTCAATGAAAACATCTCCTTTTTTAGTCAGTACGTTCCCTGACGGTAAGTATGCCGCTCTCCAGCGACGCGTGTATCAGCTTTCCGCCGCCGTTGAAGCTGTACATGTAGCTCCCCGGGAAGCTCCCGCTGATGAGATCGGTTCTTAGTTCGCCGATATCCGTTTCAAAATCCAGCGCCACGCTGCTCCCCTTCGGGAACACTATCTCGGCGTTCCCCGTGCGGGACTGCACCGCGCTTCCGGTTATAACGCTGTAGAAATCAAGCAGAATGTTTCCGCTTGCCGTGGAAAAACTGCACAGCGAGCGGGTGTTTTCCGATGTGATGTCGCCACTGTTCGTGACGGTGGTTATTTTCTCACTGTCGACGTCCCCGAGCGTTACGTCCCCGGATACCGTATAAATAAGTATGTCGCGGTAGTATTCCCGCGGGAGGTACAGATACATTCCATAGCTCTCGTGCTCATTCGCAAAGAGCGAGACCACGAATTCCCCGCTCTCGGATATCGTCAGCGAATTGTCGCCAAGCTCCGCGGTGAGCGGAACATCGTTGCGGTACTTCATTCGGATACGGTCGCCCTCGTAGGGGATCACTGTGACGTCCGTCTTGAGAAGGTCAACGCTGATGTACTCGCACAGCGGGAAGTACTCGTCGCCCTCATTCGAGGAGCCGAGGCTCTCCCCGGGAATGAGGAACGCCAGAGCCGCGAAGGCCGCGGCAAGTACTGCGGTAATTATGAGCCAACGGTTTATTCCGCGTTCCACAAGAATCCCTCCATGCTCAGTACGGCTTCCAGCCGCGGCAGATATCGCACCTGCGCTTCACCCGCAGGAACAGCCTTGAGATCACGAACCCCGCCTTGACCGCCGCCAGTCCGAGGAAGGCGGAGCCGCAGGCAGCGGCAAGTCCGCCGAATATCATCAGCTCCGGCGTGAGCGAGGTCACGATGAACTGCGCGTTGAACAGCTTTACGGCGACCCCGGCAATGCTGAGCATTATCCCGGCGGGGATACCGAAAGCCGCCGCCGAAAGCATTGCGAGCATAGCACAGAAGGTCAGCAGAAACAGCACCGCAAACCCGGACTGCATTGCACAAACCTTAAATTTAACCGTTCGCGTCATCAGCTCACCGCCGTTCTGAATTCGGAATGTCAGGACTCAGAAGTTTTCCTCCACTTTCTTGTAAGCATGGGCAGGATCATTCCGCCGAGTGCGTTGCCAAGAACTACCACAAAAACGAACGCCAGGTTTCGAAACGTGAAAGTCTGTTCGCCGATCGCCGCGCCGTTATAGAAAGAATTCGCAATAGAGTGGTCGAACCCGCTGAAAATGAACACGGGGACGCACAGAAAAACGCCGATCTTCTGACCGCGCTTCCACAGGTCGACCGCGAGGTACATCAGCAGACCGCAGAGTATCGAGGAAAGCACCCACTTCTTGGGGTCTGCGGCGAGTTTAGACGCGTAGCTTGCCCGCGCGGACTCCGCGATATCGGGCAGGCAGAAGCTGACCAGGATCCCCATTATAAAGGTAGTCAGCAGATTCACCACCAGAATGAGCAGCACAAGTCTTATGTACTTGAAATCTTTAAAATGCTCGGCAATGTATCCGACCTTGCCGGTATACAGATTGAAGCCGTACTCGCAAATCGCGAAAAGTCCCAGTGAGAACAGCACTGCGCCCGCCCACATCATGCCAGACTTAGTACTGGCGAGGAGTACGCAGCCGCCTATTGATATCAGAATTCCTGATGCGGCAGCCTTTTTTATATCAGTTAACATATAGCCTCCGATTTTTTTGTTTTACACATTTCAACATTTATTTCTTTATTAGAACCGCGGCACACTCAACGTGGCTCGTCCGCGGAAAAAGGTCGAACGGGCGCACTTTTTTCAGCGCGTATCCCAGCTCTTCCAGGCGCTTGCAGTCGCGGGCGGCGGTAGCTGCGTTGCAGGAGATCATCACGATACGCTCCGGCTGCATTCCCGCGCACGCGGTGAGCGTAGCGTCGTCGCAGCCCTTTCGCGGTGGGTCGAGGATTATCACGTCCGGACGCTCCCCGGCGCTTTCTAGCTGCTTTGCAGCCTGTCCTGCGTCCGCGCAGATGAACTCCGCATTACCTATGGAGTTGCGCTCAGCGTTCCTTCGGGCGTTTTCAACCGCCTGCGGAACTATTTCCGCGCCGATAAGCCGGCGGGCCTTCCCCGCCATCGAAAGACCTATCGTGCCGGCTCCGCAGTAGAGGTCGAGCAGCAGCTTTCCCTCAGGCTCGGCGAATTCAGCTGCCTGGGCGTACAATGCCTCGGCTGCCGGAGTATTCACCTGATAGAACGCCCTCGGAGATATCTCCACCTTAACGCTGCACATTGTGTCGCTGATATCCGGCTTTCCAGCAAGGACTATCTCCTCATCGCCGAGTATCACGTTAGTTTTCTCGCGGTTGATGTTCAGAACCACTCCGGTGATCTGCGGGAAGCGCCCCGTAACGCTCTTTGCGAGCTTCTGGAACTCCGGTACCTTTCTCCGTGCGACAAGACAGAGACAAATCTCCCCGCTGTAGTGCCCGCGGCGTAAATAGATGTGCCGCAGCACGCCCTCGTGCTTTTCCTCGTTATAAACCGAAATGCGGAGCCTGTCCGCCTGTTCAGTGACAAAATTCGCGATCTCCGCGAATATCTCCGGCTGGAGAGCGCACTTTTCCGTGGGTATCACCCGGTGGCTCCGCTCAGAGAAGAAGCCGCAGACCGTTCTGCCGTCCTGCCTGGAAAGCGGCATCTGCAGCTTGTTGCGGTATCCGTCGACACTTTCACTGCCGCGTATCGGGAGCATTTCCGGCGAAAGACCGCCTATCCTTCCGAACGCGTCGCGCACGAAGCCCTCCTTTGCGCGGAGCTCCGCCTCATATGAAATGTGCCGGAAGCAGCAGCCTCCGCACTTTCCGTAAACCGGGCAGTCGTTTTCAACGCGGTCCGGAGAAGCGGTCAGAATTGCTTCCAAGCGCCCGTAAGCGTAGCTTTTCAGCACCTTGACTATCCGGCAGGAGATAACGTCCCCCACCGCCGTAAACGGAACGAAAACCGCCATGCCGCAGCTGTTCTCGTCCGCGCCGTAATGCCCCACGCCGCTGCCCTCGTTGGTGAGTGCGGTTATCTCCAGCGTGACGACATCGTTTTTATTGAGCATCAGATCTCACCCAAGCTCTTTGCCTTGAGGTAAGCATAGATGAAACCGTCTATATCGCCGTCCATAACGGACTGAATGTTGCCGCTCTCGTAGCCTGTGCGGGTATCCTTCGCAAGGGTGTAGGGCATGAATACGTAGGAGCGTATCTGGCTTCCCCATTCGATCTTGAGCTGTTCGCCCTTGATATCGCTTATCTTCTCGAGGTGCTCGCGCTCCTTGATCTCAACCAGCTTTGACATCAGCATCTTCATACAGAAATCGCGGTTCTGTACCTGCGAACGCTGGGTCTGGCAGGCAACAACGATACCTGTAGGCTTATGAATAAGTCTGACCGCCGAGGAGGTCTTGTTGATGTGCTGACCGCCCGCGCCGCTCGCACGGAACACTTCCATGATGATATCCTCGTCGCGGATCTCAACGGAAACGTCCTTTTCGATCTCCGGCATAACCTCGACGCTGGCGAAGCTGGTGTGTCTGCGGCCCTGGGCGTCGAACGGAGAAACGCGCACCAGCCTGTGCACGCCGTTTTCGGACTTCAGAAATCCGTATGCGTTGAAGCCCTGAATATGGATAGAAGCGCTCTTGATTCCGGCTTCTTCGCCGTCGAGCATATCGAGTATCTCGGTCTTGAAGCCGTGGCGATCCGCCCACTTCATGTACATTCTAAGCAGCATGGATACCCAGTCCTGAGCCTCGGTTCCGCCTGCGCCCGCGTGGAACGTCAGGATAGCATTGGAGCTGTCGTACTCGCCGGTGAGCAGCGTTGCGAGCTTCTGCTCCTCAAACTCGGACTTTACCTTCTCGGCAAGCTCCTTCACCTCGTCTACGGCGCTCTCGTCGTTCTCCTCCTCGGCGAGCTCTATCATCGCGAGAACATCGTCGTGGTTCGTTTTCATGCGGTTGAAGCTGTCGATGGTGTTCTTGTACTGACCTATCTGCTGCTGAACCGCCTGTGCCTTTTCGGGGTCGTCCCAGAAGTTTGGCTCGGTGGATTTCATCTCAAGCTCGTCTACCTTGATTTTCAGTCCCTCAAGGTTCAGCGCACCCTTCAGCTCCTCGATCTGGGGAGTGAGCGCCTCCATGGCTAATCTGGTTTCGTCGTACTGTATCATATTCTCTCCTGTAATATATAATTAGTTTTATAAAGTACTTTTGTTCATAAAAATACCAATTATCTTATATAGTATATCACAAATCAGGTGAATTTGCAATACCCGAAAAGCAGATTTTCAAACAAACCCGCGAAATTTCTCGGCATTTACTGCAAAACGGCAGAAAAATGATATTGTCAATATAGCTCTTTACACATTTCACTCAAAAATTTTGAGTAACAGTACAATGGAATAAATATCCACGAAGCGCAGCGAAGTGGATATTTATTCCATTGTGTCAG
>UMKY01062878.1_pt1 | contig 10968 bp, 11 predicted proteins | sample 1966421 | NCBI WGS metagenome assembly UMKY01 (sample SAMEA4836186, study PRJEB28245) | human gut metagenome | biome: gut microbiome; material: fecal sample | place: Denmark | collected 2008 | reverse complement strand
AGATTGCAATCGGAATATCCCTGATCTGCTCCCCTGTCTGGTAGCCTTCAAGCTTTACATCATCCGGTGTGAACTGATAGAAATCCTTGATCTCCGGATTCAGCCAGAACTTCGGTGCCGGGAAGGGTTCTCTGCTGATGAGTTCCTTAATGGCATCCATGTGGCGGTCATAGATATGAGCATCCGCAATGACATGCACCAGCTCGCCCACGTTCATATCGCAGACCTGCGCCAACATATGTACCAGCACCGCATACTGTACCACATTCCAGTTGTTGGCTGCCAGTACGTCCTGGGAGCGTTGGTTTAAAATGGCATTCAGGGTCAGCCTGTCCTCTCCCTTTTTCTGTGTCACGTTAAAGGTCATGCTGTAGGCGCAGGGATACAGATTCATCTCGTGCAGATCCTGATGGACATAGATGTTGGTCATGATCCGGCGGCTGAAAGGATTGTTCTTCAGATCGTAGATCACGCGGTCCACCTGATCCATCATGCCTTCCTTATACTGATGCTTCACCTGCATCTGATAGCCGTATGCCTTACCGATCGAACCGTTTTCATCTGCCCACTCATCCCAGACGTGGCTGTTTAAATCATGAATGTTGTTGGACTTGCGCTGCCAGATCCACAGCATCTCATCTGTGGCGGATTTTAATGCCGTCCGGCGCAAGGTCAGGATTGGGAACTCCTTTGACAGGTCGTACCGGTTCACCACTCCGAATTTCTTAATGGTATAGGCAGGAGTGCCGTCCGGCCAGTGGGGGCGCACTTTCTCGCCCTCCGTACTGGTACCGTTCGTTAAAATGTCATTGCACATATCGATAAAAATATGATCCGCTAAACTCATGTTGTCTCCTTATTCTGATTCTAATTATAAATCGTACCCCCCTTCGTATTCCGGACTATCGTCCTACATACTCAGGGTTGTTTGTGCCGATGGATGCACTTTATATCTCCCACTTGTCGCACAGGGAATTGATCTGGTCCGCGAACTTCGCCATATCCTTGTTGGTCATGACACCCTCGCTCTTCGTAACCAGTGCCAGTAAGCGTCTCGCAGAGGCAAGCAGTCGTTCGAAGACTCCGGTAGCAGGCTTCGTCTTTTTCTGCACGGCAACAGGTGCCGCCTCATAGGTGAACTTATTGCCTGCAAGATCGAACTCTGTACCGCTGTAAGGAGCATAGGCTCTCTGCCCATACTCCATCTTCAGGCATTCGGCAAATCCGGTACATACGCTGTCTTCTCCATGTACCACGAACACCTTCTTCGGCTTTTCCTCAAAGGCCCGGATCCAGTCGATCAGACCTTCCTTATCCGCATGACCGCTCAGTCCCGTCATTTTCCGGATCTCGGCGCGCACTGAAACCGTCTCACCGAACAGCTTCACCTCGTCAGCACCCTCTACCAGTGCCCGGCCCAGTGTTCCCACCGATTGATAACCGACGAACAGGATCGTACACTCCGGTCTCCACAGATTATGCTTCAGATGATGCCGGATACGTCCTGCATCACACATACCGGATGCGGAGATAATGACCTTAGGGGTCTCGTCAAAGTTGATGGCTTTGGATTCCTCACTGGTGATAGACAGCTTTAATCCTGAAAAAGCAATGGGATTAATGCCCTCTTTTACGAATTCCATCGCCTCATCATCGAAGCATTCCCACCTGTTCTCCTGGAATATACCGGTAGCCTCTACCGCCATGGGACTGTCCACATACACCGGGAAATCTTCATGACCCTTTACCAGGCGCCCTACCTTGATCTTCCGCAGGAAATACAAAATCTCCTGGGTACGGCCCACAGCAAAAGACGGGATCACCACGTTACCGCCCCGGTCTAAGGTCTCCTGCAGCACCTTGGTCAGTTCTGCCACATAATCCAGCTTATCCTTCGGATGCAGTCTGTCACCGTAGGTAGACTCCATCACGACATAATCCGCTTCCTTCGTAGGTGTCGGATCCTTAAGTAACGGCTGGTGCTTGTTGCCGATATCGCCGGAAAATACGATTTTTTTCGTATTGCCGTCCTCCGTCAGCCAGACTTCGATGCTGGCAGAACCCAGCAGATGTCCGATATCCGTAAAACGGATTTTTACTCCCTCGCATACTTCCACGATCGTATTGTAATGGCAGGGAACGAACCGGCGGATCACACCATCTGCATCCTCCATGGTATACAGTGGCTCCACCACTGCATTATTCGCAGAACGTTTTGCCTTACGATTCTTCCATTCCGCTTCGGCACTCTGGATATGTGCACAGTCACGCAGCATAATGCTACACAGATCCGCCGTAGCATCCGTGGTATAGATCTGTCCTCTGAAGCCTCTGGCATACAGAAGCGGCAGAAGCCCCGAATGATCCACATGAGCATGAGTCAGGAATACATAATCGATCATGGATTCCGCCACCGGCAGCGGCACATTTTCAAATACATTGACACCCTGCTCCATACCGTAGTCCACTAAAATATGTTTCCCGGCAACCTCCAGATAATGACAGCTTCCGGTTACTTCATGGTCTGCCCCCACAAACACAAGTTTCATAGCTCTACCTCCGTTTTTGTAATATTATTTTAAAGCATTGGCTGTTTCGTAGAACTGATAATAAATTCCCTTCTGCTCCATGAGCTGGTCGTGATCGCCTTCCTCCACGATACCATCGTCCGTCAGCACCAGGATCCGGTCCGAATTGCGGATACTGGATAGTCTGTGGGCTATGGTCAGGGTCGTGCGTCCCTCCGACAGCTCTCCTAAGGACTTCGCCACCGCAAATTCACTCTCATTATCCAGTGCGGAAGTAGCCTCATCCAGTATGATAATGGGCGGATTCTTCAGAAATACTCTGGCGATGCTGATCCGCTGCTTCTGTCCCCCGGACAGCTTCACGCCCCGCTCTCCCACATAAGTATCATAACCATCCTTCAGATCCATGATAAAATCATGTGCTCCGGCGCGTTTTGCCGCCTCGATCACGTCTTCTTTGGAAGCTCCCGGACGTCCATAGGAAATATTTTCATAGATCGTACCGGAGAACAGATATACATCCTGCTGCACGATACCGATATTGCCCCGCAGGCTCTTCAACGTAAAATGCTTGATATCCTGACCGTCCAGCAGGATCTTTCCTTCCGAGACATCATAGAATCTGGGGATCAGATTGCACAGTGTCGTCTTTCCTCCACCGGAGGGTCCGACGATCGCCACCTTTTCCCCCGCATGGATCTGCAGGTTCAGATTCGTAAATACCTTATTGTGATCATCCGGATATTCAAAGCTTACTTTTTCAAAAGATATCTCTCCCTTCGGGTCTTTCAGTTCGACCGCATCCGGTTCGTCAAAGATCTCGATATCCGCATCCACGATCTGTAGAAAACGCTCGATGCCGGTCATCCCCCTCTGGAACTGCTCGGCGAATTCGATGATACGACGGATCGTTGCGATCAGTGTGGACACATACAGCATATATGCCACCAGATCACCGGCGGCTATCCTGCCTCTTACCATGAAGATACCGCCTGCCACCAGGACTACCAGATACATCAGTCCGTCGAACAGCTTGACTGTGGTATTAAATGCTGCCATGTAGCGGTAGGTCAGCTTCTTAATATCCAGAAAGGTACCGTTGTCCTTCTCGAACTTTTCATTCTCCACTTCTTCATTGGTAAATGCCTTAACGACCTTATGTCCTAAGAGGCTGTCCTCGATCCGGGCATTCAGTTCGCCGATCTGATTGCGCTGCTTACGGAAAGCGCTCCGCATCCGGAAATTCAGAATCATGCACACACCGCACATAAGCGGTACACATAAAAAGATCATCAAAGTCAGCGGCAGATTGATATTTGCCAGAATGACAAAAGAGATCACTGTCTTGATCCCGGCGATGAAAAATTCCTCCGGACAATGATGGGCGAATTCCGTCACATCGAATAAGTCATTGGTGATCCGCCCCATGATCTGACCGACCTTGGTATTGTTATAGTAGGTATTGGACAGCTTCTGCAAATGATTGTACGCATCTCTGCGCATGTCCGTCTCGATCTTCGCTCCCATGACGTGTCCCATATCGGACATATAGTAGCCGGCGATGCAGTCCACGATACGAAGTCCGAAATACAAAATGCCAAGCGTAAATATGGTCTTCACCGACAGGGCAGCCAGATCCCGCAGCCCCTCATTGGTAATATAGCGCATGATCAGTGGCAGTACCAGTTCACAGACCGTAGTCAGTGCCGCACAGAACAGATCCATGCACAGAGTAAAACGATATTTTTTAAAATAGGGTGCAAATCTGCGAAACAGTTCGCGGGTCGTGTATTGTTTATTTTCCATTGCTATTAAATTCCTTTTTGATCATTTCTATAAATGTTTCTTATAAATATTTTCCCTCTCCCTGATAGAAACGAACTTTCCCCTTTTGTTCTTTCTTCTGTTCATACAATGTATTGTCCGCTGCAGACAGGAAATCCCACACTCGGTTTGGTTCCTTCGGAATAGCACAGACACCACCTACAGAAATCGTAAGCCACGGTTCCAATTCGGAATCTTCATTGGGAATTTTGTATTCCCGGATACCGGCACACAACGATTCCGCATGTTCCATTGCATATGCCAGATCACGCTCCGGCATTACTACCAGGAATTCATCCCCTCCGTAACGCGCCACATAGTCTTCCGGGAATATTCTTTTCAACGTATCTGCCACTGCACAGATTCCTTCATCCCCTTTTCCATGCCCGTACCGGTCGTTTAGTTGTTTAAAATAGTCAATATCCAAAAATAGAATTCCCAGTTCTTTCTCATTTAATTTGCAATCTTCAAAGACATCCTCCAGATAACGGTTCAGACTTCTCTTGTTGTACAGTCCTGTCAATTCGTCATGCTCTGACTGATACAGTAATTTGTTTCTCTTCTTCGTCTGCTCCCGCTGCTCCTCTTCCGCCGCCTGCAGGCGCTTACGCAGCTCCAGCATATACATGACCTGATTGCTCTCGATCATTTCGCTGCTTTCCTTGATGTGGAAAAAAGTCTCTGTAGCCTGACGGAATTCCTCTATAGACATCTGTGCACTGCAATAACGCAGCCGCAACATTAAAAGCTGTAGCAGCAGGGTCCTATTCTGTTCGATTGCCGCCTTGGGCTCCAGACAATCCAATATCTCCTGCAGCAACTCTATATTACCGGTCTTTTCCACATATTGGAGAAGATTCTGAATACTGTCATATTCGGAAGATACCTGACGCATATCTTCCAATGCCATCACAGCCTGTCTTACATGATCGGCCGCTTTTTCCCGGTGTCCTTCGCTTTCTGCCAGATACGTAAAAAATACATTCGCCGTAAGTCTCGTTCCCCGAATGATCTCTTCGCTTTTTCCGGTTTCTTCCAGTTTGCGGTATACCTCCATTGCCTCCTGCTTCATATCCAGATGTAGCAGACAACAGCCGTACTCTGACAACATTTTCCGGAAATTGATCCGGCTGTAAATGCTGTCATCACCTGCTTTTTCAAATTCACGGATGCATTCCCTATAACACTGCACGGCTCTGTCATAGACTCCGATAAGATAATATGCATCCGCCATATTACTTAATACCATACTATGTACCATCTTATCATTGTATTTCGCTGTATAATCCAATGCCCTGCCATACTGTTCCATGGCCAGAGACAGATTGTTCTGCATATGTGCCACGATACCGATCATATTATAGGCCCTGGCTACGTGAATCTCCTGATCCGTTCCCAGCAGGCATCTCACGCTTTCGTCCAGATACTTCAGACACTGTTCCTGATTCCCTGTATCCAGATGATAAAATGCTGCGAAATAACAGATCCATCCATGGATTCCCCTATCCCTCTTCTCCGTCACAAAGGACAATGCCTGTTCCAGTGTCTCCCAAGTATAAGGGATCCCATCTGCCATCTGTTGTTTTAACCGTTCTGCTGTCTCTAACATCTGCTGTCTGTCTACACTCATATTTGTTCCATCCTGTCAATTCCCCAATGCTTTACTCCTTATCATTGTATTATTTTATACCCCGGTGCGCAAGTTATTTTACGGAATAGATAAAATGTTTCCCTATTCTATAAAAAAATGTTAAAATGAGAATATGTTTCGGAAATAAGTAAGAAAAAGGTATGATTTTTATGGGAAATATCGCAATAAACAAGAGATTTCAAGATCTGCATTTTGACAGCATCCAGGCTTTACGCGGTCTGGCGGCTCTTTTTGTGGTATTCCAGCACGTCCGTTTCCTTAATTTCGGTGCCTTCGGGGTAGACATATTTTTCTGTATCAGCGGGTTTATGATCATGTTCACCACAGAAAAAAGTACAAAATACTTCTTCCGGAAACGTCTGATCCGGATTCTGCCGCTGTATTATCTGATGACATTCGGCACTTACGCAATGCTGCTTTTATTCCCGTCCATGTTCCAGCAGACCAGACACAATCTTTCCTACCTGGTCAAGAGCCTGCTGTTTATTCCTTTTGATATCGGTGGTGGAATTATCCAGCCCCTGGTGCGGATCGGATGGACTATCAACTGTGAAATGCTGTTCTATCTGTTATTTTTCATTGCCTTTCATATCAGCATGAAATACCGCGGCCTGATCTGCAGTGCATTCCTGGCAGTTCTGGTAGGGGCAGTTCAGATATGCACTCCGGTGATCTCCTCCTGGCAGTCTCCGATAGGCAGGATGTTTTCTCCTGTTCTTATTTTTTACGGCGATCCTGTCATGCTGGAATTCATTTTCGGAATCCTCGCCTATTATCTGCTGCGTTTTTTATATCACAGGCATTTGGAGCATCCGTTTCCTATGGCTGTAAGTGTGCTGTCTGCGGTAGGCATTCCGGTGATTTTTTGTCTGCTGGCATTTTTCACCCCCAGGATCAATGTGATCGGTTTCCGCAGGCTTCCGCTGTGGGGACTTCCGGCACTTGTACTGTTGGTTTTAGCTTTCCTGGCCGGACTGAAGCTCTCTCTGCCCCGCTTTTTCATCCTTATGGGAAATATCAGTTATTCCCTGTATCTGGTGCATTACTATCCGGTAATGTTCTTAGACCGGGCGGTGTTCGACTTCTCCACCCTCTCTGTAATGTCTGTCATCGGGGTGATCTTAAGTGTGGCGCTGAGTATCGGGCTGGCTTACCTGTCCTGGATCGTTGTGGAACAAAAAATCTCCGGATGGCTGCGGAAGAAACTGCTGCACTAAGCATTTCCCTTGTAGCACTGCTTCTGTCATTTAATTATTTTATGAATTGTATATGCAATTATTCAAAAAGATGCACACTTTTTCTGTTGACATTTAGAACACCTTATAGTATATTATAACTTGTCTGTAAGACATGCGCGAGTGGCTCAGCGGTGGAGCACCTCCTTGCCAAGGAGGGGGTCGCGGGTTCGATCCCCGTCTCGCGCTTCTTAAAACCCTTGATTTTTCAAGGGTTTTTCTATTTCATATTGCATTTCATGTTGCATCAAGTTGTTTCCTGTAATTTATTTTCTCTGTAAATGGCAAGTTAGGTAACTATGGGAACGATATAATTATGGGAAAATTATTATCAGTTAATGATAACTATATATTGGATTTATTTAAAAACGCACCTGCCAATTATAGTCCAACTTTTGGGCAATTAAATATTGGTGGTCCCATAGTAGCATATATCATGCAAAAGCATTCAGATTATTATGGAGGTGCTGTTATAGTATTTGGTTATAACAATTTTAGACCTATCTATTATCACATTGTAAATGGCACAATAAATGCAGAATACTATTTGTAATCAAAGTATAATTACTGATTAATCTAATCAATAATAAATGAACCACTAAATATACATACGCGAATAGTAGTTCGCGTAATCTCTTGAAAAATATTTCCATTTGGGAATAATGATATTGTTCCTGTATGTGAAGTACTACCATCAAATACTGCACCTAAAATAGATATCATGGTTGATGGTCTGTAGCCTTCCGGGAGTGTTCCAATAACAACTCCATATGGGATACTACAGTCAGTTAATCTAAATGATATATTGACTATTTTACCGTACTTACGCAATTGAGAATATGTCAATACACCATTTGCAACACCTAATTTGCTGCCACCATCTGACAACGCTAACTTGCCAGTTAGATTAATATTGCACATACAAAAAAGAAGCCTAGCCTCTTTTTTGTAAATACGCTATTTACATGACCTTTACAACAAAATACAACATACCACTTGTTATATTTTCAAAATAAATAACAGGCAGCGCTAATAATATTGCTCCTCCTGCTATTTATTCTCTATTATATAAACTTATTTTTCTATCAGTACATGATAAAACTGCTTTTTTTGTCTATTTTTAATTTTTACTATTTTGGATGTCCTACTTATACTATCCACATATGCACCCGTCACGAATATTTGCTGAGGATTCATTTTCCTAATTCTATCAACTATTGTTTTATGTGTACATAATTCAATAATCGTTCCCTTTGGAATACTTTCATATAATTCACTACATTCATTTATAAACTGTTGTAATCCAGATCTTTCTGCTGTTTGAACCCACCAATTATTATTCATAAAAATTTCTATGTAATTTCTTTTCCAGAATGGACAGTATTTTATAAGATATCTGTATTTTTTCCCCTTATTTACCTTTACTATACTAAATATTATGTAAAAAATCCATATTCCAAATAAAATGCTTCGTACTATTATTCCCGCATTCCATGCAAGTATTAAAACAATAAATGCACCAATTATGATATCTTTAGGTACAATATAAAATATTTTTTTCATTATGTAGCTCCTCTTTAGTAATTATTACTCTTTTAGGAGAGCTGCATTCAGCTGGTAAAATGCGCTCTTTTACTAGCTATTTACTCTTTATAGGTTCCGGTCCAGGACCAATCCAGATGCGGAACGCTCTCTTACCATAATCTCTGGCATACAGCTTAGTGCCATCCTTTGTGGTAATATAAGTACGAAAAATGTACATACGAATCCACTCCTTTCCACAAGTTATCCTTGCAAAAAGAGTGCCACTGTGTTAAATTATAATTGTTCAGGTTATAATTTAAACCAGCTGAACAGTAGCAATACTTTTCAGCAAGGACCAAGCATCTTGTGTGCTTGGTTTTTTTATGTAATAGTCTATTCAGACATTTACATACAATTATGCAATAGAAAATTGAGATAGCATTTTCCTCTCATATCCTGTATATTCAGTTTGTCCATATTGCAACCAACTCTTATAGTATTTGTAAGCATAAAGAGCCGCCGCATAACTGATGTCAAATTTCTTCATAATTGAAAAAGGATTTATGTTTTCCACCATATTATGTATCAGGGGCGGTGGTGCCAAAGCATACTTTGCAAAAAATTCCGCTTCTGCCTCCTCTTCCTCTCCCTCTTTTACATGCCCTAATGCATAATGTCCAACTTCATGCATTATAGTATGGTTTATCCTGCCATAACTCTGACAATGATCATTGTAATATATCACCCACGTATGATCACAAAATTCCGTTAGGAAACCATCATTACTAAGTTTTAGAAACGCAGACTCTTTTTGTTCACTTAATGCAGAATATGGGATGACCTTAATCCCCATCTTTACAGCCATCTCGAACGCACTTATCGGTGTACTTTTTATTCCATATTCTATGAATGTGTCACTCACAGTTGTTTTTATGTATTCGTACTGTTCATCTTCTAAGCGCATATAACCTCCTATTTTTTTCCAACCAACATTCCCATAAGTTCCATCCTCTCTTCCACCGTCATTTTTTCAGCATTTCTGGCAATCAGTGTTTTAACTGTTTCGAACGGATTGTCTTCTTCCTCTTCCTCGGTTGATTTTAGAAGATAATCCGTAGTAACACCCAGTGCCTTAGAAATTTTCATTAAATTTACTCCCCTCGGCACTCGATCTCCTTTTACATAATGGGAAATCGCTGACTCGGTAATTTCGGTGATTTTGGACAATTCTTTCTGCGTCATATTTCTCCTGGAGAGCAACTCCGCAATTTGATCAGCCACTCTTACTGCCATTTTATTCTCCTCCATCCGCGTCACAAACACCTGACAATTTTATAGTACATAATAATTATCACTTTGTCAAGCAAAATTATCATTCTTATCAAAATAACTGTGTACTGTTAGATTACTTGCTCAAACATTCTTTATAAGAATAATTCTCTGTATACTTTTTAACTTCCTAGTTAATATAAAAAGAGTGGCGAACACCCCTTCTTGTTCGCCACTCTTTTCCCATGATAAACCATGAGAAGGATTCAATGGGTAATTTTAGAGTATCAATACCTTCTGCTGATCCGTCAATTATAGAATGCCGCCTGGATACTGTCGTATCCTACTTTTCCATCTTTTACCAGGTTCAGCTTGTCCTGCACTGCAATGGTCTCTTCTTGGCCTGATTATCATAATCAGTCATGGTCTTGTAATTCTCCAGTACAGCCTTTTCAAAGTCCTTTTTCTTATCCTCCGGCACTTCCAAGCCATACTCTTTCATGATTTCAAAAATGTTCTTCATATTGTCCTCCTAAAATATTTTGTGAATCGCACTTTCTGCGATATGGGAAATTGCGGAAGCAGGGATCGAACCTGCGACCTCCGGGGCATGAACCCGGTGAGCTGCCTCTGCTCTATTCCGCCACTGTAGAGCAATAAAAAAAGAGCCGCAGATCAATTACTTGGAATTGATCACATCGGCTCTAGGCTCTACGTTGATTACTATTTCATTTTTGCATTTCTTGCAGTACGCCGGAAAATTTGAAATCTTCGTGCTCGGCAATACCTTAAGGAAATGCGGGTTGCCACATTTCGGGCACTTACACCATTTAGAACTCATATATTACCAACTTTCTGTAGGTTGGCGTGTCTCACAGTGTTATTATAAAACAAACTTAGGTCAGTTTACAAGGAACTACACGCAGACCGTGAAACG
>UMKY01080836.1_pt1 | contig 10972 bp, 10 predicted proteins | sample 1966421 | NCBI WGS metagenome assembly UMKY01 (sample SAMEA4836186, study PRJEB28245) | human gut metagenome | biome: gut microbiome; material: fecal sample | place: Denmark | collected 2008 | reverse complement strand
GGAATCCGCCTCCGAGATTCTCTCCGAGGACGAAATCAAGGTGCTGGTCGACCTCAACTGCGGCGAAGGCGAAGCGATCGCATGGGGCTGCGACCTTACCTTCGAGTATGTAAAGATAAACGCGGAATACCGCACATAAGGAGCAGAAGAAATGCAGATAGATTACGATATACGGGCTAACGCGCTTGTCGAGGCGCTCCCCTATCTTCAGGAATACAACGATAAGGTAGTCGTTGTAAAATACGGCGGCAACGCCATGACCAACGAAACCCTCAAACAGGCTGTAATGCAGGACATCGTGCTGCTCTCCCTGGTAGGAATCAAGGTTGTGCTAGTACACGGCGGCGGTCCTGAAATCAACGCTATGCTTAAAAAAATCAACAAACAGAGCGAATTCGTCAACGGTCTGCGCTATACCGACGAGGAAACCATAGACATCGTTCAGATGGTTCTCGCCGGCAAGGTAAACAAAGACCTGGTGCAGCTCCTCCAGCGTGCCGGCGGCAAGGCGATGGGTCTCTGCGGCCTTGACGGGGATCTCATTAAGGCGAAGCAGCTCAACCCCGACCTCGGATTTGTCGGCGATATCACTGAAATCGACCCGGATCCCATCAACACTGCCCTCAACAATGGTTACATTCCGGTGGTTTCCACTGTGGCTTCCGGAAAGAACGGCGAGGTATTCAACATCAACGCGGATACCGCAGCCGCACGTATCGCGGCTGAAATGGGCGCGGCTAACCTCATTCTTCTGACCGATATCAAGGGTCTGCTTGAGGACAAGGACGACGACAGTACTCTAATCAGGGTAGTCGGCGTAAGCGAAGTACCCTACCTCAAGAATCAGGGCATTATATCCGGCGGAATGATTCCCAAGATTGACTGCTGCGTTGAAGCAGTCCGCCGCGGAGTTAAAAAGACCAACATCATCGACGGGCGTATCCCGCATTCTATCCTTATCGAGCTTCTCACCGACATCGGTGCGGGCACGATGATAATTCCGTAAGAGGTCATTATGAGTACAATAGAACAATTCAACAAATACGTCATGCCGAGCTACGGCAGGTACGACCTGGTTCTTGACAGCGGCTCCGGCAGACAGGCGGTAGACGAAAACGGCAAGGAATACATAGATTTCGGCAGCGGAATCGGCACTAACTCGCTGGGCTACTGCAATGAAAACTGGGTCAGGGCTATCTGCGACCAGGCTCACAAGATTCAGCACACCTCCAACTATTACTACACAAAGGTGCAGGCTGATTTCGCGAAGGCTCTCTGCGAGACCGCGGGCTACACTGATATGTTCTTCGGCAACTCCGGCGCGGAAGCCAATGAATGCGCAATCAAGATCGCACGTAAGTACAGCTTCGACAAGTACGGCAAGGGCAGAAGCAACATAATCACCCTCGTGAACAGCTTCCACGGAAGAACGCTCTGCACGCTTTCCGCAACCGGTCAGGACGTGTTCCACAACTACTTCTTCCCGTTCGTTGAAGGCTTCGTCAACGTTGAGGCCAACAACATCGAGGATCTCCGTTCTAAGCTAGACGACACGGTCTGCGCCGTAATGTTTGAGTACATTCAGGGCGAGGGCGGCGTCATGGCTCTCCAGCAGGAATTTGTAGACGAGATCTACAGACTCTGCGCTGAAAAGGACGTCCTCACCATCGCAGACGAGGTTCAGACCGGCGTCGGAAGAACCGGTAAGTTCCTTGCGGGCGACAACTTCGGCAAGAAGGCTGACCTGACTACCCTCGCAAAGGGACTGGCTGGCGGCGTTCCGATCGGCGTATGCCTCTCCGGAGAAAAGTGCGCTAATGTCCTGACCGCCGGAACCCACGGTTCCACCTTCGGCGGAAACCCCATCTCCTGCGCAGGCGGACTTGCAGTGCTTGAGACCGTAAACAAGCCCGGATTCCTGGACGAAGTTGCACGCAAGGGCGCGTACATTCGCGAGAAGCTGCTCACCTCCCCGGAGGTCGCTTCCGTTTCCGGAATGGGTCTGATGATTGGCATTGAACTCAAGAACAAGAAGGCCGGCGACGTTGTAAAGGCGGCTCTTGACAAGGGACTGCTGCTGCTGACCGCAAAGACGAAGATACGTCTGCTTCCCCCGCTTACCATCACCTACGAAGAGATCGACAAGGGGCTTGAGATCCTGCTCGGTCTGCTGAACGCCTGATATGAAAGGAAATTCACAATGAAGCATTTATTAAAGCTGCTTGATCTCAGCACAGAAGAGATCACCGACATTCTGAACCTTGCCGACCAGCTCAAGTACGAGCAGAAACACGGCATTCCACACAACATTCTCAAGGGTCAGACCCTCGGTATGATCTTCCAGAAGTCCTCCACAAGAACACGCGTTTCCTTTGAGACCGGTATGTACCAGCTCGGCGGTCAGGCGCTGTTCCTTTCTTCACGTGACCTTCAGATCGGCCGCGGCGAGCCGGTTCAGGACACCGCGCGCGTTCTGTCCCGTTACCTCAGCGGTATTATGATCCGCACCTTCGCTCAGAAGGAAGTCGAGGACCTCGCTGAGTACGGCTCTATCCCGATAATCAACGGTCTGACCGACTACTGCCACCCCTGCCAGGTCCTCGCCGACCTCCAGACAGTCCGCGAGCACAAGAACAAGCTCGACGGTCTGAAGTTCTGCTATATCGGCGACGGCAACAACATGGCGAACTCCCTGACAGTAGGCGCTCTCAAGGTTGGTATGAGCGTTTCCCTCGGCTGCCCGGAGGGCTATTTCCCCGACCAGACCATCATCGACTTCGCAAAGCAGTACCCCGGAAAGTTCCAGATCATCAGCAACCCTGTCGAAGCTGCCGCTGACGCCGACGTGGTTTACACAGACGTATGGGCCTCCATGGGTCAGGAGGGCGAAGCCGCTAAGCGCCGCGAGGTATTCAAGGGCTATCAGATCAACGACGCTGTAATGGCTTCCGCTAAGCCCGACGCTATGGTAATGCACTGCCTGCCCGCTCACCGCGAGGAAGAGATCACCGCAAAGGTATTCGAGCAGCATGCGGACGAGATCTTCGACGAGGCCGAGAACAGACTCCACGCTCAGAAGGCTGTAATGGTACGGCTGATGGCTCCCGAGGCATAATAAATACAAATACACTCCTGTTAACAGCAGGAGTGTATTTTGAACATTATTGTGGCAATTTCTCACAGCATTCACAGCCGATTACTAAAAACACATGAAGTAACTGTATAAATATCCTGTATCATTTGAATAATTGCACTTGCTGCGTCATATTATTTACAGAAAAAATTCATCTGGAGGTACAAAATGACAGAGTATCTGCCTGAAGGCTGCCTTATCGGCACCGCAGACAACAGGAGTTCCCTGCTGTCTTACTACACCCTCAGCGAATGCATGACTTCCGGGAAGATTCTGGAAGCTCCCTGCATTATATGCGACAGTCACCACAATCTGATCCTCGACCTCGGCTGTATGAAAGGATTTATCCCCCGGGAGGAGGGCGCCCTTGGCATCACCGAGGGAACCACAAAGGACATCGCGCTGATATCCCGCGTTAACAAGCCTGTCGCCTTCGTGATAACGGATTTCCGCGAGAACGAAAACGGCGTGACCTACGCGGTGCTTTCCCGCCGGCTTGCGCAGGAGCGCTGCATGCGCGATTACCTCGGTTCGCTGACTTCCGGCGATATTATCCCGGCACGGGTAACTCATCTGGAACCGTTCGGCTGCTTCGTCGATGTAGGCTGCGGTATTCCGTCGCTTATCCCTATCGACATGATATCCGTGTCGAGGATAACTCACCCGAAGGATCGTTTCTCGGTCGGGCAGAATATCCACGTTGTTGTCAAGTCGGTGGATAACGGAAGAATATGCCTGTCGCACAAGGAACTCCTCGGAACCTGGCAGGAGAACGCTTCCCTGTTTGAACCCGGAGAAACAGTAACCGGCATTGTGCGCTCCATCGAGGAATACGGCATATTCGTGGAACTGACCCCGAACCTCGCCGGCCTTGCGGAGCTTCGCGAGGACGTACATGTAAACGACTGCGCGAGCGTCTACATAAAGGCTATCAATCCGGAAAAGATGAAAATAAAGCTCATCATCGTGAATACGTCCAGCGAGACGTACCGCGACAATGAGCTGAAGTATTTCCTCACTTCCGGCCACATCGACCGCTGGCGTTATTCCACCGACGAATCACCGAAGCTGATCGAGACTATTTTTTAATGCGGCTCCAGTAATCCTTGGCTGCCTGTTCCAGCTTGTTCTCTCCGTACTCGTAGTAGACCCGGTTTTTCAGCGGGTCGGGGAGGTACTGCTGCTTCACCCAGTGGTTGGGATAATCATGCGGGTACAGGTAATGCTGACCCTTGACCGCCGCGCCTTCTCCATCACAATGAACATTCTGCAATTGACGCGGGAAATCGTAGGACTGTCCGTTTTTGACGTCCGCGAGAGCCGCGTCGATTGCTTTTTCTGCGCTGTTTGACTTCGGCGAGGTCGCGAGCATTATTACCGCCTGCGCCAGTGGAATGCGCGCTTCCGGAAGTCCGAGCTGCATTGCATTATCTACGCACGCTTTGGTTATCATCGCGGCCTGCGGATACGCAAGTCCGATGTCCTCGCTGGCGATGACCAGCAGACGGCGCGACAGCGAAATTATGTCACCGGCTTCAATAAGCCGCGCCGCGTAATGGAGCGCAGCGTTTTCGTCCGAGCCGCGTATCGACTTCTGGAGCGCGGACAGCAGATCGTAGTGCTGATCTCCGTCGCGGTCGTAGCGCATGTTGCTGCGCTGAGTCAGCTCCTGCGCAAGCTCCAGCGTGATCTCACCATCGGTGCAGGTCAGCGCGCACAGCTCCACCGTGTTCAGCGATTTGCGGACGTCACCGCCGCAGCCGCGGCTGATGTACCTTACCGCTTCGTCATCGAGATGGTACTCAACGCCGGTTTCCTCCGTCATGAGTGAAAATCCGCGGCGTATTGCCTTTTCAAGCTCTGCGGGCTGAACCGGCTTGAACTCGAATACCGTGCTCCGAGACAGGATCGCATTGTATACGTAGAAATACGGATTCTCCGTTGTGGAAGCAATAAGCGTTATGCTTCCGTCCTCGATGTATTCAAGAAGGCTCTGCTGCTGCTTTTTGTTCAGGTACTGTATCTCGTCAAGGTACAGCAATATCCCGTTGCAGCCGAGGAACGTATCGACCTCCGACACCACGCTCTTTATATCCGCAGTGGAGGCGTTGGTTCCGTTGAGCTTGTGAAGCCGCATGTTGGCTGAATCCGCGATTATTCGCGCTACTGTGGTCTTTCCGACGCCGGAAGGACCGTAAAATATCATATTAGGAATACGTCCGCTTTCAATAATTTTTGTAAGCGGGCGGTTTTTTCCTATCAGATGGGATTGCCCCACCACATCGTTGAGTGTGGCGGGGCGTATTCTGTCTGCTAAGGGCATTTTAAAGACCTCTGTGTTCTCTCAGGAGTGCCTTGATCTTTTCGTGCGGGTCGATAACATTGCTGATGGAGGTATCGTGGTTGATGGAAGCGATGAAGTACGCGAGGTACTTGGAAACGTCAACTTCCTTGAACCACGGGCGCTTGAGCAGCTCAGGCGTACGATAGGTCAGGTTGGTGCCGAATACGCCGTGGATAAGACCCTTCTCATATGCTTCGTCGAACTTTGCGAGACCCTTTGTGAATATCGGGTAGGTCGCATAAGCGAACATTCTCTTAGCCTTGCGAGCCTTCAGCTCCTTGGCGATGTCGAGCATGGACTCGCCGGAGGAGATGATATCGTCGGCAACGAATACGTCCTTGCCCTCAACGGAAGTACCGAGGTACTCATGAGCAACGATGGGATTTCTGCCGTCCACGATAACGGAGTAGTCGCGGCGCTTGTAGAACATTCCCATGTCAACGCCCATTACGGAAGCGTAGAACATGTTTCTCTGGAGCGCGCCCTCGTCCGGGCTTACTACCATGAAGTGATCCTTGTCAACAACGAGGTCGGGGAAATCAGCGAACATCGCCTTGAGCACCTGATAAGAAGGCATTACGTTATCAAAACCCATCAGCGGAACTGCATTGCATACTCTCGGGTCGTGAGCGTCAACGGTGACAACGTTGGAAACGCCCATTCTCTGGAGCTCCTGAAGCGCTACAGCGCAGTCGAGGGACTCACGATAGCTTCTTCTGTGCTGGCGTCCGCCGTAAAGCAGAGGCATGATCACATTGATACGGTGGGGCTTTCCGCTTGCCGCCTGGATAATTCTCATCAGATCCATGTAGTGATCGTCGGGGGACATGCAGTTCTCCTGGTCGAAGAGCTGATACTTGCAGCTATAGTTTCCTACGTCTACAAGGATAAACAGATCCTTGCCGCGGACGGTGCTCCTGATAAGTCCCTTGGCGTCGCCGGACTGGAAACGCGGGCACTGGCACTCGATCATGTAATCATCGTGGGGCATGCCGTTACGGTCTGCCCATCTCTCGAGGTAACTGTTGATCTTTGCGCCCAGCTCCTGGGTGCCGTTCATGCAGATAAGTCCAAGCGGAGCAACGGAATTGTAGTTCTGATATAAAACTTCTGTATTCTTAACAGTTGTCATTTGTATTTTTCCTCATCATTCAGTTTGTTGATAGCCCTTGCTAACCGTATTTCCTTTAGTCCTCCCCTGCCGCCGGGCAAGGGAGAACAGAAAATCAAATTACTCGTAGAGCGGATACTTCGCGCAGAGCTCGTTAACCATGCCGCGCACCTTCTCCTTGTTGCTCTCGAAGTCCTTCGCGGTGAGGTAGATGCACTCGCCGATAACGCGCATGTCGTCCTCCTTAAGGCCTCTTGTGGTGACTGCCGGAGTACCTATGCGGACGCCGGAAGTGAGCGCAGGCTTCTGCGGGTCGTTCGGGATAGCGTTCTTGTTAACAGTGATGTAGCACTCGTCAAGGTTGTTCTGGAGGTCCTTACCGGTGATGTCGAACGGACGGAGATCAACCAGCATGAGGTGATTGTCGGTGCCGCCGGATACCAGCTTGAAGCCCTTTTCAAGAAGGGTGTCAGCGAGAACCTTCGCGTTTTTCACGATCTGCTCGCCGTATGTCTTGAACTCAGGCTTGAGAGCCTCGCCGAAGCAAACTGCCTTGCCTGCGATAACGTGCATGAGCGGGCCGCCCTGTACGCCCGGGAAAATAGCAGAGTTGATCTTCTTTGCGATGTACTCGTTGTTTGTGAGTATCAGACCGCCTCTAGGACCTCTCAGGGTCTTGTGAGTGGTGGTTGTAACAACGTCAGCGTACGGAACCGGGCTGATGTGCTGACCAGCAGCTACCAGACCTGCAATGTGAGCCATATCTACCATCAGGTACGCGCCGACTGCTCTTGCGATGGAAGCGAGCTTCGGGAAGTCGATAACTCTGGGATATGCGGACGCGCCTGCTACGATGAGCTTCGGCTTGCACTTGTTCGCCTGCTTGTAAAGCTCCTCGTAATCAATGAAGCCCTCGTCGTTTGTGCCGTAGGATACGAAGTTGTAGAACTTGCCGGAAATGTTGACCGGAGAGCCGTGGGTCAGGTGACCGCCGTGTGCAAGGCTCATGCCCATTACGGTGTCGCCGGGCTGGAGCAGAGCGACGTAAACCGCAGTGTTAGCCTGTGCGCCGGAGTGCGCCTGAACGTTTGCGAACTGTGCGCCGAACAGCTTCTTCGCACGCTCGATGGCGATGTTCTCTACGATATCAACGTCCTCGCAGCCGCCGTAGTAGCGCTTTCCGGGATAGCCCTCAGCGTACTTGTTGGTAAGCACGCTGCCCATGGCAGCCATTACTGCCGGAGAAACTATGTTCTCGCTGGCGATAAGCTCAAGATTTCTCTTCTGGCGCTTCAGCTCCAGGTTCATCGCGTCGGCAACTTCGCTGTCGTACTGTCCGAGGAAGCCGATGGTATCTACAATGTCACTGTACATTTCGAAAAATGCTCCTTTCAAAAACCGTTATCTTAATTATAACCTAAATTTAATACAAATGCAACCGTTTTGCGTTATTTCAATGTAATCACCATGAAAACCCCTCCGTGTGGAAAGATTTTCGGCGAAAAGCCCAAAAGCCGTGTAAAAACACGGCTTGAGTCATTCATCAGATGTACTCGGCGATCTTGCTGCCCATCTCTGTGCATGACAGGAGCTTCATGCCGTCTGACATAATGTCGCCTGTACGGTAGCCGTCCCTGATGGTCTGGCGTACTGCGTTCTCTACTGCGTCCGCCTCATCGTTCATGTCGAAGGAGTAGCGCAGCATCATCGCAGCGGAGAGGATAGTAGCTATCGGATTAGCCTTGTTCTGACCCGCAATGTCAGGCGCAGAGCCGCCGGACGGCTCGTAGAGCCCGAACTTGGTCTCGTTCATGCTGGCGGAAGGAAGCATTCCGATGGAGCCGGTGATCATCGAAGCCTCGTCGGAAAGGATATCACCGAACATGTTCTCCGTCACCATGACGTCGAACTGCGCGGGATCCTTTACGAGCTGCATTGCAGAGTTGTCGACCAGCATATGCTCCAGCTTTACCTCGGGGTAGTCCTTTGCTACTTCCTCAACGACCTTTCTCCACAGTCTGGAGCTGTCGAGGACGTTCGCCTTGTCAACGCTCGTTACCTTCTTGCGGCGCTTCATTGCTACGTCGAAAGCCTTGATCGCTATGCGGCGGATCTCCTTTTCATTGTAGCTGAGGGTGTCGACTGCGGTCATAACGCCGTCGACCTCGCTGGTGCGGCGTTCGCCAAAGTACAGACCGCCGGTAAGCTCGCGCATTATGAGCATGTCAAAGCCCTTCTCGCTTATCTCGGTCTTGAGCGGGCATGCAGAAGCAAGCTCGCTGAACAGAAGGCAGGGGCGCAGGTTCGCGAAAAGGCCCAGGGACTTGCGAATCTTCAGCAGTCCAGCCTCCGGACGGAGGTTAGCAGGAAGCTTGTACCACGGAGACTTTGTGGTGTCGCCGCCGATGCTTCCCATCAGAACCGCGTCGGACGCCTTGCAGCGCTCAATGGTTTCGTCTGTGAGCGGAACTCCGTTTGCGTCGATGGAGCAGCCGCCCATCAGAAGCTGCTCGTAGTTGAACTTATGTCCGAATTTTGCTGCGACCTTGTCCAACACCTTCATAGCTTCAGTCACTATCTCGGGACCGATACCATCGCCCTTGATAACTGCGATATTCTTTTCCATAGAATACCCCTTTCTAATATATGTCGATTTTAAAGCGCGAACCTCCGCTGTGCCGCTTTCCGTCAGGCTTGAACCCAAAAGCCGTAAAGAACTCCACAGCCTCCGCGTCCCCGTCGTTGACCCACACGTAGGCGGTCTTGATATGCTGCGAACGCATATTCCTCAGCGAATGCGCCAGGAGCTTTTTGCCAAGCCCTTTGCGCCGGAATCCTTCCTCAATGCAGATGGAATCTATCTCGCAGCTGTCGGGTATCATCGAGAGTTTGCAAACGCAGACACCCCTGACGGTCTTGTCGCAGTAAACTACCGCGGTCAGGAGCGAATCACTCAGGCGTTCGCGGTAGTAATTTGAGTCTAGCTGCGCGGTATAATCCCCCGTGCGGGCAATACCGGCGAGAATCTCGGTTGAAAGCTGCGAAGTTCGCAGAACGTTCTGAATATTGATTATCACAGAAACGCCCCCAGTTACATTCAGCCCTTGAGAGAGTTGAGAAGCCCGCCCTTGTTGATTATCTCCTTGATAAACTCAGGGAACGGCTGAGCCTGATATTTATGTCCCTTGGTCACATTGGTGATAACGCCTGTGTCAAAGTCGATATCGACCTCGTTGCCTGCGTCGATGTCCTTTGCGGCTTCGTCGCACTCGAGTATCGGCAGACCGATGTTGATCGCGTTGCGGTAGAAAATTCTTGCAAATGTGGAAGCGATAACGCATGCAATGCCGCTTTCCTTGATGGCGATCGGGGCGTGCTCGCGGGAGCTTCCGCAGCCGAAGTTGAGGTTAGCAACCATGATATCGCCGGGCTTCACCTTGTTCACGAAATCCTTGTCGATATCCTCCATGCAGTGGGAAGCGAGTTCCTTGTGGTCTGCGGTATTGAGGTAGCGAGCCGGGATTATTACGTCTGTATCTACATTATCGCCGTACTTATGTACGATTCCGTGTGCTTTCATTATGAGACCTCCTTATTCCTGTACGTCAGAGATATAGCCTGTCAGGGCGCTTGCCGCAGCTATCGCCGGGCTTGCAAGGTATACCTCGGAGGTAACGTCGCCCATTCTGCCGACGAAGTTTCTGTTGGTTGTGGAGACTGCTCTCTCGCCAGGAGCAAGGATACCCATATGTCCGCCGAGGCAGGGACCGCAGGTCGGTGCAGAAACTACCATTCCGGCTTCAACGAAGGTCTCGAGCAGACCGCTGCGCAGAGCGTCCAGGTAGATCTGCTGTGTTGCAGGGATAACGATAGCGCGTACGCCCTTTGCAACATGCTTGCCCTTTACTACCTTTGCGGCAGCCTCCAGGTCGGAGTACCTGCCGTTGGTACATGAGCCGATAACTACCTGATCTATCTTTATCTTATCCATCTTGCCTATTTCGTCGATGGTCTTTGTGTTCTCAGGGAGATGCGGGAATGCTACTGTCGGGCGGATCGTGGAGAGGTCGATGTCGATAACGCGGTTGTAGTGCGCGTCGGGGTCAGCCTTGAACACCTCGAATTTGCGGTCGGTTCTGCCCTTTACGTACTCGAGGGTAACGTCGTCTACCTCGAAAATGCCGTTCTTTGCGCCTGCTTCGATAGCCATGTTCGCCATGCAGAGGCGGTCGTCCATCGAGAGGTTCTTCAGACCGTCGCCGGTGAACTCCATGGACTGGTACAGAGCGCCGTCAACGCCGATCATTCCGATGATGTGCAGTATAACGTCCTTGCCGGAAACCCACCTGCCGAGCTTGCCGGTCAGGTTGAACTTGATGGCGGA
>UMKY01049076.1_pt1 | contig 10992 bp, 8 predicted proteins | sample 1966421 | NCBI WGS metagenome assembly UMKY01 (sample SAMEA4836186, study PRJEB28245) | human gut metagenome | biome: gut microbiome; material: fecal sample | place: Denmark | collected 2008 | reverse complement strand
ATATACAATATGCAAAATCTTCAGAAAAAAATGCCGGCATTTTCTGCCGGCATATTGTTATCGAGTTGTGGAGAATTTAATGGAATCAAGCAATTCCTGTTTCGTTTCATATAAGTCTTTTAACAATACAGATGTACTGCCGCACCAGAAGCCTGGCTCTGATGGATTTTCTCCATTATACCAATCAACCTCTGCGTAAGGTCTTTCATATGGAAAGTTCTTATTTGCAGGGTCTATTTTTAGGCTTGTTACCTGTCCGAGAACAGGCAAATCTGTCCATCGACAGATAAACCATATGTAATCTCCGATTTTAGGATTCATAATCATATTTTTCCACCTTTCTTTTTTAGAAAATTTATTTTTCTCTCTTTTTTCCAAAGTAGAAAAACAACCATCCATATAGTGGGCCACTACAAAAATTAGGGTCATATTTAGGAAGCAGCCAAGGGTCTTTCAGGCTGAACTGCCAATACACGCTGTATATGTCTCCGTTACTGTTTTTGTAATCAACCATCCAGGTAGCGCGTAAACGTATTGCAAAGATTACCTCCACTCCAAAGAAAAACTCAACCAAAAATGGAAGCAGTTTGCAGTCCTTGCATTTTCTATCAGTGTTTGCAAGTTCAGTAGTTTTTGTTTCTTTTCTCATTATTTTTTCCTTTCTCCGGCGGCGAAGCCGCCGGTATCAATCCAAAATTAACAGATATCCTGAATATTCGCTTGAATGCTGGTCACACCATTCCACTCATTGAGTGTCGGGTAATACAGCATCTTGAAGTCATACAGTTTTCCGTTCTGATTCAAAAGCTGCTCTTTCGCCTCAATGTCATGGAAGCATACTCCGCTTTTGCAATTTCGGCTGTTGAATGTGATTTTCAGCACGTTTTTGTTTTTACCGATAATCTCAGCACGGGTTGCCCTAACATTGCTCTGGGCAAAAACTGGCTTTTCATTCCCTTTGCCGAATGGCTCCAGAATTTCAAGCTGTTTGATGAAGCTTTGTGTCAGGAAGTCAACCGGCAGAATTACGTCAATCATAACCTTCGGGATGAAATCCGCATCAGTCAGACCACTGCGGGCATTAAGCTGTTTCCTGAATTCTTCCAGGTTCTCTTCCTTCAGAGACAATCCGGCTGCCAGCGGATGACCGCCGAAACCAAGCATCAAATCCTTGACCTCAACCATTTTGTTATACATGCTGTATGCTTCAATGGAGCGGCCAGAGCCCTTCAGAAAATCACCGTCGCCTTTTGTGAGGACGAAAGCAGGTTTGCAGTATTTCTCACGGACTTTGCCGGCGATAATGCCGGCGATGCTCTCGTGGACATCCGGGAGGTAGACAACCAAAACCTTATCATTCTGCATTTCTGCATCAATGATTTTGAAAGCCTCCTCCATACCCTGTTTTGTGAGTTCCTGACGTTCTACATTCAGGTCTCGCATCTGAGCTGCCTTTTCGAGCGCTTTCTGATAATCAGTCTCAACCAGCAGGTCAAAGGCCTCATTTGCGGTATCCAGTCTGCCTTCGGCATTAATACATGGGCCGATTTTGAAGCCATAATCGTAAGAAGTCAGCGCCTTATCCTTCAGTCCAAGAACTTCAAGCAGCGCCTGCAGGCCAATATTTGAAGTGTTCTGCATTTTTTTAAGCCCTTCTTTAACGATTGCACGGTTATCATGCTGTAATTCCATTACATCGCAGATAGTGCCGAGTGATGCGACTTCCAGAAAATCGGAATTGTTGAATTCATCAATTTTTCCGAATTTTCGATACAGGCACCACATAAATTTCCAGGCAACAACAGCGCCGCAAATTTCTTTGAAAACGCCGTCATCTTCAGGACGTTTCGGGTCAATGACCGCGTCGGCGTCAGGGATGATGTAGTGGCGAGCGCCTTCATTATCTCCGGGTTCGGTTGGTGTTTCGTAAGGAACCTCGTGCTGTTCTTCCTCAGACTTAACGTCTTCGTCAGAACAGCATGTGTGCCTTATTTCATAAGGCACTTCATGATGGTCTGTGACAACTACTGTCATTCCAAGTTCCTTCGCCAGCTTAATTTCATTCGCGGCAGCAATACCATTATCACAGGTCAGAATAACCTGCACGCCGGCTTCATATGCGTCACGAATTGCCGGTTCATGAAGACCATAACCATCTGTAATACGATGCGGTATGAACTTATCGCATTTGGCGCCAAGTCCGGTTAGACCTTTGTAGAGGATATATGTACTGGAGACGCCATCCACGTCATAGTCACCCATGATTCTGATGTATTTTCCTGCTTTTACTGCGTCGTAGACAATATCAACGCCGCGCTGCATATCTGTCAGCTCTGAGCCGTCAGAAACGCGGGAAATGTCAGCCTCCAGGTACTCTCTCACTGCCTCTTCACCCTGAATTCCTCTATCTGCGAGAATTTTGATAATTGCTGGGTGGACATTAAACTGCTCTGCGAGAGTCTGAAACTCCGGATTCTTAAGATTTTTGTAAATCCATTTGCTTTTACTCATTTTTTAAGTCTCCTTTTCTTTGTTTTAGTTTTAAATATATTTTTACGATTTTAATATGCGGGATTTTTGAAATAGCGAAAAACGTAAAAATAAGCCCGGCAAAAGAATTGCCAGGCTGTAAATGTTGTGTATTGTGTATGTGGCGTTGTTGTGTTTCAGAATTCGGTGTCTCCACTCATTTTTCTCACCTCCTTTTAGGCAATTTGCGGGATACTATCGTCAACTACATTTATATTTTTTGATGCCTGAAGGATGCCATTGCCGATTTCGATATACACTTACATGTAGTGATGGAACGCCTGGCAGCGGCTATCAGATGGAGGTGTAACAGATATACCCTCACATATAATGAGGGAACGCTGCCTCGGAGTTATGACTGATACAGAGCACCGATATACCCTCACATATAATGAGGGAACGATTTTGAAACCATAATCGTAAGAGGTCAGAGCGATATACCCTCACATATAATGAGGGAACGTCTTGGTTTTCTACCCGGTGTATGTACTGTTCGATATACCCTCACATATAATGAGGGAACCCATTATGACTTGCTCTGGACGTCCTAACCGGCGATATACCCTCACATATAATGAGGGAACTAACCCTGCCCGGGTGTCTGCTCTCTATGTGCCGATATACCCTCACATATAATGAGGGAACATATATCAATATACATAAAACGAGAGGAGAAATGATATACCCTCACATATAATGAGGGAACGAAATAAATAATCTGTCAGCTTCATTCAGCTCCGATATACCCTCACATATAATGAGGGAACCCATGGTATCAAGGCTATGCCAGCAAAAGAAAGGATATACCCTCACATATAATGAGGGAACACTCAGTATTTATGCGGCTTTCAGCCGCCTCAAACACCTCGTTGTGCAAATTGCACAAATGTCTTTCTAATCTCTCATCCACATATTTCCTTACCCTAGTTACTTTACTTCCAGAAGTCAAAGAAAACCCAACAAGTACATACTAAACAGATTATGACTGAGAAAACAGCAAATAAAATCTCTAAAGTACGCTTAGAATCTATCTGACTGATAATAATAGATATCAGACCATTAATAGATAGTGTTAAAAGAAACCACAATAACTTATTTATCTCACTCATTAAACTACTCTCCTTTATTATAATTTTTTCCTACTTTTTTTGTGCTCTATATCAATATGCTGAAAAATGATTAAGGGATATTGTTTTTTGGCATTTTTTTTTATTTTTTTTCTAAAAATCCTGCATGTTAAAACAAAGAAGAACCACGAAATTAAAGAAAAATACATAAAGGAGAAGAAAATGAATACAAAAAACTATCAAAAAGAATTCTCAAAAGAATCAATCGACATATATCTGAAAAAGCTATCCAAAGTCTATAAAAAACTCAGCGCCGGCCGCATGCCTGCAGAAATCATACTCGTCGGAGGTTCTGCCATCGCTGTCAACTACTCTTTCCGCCAAAGCAGTACTGATATTGACGCAATCATCCAGGCACCCGACGTAATGCGTGATGCAATTTTCCGAATCCGCGATGAAGAAAACCTGCCGAATGATTGGATTAACAGCGACTTTACAAAAACGGCGTCTTTTTCACCGATGCTGCGGCTATACTCCAAGCATTACCGGACATTTTATAATGTTGTTGAGGTTAGAACGATAACAGGAGCATTCTTGATTGCAATGAAAATGAGGTCAGGCCGAATATACAAGCACGACTTATCTGACATCATTGGAATACTTATCGAGGAGAACAAAAATAGAGAAAATCCGATTAATATTACCGAAATCCGGGATGCATGCGAGAAGCTATACGGAGGGCAGGGATACGACACAATGCCTGAAATATCAAGAAAATTAATAGAGAACGCCGTCAATTTAAACATCCAAGAACTGCGTAATCTATACCGGCAACAAACCGAAACGGAGGCTGAAAACTGCCGTCTGCTGATTCAATTTGAGACAGAAAAAATAAAATCGATACACTCTCACATACAATGAGGGAACCGAAAAGCATGGCTATATGCAGACAAAGAGGGCGATACACCCTCACATATAATGAGGGAACTGCAGCTCGGTCAGGCCGTAACTGCTGCCGCCCGATACACCCTCACATACAGTGAGGGAACTTGTATGATTCCAGGGTTGCAATCTCTGTGTTCGATATACCCTCACATACAGTAAGGGAACAAGCTGAAACAGACACTCTGCAGCGAAAATTACGATATACCCTCACATACAGTGAGGGAACATAGATTTGCTTTTGTTCATTTGATTACCTGCCGATATACCCTCACATACAGTGAGGGAACTCAGTACTCCGTTTGTACTCCGAATGTGCGACTGATATACCCTCACATACAGTGAGGGAACGGTAAAATATAACGTTTCGGCATAGAATCCGGCGATATACCCTCACATACAGTGAGGGAACAACTGAAGAAAAATGTCCAGTCTTTTTCCAGTCGATATACCCTCACATACAGTGAGGGAACTGGAATCAGCGTTTCCGCATCCCAGAACCCTGCGATATACCCTCACATACAGTGAGGGAACGTCCTCTCCTGAATTATTCTCTCTTCTTTCGGCGATATACCCTCACATACAGTGAGGGAACAGACAAAAGCCGAATCCGTTTAATTCTTCATGCGATATACCCTCACATACAGTGAGGGAACTCAACAACAATGATTTTCTGAATGCTACCACATGATATACCCTCACATACAGTGAGGGAACACTCAGTATTTATGCGGCTTTCAGCCGCTCCAAATACCTCGTTGTGCAATTTGCACAAAAGCCTTTTGTCATCCTCGTCACATATTTAATATGCCGAAAAATCTCATTTGTTAACAAAAAATCGTAAAAAATATTAAAAAAATTTATTTTGTATACCAAACTTTAAACATTCAAAACCCTGAATCCGTATTCGTCATCAACACAAATCTTTTTATCACCATCAGGATTAACAACATCATTCAAGCTGAAAATTTTCACATCTCTAAAAATTCCAGCTCCATATTCTCCACCGTCAAAATCATTTAGATAATGTATTGGAACTGTCACGACATTTCTTTTAAACAGCTCAATCATATCAATTTCATTATTACTTTCCTTATTGTTGTTTCTTTTTTCTTTTGCCGCCTTCATTTCATCCTCATCCAGAATTGCAATCTGCACGGTCGGCTCTCCGGACTCTCGTACATTAATATATCTATCAGACAATTTTCCGAGCACACATTTTTCATACAGCTCAAAGCCATTTTCAATGTTAATGTTTCCGGCATCGGATTTCGCATTTTTGATTCTATCCTCTGTCACGGTCTTGATGTCTGCCGATTCATACACGCGATTGATAATCTCTGGCGTGCATGATGGTATCTGCAATATGGGGCGCTCTACTATCACCTGGTGCGTTGCATCCAAATAACATGGTTTATATACGTGACCAGTCCCGCCATATTCCGCATCATCATCTGCATCAGGAACCAAAACCTGCACAACATTTTTTACATCCATATGCTCACGAATTGTTCCCTCATCACCGTGACGATGATATCGCCCGATTCTCTGTAGCAATAGGTCAACCGGACAGATTGCTGTTATCATATAATCAACATCAATATCAATTGACTGCTCTAGTACCTGCGTTCCAACAATGATTGTTCGCTCCGGTCTCTCGCTTCTGTTTTTTCCACACCATTTTAAAATTTTTTTAATTTTTTCATCCTTTGTCTTTTCAGGCATACGGGCATGATATAGAATAACATTGCAGTCATCATCAGCATTTTTTTTAATACTATCATACACATTGATTGCATCAGAGACGGTATTCATGATGACACACTCACAACCACCACACTCCACGTTTTTTACAGCCAGCTCTGCGATTGACTCGTAATCATTCAGAATCGGCAATGATTCACATTCAATATTTTTATCTGGTTCATATGATTCGGACTGGCATTCATAAAATTCATTATCAGTTGTTACATATGAAATCAGCGGATAGCCACTATGCATATCAATATCTGATTCATCAATTATTGTTGAAAATAATTTTCTTTTTGTTGATACCGGCAATGTCGCAGATAACAAAATAACGGGAATTCCGAGAACATTACAAATCTGCAATAACCGCTCAATGACCGTAATCATATATGCATCATACGCATGAATTTCATCGATAATCAACACTTTGGACGACAGCCCGGCCATTCTAACACTTTCAAATCTTACAAGCCTGGCAGCAGTCATCACCTGGTCAACTGTCCCGACAGCGGATGGAGTTAATAACCTCTGGCGTGAGACATCTGTCCATGACGGTTCAGCGTTATTTTCTCTCAGCAACATAGATTTTGATGTATACAGTTTTGTTTTTCGCATATGTAATTCACTCAAAAAATCATCAACTCTGCCCTGAATAGCCTCAGCAGAAGTGCCTGTTGGCAATCCCATATAAATTCCAGACAATTCGTTTTTATTACCTAAGACTGATGCGGCATACAATGCCGCTTCTGTTTTACCAGAGCCGCAGCCGGATTCAATCAGCATTAATTTGATATTGTTTTTCTGCATTATATCAACAACGTCACGCTGTACCGGGCGACCATCTCCGAAATGAAACAGACTGTCAAATGAACGAACATCCGGAAATGCTGAACGTGTTAAATTTTCGCCAAATAAAAATGCTGTTACGACTTTCTGTTTCCAATCTAAATATTGTCCAATATCAGAAAAATCTTTAATCGTTTTGTTGTCCATTGCCTCATTATTTGATGCAATCCAGTCAGACGCAATAAGAATTCCCAATATTCCGTTTTCCACAACAAAACCAACCTCAGGGTCATCAAATACAATATTTGGAAATTCGATTTTTTCGCACGGAAAAATCTCTTTGATGTAATTATAAATATATTTTTGGATATTGCTCCAGCGTTCAACGATTTTGGATTTTATCGGCATAAAATCTTCTTTCTTTCTCTCCTTTTCTTTTTGGTGATGCAAGCTGATTATTTGACGAATTATCATTTCACTGCGTTTATCTGTATCAAACCCGAATAAATGTGTTCGTTTTATCATTTCTTCCGCATATTCCTCATGTCTGAACATCGTAGATACTGTTTCCTGATTCAGTTCATACCCCCTCAACATCTCGTTTGTCTCAACGTCTCGCCCCTGGAAAACCGGGTGCGCTTTACCAATATCATGCATTGCACAAATAAAAATGATTTGCTGTTTTAAAACAGGCTCATTAATTCCGGCTAATTCAACGAGTCTATTGACCAGCGGTTTAAAAAGTCCATTCATCAAACACTCGGCAACAATTCCGGTCTCTAACATATGGTCAATTAATGATTTTTTTGGATTTAGTTTTGCCCATAATTTTTCTGCTATCAATTTTGTCAACGCGTTTTCAGGTTTTACAATCAGCTGCAGACCATCAAAATTTTCAAATTCGTATGATGGATAACCAATTTTTTTTACGCTGTATTGTTGTTCGTTTTTATCTGTATATATCAAAATGGCCGAGATACCATCAATATTAACAATGTCCTCCCATAATCTGTCACGCGTCTTGGCTGATGCGCTAGAGACGAATGTGAATGGGGCAATCTCCTGAGAGAATAACGATAATTCACCGCGGATACTGTCTGGTGCGTGTTCTAAATGAATAACAAACATTGCATTTCCTCCTATTTTTTATTTATATTTAATATGCTGAAAAATAAGATATTTTTTATATGTATTGAAAAATAAAAAACAGCCGATATAAAATATCGGCTATTTAATATACCCTCACGTATAGTGAGGGAACAATTGAAGTAAAATGTCCAGTCTTTTTCCAGTCGATACACCCTCATATATAGTGAGGGAACCTAACCGTCAGGCAAATCCAGCCGGCGCCGGATGATACACCCTCACGTATAATGAGGGAACGTAGCTGCCATACTCGTTCGTCGGCAGCGTTATGATACACCCTCACGTATAGTGAGGAAACGAAGAGAACCCGAAGCTTGATTTTGAGTTCATCGATACACCCTCACGTATAGTGGGGGAACTCCGCCTCTGTTTTTCCTACTATCTGACGGCGTGATACACCCTCACGTATAGTGAGGGAACGAATACACATCAATCGACGAACCAGACAGGCCCGATACACCCTCACGTATAGTGAGGGAACGCTGTAATTTTCCACATCCCCGGTAGTTTCGTCGATACACCCTCACATATAGTGAGGGAACTGCATACTTTTCTTTACGTCATCCTGTTTTTCCGATACACCCTCACGTATAGTGAGGGAACAATTTTTGATTTTATTTCTACGAAATCTTTTTCGATACACCCTCACATATAGTGAGGGAACTGCATACTTTTCTTTACGTCATCCTGTTTTTCCGATACACCCTCACGTATAGTGAGGGAACAATTTTTGATTTTATTTCTACGAAATCTTTTTCGATACACCCTCACATATAATGAGGGAACGCCCTTACTTCTTTGTATGTGGCCAGCCAATCCGATACACCCTCACATATAATGAGGGAACTAGTTAAAAAAATTAACTAGTAGGAAGAACGCCGATACACCCTCACATATAATGAGGGAACAGTTAAAAAGGGTGATTTCGTTAATGCTTTAAAGATACACCCTCACATATAATGAGGGAACCGAATATGTCGCCGGATAAAATCATTGTCTAACGATACACCCTCACATATAATGAGGGAACTAACTACCAGAACGGCGGTGCTGTTAGTTGAATGATACACCCTCACATATAATGAGGGAACAGGTTTCTGCACTCCCATTTCACGCAATGCGCCGATACACCCTCACATATAATGAGGGAACGACACACCTGCAGGCGGTTACCATATCCCGGTTGATACACCCTCACATATAATGAGGGAACAATCTGTTCTGCTCTTGGTAATTCATAAAACTCGATACACCCTCACATATAATGAGGGAACCCGCTCTATCTCTCCGGCAATAATAAATCGCACGATACACCCTCACATATAATGAGGGAACATCCATTGCTTTCCCTCCTTAATGTTTTTATATGATACACCCTCACATATAGTGAGGGAACCCCCGAGATTCCATTTAACTAGAAAAACAGCACGATACACCCTCACATATAGTGAGGGAACTTATCAGCAGAAGTCCGCAGGGCTGAATCTTGCGATACACCCTCACATATAGTGAGGGAACACTCAGTGTTTATGCGGCTTTCAGCCGCCTCAAACACCTCATTGTGCAAATTGCACAAATGTCTTTTTGGTCTCTTATCTCCATATCTAATATGCCAGAAATTGTCACTATTGGTGCAATATTTCTTGTTTTTCTAGTTTCTTTTTTTATTTGCCATAATTAATTCCAAGCTCTACGCAATCCTCAAGATTCCATAAACCAACATTAACAGGAGTTTTTGCATTGATGTCATCAAACTGGAATAATGTGGACAGATTTTTCGCAATTCTTTTCATTAGTTTTCCATTCACAAACATTTCTCTACATGCAGCACGCATATCGTCATCATTACCATGCTCTGCTGCCAACCGAAACGCAACTGGAAAGACGAGTTCTTCTTTGTATAGGTCAGCAATATCAAATACAAATGACCGGTTACCGCCATTGTGAATAAAACCAAGTCCCGGAGACATTCCAAACGCAATGATTGCGGCCTGGCAGATTCCGTATAACAGACTATTTCCCATGGATAAAAACCGATTTACATCATTACTGGAATCCCATTCGTCTTGGTTGTATTCCCTGCCATCCCAATCAATTCCGTATTGTTCTGCTAACTCTCGGTATCTTTCTTTAACTCTTTTCCCTTCTGTTCCTCGCATCTGCTGCAATGAAAATTTTTCCATATTTACATCTGGATATCTAAGTTGATACATTCGTCGAACCACATCTGTATGTTTATTAACGTCTGAATAACATTTTGCCTGAATAATCAGATTTTTTGAATATTCAGACGATACCATTGATGTCGAATAGATATATTTCATATCCTGTCCACACCAGATAACCGTACATCCTGCATCTGCAATGTTTTTCATCGCAGCATGGGAAATGCTGGTTCCCGGACCTAGCAGCAAAACATTCACCATTGCCAATGGGATTATCGTTTTCTTATTTTTCTGACATGCGGCGATAGAGAACTCGTCCTGAATGATTCTTGCATACTCAATATACAAAAATGAGAATCGGTCTTCTACTCTTGGCAGCATATCATTTGTAATTCTTGAACCAATGGATTTACTGTTTGGGTTATACATGCTGTACCCCCAATACCAGACACAGCCCGGCACCATACGGACGTGAGCGCCCAATTCCATTCTTGAGCATTTCTGTCAATTTTTCTGAGTCAGTCACATTCAGCATACACTCATATCCATAGAATGACGTGTGATGTGACTCTCCACTTACTTTTGAGACATATATATTAGTTTTAGCC
>UMKY01050394.1_pt1 | contig 11212 bp, 8 predicted proteins | sample 1966421 | NCBI WGS metagenome assembly UMKY01 (sample SAMEA4836186, study PRJEB28245) | human gut metagenome | biome: gut microbiome; material: fecal sample | place: Denmark | collected 2008 | reverse complement strand
GATAAATCAGAATTTGTTGGTTGCAAATCGCAATTTATCGAGATGTTTGGAAATCAGAATACTAATGACAAGGGTTGGACAGAATCATTAGTAAAAGATGAATTTAAGCTATCGATGGGTAAGACTCCAGCACGCAATAATCCTGAGTGTTGGGATAATGGAACCCACAAATGGGTTTCTATATCCGACATGTCTTCATACACGCGTTATACAGGAGATACTAGCGAATACATTACAGACTATGCAATAGCTGATTCAGGAATCAAAGCAGTGCCCAAAGGTACGATTATAATGAGTTTTAAGCTCTCTATAGGAAGAACTGCTATTACCTCAGAAGATCTATATACCAACGAGGCAATAATGGCTTTTGCTGGTTTTGATGAGAAGAAATTCAATATCGACTTCCTGCATTTTCTTATTGCAAACAAGAACTGGTTACTAGGTGCAAAGCAAGCAGTAAAAGGCCAGACACTTAACAAGGAGTCTATTGGAAATGCGAAGATCATTATTCCTCCAATTGAGGCTCAAGAAGAGTTTGCCAGCATTTACAATCAGGCTGATAAATCAGAATATTACAATTAGAAACAAAAATATAATAACATATGGCATACTTTAACGAAGAAAATACAGTTGAGCAAATGCTCATTAATGCAGCAGGACAATGCGGTTGGATATATGTGGAACCGCAGTTTGTTCCGAGACTTCCTGATGAAGTTCTTGTTGTAGAATGGCTCATGGAGGCACTGCTGGCATTGAATCCTATTACTCCTGAACAAGCAGAACAGGTTATATATAAGCTTCGAGCTTGTATTACAAGTGGCGGAGCTTCTGATGAACTAATCACAGCTAATGATAAGTTCCGCAAGTTACTATTTGAAGAAAACTCATACCCATTTGGTGATAATGGCGATAATATCAACATTCGTTTCTTTGCAGGCAAGGATGATGAATATAAGAATCGTTGCATAGTAACTAATCAGTGGGAGTATCCGAGAAAGAGTAAGGAGGGAGGCAAGCGTTTAGACCTTGTATATGTCATCAATGGTATACCTATGGTTATCGGTGAAGCAAAGACTCCTGTTAAGGCATCTGTAACATGGGCTGATGGTGCTACTGATATTATGCATTACCAGAAGAGTATCCCTGAAATGTTTGTTCCGAATATTCTAACCTTTGCAAGTGAAGGTAGAGAACTTCAATATGCTGGTATTGGATGCCCTATTGACAAATGGGGCCCATGGTTTGCCGATGAGGAACGTAAGCATGGTACATTGGAGGATGTTGAGCATAACTATGTATCATTGATGACTCCTGAAAGACTATTGGATATATATCGTTTCTATTCTGTTTTCACAGGAACCTCAGGAGGCAGAAAAATTAAAATTGTATGTCGTTACCAACAATATTGGGGTGGCGAAGCTATTGTTCAACGTGTTCTGTCAACATATATAAATGGCTCTGGCCCTCGTAAAGGTTTGATTTGGCATTTCCAAGGTTCTGGTAAGTCGTGGTTGATGGTATTTGCGGCTCAAAAACTTCGTCGTCAGGAAGTGCTAAAAGCGCCAACAGTAGTGATTGTGGACGATAGAATTGATTTGGAAGACCAGATTACTGGTGATTTCACTCGTGCAGAGATACCTAACATTGATAGTATATCATCAAAACAAGAACTGGAGGAAAAGATCCATCAAAGAAAGATCTTGATAACCACCATCTTTAAGTTTGGTGATTTGAATGATGGCGAGGTAATTGATGAACGTGATAATATCATCCTCTTGATGGACGAAGCTCATAGAACACAAGAAGGAGACCTCGGTAAAAAGATGCGCACAGCACTGCCAAATGCATTCTTCTTTGGATTAACTGGTACACCTATTAACCGTAATGACCATAATACATTTGCATGTTTTGGTGCCGAGGAGGATAAATATGGATACATATCAAAATATACATTCCAAAATTCAGTAGCAGATGGGGCAACTCTTGAACTTAATTTCAAGACCGTTCCAGTCGAGATGCACTTGGACGATGCTAAATTGCAAAAGGAGTTTGACGAACTTACCGACCAGATTAGCGAAGAAGACAAGAATGAATTGGTAAGAAGAACAAGTGTTGATGCATTCTTTACTGCAGAAAAAAGAATCAATGACGTTTGTAAGTATATTGTCTCTCATTTCAGAGAGTATGTGGAACCAACAGGCATGAAAGCTCAGGTTGTTGTTTACAATAGAGAATGTTGCGTCAAATATAAAAAGGCTTTGGATGCTCTTCTTGGCACAGATGACCAAACAACAATTATAATGCATACTGCTGGAGATAAAGCAGATGAATATAAGGCATATAAGCGTAGTCGCGATGAGGAAAAGAAGTTGCTTGATCAGTTCAGAGACCCATTGTCTCCGCTAAAATTTGTGATCGTAACAAGCAAACTACTAACAGGTTTTGACGCACCTATACTCCAGTGTATGTATTTGGACAAACCAATGAAGAATCATACTTTGTTGCAGGCTATTTGCAGAACCAATCGTACCTACAATGAGAATAAGAAATGTGGATTGATTGTTGATTTTGTTGGTGTATTTGAGGATGTTGCAAAGAGTCTTGCTTTTGATGAAGAGACAGTTAAGACCATTGTTCAGAATATCGATGAAATCAAAAGTCTTATACCTACATTCATGCAACAATGTATTGAGTTCTTCCCTGGCGTTGATAGAACTATTGGTGGATGGGAGGGGCTTACTGCTGCTCAACAATGCTTGAAAGATGATGGTGTGAAGACAAACTTTGGCCGCCACTTTGCCCGTCTCAATAAAGCGTGGGAGATAGTTTCTCCCGATGCTTGTTTGGCCGAATACCAAAATGATTATACTTGGTTGGCTCAAGTGTATCAAAGTGTGCGTCCTGTAAGTGGTGGTAATCTTATCTGGACTTTGCTTGGAGCTAAGACCATAGAGATTATACATCGCAACATTGAAACTATTGACATTGGTACTCCACTAGAGGATTTGGTAGTTGATGCCGATGTGATAGATGCAGTCCTTGAAGATGAAAAAGCACGTGAGAAGAAGATTGTTGAAGTAGAGAAAATACTTCGATTGAGATTGGGCGAGCACAAAGGTGATCCTAACTTCAAGAAATTTGCAGAGAAATTGGATGAACTCCGAGAACGAATGGAACAAAACCTGATCAGCAGTATTGATTTCTTGAAACAACTTCTTGCATTAGCAAAAGACTTGCTTGAAGAAGAAAAGAAAAAGGATGAACCTCAGGATAAACGTGCTCAAGCTCGTGCCGCCTTAACAGACCTTTTCCAAAGTATAAAGACCGAAGACACACCTATTATCGTTGAACAAGTTGTAAATGATATAGATAATGAAGTGGTTAACATTGTACGTCAATTTAATGATGCTTTCCAAAGTGTAACAGCCCGCAGAGAAATCAAAAAGAAACTACGTGCTATCCTCTGGGTTAAGTATCAGATAAAAGACAATGATGTATTTGAACGTGCATACCAATATATTGAGATGTACTATTAGTGTTTTGTTCAATCTGTTGTACAATGGCACAATATAAGCAATCTGAAATCACAAATGTATTTTGGGCATCGAACGATGGCTTCAAAGGTGGGCGTGACCCATTGGGAATCCAGAATAGTTCAATTGCAACCTATAGCAAATTGTTACCTGGGCTCACCAATCTAACCCGTCACATCCGCTATTACAGCCTTTATTGTTGGCTACTTAGTGAATATGACAAACTTGAAGTTGCTGGTCAAATATCTCTGCATCAATATAATTTTATACGTCGTGCAGAGTTGGCAATGGCACTAATTATGAAGGAACAGAATGTTGGTTCTGTGGTTGGAGCTTTGTTTGTTTCACAAGGTAGATATAAGCAAATAGAGGATGGTATTTATGATATTGCAGATGGTGCTGATTATGAATCTAAAGATAAGTACTGGACATTCAAGAGTGGAGCTTTTGGCCAGTACTATCTTGGTTCTCTTATTTATTATGAACTTGTAAAAATTGAAGAAGGCAGATTTTATCTTCGTAACAAAGGAAAAGAGTTAGCTGATGCTGTCAGAAATAGTATTGATGAAAACATCCGGAAATTATTTCTTAAATGTATTCTGGATGGAAGTCTTAAAGAAGAAGCAATAGAAGACTTACAATCTTTAGCAATACATCGCATAATTGTAGGCTCTGAGGAATGGCTGTTCTTAAATAATTTGCTTACGAAAAGTGACGAGGACTCTTCCTTGCGAAGAGAAACAATCTATTTGCTCCTAAATGATATTTCAAATGGTGTAGAGATTCAGGAGTTCGTAAAGAATCGTTTTTTGCATATAACTGAAGACGGTAATTTACAGGCCGCATTTGGGTGGTATTTCTATTATTTATGTGAAGGTTTGCATTATAGTATTGACTTGCTCTTTTGTTTAATACTCTACAAAACTCATGAATTACACAATCCTCCAATAGCACTACTTTCTCAAGATATTAAACAATCTTTATTGTCGGTTATAGAGAAAGAGATGAATTATAACTCTCTTGACGAATGGAGGAAAAATGTGAGTGATAATATAAATATAATCTATGATGAATTAAGGGATTACGTCAGTAAACAAGATTATATTTCTGCAGCAGCACATGCAATAAGACTCATGTTGAGACTTTATACTGAATTTGAGAATAACACAAAAGATATAGAGGAGTTTGAAGGGGAAAATGACTTGAAACGTCAGCGAGGTATACTCAGTGAAGGGTTAAGATCTTATGTGGAGCGTTATCTGTCATTCTCTATATCCGGTTTTATAGAATCTCTGATAGTGCAAATAATGCAGGAGCATACTGTGGTCGCCATTGCTAAAATGGGAAAGAATAATTCAGACCTAAGAAAGTTTATTCTTGAGGATGGACGGATTGTTTTAATAGAGCAGCGGTATCCAGTTGAAACATCGCCACGTATTGATTCTCTATTTAATTTTTTACAAGACATGGGTTATCTTGATGAAGATAATACACTAACTGAGATAGCATCACAATTCATTGAGAATTATGGAAAAGAATGAGCATGCAATATTATTGGATATTCCTAGCGGCGGCAAAAATGGCAAATATCATTCAGCTGTATTGACTACTTATGCCATAGATTTGATACATTTCGATAATCAATTATTGAACATGCTTCATCGTAAGCAAGTATGTAGCATAAATGTGTTTGCCGATACCAATCAAATGGATAAATCTATGGAATATGTATCTCCTATTTATATGAGACATATTGGTAAGGAGTACTCCATTACATCTATAAGTGCTGTCGGAGCTTTTCATCCTAAGATTAATTTCTTTGTAGGAGATGACGCTGTATTGGTTGTGTTTGGTACTGGTAATCTAACAGTTACAGGACATGGAAAAAATCATGAGGCATTTACAGGTTTTATGATAGATGAGACTGATACGACGCATCGTCCTCTCATTGAAGAATGTTGGCAGTATCTCTGCCGATTTACAAAGCAATGTAACGACTATGATCATAATAGAATTCTTCGTGAGATTCCTGAAAATTGTACATTTTTAGATTCCTCTTTCAATATTGTGCCTCATAGTATGTGCAAGGTACAAGAAGGGTTAAATGCTGCTTTACTGTATAATGATTCTCAGTCTGGGATTTTACAACAAATTTCAAATTTAGTGCCATTAAATGAGGTGCAGACTATAACACTTCTCAGTCCATATTTTGATGAATGTGGAGAATCATTGATTACATTATCCCAACTTTGTCCGAACTCAACGGTGAATGTTTTGATTCACCAAGATTGTGCTTTGCCACCAAGCGGAATGCTTCCAAATAGTAGTATTCATTTTTATGATTTCAGCGAAACAAAAAGGGGTGAAATAGCTTTTAAAACATATGAACGTCAATTGCATGCAAAGGTTTTGCACTTTAAGACTAATGATGCTGAATATTGTATGGTTGGCAGTGCAAATGCAACATTAGCCGGACTTGGAACAATAACTCACAGAGGCATAAATGAAGAGTTTGGAGTCTTGTATCATTCGACAAAGCAAGATTTTCTATCTACACTTGGTCTGAAAACCAAGAAAAGAATAGATGTGCCAACTAATAGATCCAAACATTCTAATGAAGCTCCTTCTGAAACTGGAAGACGATTAAGACTATTATCCGCTTATTACGAATCAGGTAAATTAAATGTCTATAGCAATGAGGAGATTCCTGATGGAGTACTACTGTCTATCGACAATGGAATTGAGACTCTTGTAAGTGAACTTAAACATGATAAAGGCAATAGATATAGTACTGATATAAAGTTAGCAAAAACTCAATATACATGTTATTTAGTGGATAAAGACAAGAAATCTATATCTAATAAGCTGTTCGTCAATTGGACTGAGTTCTTAGCCACAACAAATCCGTCGAAAATGAGTCGTAATCTTAATAGATTCATTTCTCGTATTGAGAATGAAGGATATGATGGTATGGAGGTTGCTGATATGCTATCTGATGTAATGTGGGACTTAGTTAATGATGCTGGTGAAAAAGTTTCTCCAAAGATTAAAGTTTCATCAGAAGATAAAAGGCAATCTGATTTATCTTTGCCCGAAATAAAATACAATTCGGAATATGACAATGACGATGCAAAGAGTAGCAGGATTTTCCAAATAGATCGTACATCAAGACTGATTGAATGTATTGAGGAGAGTATTAGAAAAAAGATTCGTTCGATAGATGATGCGATCATTGATGAAGAGGAAGAAGGCTCGGCAGAAACAAGCAATAATAGAGAAATAGAAGAACAGGAGGATATCTTCCTCAGCAAGCAACTGTTAAAAGGTTATGGTGAATTATCAACATCTTTGTTAATGAAATATCAGAAGATGATAAGTAAGCGATACGAGCAGGTAAAAGCTACAGGTGATGGCGTTATAACTAGAGATGACTTAAACTTCTTTTCTCTGTCTATGTTTGCTGCAATGGAGATATGTTATCTTAATAAATTTCGTTATAAATTTGACCAAATACCCTATTCATCAAGAAACTTTTCTCAGAAACAGTTTTATGATAGTTTGGAAAGGAGCATAAGTAACGTTGGTCTTGACTCATTGGAAAAATTTGTAAAGTTTTGCAATACAATGAAACTTCCAGCACAAAGAGATGAGAATTTCAATAAAGTTTCGTCTCGTTCTATGAAATATGCAATATTATATGGGACCTTATTTAATAGACTTTCTCACATTGAAACTATACGCATATTGGGTAAACGCTTGCAAAAAGCAGTAGATAGCCTGGCTGTGCTATTCGGTAAACCTTCGTTTGAAACTCTGACAAAAGAGCTTGAACCTTTATCAGAAAGGTATGACTATGTATTTCGCATGAATCATGTTGAAAATATGATTAGAAGTCTTAGCTGATAATTTCGTTCGTTGGAACGAACAAACTACTATTAAATAAGGGAAAGAAAAAACATGGGCAATGATTTTTCCTTGTGTATAGCAAAAAGTTGTGCCTGTTTTCATTTGTTTGTCAAAAAACACATATCTTTGCCATTGATAGCCTCAGATGGCGTGGTTTGTTTGGCTAAAAATCATTCTTTGAAATATAATTGATTGATAATCAAATGAGACACAACTCTTTAACGAGGAGGAATATTGATTATATAAAGCTAATACTTGCTCGTTAATTGGCAGAGAAACGAACAAATGTGCCCGACACAGTGTGTCGGGCACATTTTATTTAGGCAGTTTCACGACTACGAAGCTAACGAACAAGTACATAATTAAGACGGCGCAAAAAGCCTTCCAAAAGCCGAAAGGGCTATCGGGCTGTACAAAGCACCCGCTACAAGCGTCACCGGAAGACATATCCCATCACACGTCATCGGCAGGATTTAAGTCATAAGATATCGGTGCATTTTTGTAAAAGCGCATAATTTCAGCACATCGCACACACAGGCAGCTAATTGACGTGTTTTCGGCGGATATGTGTATGATACGGAATCGAGGTAGGCAGGAAGCACTTGCCATTGCGGAGGGCGTAAACGGGGAGACGGAGGAATTGATATAGTTGAGATACTCCTCCAAACGCTTGGAAAAGGAGAAATTCTCCCGTATGGCATCGGAAATATCGTAGTCATCGAGTTGGCCAAATTCGATGTCCGACACCCGGACATTGGTATGCCGCTCTGCCGGATGGGCCAACGTCAGGTTTCTGCCGTAATTCTCCCGAACATTGTGTCTGGTCAGGAATGTGGAATATTCGGCTCCTTTATCCGATGCGAGCAGACATGGAAAGCCCGCAGCACCGGCTTCGAGAAGAACTTGCCCGACTCCTGCAACAAATAAGGTATCTGTCCGCATTCTTCTTCAGAAATTCCCTTGTGTTGATGGCTCCGGGGGCAAACACGTCGGGGCGCAGGGCATATCGGCGTTTCAGTCTCTTGGTCGTGGAGCTGTTCTCAGGCATCCCCGCAATCTCGAAAGGAATATTGCGGGTGGCACAGAACTCGATTGCTGCACACAGTCGCATGAACTTGTCTTTCTGCAGTCGGCTTATGATAAGAGCCTTACGCTGACCGCAATAGTTCCACACCGGCACTCCGGCATCTATTCCGTTGGGCAAAGTCAGATGGTGTCCGAGATTTGCGTAATCAATGGTGAACAGACGGTCAGAAATGCCTATTCTGTAATTCAAACTCTGGAGCCTCGATGTATCCATCCCAATAATTTCACCGTGTACGACGCAGCCATGGGTATAGACAGTAAGGGACACGAGCTATAGAATGACTTAAACTTTCGTTTTCTGAAATTCTTTTTAGCAACAGGTGCCGGTACCGCCAATTATTCGCTGGCGGCCTCCGGCAACATACGCAACCGTTGCTGCATGATTTTCTTCCGGGAAAAAGGAAGGGCGGACCGAAAAGCCGCCCTTTGCCCCTTCCGTTCCGACGGAAACGGATACCGCTACCTTTTGGCAAGGTCGTGGTCTACACAGTAGAGACCGTGCACGCCGAATACATTGAACTTGTCGAGAATGGCCTGCGCATTCTCCTCCTCCTCGACCTGTTCGTTCACGAACCACCGGAGGAACTCCTGCGTAGCCTTGTCGTTTTCGGCTATCGCCACGTCCATCAGATTATCGATAAGTTCCGAAACATGGCATTCGTGTTTGTACACATGCTCGAACACGGCCTTGGGTTCCGCCCAGGTACCGGGAACGGCGTCTATCGGGCTTATCTTCATCTCTCCGCCGCGCGTAACGCCGAACTCGATGAGTTTGTTGGCATGCTCCAGCTCCTCTTCGGCCTGTTTCTTCATCCAATGAGCGCAGCCGGCCAACCCCATGCTCTGGAAATAGATTGCCATCGACGAGTAAAGGTTCGCAGACCACATCTCCGCCTTTATCTGTTCATTGAACGCATCGGTAAGTCTTTTTGTAAATTTCATAACGCTCTGTTTTATGATTGATAACTTTTTCCGGGACAAATATAATGAACATTACCAGAACATGTCCGCCGGTTGAAATAATCATTTTTTATACGCCTATCACATCCTTTTATATTCCGGCTGTTCCGAACAATACTCCGTCATTTACCAAACGCACTGCTACCGACAGTCCCCCGAACGAAGCCTTTTCGGATGCGACCTGCGGCCGGGTCATCCAGCGGCAAAAAACGAACGAACAAAACATCTTTCCCGGAAAAGCGTTACCTTTGCACAAACATCAGATGATATGATGATGGAGAATCCGGCCATACGGAAAAAATCGCTGGCTGAAGAGTTAGCGGCACGACTCCAGGAACAGATTGCCGCAGGCATTTTCGGCATCGGAGAGAAACTTCCCCCCGAACCGGAACTGATGCGCATCTTCGGAGTCGGCCGTTCCACGGTACGCGAAGCCGTCCGGATACTCTCCGACATGGGGCTCCTCCGGGTACGTCAGGGAGCCGGGACATTCGTCGTAAGCCGGAACGCACCGGACCTCATGACGCAGCGCCTGAAACGGGCCGACATCCGGGAGCTGGACGAAGTACGGCGAATCCTCGAAGCGGCCATCGTCGAAAAGGCCGCTGAAAGGTATACAGAGCAGGATGCCTTCAGAATGAAGGCCTACCTGTCCGAACGGAAAGAGGCGGCCGAAACGGGCCGGCTGGAACAGTGCATAGACGCCGACGTGAACTTCCACGCGACTATAGCCGAAGCGACGCATAACGAAATTCTGAGCGAACTCTACCGGGCGACCGCAATCCATCTGCGGGACGGCTTCAAACGTATCTATGCGGATACGGGCTACCTGCTCGCATCGCAGCCCTCCCACGACCGGCTGGCCGCCTTCATCCTAGTACACGACACCCGAAACGCTCTGAAAACGATACGTATCATTCTGGAGGAACCGTAATGCCATGAATCCCGCAACCAGACATCTTTCCGCTCCGGCATGTGCACCGACAGGGAGCGCTACCGTGTACCCGATACTCTTCATGGTCAGCACCGCACACCTGCTCAACGACATGATGCAATCGGTAATACCGGCTGTCTACCCTCTCCTCAAAGATAATTTCGGATTCACCTTCACCCAGATAGGCATCATCACGCTGGTGTTTCAGATGACCTCCTCGCTCCTGCAGCCCCTCATGGGACGTTACGCCGACCTGCACCCGAGACCCTACTCGCTGGCTGTGGGGATGTGCTTCACCCTCACCGGACTGCTCACGCTCGCAACGGCACACGGCTTTCTCTCCATCCTACTCGCCGTCGCGCTTATCGGTTGGGGTTCGTCGGTCTTCCATCCCGAATCGTCGCGCGTCGCCCAACTCGCCTCGGGCGGGCGGAAAGGGTTGGCCCAATCCATCTTTCAGGTCGGCGGCAATGCGGGGAGCGCCATGGGACCGCTGTTGGCCGCACTCATCGTCATTCCCTTCGGGCAAACCTCCATCGGATGGTTCGCCCTCGCCGCTTTGCTCGCCATTCTGCTGCTGAAACGCATCGGCGACTGGTACAAGGGAGAACTCGCGGCCGCACCGTACCGTACGGCGGCTACGGCATCCCGGCCATACGAACTGCCCAAACGGAAAGTACGCACCGCCATGGTCATCCTGACGGTACTCGTATTCTCCAAATACTTCTATATCGCCTGCATGACGAACTACTTCACCTTCTTTCTCATGGACAAGTTCGCCGTTTCGGTACAG
>UMKY01066892.1_pt1 | contig 11312 bp, 8 predicted proteins | sample 1966421 | NCBI WGS metagenome assembly UMKY01 (sample SAMEA4836186, study PRJEB28245) | human gut metagenome | biome: gut microbiome; material: fecal sample | place: Denmark | collected 2008 | reverse complement strand
GGCTTCTATCGATGCCATGAACGAACTGGGTGGTGCTATCGTCTCCATCACGTTGGTCATGATGTCCGTGTTTATCCCGGTAAGTTTCATGAGCGGTACGGCCGGTACATTCTATCGTCAGTTCGGTTTGACAATGGCTATCTCGATCGGTTTGTCCGCATTGAATGCCTTGACGCTGAGTCCGGCTCTGTGTGCGATGTTCTTGAAGCCGCACGAAGAAGGACATGAGAAGAAATCGACTTTCGTCTCCCGTTTCCACTCTTCCTTCAATGCTGCATACGATTCTTTGCTGAACAGCTATAAAAAACGCGTCGTATTCTTTATACAGAAGAAATGGCTTTCGTTCGGTATCGTTGCCGGATGTATCGTCCTGCTCGTTGTTTTGATGAATGCGACTCCGACAGGTATGGTTCCGAATGAAGATACCGGTACGATCATGGGCGCAGTGACGCTGCCTCCGGGAACATCCCAGGAACGTACGATAGAGGTGATGAACAAGGTGGATAGCCTGATCGCTGCCGACCCGGCGGTCAAATCACGTACGGCCGTCATCGGTTTCAGCTTTATCGGTGGCCAGGGACCTTCTTATGGTTCGTTCATCATCAAGTTGAAAGATTGGGAGGAACGTTCAATGATGCAGAGTTCGGATATCGTGTATGGCAGTTTGTTCATGCGTGCGCAAAAGATAGTGAAGGATGCACAAGTGCTGTTCTTTACTCCGCCTATGATCCCGGGTTATTCCGCTTCCAGTGATATCGAGTTGAATATGCAGGACAAGACCGGTGGTGATCTGGAAAAATTCTTCGAAGTGACGAAGCAATATACGGCAGCCTTGACTGCCCGTCCTGAAATCAAGTCGGCACAGAGTACCTTCAACCCTAACTTCCCGCAGTATATGATCGACATCGATGCGGCCGCCTGTAAGAAGGTGGGTATCAGTCCGAGTGATATTCTGGCAACCATGCAAGGATATTACGGTGGTCTGTATGCCTCCAACTTCAACCGTTTCGGTAAGATGTACCGTGTGATGGTCCAGGCTGATCCGGCTTTGCGTACCAATTTGGAATCGTTGAAGAATATCAAAGTCCGCAATGGAAACGAAATGGCTCCAATCTCGCAGTTCGTGTCTATCAAGAAAGTGTACGGACCGGATATTATCAGCCGTTTCAATATGTATACATCTATCAAAGTGATGGTTGCTCCGGCAGACGGTTACACCAGTGGGCAGGCATTGAAAGCGATCGAAGAGGTTGCCAGTACAACGCTTCCGACCGGTTTCGGATACGAGTTGGGGGGAATGGCGCGTGAAGAGGCTGAAACCAGCGGCAGCACGACCGGTTTGATCTTCCTGCTCTGTTTCGTATTCGTCTATTTGCTGCTGAGCGCTCAGTATGAAAGTTATATCCTGCCGTTGGCCGTATTGCTTTCCATTCCGTTTGGTTTGATGGGTAGCTTCCTGTTCGTGCAAGGCTGGGCCGCTTTAGGCAATATCCCGGCTCTGAAGATGATCTTGGGTACGATGTCCAATAATATCTATATGCAGATCGCCTTGATCATGTTGGTAGGTCTGTTGGCGAAGAATGCCATCCTGATCGTTGAGTTTGCCCTTGACCGTCGCCGTATGGGTATGAGTATCACATGGGCTGCCGTTTTAGGTGCCGCCGCCCGTTTGCGTCCTATCTTGATGACATCACTGGCTATGGTAGTCGGTTTGTTACCTATGATGTTTGCGTTCGGTGTCGGTGCTCATGGTAACCGTACTTTGGGTACTGCCGCCATCGGAGGTATGTTTATCGGTATGATCTTCCAGATCTTTATCGTCCCGGTTCTGTTTGTGGTATTCCAGTACTTGCAGGAGAAATTCAAACCTATCGAATGGGAAGATTTGGATAACAGCGATATGAATACGGAAATAGAACAGTACGCAAAAACAAAATAAGAGATGACAATGAAGAAACAGATTATATATATGGTGTGTGCAACCGCTCTTTTGAGCAGTTGCCATATCTATAAAGCCTATGATCGTCCGGATACGATCGAAACTTCCGGTATCTACCGTGATCCGGTATCTGTTGCCGGTACGTTAGCCGAAACAGATACGACCAATATGGGAAACCTGCCTTGGCAGGAAGTTTTCCGTGATCCGAAATTGCAGGCCTTGATCGAAGAAGGATTGGCGAACAATGTGGATCTGCAAGCCGCTATCCTGAGGGTCGAGGAGGCCAAGTTGCTGCTGACTTCCGCTCGCCTGTCTTTTCTCCCTTCTTTGAACCTGGCTCCGCAAGGAACCATAACTAAAATGGAGAATACGGGTTATGTGAAAGCCTATACCTTGCCGGCGGCAGCCAGTTGGGAAGTGGATTTGTTCGGTAAGCTGTTGAATGCGAGTCGTGGACAGAAGACTGCTTATTTGCAGAGCCAGTACACACAGCAAGCGATACGTTCGCAACTGATCGGAGGAATCGCCAATACCTATTTCACTTTGTTAATGTTGGATCGTCAGGTCGAGATTACTTCCAAGACAGTGGATATCTACAAAGAGAATGTGCGAGTGATGGAAGCGATGAAGATTGCCGGCATGACAACAGAAGCCGCAGTCGTCCAGATGCGTGCCGTGTTCCATCAGGTGTCCGGATCGTTGATCGAACTGAAACGCCAGGTGCGTGAAGTGGAGAACTCCTTGTCTGTATTGCTTGCGAAAGCACCGCAGCCAATCGATCGCAGTACGCTTGAAGATCAGGTGATGCCGGAAGAGCTGATGGCTGGTGTTCCTTTGCAGTTGTTGGAGAACCGTCCGGATGTGAAGGTGGCCGAAATGACATTGGCCAGTGCTTATTATACGACCAACAAGGCCCGTGCCGCTTTTTATCCGGGAATCAATATTACGGCGACAGCCGGTTGGACGAATGGTTCGGGTGTTACGGTTTCCAATCCGGGACAGTTTATGTTCCAGGCTTTGGCTTCCTTGGCACAGCCTATCTTTAACAATGGTAAGCTGGTAGCCAATCTGAAGATATCAAAAGCGGAAGAACAGATTGCCAAGATGAACTATCAGCAAACGATCTTGGAAGCGGGAAAGGAAGTGAGCGATGCTTTGCATCTCTATGATGCGACCAATAGAAAACTGGTCCAGGATCAGGCCCAGATAGAAGAGTTGGAAAAGGCGGTTGCCTATACCAACGCCTTGTTCCAGTCAGGACAGTCCACTTATCTGGAAATCCTTTCTGCCCAACAGAGTCTGCTCAGTGCGCAGTTGACGGAAGTTTCCGACAATGTCCAGCGTATGCAGGCTGTTATCAATTTATATAGTGCCATTGGTGGTGGAAGAGAGTAGAAAGCAATTGACAATTTAAAAGGAGATTATTATGATTAGTCCATTAGCTTATGTAGATGCAAGCGCGAAGTTAGGAGCGAACGTAACCGTCCATCCGTTTGCATACATCGATAAGAATGTAGAAATAGGTGATGACTGCGAGATCATGCCTCATGCCAGTATCATGAGCGGAACCCGCATGGGGAAGAGGAACCGCATCTTCAATGGTGCCGTTATCGCTGCCGAACCACAGGATTTTAACTATAAGGGAGGTGATACGATTGTCGAAATCGGAGACGACAATGTGATCCGTGAAAACGTGGTGATTAATCGTGCGACCAATTCTGATGGGAAGACGATTATCGGTAATGGCAATTTCCTGCATGAAGGCGTGCATGTTTCCCACGACACGCATATCGGTAATCATAGTGTGTTCGGGTATGGAAGTAAGATTTCCGGCAACTGCATGATTGAAGATTATGTGATTTTCGGCGGCAACGTATTGGTGAGCCAGGGATGCCGTGTGGGAAGATGGTCGATGACGCAGACCGGTTGCCGCTTCCGTAAGGATATCCCGCCTTATATCGTAGCAGCATTGGAACCTACGACCTATTACGGGGTGAACTCCTTTATCCTGTCACATGAAGGCCTGAGCGAAAAGATAATCAAGCATATCAGCCATGCCTACCGTATCATTTACCAAGGTAATACGAGTATATTCGATGCTTTGCTGATGATTAAAGACCAGGTGCCGATGAGCGACGAAATCCAGCATATCATCGATTTCATCAATGCCTCGAAATTGGGCATCATCAAATAAAATAGGATTATCTGATAGAAAAGAAAGAGTTGTTCTTTATGGAGCAGCTCTTTTTTTATTTATCTTTGTTGAGTTTTATATTCTCAATGTCTAATCTAAAAATGAAATGCAACATGAAAAACTTATTTAAATCGTTTGTGGTTCTTTTGGCAGTTATGGCTGCTGTCCCTTCTTTTGCGCAAAAAGCGAATAACACGTTGACTGAAAAAGAAAAGAAACAAGGCTGGACCTTGCTGTTCAACGGGAAAGATTTTACCGGTTGGAGACAATGCAACAATACCGGGATGGCTCCGAACTGGGTAATCGAAGACGAGGCGATGAAAGTCTTTACCGCTCCGGGCAAAAAACCGGGACACGGTGCAGGAGGCGATATCCTGTATAAGGAAAAGAAGTTCAAGAACTTTGAACTGTCTGTAGATTGGAAAACCAGCAAAATGGGAAATTCAGGTATCTTCTATTATGTACGCGAAGTTCCGGGCAAACCGATCTATTATGCAGCTCCCGAAGTGCAGGTGTTGGATAATGTGGATGCTACCGACAACAAGCTGGCAAACCACCTTGCCGGTTCTTTGTATGATATGCTCCCTGCCGATCCGAAAACGGTAAAACCTGCCGGCGAATGGAACACGATCGTGATCAAAGTGAAGGATGGCAAAGTGACGCATACCCAGAATGGTAAAAAGGTCGTTCAGTATACTTTGTGGAGCAAAGAGTGGGATGATATGGTTGCCAACAGCAAATTCAAAGATTTCCAAGGTTTCCAGGAAGGCATTTCCCATGAAGGGTATATCGGCTTGCAGGATCATGGTTATCCGATCTGGTTCCGCAATATCAAGATTCGGGAATTGAAGTAAGTTCTTACCAAGGGAAATAATAAACCAATTGGACAATGTATCAAATGTCTTAAGATTCTAAGACAAAAAAGAGGATAATCCATCACGGACTATCCTCTTTTCTATATTATCAAACCTTTTTCCGATTATTAGAGAGCGCCGACTTCTTTCAAAGCTTCGTTTGTCTTGTGAACGGCTGCTGCACTCTTGGCGAAGAGTTCTTTTTCTTCGGCATTCAATTCCAGTTCAACGATCTTTTCGATACCATTCTTGCCCAAGATAACAGGAACACCGATGCAAAGGTCGGATTCTCCGTATTCACCTTCCAGATAAACAGAGCAAGGAACCATCTTCTTTTGGTTGTGGATGATAGATTCAACAACGTAAGCTCCTGCTGCACCCGGTGCATACCATGCAGAAGTACCCAACAGCTTAGTCAGTGTCGCACCGCCTACCATAGTGGAAGCGACAACTTCCTGCAGTTTTTCTGCGCTCAACAGCTTGCTTACGGGAATGCCTTTGTAAGTAGCCAGACGAGCCAGCGGGATCATAGTCGTGTCACCGTGACCACCGATTACCATGCCTTCGACTTCGTTGGCATTGCAACCTAAAGCCTGAGACAAGAAATATTTGAAACGAGAGCTATCCAGAGCACCACCCATACCGATGATACGGTTTTTCGGCAGACCCAGAGACTTCAATGACAGGTAAGTCATTGTATCCATCGGGTTGGAGATCACTACCAGGATTGCGTTCGGAGAATATTTCAAGATGTTCTGAGCTACGCTCTTAACGATACCAGCGTTAACACCGATCAGTTCTTCGCGAGTCATACCCGGTTTACGAGGAATACCTGAAGTGATGACAACTACATCAGAGTTAGCCGTTTTTTCGTAGTCGTTTGTGCAACCAACAACTGTAGTATCGAAACCAAGCAGTTGAGCGGTCTGCATCATATCCATTGCTTTACCTTCGGAAACACCTTCCTTAACGTCAAGCATTACAACTTCGTCTGCCACTTCATTGAAGGCAAGAACATTTGCGCAAGTAGCACCTACATTACCGGCGCCAACAACTGTTACTTTAGACATAATAATAAGTTTTATATGTTTTACTTATAATAATATTTCCATCTCTCTTAAAAGTGAGACAAAGGTACAACCTATTACGAAATAAAGAAATATTTCCGTAAATATTTTGCACCTCCCTTGATTAAATTTATGATTTATGATTTATGATTTATCATCGACGCATAAATCATAAATCATAAATTATTACCTCTTCTCACTCCACATAAAGCACCAACCCCTTCAGATATTCCCCTTCCGGATGGTAAATGTTGACCGGATGGTCGGCGGGTTGTGTCAGTTGGTGCAGGATACGGACACTGCGTCCGGACTGGGCGGCGGCACTGAACACGGCCAGACGGAAGTTCTCCTTGCTTACCACCTGCGAGCAGGAGAAGGTGAACAGGATGCCTCCCGGTTTGATCTTTTCGAAAGCGATGGCATTCAGTTTGCGATATCCCTGCAAAGCGTTGCGCAATACGTTTTTATGTTTGGCGAAAGCGGGCGGGTCCAGGATGATGAGGTCGTAGTTGCTTCCCATCTTTTCGAGATACTTGAAAGCGTCTTCCGCATAAGCCTCGTGGCGAGGATCACCCGGAAAGTTCAGTTCCACGTTCTTGTTGGTCAGCGAGATCGCTTTGGCGGAGCTGTCGACCGAGTGAACGACCTTGGCGCCTCCGCGCATGGCGTAGAACGAGAATCCGCCAGTATAGCAGAACATGTTCAGTACGGAGCGATCTTTGGCATAGCGTTCCAAGAGCGAACGGTTTTCACGCTGGTCGACAAAGAAACCTGTCTTTTGCCCCTTTTGCCAGTCGACGCAGAATTTCAAGCCGTTCTCAAGTGCGATGTCCTCCACTTCACCACCGTACAGGTGGCCGTCTTCGCTGCCCAGGTTGGCTTTGTAAGGCAAGGTCGCTTCCGATTTGTAATATATATTTTGTAAAGAATCTCCCAAAACGGCTTTTAAGGCGTCGGCAATCTGGTGGCGGGCATAGTGCATGCCGACAGAATGTGCCTGCATGACGGCGGTGTGGGCATACATGTCGATGACCAGTCCCGGAAGATTATCTCCTTCGCCATGCACCAACCGGTATGTATTATTGTTCTCCACTCCGGCAAGTTCCAATGCCTGGCGCAGTGTGTAAGCGATACGGATGCGTTCTTCCCAGAAAGCGGCATCTATCGTGACCGGTTTGAAAGATAAGATGCGTACGGCGATACTGCCTATCTGATAATGTCCGATACCTAAAAAACGTCCGTTCGTACCATAAACTTCTACCAAGTCGCCTTCTTCCGGTTCACCTTCGATCGTCTGAATGGCGCCGGAGAATACCCACGGATGGAAACGTAGCAACGATTCCTCTTTTTTCGGTTTGAGAAATACTTTACACTCCTTCATTTATATCTGTTTCAATTGATTGTATATTTTCAGGCAGGCCCATGCGTCGAGGGCTGCATATTTTTTCTGCGCGTCGCTGAGGACGTCGGCTTCCCAGTTGCTCAAACGCTGTCCTTTCGAGATCTTCTTGTTGAAAAGGATGGCGTATATCTTTTGCAGGCTGGCATCTTCGATCCCGAATTGTCCGACATAATTCTGCAAGTCCAGGAAGTTGGCGGGTTGTATGTCCTTACGCTTTTGCATCGCCCCGAAATCGTCGCGTAGCGAAAGGCCGATCTTCTGCACCTTTTCGTTTGCCAGAAATTCTTCGAGAACTTTCGGAATATCGATCCGGTTCAGGCGGAACAGGAAACAAGCCTCATCGGTCGAAATCTGCATAAGCGATATTTTGTAGCGTTGCCCTTTCTTGAAACTCGGACGGGTTTCCGTGTCGAATCCGACGGCCTGGAACTCGGAGAGGTAGCTGACCGCTTTCTCCGTATCCTTCAATGTGTCGATCACGATGATCCGCCCGGTAAATTCCTCTAAGGGAAGCTCGGATACAGCCTCTTTTGTTATCGAATGTGTATATTGTTGTGTCATTCTTCTTCGTTGGTTTCTAAAAACTCTTCATCGCTGTATCGCACGGCGTGGAGCGCTTTTAATGCGTTTAATAATTGTTGTCCCCAGAATTCGCTGAAATTTTTACGACACAATACGATTGCCCCGAGCATCACTTCTTCATTGCCCTGGCGGAACAGAGAGATGAAATTACCCGTATCCTGGTAAACATCGGCCAGATTCTCCGAAATAAAGGCGGCGATCGGCGTGTCGCTATATTGCATATCCGGATGGAACGTTTCGAGGTAAGAGTCTTTCTCTCCGAGCAGTCCGGCAATCCGGTTGCGGACCGATTCGTACATGTCTTCCGTGACAGTCAGCTCTGGCTCTGCATCCTCCTCTTCTTCCGCTTCGGGTAGGAGGGTAGCTTTCAGATACAACAAGGGCAAGATCTTGACTGCCTTGTCCAAAAAATCAAAAAGACCGGTATTGCCGGCATTCTCGACAAATGTACAAAATTCCAGTGCAACTGTTACGAATTCCAGCGTGTTGCGTTCGTATATCGGGTTGTTCTCTTTTTCCATGCTGATTATCTTAGTCGATACCTTGCGTTTATAATCTGCAAAAGTAGCAATTTTTTCTTTGTAAAGCTAATATAGGGAACCGTACCGCACCGAAATTCCTTTATCTTGGCAGGCTCGGTGGCAAACCATTGCGATCTGTTTCGACTTTGATGCAAGTGTAATCTGTTTTCGACGTTGTCGTGTACATATTCGACATTGTCGAGAATATACACGGCATTGTCAAAAATATATTCGACATTGCCGAAAACAGATTACACTTGCATCAAAGGGTAAATGCATTGGGAATTATCCGTATCTTTATAAGGTTGTTTTTATAAGTAAAAAGAGGTGAGAATGTCTGCGGCAAGAAATGTTTTGTGATGCAGTTGCCGGGGAAAACTTTGAAAAAAGGCGGTAAGGGAAATACGAATGTCGTAGGGAACTTAAAATTTTCTATGTACATTTGCGAGTTGTAAATTTAATTGTGTAATGGCTAAAAAGACGACTGTAAAACAAAATACGAATAACGGGGAAAGTAAATTTAAGGGGATTCGAAATTTCTTTACCAGTGAGCGGACCCGTTTTATTACCGGATTAGTTATTTCCATTGTTACCATATATGTCGGTCTGGCATTGATTTCGTTTTTCTTTACGGGAGGAGCGGATCAGAGCAAGATCGAAAATATCCCGTTATCGGACCTGGTGATCAATCGTGGATCGGTAGAGAACTGGACGGGTGTGCGTGGGGCTTTCCTCGCCGATTTGCTGATGAACCGGTGGTTCGGGATCTCTTCATTCTTGATTTTGTTTTTCCTCGGTTCGGTCGGGGCGAAGCTGATGAACCTGAGCCGGGTGTCGTTGCTGAAACGTTTCCTGTTCAGTGCAGCCATGCTGATATGGGGATCGTTGTTTTTTGCTTTTATCTTTATTCGTGGATATGAAGATACGTTTATTTATTTGGGCGGTCAGCATGGATATTATTTGTCGGAGGTGATGATGAATAATATCGGGATACCGGGTACGATCCTGCTGCTGGTCGGCCTGTTCCTGATTATTGCAATCTTCACCAGCAAACGGACGATTCCGTTCCTGCAAAACGTCTTCTCTTTCGGATGGTTGAAGAACCGTTTGAAACGTGAAAAGAGCGAAACGCCGGAAGTGCAGGAAGAGAAAGAAGAGGGTGAAGAAGAAAAGGATGTTTATGTTCCGGTTGAAAAACCGGCTGCTGCTTCTCAGCCTGCTGCATATCACGAGACAAAAGAGGAAGTCGTCGAGCCGGACGAATATGTTTTCGATACGGAAACAGAGATGCGGAAAGCCGAGGCAGAAAAGAGAATGCCGGTAGGCAAGGAGATTCCGCAAAAGAATGATTTTGAATTTGAAGTAGCCAGGGGAGATGATCCGGTTGTCGAGGCGTCAGCCGATGGAGGTACGACCTTTGAAGTGGAAGTGCCGGAAGATGAGGAGGCTTTCGATCAATCCCAGTTGGGTAAATATGATCCGCGCCTGGATTTGTCCCGCTATGTGTTCCCGACGCTCGACCTGCTGAAATTTTACGATTCGGGCAATGTCGAGGTGAACCGCGAAGAATTGGAAGAAAACCAGCAGATGATCAAGCAGACGTTGGAAGATTTCGGTATCAATATCGCCTCTATCAAAGCGACGGTCGGACCGACGGTTACGCTCTATGAGATCGTCCCGGAAGCCGGTGTTCGTATTTCCAAGATCAAGAACCTGGAAGATGACATCGCTTTGAGCCTTTCAGCCTTGCAGATCCGTATTATCGCGCCGATGCCGGGTAAAGGAACGATCGGGATCGAGGTCCCGAATAATAAACCGCAGACTGTTTCGATGCAGTCGGTGGTCGCTTCGCGCAAGTTCCAGGAATGTTCGTATGACTTGCCGGTGGCGATCGGAAGGACGATTGTCAACGAAGTGTTCATGTTCGACTTGTGCAAGACTCCCCACCTGTTGGTGGCGGGTGCGACCGGGCAAGGTAAATCGGTCGGCTTGAATGCGATTATCACCTCTTTGCTGTATAAGAAGCATCCGGCCGAACTGAAGTTCGTGATGGTTGACCCCAAGCAGGTGGAATTTAGTATTTACTCGAAGATCGAACGCCATTATCTGGCGAAATTGCCGAATGCCGATAAACCGATCGTGACGGAGCCGGGCGATGCGGTGGCAACCTTGAACTCTTTGGTGATCGAGATGGAAAATCGTTATAAATTGCTGGTGGAGGCTTCGGCACGTAATATAAAGGAATATAATGAGAAGTTCATTTCCCGCCGTCTGAACCCGGAGAAAGGACATCGGTTCCTACCTTATATCGTGGCTATCGTCGATGAGTTTGCCGACCTGATCGCGACCTCAGGCAAGGAGATCGAATTGCCGATCTCGCGTATTGCGGCCAAGGCCCGTGCGGTCGGTATCCACATGATCCTGGCCACCCAGCGTCCGGATACGAAAGTGATCACCGGTACGATCAAGAGTAACTTCCCGAGCCGTATCGCTTTTAAGGTGATGTCGCAGATCGACTCCCGTACGATTCTGGATACTCCGGGTGCCAACCGCCTGATCGGTAAGGGCGATATGCTGATCCTGATTACCGGAAGCAGCGAGCCGACACGTGTCCAGTGTGCGTTTGTCGATACGCCGGAAGTGGAAGATATCGTGAATTATGTCGGTGCGCAGGTGGCGTATCCGACAGCTTACCTGTTACCCGAATATATAGGTGAAGGCGGTGAGTCTTCTTCGGCCGGATCGGTGGATCT
>UMKY01010241.1_pt1 | contig 11396 bp, 8 predicted proteins | sample 1966421 | NCBI WGS metagenome assembly UMKY01 (sample SAMEA4836186, study PRJEB28245) | human gut metagenome | biome: gut microbiome; material: fecal sample | place: Denmark | collected 2008 | reverse complement strand
CGAGGAGGTTTGAAGAAGCAGGCGGTGTGCTATACACATTTTCTCTCAAACAAGGTTTTTAGAGGTGACCATAACAAATTCGGCGTTCTTTCGACCATAGCCGTTTTGTAATTATACGGCGAAGCCGGACATCATAATTCCGAATCCCGAATTCACCTTATCGCGTCCTTCATCGACTTAACGTATTCGTAGATGTGGTCGGGAGCGTCGCTGCCGTACTGTGCGACGAGTTTTACTATAGCGCTTCCGACGATAACGCCATCGGAGAGGTCAGCCATCTTCTTAGCCTGCTCAGGCTTGCTGATCCCGAATCCGACCGCCGCAGGAACCTTCGCGTACTTCTTCACGGCTTCCATGATGTGGCCTATATCGGTCTTTATCTCGCTGCGAACTCCGGTAACGCCCATTGACGAAACGATGTAGATGAATCCCTCCGCCTCGCTTGCAATCATCTTGATACGATCCTCGCTGGTGGGCGCGATGAGCGAGATAATGGAAACGCCGTACTTCTGAGCCACATCAGCGGCTTCGTGCTTCTCCTCGTATGGCATATCCGGGCAGATGAGGCCGTCAACGCCTATCTTCTGGCAGCGCTCGAAGAATCTGTCGTAGCCGTACTTGAATACAGGGTTCAGGTAGGTCATAAAGCATATCGGGATATCGGTGTTCTGGCGAACCTTCTCGGCAAGCTCGAACGCACGGTCGGTGGTCATGCCGTGGCTGAGTGCGCGGATATTCGCGTCCTGGATCACCGGACCCTCCGCGATGGGGTCGCTGAACGGAATGCCTATTTCAATGAGGTCTGCGCCGCCCTTTACCATTGCCATGATGTTGTTGAAGCTGTCCTCAAATGTCGGATCTCCGGCGGTGAGGAAGCCGATAAATGCTTTTTTATTCTCAAATGCGTTGTGTATCTTATTCATGAAGATCTATCCCCCTGTATCTTGCAATAGCTGCAACGTCCTTGTCGCCGCGTCCGGAAAGGCAGCAGATGATGATGTCGTCCCTGCTCATGGCCGGAGCTATCTTCATCAGGTGTGCGACTGCGTGGGCGCTCTCAATGGCGCAGATGATACCCTCGGTACGGGCGATGTACTCAAATGCGTTTACCGCTTCATCGTCGGTGACGGGAACGTATTCCGCCCTGCCTATCTCGTGAAGGTGAGCGTGCTCCGGACCGATACCGGGGTAGTCAAGACCTGCGGAGATTGAGTAAACCGGCGCGATCTGACCGTATTCGTTCTGGCAGAACAGGGACTTCATGCCGTGGAAGATACCGAGCGTTCCGGTGGCGATGGTAGCCGCAGTCTCGCCGGTGTTGACGCCGCGTCCAGCAGCTTCGCAGCCGATAAGGCGGACGTCCTTGTCGTTGATGAAGTTGTAGAACATTCCCATAGCGTTTGAGCCGCCGCCCACGCACGCCATTACAGCCGTCGGGAGTTTTCCTTCCTTCTCGAGGATCTGCTCGCGGGCTTCCTTGGAAATAACGCTCTGGAAATCGCGTACGATCATCGGGAACGGGTGCGGACCCATTACTGAGCCGAGTACGTACAGCGTGTCGTCAACGCGTGTGGTCCAGTCGCGCATTGCTTCGTTTACCGCATCCTTGAGGGTCATGGTGCCGGAGGTCACAGGGTTTACCTTTGCTCCGAGGAGCTCCATGCGGTATACGTTCAGAGCCTGGCGGACAGTGTCCTCCTTGCCCATGAATATCTCACACTCCAGCCCGAGCAGAGCCGCCGCAGTCGCCGCCGCAACGCCGTGCTGACCTGCTCCGGTCTCCGCGATTATGCGGGTCTTGCCCATCTTCTTCGCAAGGAGAGCCTGACCGAGTACGTTGTTTATCTTGTGAGAACCGGTGTGGTTCAGATCCTCGCGCTTGAAGTAGATCTTCGCGCCGCCGAGATCCTTTGTCATCTTCTCAGCGTAGTAGAGCAGGGAAGGTCTGCCGGCGTACTCGCGCAGCAGGGTGTTCAGCTCGTCGTTGAACTGCTTGTCGTTCTTGTAGAATTCGTAAGCGTCCTCAAGCTTGTGTATTTCATTCATGAGCGTTTCGGGGATATACTGTCCGCCGAAATCGCCGTAGCGTCCCTTTGCCATATCATTTATCCTTTCAAATTTATAGTTCCCGTATCACTCTGACCGCTTCCAGCATTTTTTCGCGGTCCTTGAGCCTGTCAGTTTCAACTCCGCTGGAAAGATCCACGCAGTACGGACGTACGCTTTCCGCCGCCTGCCGCAGATTCTCCGGGGTAAGTCCCCCGGCGAGGAAAAACGGCTGGCGTATCTCTGCGCCGTCCAGCAGGGAATGATCGAACATCTCGCCGGTGCCCGTGCCGTTGTCAAGCAGGACGTAATCCGCGCCGAGCGCCTGAACCCTTCCGATATCCTCCGGGGTGCGTATCTTCGCCGCCTTGATTATCGGAGCGCTGGTGAGTTCACGCAGTCTTCGGATAAAATCCGCGTCCTCGTCCCCATGGAGCTGAATCACATCTATTATACCACAATTTGCGTACTCGGCGCAAGTGGTTTCCGGAGAATTCACGAAAACCCCTACTGCTTTTATTCCCGTGTCGAGCCGGGAGCGCAGCCGCCGCGCCGTTTCAGCGTCGATGTTCCGGTGGCTCTTGGGGAAGCCGAGAATGAACCCGACGTAGTCCGGCTTGGCTTCGTTGGCGTAGTCGATATCGAAGTCGCGGAACATTCCGCAGAGCTTTATTTTCATATCGCGTGACCTCTCAGCTCGTCCAGAGCAGCTTTCTTGTCGGGGCTGCGCATGAGCGTTTCGCCGATGAGAACGGCGTTAGTTCCGTTGCTGCGGAGCGCCCCGATGTCCGCGGCGGTCTTTATGCCGCTCTCCGAAACGAACAGCACCTCCGGCGGAACCAGCTTCCTTAGCCGCGCCGAGTTGTTGATGTCCACGGTGAAGGTACGGAGGTCGCGGTTGTTCACGCCGATTATTCCCGCGCCGACTGAAAGAGCGGTGCGCACCTCGTCCTCATCGTGGGCTTCCACCAGAGCGGAAAGCCCGAGGGAATGTGCGATGCCGAGGTACTCCGAAAGCTGCTCCTTCGAGAGGATAGAGCATATCAGCAGCACCGCGGAAGCTCCGAGGGTCTTTGCCTCGTAGATCATATATTCGTCAACGGTGAAATCCTTGCGGAGAACCGGGATCGTCACCGCGTTTGAAATTTCAGCGAGGTACTCGTCCCTGCCCTTGAACCAGAACGGCTCCGTAAGGCAGGAAATCGCCGAAGCGCCCGCCCTTTCGTAATCCCTCGCGATATCGAGGTAAGGGAAATCCGGCGCTATCAGCCCCTTGGACGGGGAAGCGCGCTTGACCTCGCAGATGAACGATATCTCATCGCCGGAGAGCGCTTTCCTGAACGGAAATCCTGTGTTCGCGTCCAACGCTTCGGCGCGTTTTTTCATTTCAGAGAGCGGGACCGCCGCTTTCTCCTCCGCGACTCGCTGTACTGTGCGTGCTGCAATTTCCTCTAATATCATGCCTTGACCTCGTTGGAAACCTTGATGTACTTTTCAAGAGTTTTCATTGCCGCGCCGCTGTCGATGGTATCGGCGGCGAGCTGTATCCCGTCCTCAATGGTGATCTCCTTTAAGATGTGGAGCGCCGCGCCTGCGTTCAGCAGAACTGCGTCCCTTCCGGCGCCCTTTTCGCCGTAGAGAATGCAGCGTGCTGCTTCGGCGTTTTCAGCGGGGGTGCCGCCTGCAAGCTCGGATTTGTCGTGCCGCTTCATGCCGAACTGCTCGGGGGTTATCTCATACTCCTCGAAATTGCCGTCCGAGAACTCCACCACCTTAGTGGGAGCGCTGACGGATATCTCGTCGAGCTTATCGGTTCCGTAGACCGCCATACCGCGCTTTACGCCGAGCTTGGTCAGCGCCTTTGCCATGGGCATGAGCAGCTCCGGCTTGTAAACTCCGAGGAGCTGCACGTTTGCGTGAGCCGGGTTTGTGAGCGGCCCGAGGATATTGAACACGGTCGGAATTCCTATTTCCTTGCGGACGGGGCCTACGTACTTCATTGCGCTGTGGTACTTCTGTGCGAACAGGAAGCACATTCCCACCTCGTCGAGGAGCTTCACGCTGCCAGCCGGGTCGGTGGAGATATTCACCCCGAGGGCCTCGAGGCAGTCGGCGGTGCCGCACTTGCTGGAGGCTGCGCGGTTGCCGTGCTTAGCGACCTTAGCGCCAGCCGCTGCGCATACCAGAGCGGAGATAGTGGAAACGTTGATGGAGTTGGAGCCGTCGCCGCCGGTGCCTACAATTTCGAGCACGTCGCCGGGGTAGTTCACACGGTCTGCGCAGTCGCGCATTACATATGCGGAAGCGGATATCTCGTCGGTGGTCTCGCCCTTGATGTGGAGCGCGGTCAGATACGCCGCGGTCTGCGCCGGAGTCGTGCTTCCGGTCATTATCTCGCGGGTTACTTCCGCAGCCTCGTCGTAGGTAAGGTCAACGCCCTCGGCAGCCTTCTTTATCATTTCCTTTATCATAATGTTACCTCCAGAAAGTTCTCGGCCATTTTTCTTCCGTCAGTTGTAAGTATTGATTCCGGGTGGAACTGAACTCCGAAAATCGGATAGTCCCTGTGCTCCACCGCCATTATCTCGCCGTCGTCGGTGCGCGCGGTGACTTTCAGGCACTCCGGGAAGCCATCCTCGGAAGCCGCCAGCGAGTGGTAGCGCGCTACCTCGCACTTTTCAGGAAGCCCGCGGAACAGCCTGCTGGACGTATCCAGCGTTGTAACCGACTTCTTTCCGTGCATGAGCTTCTTTGCGTAGGTTATCTCGGCGCCGAAGGTCTCGCAAATCGCCTGATGACCCAGGCACACGCCGAGTATCGGTATCTTTCCGGCGGCGGTCTTTATTACTTCTTCGCACACGCCTGCGTCGCAGGGTCTGCCGGGGCCGGGGCTTACAATGATGTGAGAGGGCTTCAGAGCCATTATCTCATCGGCGGTCATTTCGTCGTTGCGAATGACCCTGATGTCGGGGTTTATGCCGCCGATGAGCTGGTAGAGGTTGTATGAAAAGCTGTCGTAGTTATCTATCAGAAGTATCATATGTCTTCCTCCTGCGCGATGGTGAGCGCGTTCATGACTGCCTTCGCCTTGTTGATGCACTCGTTGTATTCGTTGACCGGAACGCTGTCTGCTACGATTCCCGCGCCGCTTCTGACGAACACTCTGCCGTTCTTCTTGAACGCAAGGCGTATCGCAATGCAGGTATCTAGGTTTCCGCGGAAGTCGATGTAGCCGACCGCGCCGCCGTAAACTCCTCGCTTGTTGTTTTCAAGTTCATTGATTATTTCGCACGCCCTGAGCTTCGGAGCGCCGGAGAGAGTACCCGCCGGGAGCACCGCGTCCACGGCGTCCAGTGCGGATTTACTGTCGAGAATCTCGCCGCGCACCGTGGAGCCGATATGCATTACGTGGGAGTAGCGCTCGATGCACATGTACTTTTCGACCTCCACGGAGCCGAACTTGCTGACTTTTCCGATGTCGTTTCGTCCGAGGTCGACGAGCATGTTGTGCTCGGAAAGCTCCTTTTCATCGTGGAGCAGCTCGGTCTCGAGGCGCTTGTCCTCCTCGTCCGTAGCGCCCCTCGGGCGGGTCCCGGCGAGGGGGAAGGTGTGGAGCGTTCCGTTTTCGAGCTTCACGAGGGTCTCGGGGGAGGCTCCGGCGATCTCCATATCATCGCTGGAGAAGAAGAACATGTAAGGGGAGGGGTTGGTAGCCCTCAGAACGCGGTACGCGTCCAGCAGGCTTCCATCGAAGTCCGCGTCAAGGCGGTTTGAGAGCACCACCTGGAATATGTCGCCCTCGTAGATGTAGTGCTTCGCCTTCTCGACCATTGCGCAGTACTGCTCCTCGCTGAACAGCCTGCGGAATTCCGAGCGGAGCTTTCCGTGCGGGATATCGGCGGGCTTGCCGTTTCTGATGAGCTGCTCCATTTCGGCGAGGTCTGCTTCTGCCTTTGCGTACTCGTTTTCGAGGTCGCTCGTGGAGATGTTGGTTATCAGCACGATCTTCTGGTGAATGTTGTCGAAGGCGATTACCTTGTCGAACAGCATGAGGTCAACGTCCTTGAACCGCTCCTCGTCCTTCGCGTCGAGGTTCAGAGTGGGTTCGCTGTACTTTATGTAGTCGTAGGAGAAGTACCCCACCAGACCTCCGGTGAACGACGGGAAGCCCTCCAGTTTCGGGCTGGTGTACTTCTTCATGAGTTCCTTGATGTACGCCGCCGGGTGCGTCTGGTGAGAGGTCTCGGTTTTTCCGGTGACGACGTCCTTCACTGTGAGTTCGCCGTTGGTGCAGGTAAGCTCCAGCTTCGGGTTGTAGCCGAGGAAGGTGTAGCGTCCCCATTTTTCCTGGTTCTCGACGCTTTCAAGTATGTAAACATGGCGGCTGACTCTGCGGAGCTTTTTCAGTACCTCGATCGGGGTCGTGAAGTCGGAGAGTATCTCGCGGCAGACCGGGATAACGCTGTATCCGGTGAGTTCCTTTGCCTTTTCAAGAGTAGGTTTCAGCATGATAATGTTCCTTTCCTGCAAAACAAAAACTCCGCCCTTAAACGCAGAGAACCTCTGCTTCTAAGGACGGAGTATACACTACACCGCGGTACCACCTTAATTTGCGGCCTCGAAGCCGCACACTCGCCGGATACTAACATATCCCTGCAATTAACGCTTGCAACACGTCGCAGAATACTCGGCAGGCTTTGGACACCGCCTTTGACTGCGCCCTCTGTGGTCCATTTGATATGCTCTGCGTTCTGCGGTATTCTCAGCAGCGACCGCTCTCTGGGAGTGCACAAGCATTTTTATCTCCACGTCTTTGGTTTGTAAGGGCGTATTGAATTGTAAGACCTTACCGGTTTGGACGCCGACAGGCTCTTTTGTTGTGATTATGATACCACAAATTTCCCGGCTTGTCAAGGGCTTTTTGAAATTTTTTTCTTGCGTTCCTGCAAAGTTAAATCCGCTTAAAATCCGTATTTGTTTTTAACTAAAATATTGCTGAACCGCTTGAAAAATAATACGGGATATGCTATACTATAGCTATCCGAAACCGGAAAATCAACACCAGAGAGGTAATGAAATGCCGATAATCTACGACGAAAAGAAGCGGGTGTTCAAGCTTGACACTCCGAATACCACCTATGCCTTCCACGTAACGAATTCCAACCACCTGCTGCACCTTTACTACGGCGCTTCCATTCCCGAGACGGACATCACGCATATGCTGCGTATCCCGAACGACGAGCCGTTCGTACCCTCGACACACGATGGAATGGGACCGCACTCCTTCGACTGCGCCGCCATTGAGTTCCCGACAAGCGGCGTCGCTGATTTCCGCGAGCCGTGCATGCAGCTCATGGATAAGTACGGCATGAGCGCCTGCGAGTGCTACTACGACAGCTACGCCATCTACAAGGGCAAGAAGAAGCTGGAGGGACTCCCCGCGACCTACGCCAACACCGACGACGAAGTTACCAGCCTCGAGGTATACTGCAAGGACCCGCACAACGGGCTTGAGATCACGCTCCAGTACAGCGTGTTCGAGAAGCTGGACGTTATCACCCGCTCCGTAAAGGTGAAGAACGGCGGCGCCGACCCCATCGAGCTGCGCAGACTGCTCTCTGCCTGCGTTGAGCTTGACAGCAAGGATTACGACATGATCACCCTCTACGGCACCTGGGCGAGGGAGCGCCACGTACAGCGCAATCCGCTGCACTTCGGAAAGCAGCTCGTAGATAGCTGCCGCGGAGCCACCAGCCACGCTCACAACAACTTCATCGCGATAGTCGACCACAAGGCTACCGAGGACTACGGCGACTGCTACGGCTTTGCACTGTGCTACTCGGGAAGCTTCGTTGCGGGCTGCGAGGTCAACCAGTACGAAAAGACCCGTGTGTTCTCCGGAATCAACCCGTACGACTTCAGCTGGCACCTTGACCTCGGCGAGGAGTTCCAGGCTCCGGAGGTCATCATGGTATTCTCAGCGAGCGGTATCGGCACGATGAGCCGCACCTTCCACGACGTTATGAGAAACAACCTAACCCGCGGCAAGTGGAAGGATATCCGCCGTCCCATACTCATCAACAACTGGGAAGCGACCTACTTTAATTTTGACACCGACAAGCTGCTCGACATCGCGCGTGAATCCGCGAAGGCTGGCATTGAAATGCTGGTAATGGACGACGGCTGGTTCGGACACAGGAACGACGACAAGTCCTCCCTCGGCGACTGGTTCGTGAACGAGGACAAGATCAAGGGCGGTCTGAAGCACCTTGTTGACGAGGTGAACAAGCTCGGTCTGAAGTTCGGTATCTGGTTCGAGCCGGAGATGATCAGCCCGGACAGCGAGCTGTACAAGGCGCATCCCGACTGGTGCATACATATCCCCGGACGTCCCCGCACCACCTGCCGTTCTCAGCTTGTTATCGACTTCTCCCGCAAGGATGTCCGCGATTACATCTACGGTCAGATGTACAAGATACTCTCCTCCGCGAATATCGAGTACGTAAAGTGGGACATGAACCGTCAGCTCTGCGAGGTCGGCAACGAGGTGCTCCCGCCCGAGAGACAGCGCGAGATATGGCACCGCTACGTTCTCGGAGTTTACGAGATCCAGGAGCGCCTGCTCACCGATTTTCCCGACCTTCTGCTTGAGAACTGCGCCGGCGGCGGCTCCAGATTCGACGCGGGCATGCTCTATTATTCGCCGCAGATCTGGTGCTCCGACGATACCGACGCCATCGAGCGCCTCAAGATACAGTACGGAACTTCGATGTGCTATCCCTGCTCCTGCTTCGGCGCGCACGTTTCCGACAGCCCGAACCACTGCGTAGGAAGAATCACTCCGTTCGAGACCCGCGGAAGAGTTGCAATGGTAGGAACTTTCGGCTACGAGCTTGACATCACCAAGATATCCGACGACGACAAATGGAATATCCGCAAGCAGATCGAGGAGTTCAACAAGTACAACCCGCTGGTGCGCACCGGCGATCACTACAGGATCGGCAATCCGTTCGACAACGACCGCTTCGACGCATGGGAGTTCGTTGCAAAGGACAAGAGCGAAGCTCTGCTGGAGTACGTTCAGGTCCTGAAGGAACCGAGCGTATTCCTGCACAGAGTGCGCCTGGCAGGTCTTGAGAAGGGCTGCTATTACCGCCACGAGGAGACAGGAAAGGTATACAGCGCAGAAGTCCTGATGAACAGCGGCTTTGACATTCCGTCCCTGTGGGGAGATTTCCAGAGCTATATAGCGCATTTCATTAAGGAAAACTAAACGTAGAATAGAGCAGAGCGGAGCAATTCCGCTCTGTTTTTTAAAACTAAGAGGGGGGAGCAGCATGCCGGATACCAGCAGAATATACATTCCGAAACGCGTGAGCGGAATGCTCCGCGGGATCTATACAAGCCGCGTGACGGTCGTCATCGCCCCCGATGGCTGCGGAAAATCCACCCTGGTGCGGGAGTTCACCTCGCGCACCCGCCCGGCTGGAATATCGCTGCGGACTATCACTGGTGCAAGGAATACCGGCGAGTGCTTCGCGCAGATATGCGCCATAGTCACTGGGCAGGAGTTCGCGGAACCGCTTTCTGAGCGCGAGTTCATGGCGGTTTCGCAGGAGTTCGCGGCGGCGCGTCCGAAGAAACCGCTTCTGATAATCGTTGACTGCGACTGCGCGGCGCGCACAGCGCTGGGAAACTACCGCACGGCAAAGCTGCTCCGGGACTGCCGCTGCGCGCGGTTCGTGTTCGTTTCCAGCGCGATGAAGCCCGCTTACCGGGGTCTTGCGCATGAAATGGGATTCACGCTCATCGAGCGCGACAGCCTTAGCATGAACATATCCGAGGTGATGGAGTACGCCGGGCGCTGCGGCATAAGCTTCAATGCAAGAGAGGCGTACAGCGCCTGCCGCGGCTCCTTCCTCGGAACGCGGCTTTGCCTTATGCTGGCACAACGCGGCGAGAATTTCCAGAACCTCACTGCGGAGGGGCGGCTGATACGTGCGGTGCTCCAGCCGGGACCGGTGAGCCTTCACGGCGCGCTGACCGCAGCGGCGGCGTTTCCGGAGCTTCCCGAAGAATTCCTGAGCGACCTGCGGGCATTCAGCGCCGTCACCGAGTTCTTCGGCGCGGAGCTTTTTACCCGCGCAGGGATAATACGTGAGCTTGAGCGGCTCCGGCAGATGATCCCGCTTGTAGACATCGACCGCCGCACAAGCGCGGTGAAGATCCACCCGACGATGATCCACGCCGCATACAGAGTGTTTTTCGAGTTCCCGGAGAATGTCCAGCACGACATGCGCGTATGCTTTGCGCGGCATTTCAACCGCATCGGAGAGAGCTTCTCGTCATTCCTGGAGTACTTTCTTGCAGGGGAGTATCAGCTTGCCGCAGACGTCCGCACCCGGGTCAGGGTATCATATTTTATGCTGATGAGGTCCTCAACGCTGCTTCAGCGGTTCGTGACGGAATGTCCGCTATCCTGCAAGGCGGCTATTCCGAGGATACTGCGTATGAATGCGCTGCTCATGCATTCTCCGCTGAGACCCATGCTGCTCGGGAAATTCGACGAAATAATAAGCTGGGTAGGAGATTCGGAGGATCACAGCGCGGCGGAAAAGCGGCGCCTGATAAGCTACGCGTACGCGCTGAAATCCAACGAGGACCTGTATTCCCTTGATAAAATGGGCGCGAACATCAAGCGCGCCTACGACCTTTTCAAGATCCGCCGGGAGTACGAAGCGCCGAAGTTCCCGTGGACGATGTACGCGCCGTCGGTGTTCTGCCTGATACATCGGCGGGGGCATTCCATGCAGACCGAGAACGCGCAGTTCACGCGGTATCAGCACATGTACACCGAAATGCTGAACCACGGCAAGTATGCGCAGATGATCTTCACCGGCGAGATGAAGTACTACCAGGGCGACCTTACCGGCGGACTTGAGCTGCTTTCCGCTGCAGCTTCTTTCTGCTCAGTCAGGGAGCAGGGAGCAACACGGCTTGCCGCGCTCTATTCTGCGGCGAAATGCTGCCTGTACCTCGGGGATTACGAGGGATTTTACGAAATACTCACGGATATCCACGACACGGAGCACGCGCACGTCAACGCCGAGGAGGGCGAGTGCGCAAAACTGTGTCTGGGGCTTCTCAGGGGGCTTCGCGGCGGCGGTTTCGATGACATGTGGTACGCAATATGCAGCGAGGATAGCGACCTGCTCTGCAATCGGTATACCGCGCCGTATTTTGCGCTGGTAAAGGCAATGTATTTTCTCCGAAGCGGAAAATACGACCTGCTTTCCGGACACACCGAGCAGTTCTTTAATGCCGCCGACAGCGCCGAAAACGAGGCGGTA
>UMKY01072244.1_pt1 | contig 11549 bp, 5 predicted proteins | sample 1966421 | NCBI WGS metagenome assembly UMKY01 (sample SAMEA4836186, study PRJEB28245) | human gut metagenome | biome: gut microbiome; material: fecal sample | place: Denmark | collected 2008 | reverse complement strand
CATCGTCTGTAGCTACATCACTTACACTAGAATTGTCGTACGGCAGCATAGCGTATCCGTACCCCAAAAGTCCCACAGCATAATTAGGATCTGAAAGCATTTCCTCAACACCGCGATTATTCTCCTTAGCAGGTTCGAACATATCCTCGCAAGCAGAGAAAGTCGCCAGTAATACTGTAGTTAATATAATATTTCTTAGTTTCATTTTTATCATAATTTTAGATTAGAATACAGCTTTCACACCAATATTATAGAATCTGCTTTGCGGAGCACTACCCACATTCATCTCCATGTGTTTACGCTCTTTCGAGATTGTCAGCAGATTTGCACCGCTGACATAAGCAGATAATTCATTGATGAAAGTGTTACGTAAAATACGTTTCGGCAAATCATAAGTAATCTGTACTTTCGCCAGATCGAAGCGGTCAGTCTTGTACAACCAATAATCCGAAGCACGGAAGTTATTACTTGAACTTCTAGCGGATAAACGGGGATAAGTCGCGGTAGCCGCTGTTTCAGGAGTCCAACGATTGCGGACTACGGCTGAATATTTATCATCGCCATCCACCCAATAATATGAACTGTTTTTCAATCCATAAGCACCGAAGTTACCGGTACCCAACACAAAGAAAGTCAAGTTCTTCCATTTGGCAGTAAAATTGATACCGAGTGTAAAGGGCGCACCATACCAACCGCCTTTACCCAAGAAGACTTCATCTTTGTCATCAATTACATTATCTCCATTCTGATCTACATACTTGATGTCACCCGGTTGAACCGTACTACCCAGTTTCTGTTCAGGACTATTCTCAATATCTTCCTTATCCCGGAATAATCCGGCACTCTGAAGTCCCCAAATACCATCAACAGCTTTTCCCTCACGATAACGATAGGCATCATCATAGATTTCATCACGCTTAGTAACCTTAGTATCGTAATATGTGCCTGCCACACCCAAAGACAAGTCTACATCTCCAAAACGCTTATTAGCATTTATATTGAAATCAAAGCCTACACGCTTGTTATTGTTATAGTTCATCACAGCCATAAAAGATGCTGCCGGATATCCTGTATTCAAATGTGACGGATAAAAAGTAGGTTGATTGATCAAATATCCCTCCATAGAGTTGATAAAGAATGAAGCATCGGCCGTAATCAGTCTATTCCAAAGCGAAGTTTTCAGGTTTACAGAGAACTCTTTGCGCTTGATAAACGAAAGATCATTGTTCTGGCCTCTGGTAGAAATAGTATATTTACCGGCCGGACCGTCATACCATGCATAACCATCGTTTTGAGTCCATACTGATTCATAGAGATAAAACTCATTATCACCCATTACCAAATCAATGTCTTGATTGAGGATACTACCCGATACGCTCAACAATAAATCATCTACCACAGGAGAATCCTTCAGAAAGTTTTCACCGCTTAAACGCCAGCCCAACGTCACCGAAGGAGAGAGAGCCTGACGATGTCCTTTAGCCAACTTAGCCGAATGGATCAATGCAGCACCAAAATCTGCATAATAGCGTTGCTGATAGTTATAGCCCGCCTGTAATGCCAAATTAGCATTGCTGATACGATGATATTGTGCAGAAACCGTCTGCTGGTAACCATTGGCTATAAGCATAGCCGATACATTATGATACTTATTGAAAGTGTTCTGATAATTGAACTGTCCGGAAAATGCAATCGTTTGCTTATCCGCACTTCCACCCACATTCTGAGTGCCCGGCTTTTCATCATTTCCCTCCTTGCTGAGCGCTACTATAACATCTTTACCGCCATAGTTAGCCCAAGTAGGAACAAATACCGCATATTTATTATCAAAAGAAGTGGAGTAAGAAGTGGCATAATCTACAGCAAACATAGCATTGAATGAGAGTCCCTTCAGAACTTGATTAAGATCGACATTCACACCAGCATCAAACTGAAACTGACGACTCGTCCACTTACTGCTCCCGGCAGCATAACTGTCAGCAAAAGCATTAGTAGGATTAGCCTGTGTACCAGCCAAGAAATACTTTCCATCAATAATATTGGAAGTTGTGCTCAGTAGTTCCCAAGCGGCTGTGGCATTGGGATCAATCATATCCAATGGAATAAGCGGAGCCGCATATTCCGGAAAATTCGGACGTGCAGTCGATGCTATGTTCCAATAATCACCTTTCGCCGTTTTTGAATTGTAAAATGTAGCATTGGCATTAATGTAGGCATTAATAAAGCTATTGATATTTACGTCTACATTACCACGTACGTTAAAACGGTCCGTCATATTATTCTTGGCTTCGCCAAAATCAAGAAAATCTCCATTACGATAATAACTCACATTACTATAAAAACGCGCACGCTTACCGCCACCAGTAATCTCAGCAGTTACTTCCGAACGATTATATGCCTTTTTTACATAATCAGAAGAATAGTAATTTATATTTGTATAACGATATGGATTCAGTCCTGAACCATGATTGTAAATATCTTCGGCCGTATAACGGAGTTTCGCAGTAGGATCATCATTCAAGAGGGCTTCATTATAAAGTGTCATGTACTCAGCCGAACCTAAGTATTCAGGAAAAGCCTTCGCTACATGAAATCCGGTATTAGCTCTGACACTAACGTTCAACCCCTCTACATTACCGCGTTTTGTAGTGATTACCACCGCACCTTTAGCAGCTTTACTACCATAAAGGACCACAGCCTGGGCACCTTTCAAAAATGAAATCTGTGCTATTTCAGACGGCATAACATTGTTTGCATCACGAGGTACACCATCTACCAAAACCAAATAACCAGCATTGTCACCATCCATTCCCCACAATGAGTTACCATTCCAACCGCCTACATAGCCCTGCATATTATCCAGGCTGTAAGTATTATAATTCTTCTTCGTAAGTTCTTCCACATTGACTACAGAAACACCACCCAAAAGGTCTTTTTGAGCTACCTTACGAAAAGCGACCTGTACCATCGGGTCTTTTTCGTTTGCCAATGAATCGGTCTCATTCCAGTCTGTGGCCTGCGCACTGACAAACATCGGAGAAACAGCCAGCATAGCACAAAGAATGAATTTTGCTTGTATATATTTCATTGTTTATTCATTTATTATTAAACATACTTTTTAGTCCTCCATGATTACCAGCCTGGATTCTGTCCGAACTCTGGATAAAGATAAACATCATCATCAGGTAAGGGGAACCAATAATGCTTCGTACCGTATACACGTTTCACAATCAGCTCGTGACGGTAGTTAGCCACTTCAGCTTCCGCAGGGTCATTATTTCTATAGAAATCCACACTCTCTACCCGGTCGAATTCTACAGAATACTTCTCAGTATAAGGTGACTCGGTCAGCAACAGCCAACGTTGCAGGTCATTGAAGCGAAAACCTTCCATAGAAAGTTCAACTGCACGTTCACGACGAATCTCGTCCATAAACTTCTTGTTATCTGCAATATAGGATGAATGTACTCCCTCAGCACCACAACGAGTACGAATCTTATTGATTGCATCAAGTGAAGTAAGCGTACAATTATCAGACTTGGCAGATGAACCACCAAAGGCAGCACAGCTCTCAGCATACATCAGGTAAATATCCGCCAAACGCATATAAGGCAGATAGGTATGCAAGTTACTACCCCAGTCATATTCCTTATCGCCTTCATTACAAGTATGGGGAACAAGTTTCTGGAAAAAATAGCCGGTACGGCTTCCCAAATCGATTGAACGCATATCCGCACCTGTAGAAAGGTCACAATAGGCATAAGGTTTTTGTGCATCGGACAATTTATCTTCCGCTAAAACAAAATGGAATCCGTCGAATACGATATCATGATAGAAACGTGGATCCCTATTCTTAAATGGATGTCTCTTATCAAATCCGGATTGCGGATCGTTGAGAGGAAGCCCATTAGCCATGCCATACATTTCTACAAGATTGGCTGTAGGCAGGTGTATAATCTTGTCATGAGATACAAGACCTGCTACTTTCGGACCCCATATCTTTGTCATATTCCAGTTACTACCATTAAAATCCGCGGAAGGACCACGGAATATAGCCTCTACCGAACCAGGCATTAACCAGTTCTGACGGCGGGTATAGAAAATATCGGAGTAGCTTGTCTGCACACCTTTCTCCTTCTCGTGATCATAGATATTGCTATATTTAAAATCTGCAAGCGCATATTGAGTCTGTCCACTCTCTACCAAAGCCAACAGCTCGCCAAATGCCTGTGCAGCTTTCTTACAATAAGCTTCATCATAATTATAAGTCTGGGTCCCTCCCAACTGTGCACCGTTCTTCATCAGGGGACTTCCTGCCCATAGATAATTCTTACCTAAATAGCCCAGTGCCATAATTTTATTGATACGTAATTGATTCTTACCTTCTGTAGCCTTACCCGCAGTGGTCTTATCCCAATCCACCGGCAACAGATCGGCAGCACGACGGAAATCCTCCGCAGCTTTATCAGCACATTCCTGATAACTCAATCGCGGCAAGTTCAGCTCTTGCGTAGCATCAAATACCTGGTCAATATAAGGCAATCCTCCCCAATAAGTCATCAGTTCAAAATGCCACCATGCACGAAAGAAATAAAGTTGACCGGCAATCATATCTTTTTCTTCCTGCGTACCCACCAGTTTGTCCAGATTGGCAAGACCTACATTAGCTTTGCGAATACAATACCAAGAATGCGGCCACAAAGAGTGTTGAAACTTATCGGTAGAAGCCGGGTTGCTGGGATTTCTATACAACCAACATTGACCATTGCTTTGCCAAGCACGGAAATTACCTAAGTCAGCCTGATGCGTCATGTGCCCATCACCCATGGAGTTGAAGAGTTCGTCATCACCCCAGTTCCACGAAGTACAATAGTTACATTTCTCCTTATCGGGAATACAATTATATATTTCTTCTATGAATCCCTGAAAATTACGGAAATTCTTGAACGCATCTTCTTCGGAAACAGTCGATTCAGGACTCTTATCCAAATAGTCTTCACAGGACGTCATGCCAAATCCCACTGCCAGCGACAACAGACCTGAACATAAAAGAGTCTTATATGTATATTTCATCTTATTCATTATTATAATGTAAATTTAATACCTAAGTTATAACGTTTCACTGTAGGGTAAGCTCCCAGATAACCAGCTCCGGAAAGATTAGCTTCACGGTCATCCGGCATACGAGTCCATAACCATAGGTTATTACCATTGACATAAATTTTCAGGTTACTTAATCCTATTTTCTTGATCCAGCCTTTATTCCAAGTATAAGCCAGTTCAACATTCTTCAAACGAATATAAGAACCGTCATAAAGAGATTGGGTTCCATCGTTATAGCTTGGTGTAGAGTTCCAGCGAGGTACTACCACATCGGCATTAGGAGTATTTTTTGACCACCATGTACCAGTGTCAAACACTGTGTTCAGTTTACTGCCAAAACTAGTAAGACCCACATCACGGGTAACATTGGTCACACCATAGAATTGTGCAAATGCACTGAATCCTTTCCACTCGAAACCTACGGTAGCATTAAATGTATTTTCGGGCTGGCTAGTATAACCATAAGGGGCCTGATCTTTGTTATCCACCACACCGTCGCCATTAAAATCGACAATGTAGTAGTCGCCCACCAGCTTTTGAGAATCATTAGCATCATGAGCAGGGCTACCATACAATTGATCATAGTTTTGAATGTATCCCGCATCAATATAAGAAGTATATTGACCTACCCCGAAACCAGCCGCTTTCTGATAGGCTGGACGCATAGCCTGGTCATCTTTCACCAATACCTTGTTCTTTGCATGCGTCATACTGAAGTTACCCCAAACACGCCAGTCATTACCAAAGGTCTTATTTACACGTAATTCCAATTCATATCCGTTCGTACGGATCTTACCTTTATTAACAGAAGGTGGAGTTCCTCCGAAATAAGAGGGAATGGAACGGTCTCCGCCATAAACAAAGATATTAGAACGTTCGTCACGGAAGAATTCCAAACTACCGGCAAACACCCCTTCAAGGAATGAATAGTCTATACCTATATTCAGCTTTTTCACAACTTCCCATTGAATATCTTTATTTCCAATAGCAGACTCACGATACCATGTATAAATACTTTCAGTATGGTCCAAATCCATAGTAGTGTGACCGCCATAAGCCCATTGATTCATGTACAGCCACCGGCGGCTCGAATCAAACGGATCACCTAACTGGTCGGAACCAATTTCACCATAAGAGGCACGGACTTTCAACATATCGATAATCTTCTTTTCACGGAAAAACTTCATGAAAGGTTCTTCACTGATCATCCAACCGATGGCACCTGAATTAAAAAATGCGAAACGATTTTCCGGACTGAACTTTTCAGAACCATTGTAAGCACCATTGTATTCGATGAAGTAACGGTCGGCATAGTTATAAGTAACACGGAAAGCCCAGTCTTCGCGATAGGTAGGCATCACACTGCCTCGCGCATTTTCCTGACGGCTGAACAGTCCCATAGCTGTAGCATTGTGCTTGCCGAAACTACGCGCCCAGTTCAATTGCGCCTGATAATAAAGGTTACGTACCGTCTGACCATTGTCCACTGCACCGGGAGAAGTGCTCCAATTAACCCCTTGCGTCCAGTCAAAACCATTATTTGTGTCGTATGACTGTTCATATCTCACCTGACCGGTATCCGGATCAATCCACTTACGCTGCGCACTATTATACAAGTCATTGATACCACGATTGTTTTCAACAAATATGTTATCCCATGAAACAGTGGCCCGGGCAGAAAGCCCTTTGGTTATAAACTTCAAATCTTGCTCCAGTGTAAAGTCGGTATTGATACGGGTTGTTGTGAGCTGCATCGTACCACCCAAAGAAATATTCTCTGCTGAGTTTGTGGTATTTGAAACAAGCGGATACATTCCCCAGCTACCATCAGAATACTGCGGCAAAAATACGTCCGGTGCAATATTGTATGCACCCGACCACTGCTGCCCAATCTGCCATTCCGAATTACCCGTATTACTCCATGGAGCCTTACGAATAGAATTAGATCCCGCAAGATTCATCTTCAGTACAGTAGTTTTCGTTATATTGAAGTCTAGATTACTACGCACATTGATACGATCGTATCCATAACCGGAGTTATAGTCACGACCATTGTCATAAATTCTAAAGAGGTCACCCTCATGTACATAATCGGCTGAAGCAAAGTACTTCACAAATTTGGTACCACCGCTAATATTAAGGTTAGCATTGTAAGACATCGTGTTATCTTTAAACAAGGCCTTCTGCCAATCTACATTCGGATAACGTTCTCTCTGTTCAACAGTGGTCTGATTACGATAGTTATTGATGAACGACTGAGAACGGATATATTCCCATGAGTCAGGTCTCAAAGCCAACTCATGCTCAATAGCCGTATTGCGAAACATCAAAGCATCATAAGAATCGTACTTATTGGGTAGTTTGGAAGGAGACTTCAGAGTTGCATTGAAGCCTACATCAATCTTCGCACCACCCTCGGCACCACGTTTTGTAGTTACAAGAATTACACCATTGGCACCCTTCACACCGTAAACGGCAGTTGCGGATGCATCTTTCAAGACTGAAATAGATTGTACAGAACTGATATCCACTGAACTCATAGGGCGTTCAATACCGTCAACCAACACAAGTGGATCTTCATTATTATTCCAAGAACTTGCACCGCGAATCGTTATTTTAGGTTCTTCCGCGCCCGGCATACCTGTACCTGTGGTAGTAACCACACCCGGCAAATTACCTGTCAGTGCCGCACCAATATCGCTGATACCGGCTGCACGTTCCAGTACTTTACCTGTAGTTTGTGTGATAGCACCTACTACACTGGCCTTCTTCTGCTGGCCATAACCTACCACAACGACCTCTTCAAGCTGTTGTGAGTCATCTTCCAGAGTGACCTTTAAAATCTTTTGACCCGCAATTTTGACTTCCTGCGATTTCATTCCTATGAATGAGACCACAAGAGTTACTTTGTCATTAGGAACAGCCAACGTGAAATTTCCATCTATATCTGATATCGTACCTATTGAACTATTGTTTTTTACAACGACGGAAGCCCCAATCACCGTTTCGCCATTTCCATCGACGACTGTTCCTTTCACTGTTACTCCATTCTGTGCTAAAGTCGGCAAACAACTCAATAGCAACAAAAGAATCAAGTAAGGAATCTTTTGAATTTGTTTTGTTACATTTTTCATTACCATTAGTTTAAGATATTAATAACTACATTCTCTCCATTACATTAGCTATTTAGAAATAGCATTAACTGTCATCATACATGCATTTCATAATTACACCAGTCTTTTAAGATTAATAATTCCAGCAATTAGTATTTGCAATATTTTACATAGATTTACATTCTTAGTTATATAGAAGTCAGAGACATATCATTAACAACTACCTCAGTTATCAAAACCTTTCTCTTCTCGGCAGCAAATGTATCCAACAAAAACGAAACAATCCACACATTCATGCTACACGTTTTTTTGACAGTATTACATCTTTCTTTTTGATGTTACATTTTTCTTTGAAAGCATTACAAATTAGCATATATAATACTCACTTTCAAACAACTACACCTCAAGCACAATCTTATAAATCCAGAAGATATTTTCCTAAAAATTCAGTCTTTCAGAGTATCTTGAAACAGATAAAAAAGAACTCAAAAAACGGAAGAAAAAACGATTTGTAACGCACCGCAAAAGATATGTAACCCATCTGTTAGAAGCGTAAAAACTCTCTTGGCCGATTCATTTAGCAAAAGAGCAATTAACACATTTAAAGAAATGGACAAAAAAAACACGGTTATCTAATATAGATAACCGTGCACCTTTACTGCAAATTACAGATTAAAACCGGGCGATTGGTAAACCTATAAAATCCCTATCTACTTTACTACCTCCATTTGAAACGGCGAAGCCGGAAGCCCTGACTTATTCCTCAGGTTAGCCTCCTGTGGATTATCATCCCAAGCGTAACGAACCTTTATAGGCTGAGTAATACCTTCGCTCCAAACCATCACTTTATTGCCTTCTATGGTCGCCTTTGCCCATTTAAAACGTCCATCCGCTCCCGCCAGTGCAAAACCTTTGAGTTCAGTTACAGGCATTAAATCATTCGTTCCTTCTTCAAAAGAGAGAATGATCTTTCCACTTTCAACAGATGCATCAGTACACAACGGACCACTATGAACTACATCCCTATGACCATATACCTTCTTTTTAACTTGAAGTGCCACTCTTCTTGCCAGTTCTTTCTTATTTAATGGATGAATATCATTCCACTCTCCCAAGTCTATTGCTACTACTAAAGAAGTATTAGGCAACTTCAAGGTCACTTGCCGTTGAGCCTCTCGCATACCCGCCCAACCACTTTCTACAGGTTGCGGATGCGTCTGCATAAAATTGGGTAGTTGCATAATAAAGAACGGGAGATTTTCATCTGCAAACTTCACTCGCCAATCTTTTATCATCGCAGTTAATAAGGCCTCATATTCACTTGAACGTCCTGCATTCGTCTCTCCCTGATACCACAAAGCTCCTTTAAAATGCAAATTTCGCAAAGGAGAAATCATGGAATTATACATGCCAGTCGGAATATTCTGAAAAGACACCCCACCTCTTCCGGCAGGCATTTCACAACCTAATCTATATTTCCACTGTTCCGCCAAACGAACTGTGTCTCCATCTATCGCCATACAATAGGGCTTGTCTTTTACAAAGCTAGGGCGACCACCCGAATTGATAAGACGAACCGTCACCAGATTCTCACCTGCTTTCAATACCGATACAGGAACTTTATAAATACGTGGCGGATATTGATACGAAGTGGTACCTACAAATACACCATTCACATACACTGAGTCCGCATTCACCATACAACCCAAACGCAATATGGCATCTTTATCAGCTTGCTCAGCCGTAAGACGAATATCCTGACGGAACCAATGTGAGCCACTTACCGGATAGCCATTCTTAGTGCCCAATTGATAGGAAAACATATTCACTTCCTCCCAATCGGAATCATCCAATCCCGGTTCATACCACTTGACCGGAGCATGAAGTCCTTCATCCCCTTTATACAAAGAGAGATTCCAAAACCTCGACATCATACCACCTGCCTTATTCATCAAAACCTTATATTCGTCAGAGTTATAAATATCCCTTTCACGCAAATTCTTTGGGAATTCCTGTAGAGCATCCTCACTCATCCAAGCTTCAATAGAACTTCCTCCCCAACTTGAATTAATAATCCCCACAGGAACTTTCGTCTCATTATACATCTCTATAGCAAAAAAATAAGGTAGTGCGGCATAAGACTGAGCAACCTCCGGATTCAAGGATGTCCAGTTCATCCGGGAAATATCTTCTTTCGGACCCTGCAAATCATTGCCATAGGGAGTTTTCACGTAACGGATCATTGAATTTTCATAAACAACCGTTTCCTTGCCAAACATATCCGCTACACGTGCCACGGTCAGTTCCATATTCGATTGCCCTGAGCACAGCCACACATCCCCTACCAGAATATCTTTTACTATCACTTCATTCACCGTCATCTCATAAGGACCGCCAGCCTTCATAGCAGGAAGTATGACCACCCATCTGCCATTCTCATCAGTCTTTGCCGTGTATTTCTTCCTCTTAAAAGTTACCACTACATCTTCACCCGGTTCAGCTGTCCCCCATATCTTAATGGGCCTTTCACGTTGCAATACCATTCCATCCGAAAGAACAGAGGGGAGTTTAACCTTAGCTTCAGCCCATACAGAACATATACAGACCAATACTACCAATAAAGTAAATTTATATCTCATAATATTGTAATTTTCAACATTCCTACTCTTTTATCAAACTTTCAGGTGCTCCCAGGAAAGAAGGTTTCAACCCTCCCAGGTCAATCATGATTTTCTGCATAACAAGTGCCGGATCAAGCGGACGGATACGCAAAGTATGTCTCCCCTTCTTATCAAGTAAGTGTTTGGTTTGAGTAGTAATAATGTGCTCTGCCTGCAACTTACCAAGCTCACCTTTATAATCACTGTTGATATTGACTATCTGTTCTTCCCCACCATCCAAACTGACCGCATAACGCAATCCTTTATAATCATTGAAATTCAAAGTTGAAGAAAAACGGACGATAACTGTAGCATCCCCACTTTTCTCCGTTTCAAAATCATATTCCAAATACATATCTGCTCCCGGAACGGCTGTGGTAGGTAAAGTAGTGACAGCAGACAACGTACGCCCCAAATTTGGAATTGTAACCCAATTAGCAGATGTACTGTTAGCTGAACGGGTATAATGTTCCGCTTCAATAGATACATATCCATCCTTTTCTACAAATACAGGTGGCGCAGGAGCAATACGAGGTTCCGGAACAAAAGTAACTTTAGGCATAATATTATGTTTCGGATCGTTCCAGGATTTATATCCAATATGTGTCTGATCCATGATATGATTCCATTTGCCACCACTCATTATATGGTTATAGTGATAAGTCAATACAGA
>UMKY01019397.1_pt1 | contig 11832 bp, 9 predicted proteins | sample 1966421 | NCBI WGS metagenome assembly UMKY01 (sample SAMEA4836186, study PRJEB28245) | human gut metagenome | biome: gut microbiome; material: fecal sample | place: Denmark | collected 2008 | reverse complement strand
TCCGCGAGCGCGCTGGGCGAGCGTGAGATCGCCCACTCTGTCTCGCTGTACGGCAAATACTGCGGCGCGGTGAGGTACGCGAATCCCGCCGTCGCCAGCGTCAGCGCGAGCGTGACGGCCAGCAGCACGGCGGCCAGCTTCTTGCGTCGAAGCTGCCGCTTCAAGTCGCGCAGCGGCTGCGCGCTGACGGGCGCGGGCTTCACGTCCGTCTTCAGCGCGTCGAGCTCGGCGCGGCAGGCCGCGCACTGCGCTAAATGCCCGTCCACAAATTTCTTCGTCTCCTCGCGCAGCATGTCTTCCTCATAGAGCGGCAGAAGATCCTGCACGATGCTGCAAGTTTTGTCCATTTCAGTCGTCCTCCAATCCTTCGCGGATCATGCGCTTAGCGCGGTGATACGTCACGCATGCCCAGTTTTCCGTCTTGCCGAAGAGCGCGCCGATGTCGCGGAAGCTCTTCTCACCGTACACGCGCCACATGAAGACCTCCTTGTACGGCTCTCTGAGCGCGTGCAGCAATTCCTGGATGCGTGCGGCCTCGCTGTGATCTTCTAACTCCTCCTCGTGGCTCTCCTCGGTGATCCGGCAGTCTTCGAGCGGGGCGAGGCACTTCTCGCGCCGCAGCTGCGAATAATAGAGATTCTTCGCGATTTGGCACAGCCAGACGCGCACGCTGCACTCGCCCCGAAAGCGGTCGAGGGCGTCCATCGCACGGAAAAACGTCTCACTCGTCAGCTCCTCGGCGGTACTCTCGCTTCCGGACAGCGAGAGAAGATACCGGTACACATCGTCGAAGTACACGGCGTACACCTCTTCAAAATTCGTCAGCGCCCTCACCCCCTTCTGTCTATTAGACGGCGGAGAATTGATTTTCTTACAAAAAAATCCGTCCCGCGGGACGGATTTTTTCTTTCACGTTTTGACGACTCTTTTCTTGCCGCACTTCGGACACGTGAGCTCGACCTTGCCGATGTTTTTCGGCACGCGGCAGTACGCGCCGCAGGAGCAGCGGACGTATTTGTGCGCCTTGTCGGCGCGGCGTGCCTTCGCGCCGCGGATGGCGTTCGCCTTCGGCGTCCACCAGGTCAGAAACTTCGCGTTTTCGGCCTGACGGCGCGCGAGATTGCGCGAAAAAATGCGGATGAGCACGATGAACATCAGCACCATCGACACAAAGTACAGCGCCTGCGACACGCCCTGCACACGGATGATCGAGCTCAGAATGCTCACGACCAGCTCAAGGATCACGAGCGCCCAGTTCAGCGCATCTACGCCGTTGCGGCCATACATAAAGCGGTAAAGGGCATCGCGGAATTTGTTCACAAAAAACACTCCTAAAATCTTGATGCTGCCATTCTACACGCTTTTTCGACCCCCGTAAAGGCGTTTGAACAAAAGTTTACAGAATGGAAAAGAGTAAACGCAAACCGCCCGCCCCCGTCAGTCGCCTTACAGGGGGCAAGGGGGGGCCGTGCCCCCAACAACGCCTCGCAGAGTTTCGCCGCTCCGCGGCGAAATAAATTCAAATCATTTTCCGCCGCGACCGAAGGTGAATTGCCGCAAAGCGGCAAGAGAAGCCGCCCTGGGGCGTGCGCGTGGCGGAAAATACTTCTCAGGCCGCAAGTGTGGAATTTGCCCGCCATCGGCGGGCAAATTATGCGCGCAGCAGCCTGCAAGAAATAAAAAATGCGTCCAGCTTTCGCTGGACGCATTTTTTAGGTTTTATAGTCCGTTGGTGTAACGATACAGGAACGTCACGGCCTCGGCGCGGTTGCAGGAAGCATACGGGGAGAACGTCGTGGCGCTGGTGCCGGAGGTGATACCCTTACCGACGGCCCAGCGGATGGCGTTGTAATAGCTCGCCTCGCTCGTGGCGCCCACATCCTTGAACGGGTTGGAGTAGTAGCCGCTGGGCTGACCCGCGTAGCGGTACAGGAAGGTCACGATCTGGGCACGGGTGCAGACCTGATCGGGGGAGAACGCCGTGGTGCTGGTGCCGGAGGTGATGCCCTTCTGGCTGGCCCACAGGATGGCCTTGTAGTAGCTCGAGTGCGTGACGGCGTTGACATCACGGAACGGGTTGCGGGTGGTGGTCGGCTCCGGGCTGCCGGCGGCGCGCCACAGGAACGTCACGATCTCGGCGCGGGTGCAGGACTTGTACGGGGAGAAGGTGGTGCTGGACGTGCCGTTGGTGATGTTCTTGCCGACGGCCCACTTGACGGAGTTGTAGAAGTAGTCGGTGGTCTTGACGTCGATGAAGTTCATCGTCTGGCCGATCTTGATGGCCACGGTGCCGGTGAGCTGGCGGGTGCCGGTGCCGGTCGTGCCGTAGCGGGCGTAGATGGTGAACGGGATGTAGACGGTCTCGCCGGTCTTGGCGTAGCGGCTGGCGAGGAACGCGACGTCGCTGAGCGCGTTCTGGCTGGCGGTGGCGCTGTAGTAGAACTTGTCAGTCGTCTTGACGGAGCCGCCGTAGTTGTAGCCGCTGTAGTAGGTGTAGAGCGAGCCCTCGTTGACGGCAGAGACGGCGCTCTGGTCAAAGGTCACGTAGTCGATGGTGTAGTTGCTGCTGTAGCCCTTGGTGGAGTGCAGGTAGCTGAGGAAGTCGCTCTCGTCGAAGCGGACGCTGTCGCCCTGAGAGACGGTGTACTTGATGTCCTCGCGCACGAGGTTGACGACGACGCTGCCGGAGTAGCTCACGGTCGTGCCGCGGCTCGTGGAGGAGCTGGAATAGCGGGTCGCGTACAGGGTGAAGTTCAGCGTGATGGTCTTCGCGGTGGTCTTGTCGTTGGGGACGAACGTCACGCTATCGAGGTTGGTGACCTTGGTATTGCGGTTGAACGCGCCGGAGGAATTGCTGGTGGACATGGCGGTGCCGCCATAGTACAGCGTGCCCTGCGCGGTGGTGGGCAGGGAGAAGGTCACATAATCGAAGGTGACATAGGGATAGGACTTGGCCTTGCTGGCGTCGCCGCGGGCCTCAGCGACCTTGTTCATGAAGTCGTTGAAGTCGCTCTGCGCGAACTGGACGGTCTCACCGGCCACGCCGTTGTAGTTGATGTTGTAGTTCTTCTGGTAGACGCTGATGGTGCCGCAGTAGAGCCTATTGTCGGTGCCCTGCGTCACGACATACAGCGTGCACTTGCCATTGATGAAGTTGGTGTCGGTCAGGGAATAGAGATTGGCGGCGGCAGTGGTGGGATAGTATTTCTGGCTGCTGCCGTTGTTCCAGTCGACAGGCTCGGTGTTCACACCGGCAACATAGTAATACCTTGCGCCGGAGGGAACCTGAACGTAATAGCGATAGGTGTTGCCGTAAGCCGCGACCGGCTCGGGATACTGGTCGGCATAGGTGGTCGAGCTGGGCGTTACGGGAACATTAAACGTAACGCTGTAGGTCTTGGGAACGGCGGTATTGGCAACGCGGGTGGTCACGGTGGCGGTGAACTTTGCAGTGCCGATGCCGGAGAGATTTGCCTTGAAGTAGAGATAGCCGGAGCCGCCGGCGGGATAGTTGTACGAAGCATTGCTCGTGCCGACACCGTAGGCGGTGGTGGAGGGAACCTGCGTGACGCCGCTGAGGGAATAGACGGTCTCGTAGGTGTAGGCGGTGCTGTAGGTCTTGTTGATGGCGGCCTGCGCGGCGTTAACAAGATCACTGTAGCTGTAGTTCACAGAAGTGCCGTTCTGAACAGCACTGAGGGTCGCCTCGATCAGGGCGCCGGTAACGGGGATGTTCTGCACATAGTCCTTGCCCTTATAGGTCGCCTTTGCGGTGACGGTGGTAGAGCCGCTTGCTCTGAGCGTTACGATCGGCGCAGCGGTCGTCTGGTTCGTCACAGTTGCGATGTTGAGGTTGGCGGAAACAAAGGAGTAGGTCGGAGTGACCGGGGCAGCGGGAGAAGCGGAGGTATCCACAAAGTTCGCCGCCAAAGTCGCGGTCTGACCGATCTGCGTCAGCGTAACGCTTGCAGGGACGACAGTGAAGGTATAGGTGTCGGGAAGGCTCTTGACCGTGATGGGGTCACTCGTCTTAGCGAGCTTATCGCCCTCGCTTGCCTTGCAGTAAACAGAGTAGTCGGTTGCAGCGGGGACCGTCCAGACGAGGGACTTGCCCGTGCCGATCGGAGTCTCGGCTTTGTCGCCGATCTTGCAGAACCACGCATAAGTGGCGGCGTTGCTGAGACCGGTGGAGCTGGCGGTGAGCGTGGTCTTGCCGCCGGAGATGACCTCGGTAAGGCTTGCCGCTGCGGTCACGGTGGGGGTGGTGGCGTTGACCGTCACATCAGCCGTCAGCGCGGAATCCTTGACGCGCACGGTCAGCTTTCCGCTCGCGTAAGTGGGCTTCTTGCCCTCGGCATTATCGATCACATAGCCGGTTGCGGCAGCAGACCAGGTGTTTTTGTCATTATTGATCGTCTCACCCTCAAGAAGGGAGATGTTGACCGCGCCGTTCGTCACAGAATAGGTTCTGTTGTTGAAGGTGACGGTGGTGATGTCGCTCGGGAGAAGCTTGTCAGCGATAGAGACATTGCTTTTAACGACCTTAGTCGTAGATCTGGTGATTTCCTGCCCTTCGATCGTCACCTTGTACTCGATCGTTAAGGTGCAGGAGACTTCTACATTTTCCGCCTTGTTGGAGGCGGTCAGCGTTCCTGTCGCGGCACCCGTGCCGGCAGCGCCGGAAAAACCGGGAGTGCTCCAACTATAACCGATCACGTTTACTTCGGTGGCAGTTACGCCATTATCCGTGACGGTGGGGGCGGTTGCGGTAACGGTGAATGTGGTCGAGTCGCCTCTTGCAAGGGAGGACGCCGACGTGGTGATGGCGTATGTGCCGCCAACCTCGACACCTTCCGCCCTTGCAGGCACGACGACGAGGCTCAGGACCAACGTCAGAGCCAATAGCAAGGAGAGAAATTTTTTCATGTGATCTTCATCCTTTCGTGTTTGTTGTTGTCGGCTCCGCGCGCACAGAGCCTTTCTCATACATGTCATTTTACCATGCCGCGGGAAATAAGGGAACAGGAAAATGGAAAATTCATAAATTCTTTATCTTCCCTCTTCGCCCAGTTTCCCTTTGCTTCATTGATTAGACGCAAGAAACGTCTGTTTTGTTTCACAAAACCCGAAAATTTCCCAAAAATTTTTTACGCCGCGAAAAAACGCACATACACGAACACCCCCAGAGCGATCTGCGCAAGTAAGATCGCCGGAATGCCGAACTTGAAGTACCAGTGCCGCGTTTTGTGGTGAAAGACCCTCATTGCGAAAAGAGCACCCGCGCTGCCGAGCAGCAGCGCGAGTGCAAATAGAGTCTTTTCTGGCACGCGCCGTACGCCCTGAATTTTAGCGCGGCGCTTATCTGCGCCGTAGACGCAGAACGTCAGAATATTGATCGCGGCGAGATAGATGACAAAATATCTCACTTTTCGAGCTTGCTGAGTTCCACAGCCGCCGCCGCGCCGAGACGCGCGTTGTTGAACACGAGCTGGATGTTGGAATCCAGGCTGTCGCCGCCGGTCAGGTCCTTGATCTTGGCGAGCAGATACGGCGTCGTGGCCTTGCCGTGAATGCCGTCCTTCTTCGCGTCCTCCACGGCCTCGGCAATGGCCTTGTCGATGACTTCCTTGTCCATGGAGTACTCTTCGGGAATCGGGTTCGTGACGAGTAAGCCGCCGCGCAGACCCAGCTCGCGCTTGACGTGGAACGCCTTCGCCAGCTGCTCGGGCGTGTCGAGCTCGTAGTCGACGCCAAAGCCGGACTTGCGCGTGTAGAACGCAGGCAGCTCGCTCGTGCCGTAGCCGATGACGGTCACGCCGTGGGTCTCGAGATATTCGAGCGTCAATCCGAGGTCGAGGATGGACTTCGCGCCCGCGCACACGACCATGACGGAGGTGTTGGCCAGCTCTTCGAGGTCGGCGGAGATGTCGAACGTCTCCTGCGCGCCGCGGTGCACGCCGCCGATGCCGCCGGTGGCAAACACGCGGATGCCCGCCATGTCGGCGATCATCATCGTGGTGGTGACGGTGCACGCGCCGTCCTTGCCCTGCGCGACGAGCACGGGCAGGTCGCGGCGGGAAGCCTTCGGGATGCCCGCGCCGGTGCGGCCGAGGTAGTCGATCTCTTCCTTGGAAAGGCCCGCCTTGAGCCGTCCGCCGATGATGGCGATGGTCGCGGGGACCGCGCCGCATTCGCGGATGATGCTCTCGACCTTGAGCGCGGTCTCAACGTTCTGGGGATAGGGCATGCCGTGGGAAATGATGGTGGATTCGAGCGCCACGACGGGCTTACCGGCGGCAAGGGCCTCGGCAACCTCGGGGGCGATATCCAGATACTTGTTCATAGTTAAAATCCTCCTGTAAAGTAATAGGTGAAAGTTTCACGTTTACCTTTTGAGGTAAGATTGCATCATAACATACAACTTGTCAAAAGTCAATACAAAGCGGGGCTTGAATTTGCACGGGAAGTGGCATATAATACCTCTATTATCCCGTGAAAACCCACAAAAGGAAGGAAAATTATTATGGAACGAGTGAGAATTGCCGCGCTCTTCGCCGACAAAGAGCAATACGGCGGCGCAAGCGTCACCGTATGCGGCTGGGCGAAGACCATCCGCGATATGAAGACCTTCGGATTCATCGAGCTGAACGACGGCTCGTGCTTCCGCAATTTGCAGGTCGTGATGGATGCGAATTCTCTTTCTAATTATAAGGAGATCGCCGCGCAGAACGTGGGCGCCGCGCTCATCGTGCGCGGCACCGTCGTGCTGACGCCCGAGGCCAAGCAGCCGCTCGAAGTCAAGGCAACAGAGATCGAGGTCGAGGGCGTGTCCTCCCCCGACTATCCCCTGCAGAAAAAGCGCCACAGCGTCGAATATCTGCGCACCATTCAGCATCTGCGCCCGCGCACGAACCTCTTCTCCGCGGCGTTCCGCGTGAGAAGCGCGGCAGCCTACGCCGTGCACGAGTTCTTCCAGAGCCGCGGCTTCGTCTATGTCAACACCCCCATCATCACCGGCTCTGACTGCGAGGGCGCGGGCGAGATGTTCCAGGTCACGACGCTGGATCTTGAAAACCCGCCGAGAACGCCCGACGGCAAGGTCGATTACAGCAAGGACTTTTTCGGCAAGAAGACGAGCCTGACTGTCTCCGGCCAGCTCAACGCCGAGAACTTCGCCATGGCGTTCGGTGACGTTTACACCTTCGGCCCCACGTTCCGCGCCGAGAATTCCAACACCGCGCGCCACGCCGCCGAGTTCTGGATGATCGAGCCGGAGATGGCGTTCTGCGACCTCGACGGCGACCTTGAGGTCATGGAGGCGATGGTCAAGCATATCATCCGCCGCGTGATGGAGCGCTGCCCGGATGATCTCGCGTTTTTCAACAGCTTTGTCGACAAGGGTTTGCTGGAGCGTCTCCAGCACGTCGAGAGTTCCGACTTTGGCCGCGTGACGTATACCGAGGCCGTCAAGCTCTTAAAGGAGAGCGGCCAGAAGTTCGACTACCCCGTCGAGTGGGGCATCGACCTGCAGACTGAGCATGAGCGTTACCTCACCGAGCAGATCTTCAAGCGCCCCGTGTTCGTCACGGACTATCCGCAGGAGATCAAGGCGTTCTATATGCGCCTCAACGACGACGGCAAGACCGTCGCCGCAGCGGACTGCCTCGTTCCGGGCATCGGCGAGATCATCGGCGGCAGCCAGCGCGAGGAGCGCATCGAGCTGCTCGAAAAGCGCATCCGCGAGCTCGGCATGAATCCCGAGGACTACTGGTGGTACTGCGACCTGCGCCGCTATGGCTCCTGCCGTCACGCGGGCTTCGGCCTCGGCTTCGAGCGCATGGTGATGTATTTAACGGGCATCGGCAACATCCGCGACGTGGAGCTGCATCCGAGAACCGTGGGCAACGCAGACTTCTAATTCTTCAAAAAAGAGGGAGACACAGCGTGTCTCCCTCTTTTTTGAAAATTGCACTCCGCTTCGTGCCTTGTCGCCCAAAGGGCGGCTTCGACACGCGCGGAGCGAGAAGAGTTTTTTGGCACGCGCATGTCGCGCCAAAAAACGATTCGAAATCATTTCGCGTCTGCGGATGCGAAAAGCTGTGACGCTTTAATTATTTGTGGTAAATAGTTACAAATGGGAACAAAAGCTCGAAAAGCGTAGTCAAAAGAAGTGAAGTCTGCTATAATGACCGCGCAGTTTTGAGAGAGGAGATTTTGACATGAAACACTTTTTTGCGCTGCTGCTCAGCGCGCTGATGGTACTGTCGCTGCTGACTGCCTGCGGCGATAAGACGACGCCGTCCGACGGCGACGATCAGTCCGTCACGGACGAGAATGGCAGCGACACCGACAACAATACTGACGATACAACTGACCCCTACGACGCCGTGCGCAACTACTGGTCCGAGGATCAGCTCACGCAGGCCTGGGGGCCGGATCAGGTGGTGGAGCACCTCTTTTTCCACCCGATCATCGCCTATCCGCAGTGGGCCTTCCACGACTGCAATGCCAGTCAGGACCAGCGCTACGGCCTCGACGACTGGATGGTGACGGTCGACGAATACAACAAAATTTTGCAGTCCGTGTACGACAAGGGCTACATCTTAGTCGCGATGGAGGACGTGTGGAGCGAGGTGACGGACGAGACCGGCACGCACATGGTGCGAAACACCCTGATGCTGCCAGAGGGCAAAAAGCCGCTCGTCATCAGCTTTGACGACGTGAACTACTACCCCTATATGCTCGACGAGGGCTTCACGAGCAAGCTCGTCGTCGGCGAGGACGGCGAGATCTGGGCGCAGTGCACCGATCCGTACACAAATGAGACCTTTTTGACCAAGGAACTCGACGCGACGCCCATTCTCGACCAGTTTGTCTACGAGCACCCCGACTTTTCGCTGAACGGCGCGAAGGCCATCTTCTCGCTGACGGGCTATCAGGGTATTTTAGGCTACCGCACGCAGGATGACCGCGACATCGCGGCAGATTCGCCCGACCGCCCCGCGTTCGATGCCTACCGCGCGAGCGAGATCGAGGCCGTCAAGCCCGTCATAGCGCGTTTGAAGGAGACCGGTTGGACGTTCGGCAGCCACACCTGGGGCCACATCCGCCTCGACACCAAGCCGCTCCAGACCGTCATCAACGACACCGAGCGCTGGGCGGACGAGGTCGGCTCGCTCGTCGGCCCCACGCAGATTTTGTTCTATCCGCACGGCGGCCGTCCCGACGGTGACGACTGGCACCAGACCGGCGAGCGCTTCCAGTACCTGCAAAGCCAGGGCTTCCGCATCTTCGCGAGCGTCGGCACGAGTTCGTTCAGCTATGTGAAGCCCGACATTTCCGCCGTCATCTGCGACCGTCTGCATCCGGACGGCACCACGCTGCGCCACTCGCGCAGCCGCTATCTGCAATTCTATAACGCCGAGGACATCATGGATACGCAAGTGCGTCCCGATCTCGGCGTAGACTGGTGAGGAGGCGTTATTATGGCAACGTTAGAAGAACTCAAGGCGAAGGCCGTCGCCATGCTGGACATGGCGTATGTGCCGTATTCCCACTTTCCCGTGGGCGCGGCACTCGAATGTGAGGACGGCGCGGTCTTCACCGGCTGCAACATCGAAAATTCGAGCTACGGCCTGACGAACTGTGCCGAGCGCACCGCGGCGTTCAAGGCCGTGAGCGAGGGGCACCGGCGCTTCAAGCGCATCGTCATCGCTGGGCGCAGCGACGACTACTGCTACCCCTGCGGCGCGTGCCGTCAGGTGCTCTACGAGTTCGGGCCCGACATGGAGGTCGTGTGCCTGAATAAGGACAACGAAGAAAAGCACCTGCACATCAAGGAGCTGCTCCCCTACGGCTTCGACCAGACGTGGCTTGCAATCGACGAAAAATAACGAAAAAAGAGAGCGGCGCTGCCGCTCTCTTTTTTCTTCGTTTCAGTTGCTTCCAGAGGAAGAGGCTCCAATCGTCACCTCGCCGCTCATCGTTTCGATTGTAAGCTCGCTCACCGCACCGCCGTCGAGCGCGGGCACAGAGTAGTGCGTCGCGTGGTCGTCGAGACAGGTGATGAGCGCTCCTTCGCGCTCGGTGAGCGCGGAGCGGAACGCGCCGCTTTTCGTTTCATAGTCGAGAGTAAAGCCGTCCTGCGCGGGAAGGGTCAGATAGATGCTACCGCTCTCCGTTTCGGCATCAAGGCGCAGCGCACGCTCGGTAGCCAAAATCAGGTCACCGCTGACGCTTTCGAAGTCCAGCGCGCCGAGCGCGCCGGCGATATCCACCTTGCCGCTCGCGGTTTCGATCTCGGCACTCTCCGCATCGCCCGCCAGCTCGATCGCGCCGGAGACGGTCGAGAGCTCGATTTTCCCCCATGTGCCGTCCACCACGCCCACGCTGCCGTTCACCGTCTCGATCTCCACCTCCGGGCAGTTCGCGCACATCACGCGCGCGTCGCCGCTGAGCGTCGAAAGCTCGATCTTCTGCGCATCGGCGCTCACGTAGGCGTAGGCGTCCGTTGTTTCGACTTTTATCTCCTCAAAGTGACCGGCGCTGACCAGTTCCCTCGGAAGTCCCACGTCGAGGTGCTTTTCCCCGTCGTAGCTGCCGCGGTAAGCGTCGCCGAGGAAGTGGATGCGCAGCGTGTCGCCGTCGATCGCGCAGACCATCTTCTCGCTCTCGGCGAGCGGCGCGGCGGATTCCTCCTTCACGCTGATCTGCGCGCTCTGCTCGGCGGTATAGATGTTCACGCCGCCGCTGCGCCACGAGATGTCGATCTTGCGGATGTCTTGGCTCTCGCCGATGCTGAGCACCGCGCCCGTGTGGAGCTCTTCGCTCCCCTCCGCCTGCGTGCAGAAGGTGTAGGTCGCGCTGCTGCCGTCCCAGAGCGCGTCGACGGCGAAAATGCCGTCGCTTTGCGGCAGTTCTGCGCGGAATGTGCCGTTATCCTGCCGCTGGGCGGTCACGGTCTCGGACGGCATGCCGGTGCTGCCCCAGGCGTCGGACGGCCAGCAGCGGAGACTGACGGAATCGGGCGAATTATCGCCGAAATCGAGCGTTACGGTGTAAAAATAGGCGGCCGACACTGTAAAGGGCATTTCCAGTACAGGCGTGATATCGCGGCAGTTTTCGTCCAGCGGGTGCGCGCCGCAGGCAATGGCGGTCATGCTCTGTAGGCCCTGGGGGTAGGTCCAGTCGTAGCTGCTGCTTTTGAGGGTGACGCTGCAAGCGTTTGCACTTGTCACCGTCAGTGTTGGCGGGGTTTGGCGCGCGGCCTCGTCTGCGCTTTTTTCGCCGCAGGCGGTCAGGGAGAGCAGGAGCGCGAGGGGGAGCAGGAGGGAAAGGAGCTTCTTCATCGTTCGTTCCTCATTTCTTTCGGATACTTCTATAGACGCATGATAGCCGAAAAAGTTCCCACGCACAACGGGGATCGCTGCACAAAACGCGGCAATTTGTTGTATCGTGAATTCTAATACCGGAGGCGGTACAGCTTTTTGCCGCGTTGTGTGCAACGTTTCTTCATGATACGGCGTATCATGAAAAGGCAAATCATGCATCAGTGTTCCCGCGTTTGCAGGGGGGTGTGGGCTGCCTTTTCCAACATTATATTTTGGGGGAAAGCGCATGGACAAGACGACAAATTTCGACCTGCCGCAATGGGTCAAGGCGGATCAGATCAAGATGGACGACTTTAACGGGGCGTTTGCGAGCATCGACGCGGCGCTCAAGGCTGAGGGTGACGCGCGCAGCGAGGCCGACGGCACGGCGGCGGAGCGCATCACGGCATTGGCGCAGACGATCGCAAACGGTAAAATCTGCCGCATAAAATACGGCTCGTAT
>UMKY01009861.1_pt1 | contig 11968 bp, 10 predicted proteins | sample 1966421 | NCBI WGS metagenome assembly UMKY01 (sample SAMEA4836186, study PRJEB28245) | human gut metagenome | biome: gut microbiome; material: fecal sample | place: Denmark | collected 2008 | reverse complement strand
TTACGGACATGCTTACCGGTATTTATAACCGTGCCGGCATGTACGAAGAGATTCGGCAGATGATTGAGTGTTACCGTGTGTCAGAAAAGACACATCATGTCGGGCTGATGTTTATTGATCTGGACAATTTCAAGCATTATAATGATACATTCGGACATGACGTCGGGGATCTGATCTTAAAGGAAATGGCAAAGATTTTCCGCAAGGCGGTAAAGGGAAGAGGATTTGTCGCCAGATATGGCGGGGATGAATTTATTATGATCTTAAATACCGATGACCGGGAAATTCTTGAACAGATTGCAAAAGGAATCTATGAGAAAATCAATTCCACGCAGGGATTCCAGCGGCAGATTGAAAATTATCTCGGCCATGCGATCACGACGACCGAAAAATCGCGAATTACCTGTTCCATCGGAATTGCAAGCGCAGGGGATGTGAGAAAAGAGGAAGATATTAATGAATTAATCCGCAGCGCAGATGAGATTTTATATAAAGTCAAAACAGGGGAAAAAGGACACTACGCATTTTTATGAAAATTCAATTACCAGAACACGTAAAGCAAATTATACACAGACTTCAGCAGGAGGGGTATGATGCCTATGCCGTGGGTGGATGTGTCAGAGATACACTTTTAGGACGCAGCCCACAGGACTGGGACATTACAACTTCCGCGAAACCGCAGGTGGTGAAATCGCTGTTTTCCCATACGATTGATACGGGCATTGCACATGGAACCGTTACGGTTATGCTGGATCATACGGGGTATGAAGTGACAACTTACCGGATCGATGGGGAATATGAAGATGCCAGACATCCGAAGACAGTGACTTTTACGGGAAATCTGGTAGAGGATTTAAAACGCCGGGATTTTACGATCAATGCCATGGCATATAATGATACCGCAGGACTGGTGGATGCATTTGACGGGATTGGGGATCTCAAACGGCACGTGATCCGTTGTGTGGGGATACCGCATGACCGGTTTGGAGAGGATGCGCTGCGTATGCTGCGCGCCGTGCGTTTTGCCGCACAGCTTGGATTTTCCATTGAGGAGAAAACCAGACAGGCTGTGGCAGATCTGGCAGACAATTTACAGAAAGTCAGTGCGGAGAGAATCCAGACCGAAATGGTGAAATTGCTCACCTCTGCACATCCGGAGGAGATGCGTACGGTATATGAGCTTGGACTTTCCAGAGTATTTCTCCCGGAGTTTGACAGGATGATGGAAACCCCGCAGATTACGAAACATCATTGTTACAGTGTGGGGGAACATACCATTCATGCCATGCAGGAAGTTCCACAGGACCGGATTCTGCGCCTGACCATGCTGCTTCATGATGTGGCCAAACCGGTGTGTGTAACGACAGATGAAAAAGGGCAGAATCATTTTAAAGGACATCCGGCGGAAGGTGCGGAAATGGCACGGGTTATTTTGCGGCGGTTGAAGTTTGACAACGAAACAATAAAACGCGTATGCCTGCTCGTGCGCTATCATGATGACCGTCCGGCCGTGACACCGCGCAATGTGCGCCGTGCCATCAGCAGGATCGGAGTGGAAAATATGGAGGCTCTGTTTGCGGTAAAGCGTGCAGATACACTGGCGCAGAGCATGTATGAGCGGCAGAAAAAGCTTTCCTATATTGATGCCTACGAAGAAACTTATCGTGAGATATTAAAAGAACACCAGTGTGTGCAGAAAAAGGATCTTGCCATAAACGGCAGGGATCTGATTGTACAGGGAATGAAAACGGGCAAAGAAATGGGAGAAGTGTTGCAGGCGCTGTATGAACAGGTTCTTGATGAACCGCAACTGAATAATAAAGAGACGCTGCTTGCACTTGCTTTGCAATTGCAACAGACAAAACAGGAATAAATAAGACACCCTTTCCATATGATGAAAATAGATTCAAGTCATGTGGGAGGGGTTTCATTTTGTATTATCAGCCGGAAGCAATGTTGGAGCAATATGACATAGAAATAAAACAGATCACGAAAGGCAGAGGTGTGTTTTGCTGTGAGACGGATCAGGGGAAAAAAGTACTTGCACCGTTTCGGGGATCTGCAGAACGCGCAAAATTTGTGCGCGAAATATTATGCAGCATGCAGGAAAAGGGATATCCGGTGGAACAGGTCAGTCTGACAAAAGACGGGCAGTGTGTGGTAACGGATGAAAGTGGCATGCGTTTCTGGCTGAAAGATCTGGTAGAGGGAAATGAATGCCAGACAGGTAGGGAGAAAGATGTAGCTGCCGGTGCCCAGGCGCTGGCAGGGTTTCATTGCTGTGTTTCATCCTGTGTTACGGAAATTCCGGATTTTATGAAAAATACAAAGAATGAACCGGCAGTGCTCTATTACCGGCATTACCGGGAACTGATCCTGGTAAAAAATTTTGTGCAGTCAAGAAAAACCCGAAACGAGTTTGAGCGGTCATTCTGGGAACAGTATACGCATTATATCGCACAGGCGAAAGAAGCGGTCGGGATGCTGCAGGAGCGAAAAGACCAGGGGGGAACCAGGGGGTTTTGTCACGGGGATTGTAACCAGCATAATATGCTTCGTACAGCACAGGGGGTCCGGCTCGTAAATTATGAAAATCTGTTTTACGGAGAACAGATGGTGGATCTGGCAAACTATCTGCGTAAGATTCTGGAAAAAAACAGTTGGAGTACGGACATGGGAAAACATATTCTGGAAGCCTATGAAAAGCAGAGAAAATTGTGCAAGGAAGAAAAACAGCTGCTGCATGTGCTGCTTCTGTTTCCAGAGAAATTCTGGAAAGTATCCAATCACTACAGTAACTCGCATAAAGCATGGGTATCCGGCAGAGATATTGAAAAATTAAACCGGCTGATTGCAGCGGAGCCGGCAAGGGAACATTTTCTGGAAAATTTGTTTTCTTTTCTGTGAAGAATGAGCTATACTAAGGATATGAGAAGAGACAGAATTAAAAAAACAATTACATATTTGAGTCTGCTTTTTTGGCTGTGTCTGCTTGTGGCATGTGGACAGCAGGAGGAGACGACAGATGACGGAGTTACCTATTTTCATCATTCCATCGCAGACCGGAATACACAGGAAACACAGGAGAATTCCACGGAAACGGAAAAGTCCGAAGAGTTTCTGCTGACCGCAGTCGATCAGATTCAGGAAAGTCTCCAGCTGTACCGGTATGCGGATGGAATGGAATACCGGTATTATTACGGAACAGGCACCCGTTTTTATGACAAATACGGAAACCGGACACCTGTGACAAGTTTTGAACCCGGTCTGCTTGTGACCATCGGGGATGTAGACAGCGAAGGAATCCTCACGGAAGCCCGGATTTCGGATCAGGCATGGGTATACGACAATATCACCCGGTTTTCGGTAAATCCGGATCTGGACATGCTAAAGATCGGAGATGGAAAATATCGCTATACGGATGACACGATTGTGTTTTCCGGAGATAAAAGAATCCAGATGACGGATTTGTCGGATGGGGATACGTTAAGCGTTGTCGGCAGGGATAAAAACATTCTTGCGGTGCGTGTGACAACCGCACAGGGAACGCTTGCACTGTCCAACACCAAACTGTTTGAAGAAAGTTTTTTGCAGCTGGGCACAAAGATTTTTGCGGAAATTACACCGGATATGGAGATTCAGGTGCCGGAAGGAACCTATGAACTTCGCGTAGCCAATGACGGATGGGGCGGCAGTACGGAAGTGACGATTACGCGTGGCGAGACTACAAATGTGGATCTTGACACCTTAAAAGGCGAAGGACCGTCTTACGGAAAGGTGCAGTTTGTCATCGATGCAAAAGATGCGGTGCTGTCAATTGACGGAAAAGAAACGGACTATGAGAAGCCGGTGAAATTAACCTATGGAAGCCATACAATTACGGTATATTCTTCGGATTATGATACCTGGAAGCGGAACTTATATGTCAACTCGGAGAAATCGACAGTTGTTATCAATCTCGCGGATGAAGATTCCAGTGAAACAGGCAGCAGTCAGAGCAGCTCAGAAAGTAGCAGCCAGAGCAGCTCAGAAAGCAGCAGCCAGAGCAGCTCACAGGGGAGCAGTCAGAGCAGCTCAGAAAGCAGTAGTCAGAGCGAGTACAAGAACCGGCAGGAAGAGCTTGATACACTCAAGGATCTGATTTCCAGTATGACATCCTCCAGTTCGCTTGTGTCAAAATGACGGTTTTCCGGACAGAATTTTGGTTGTTTTTAAGTGCCTCAAAGCCCGAAAATATCGCATTTTTCCTTGACAAAAGGATGGAAAACAAGTATAAATAGATTTGTAAGTAATTTGAGAGAAGGAACTCGAATTATATAATATAGGAATCCATAGGAGGAATTTTAACATGAACAAAGCAGAGTTAGTTGCAGCAGTAGCTGAGAAGGCAGAGATTTCAAAGAAAGACGCTGAAGCAGCAGTTAAGGCATTCACAGATGTTGTTGCTGAGGAGCTGAAGAAGGGTGAGAAGATCCAGTTAGTTGGATTCGGTACTTTCGAGGTTTCTGAGAGAGCAGCAAGAGTTGGAAGAAACCCACAGACAAAGCAGGAAATCACAATCCCAGCTTCTAAGGCACCGAAGTTTAAAGCAGGTAAGGCTTTAAAGGATTCCCTGAACTAATTCTGGTGGAATATGTGGGAGAGCGTCATTGGACGCTCTCTTTTCTGTTATAAGGAGAAATAATATGAGATTAGATAAATTTTTAAAAGTATCACGCCTGATCAAGAGAAGAACGGTCGCCAATGAAGCCTGTGATGCAGGACGTGTTATGGTAAACGGAAAACCTGCCAAGGCATCCACCAATGTAAAAGTCGGAGACGAAATAGAAATTCTGTTTGGACAGAAATCCGTAAAAGTGCGTGTTACGGATATTCAGGATACGACCAAAAAAGAACAGGCGAAAGATCTGTTTGAATACATATCCTAGAAGTGTGGCGCATACTCTTTAACAGGAGGGCGCTTGTATGGAAGAAAGAGGACAGTCAAACAGCACAGGGCAGCATAAGCTGATCCTGCAGAACCGGAAAAGCGGAAGTTTTACCGGTGTAACGGATGTTGTAAATTTTGATGCAAATGAGATTATCCTTGACACAGAACTCGGACGGTTGACGATTAAGGGAAAAGAACTTCACGTAAACCGGCTGGACCTGCAGAAAAAAGAAGTGGAAATTGATGGAACCGTGGATATGCTTCAATATTCCGGAACACCTGGCCGGGGTGTCTTTGGAAAGTGGTTCGGTTAAGTGGAAGAGGGCAGGATTTTTGTACATTTTTTTCTGTTTGGGATGATAGCATTTGCGGCATATGACGGAATCCGTGTAGTTCGTAGAATTTTTCCGCATGGGATCTTTATGATTTCCTTAGAGGATCTGGTATACTGGATGGTCATTTCGGTTTGTTTTTTTCTGCATCTATGTCAGGTAAATAATGGAAAAATCCGGGGCTATGTACTCCTGGGAAGTCTTCTGGGAGCGTGGATTTATTACAGTTTCTGCAGTCGGTTTGTTATGCGGTATCTGACGGAAAAGATTCATTATCTGAAAAAGAGGTTGAAAAAGTTCCGGGAAATGACTACAATAAAGTTAAATAAGCTTCGTAAAAGAAAGAAGCCTGAAGAATCGGAGAAAGAACATGAGAAAAACTAAAAAGCGTCGCCGTGGAAGCGGTACTGCAGGAATCATGATCATTGTGCTTGCATTTTTGGTTGTCATGACGGTTCAGATCTGCAGGATACGTGCAAAAGATGCGGAATATGCGGCAAAAGAAAAAGAATTACAACAGCAGTATGAGGAAGAAACCGAGAGATCTACGGAGATAGATGATCTTGAGACGTATATGAAATCCTCACAATATATTGAAGATGTGGCAAAAAGCAAGCTTGGACTGACTTATAAGAATGAAATCATCTTCAAGGAAAAGAAGTAGAAAAGAAGAATCTGTCTGAACAGGTTCTTCTTTTTCTTTAATGCATTGATGGAAGATTTGAGCGAAAACTTTTTTGAAAACCACAGAAAATCTGACAGAATATGCGTCATTGTCTGTGTATACTTGTCCCTCGAAAACAATTTTTTGGAGGTGTATCATGCGTACAGGACAATGGAAAACAATGGGGATAGGATCGCTGATCGGAAAAATGATCTATGCAGTATTCGGGCTGGCGGCAAGTATGTTATGTATCATGGGATATTATCCGGTGGTGCCGGCATTTTACACGGCATGCTGTCTGGATAAAAAGAGAAATTTTCTGCTATACATAGGACTGGTTGTGGGAATGGGCTGGTGCATGCCGGTGGCTGCGATTGTAAAATATCTGTTTATTCTTTTTGTACTGGGAATCGCAATCCGGTTTTATATATGGGCAAACAGGCGCTGCAGCGGATGGACGGCAGGAATGATTGCGGGAATTACAACGATCGCGATGAATACATCGGGACTTCTGATTCTGAATATGGAGAAAAAGGCATTGATCCTTGGCATCAGCGAAGGTGTGATCGTGTTTGCACTGGCAGTATTGTTCCATTATGGAATCGGAATGGGCAGTCAGATTTTCCGGGAGAGACATAAGAACCGGGTGGAAGAGGAAGGCGTGGAAACGATGGTTGGAATGGATCCTCAGGGACGGATTCATGCATTTGCAGAGGCAGTTGACGAGCTTTCCGTGGCATTTGCCGCGATGGACGGCAGGCAAAAGCCAAAACAGCAGGACCATCTGGATATTCTTGCCCAGGAGATTACCGGAAAGCTGTGTGCGGACTGCGATGGATGTGTCGTGTGTTTAGAGCAGCAGAAACCGGATTTCTGGATAAAAATCCGCCGGATGCTGCAGGCAGTTGCACAACACAGTACCAAAGAAGAAATTTTAAGTCAGAATTTTATGGAAGAGTGTCCGCGTTATTCCGGGATGGTGGAAGAGGCAATCTGGGCTTTTTCCCGTATGGAACTCAATGAGGCATGGTATCACCGCCTGCAGGAGAACCGCAAGGTAATCGCGGATCAGCTGGATGCGATGGCGGATGCTTTGCAGGACTGGGATCAGGGAATCCGGTGTATGGACCGGACAGAGCGTGTTCTGCTGGCAAAAATTGCGTTTGAGACAAGGGAACGGGGACTGGATGTAAAACAGATACATGTTTATGAGGACAAAGAAAAGCGGCGCATGGTGACCGCTTTGGTGGCAAGTAAGTGGGGAGGCGGAATTCCTGTTAAAAATTATCGAAAAGCGCTCGAGCGTGCTTCAGGCATGGCGGTCCGGCTGAAAGAGGATACCAGATCCATACTGACACAGGAACCGGTTATGATTACAGCGTATGAAGATACCTGCTTTTATGCATTATCCGGGGTTGCTTCGGAAAAAGAAGAGGGATCGAGTGTCAGTGGAGATAACTTTTCTCTGTTTTCGATGGAAAACGGGCATTATCATGTATGTGTCTCCGATGGTATGGGAAGCGGACCGTCTGCATTCCGGGAAAGCGATATGGTGGTAGAGCTGATGCAGAAATTTATGGAAGCAGGATTTCCTCAGGAGACGGCTATCCGCATGATGAATTCGGCAATGGTTCTGCAGGGAGATCGTGAGTCTTACTCTACACTGGATTTCATGGATCTGGATCTGTACAGTGGGCAGATGACGATTACCAAAATCGGTGCAGCAGCATCTTTTCTGAAACATAAAGACCGGGTGGAGTGCCTGCGGGCGTCCACACTTCCGGCGGGAGTCGATGCGTCCTGTACCGGGGATGTCATCCACAGAAAGCTCACACATGGGGATTTTCTTGTCATGGTTACGGATGGTGTGTTAGAATATCTACATGTGAAAAATCCGGAAGAAAAGCTCGCGGAAATGATAAAAGAGATAAAAACAGAGAACGCAGGTACTTTTGCTGAAAAGCTGATGGAACATGTGATGCTTTTTACAGGAGGACATGCACCGGATGATATGACAATAGTGATAAGCGGAATCTGGGAGAAATAATGATCGTACAGGTAGAAAAATTTATGAGAAAGTGGAATATGGTGCCGGAGGGAGGCAGGGTACTCGTTGGAGTGTCCGGCGGTGCGGACTCTGTCTGTCTGTGCCTGATTCTGTATGAACTTTCCATGAAAATGAATTTTTCACTTGAGGTTATCCACGTAGAACATGGCATTCGTGGAGAAGAGAGTAAAAATGATGCGGTGTTTGTGGAACAGCTCTGTAAACAACGGGGGATTGTCTGTCATATCCGGAATGTTGATGTTCCACGTTATGCCAAAATACATCATCTGGGAGAAGAAGAGGCGGCACGAATTCTGCGATATCAGGTGTTTGCGGATGCAGCCGGGCAGGACAGAAACGTCCGGATCGCACTGGCGCATCATATGGAAGACAATGCGGAGACCATGCTGTTTCAGCTGATCCGGGGAAGCGGACTGGATGGACTGTGCGGGATGCGTCCACAGCGGACAGGAACAAACGGGGAAATCTATATCCGTCCCTTTTTGCAGTGCAGCAGGGAACAGATCGAACAATTTCTGGAGGAGCGGGGGCAGGAATATTGTACGGACAGTACCAATGCCAACGAGTCCTACAGCAGAAACCGGATGCGAAAGAGGGTGCTTCCGGAACTGATAAGGATGAATCCGCAGGCGGTACAGCATATGCAGACGGCGATGGAACAGCTGCAGCAGGTAAGAGATTATCTGGAAGAAGAGACGGTTTCCCTGGAGAAAAAATTTATTTCCGGGGAGAGGAAAAATGTGAAACTGGATACGGACGGGCTGGCAGAGCTTTCGCAGGCTGTCCGGATGCGGCTGATCCGCAAAGCTGTCTGGAAAGCTGCCGGGGCATGCAAAGATATTACGGCGGCACATTTGCAGGCAGTGGCGGACCTTCTGGAAAAACAGACCGGAAGATATGTAAAACTGCCCTATGGGCTGACCGCCACAAGAGTTTACAATGTGATCGAAATCATGGGAAAAAGAAAGGAAACGGAAAAGATCTGTCTGCCGATAGATACGGACCGGCTGCCGGAAAATCTGCTGGCCGGTGAATGGAAATTTTCGTTTAAAAAGTTTCTGTATGATGGGAATACCGATAAAATTCCACGAAAAATGTATACGAAATGGTTTGATTATGATAAGATAAAAGATAGTTTAGCTATACGTAACCGCCGAAAAGGAGACTATTTTGTGCTGGATGCGGCAGGACATCACAAGAAGCTGGAGGATTATTTCGTCAATGAAAAGATTCCGGCATCGCATAGAGATGAGCAGCTGCTTCTGGCCGGGGAGGATGAAATCTTCTGGATTGTCGGAGGGCGTATGGCATATGGCACAGGGATTTCCGATGCAACCCGATGGGTGCTGGAGATCACTGCCAGTAATAGCAGCCATTGAAGGAGGATAAGAGGATGGATTACAGTAAGAAACATGAGATATCGGTATATCTGACCGAGGAACAGTTAAATCAGCGGATTGCAGAGATCGGTGCACAGATCACGGAACGTTTCAAAGGCGAGTCGGTTTATCTGGTCTGTATCCTGAAAGGATCTATCTTTTTCACAACAGAACTTGCAAAGCGGATTGCGCTGCCAATGACGATCGATTTTATATCAGCATCCAGTTATGGAGCACAGACCCATTCTTCCGGTGTCGTAAATATCAAGAAGGATCTGGAACAGTCGATTGAAGGAGAGAACGTGATCGTTGTGGAAGATATTGTGGATTCCGGAAATACATTAAGCCGGCTGATGCAGCTGTTTGAGAGTCGTAATCCAAAAACTCTTACGATCTGTACGCTGCTGGATAAACCGGATCGCCGGGTGGTAGAAAACCTGCAGGTGGATTATACCGGATTTGTGATACCGGATAAGTTCGTAGTCGGATTTGGTCTTGATTACGATCAGAGATACCGTAATCTTCCGTATATCGGATTCGTGGAAGATGCGGATTAAAAAAAGGAGAGTAGTACATTGAATACAAAGAACAGACCCCGATTTGGAGGATTTGGTGTCTATGCGATGCTGATCCTGCTTGTGATTATTTTGTGGTATACATTTACCAACAACAGTACAACCAGTGATTTCACACAGAATAATCTCTGGAAAGCCATCAGTGAGGAAAAGGTTGTCAGTATCCGGGTAGAGCAGAACCGTGAAGTACCGACCGGTTATCTGAATATCAAACTGAAAGATGGTTCTACGGAACGGATGTATACCTCAGATGTGAACGAGATCCAGAAAGAATTAAAAGAAAAGGATTTTACCCAGTTTGTTGTGGATGATGTGCCGTCAGAGAGCTGGATTATGACACTTCTGCCATATCTTCTTATTTTTGGTGCCATCTTCATTCTGTTTATGATTATGAGCAACAATGCGGCAGCAAACAACAGCGGCGGCAAAATGATGAATTTTGGAAAAAGCCGTGCAAAGCTTTCCACCGAGGAAGATAACCATATGACATTTGAGAATGTCGCCGGTCTGAAAGAAGAAAAAGAAGACCTTGAGGAACTGGTGGACTTTCTGCGTGCACCAAAGAAGTATACAAACCTTGGTGCACGTATTCCGAAAGGTGTGCTCTTAGTCGGACCTCCGGGAACCGGTAAGACACTTCTGGCAAAAGCCGTTGCAGGCGAGGCCGGAGTACCGTTCTTTAGTATTTCCGGTTCCGATTTCGTAGAAATGTTTGTCGGTGTCGGAGCTTCGCGTGTCCGTGATCTGTTTGAGGATGCCAAGAAAAATGCACCGTGTATCGTATTTATCGATGAGATTGATGCTGTGGCCAGACGCCGTGGTACAGGTATGGGAGGCGGTCATGATGAGCGCGAACAGACCTTAAACCAGATGCTTGTTGAGATGGATGGATTTGGTGTTAATCAGGGAATTATCGTGATGGCAGCAACCAACCGTGTGGATATTCTTGATCCGGCGATCATGCGTCCGGGACGTTTTGACCGAAAGATTGTAGTCGGAAGACCGGATGTGGCAGGCCGTGAAGAAATTCTTCAGGTTCATGCAAAGAACAAGCCGCTGGGAGATGACGTTGATTTAAAACAGATCGCACAGACGACTGCGGGATTTACAGGAGCAGATCTGGAGAATCTGCTGAATGAGGCTGCCATTCTTGCAGCAAAAGAAAGCCGGGCATATATTCAGCAGGCAGATATCCAGAAAGCATTCATCAAAGTGGGAATCGGTGCGGAGAAACACAGCCGTGTGATTTCCGAAAAAGAAAAGAAAATTACAGCATATCATGAATCCGGACATGCCCTTCTGTTTCATCTTCTGCCGGATGTGGGACCGGTGCATACGGTATCCATTATCCCAACCGGTGCCGGTGCTGCGGGTTATACCATGCCGCTTCCGGAGAAGGATGAGATGTTTAACTCCAGGGGACGTATGCTGCAGGAGATCGTGGTGGATCTCGGAGGACGTGTTGCAGAGGAACTGGTATTTGATGATATTACCACAGGTGCCTCCCAGGATATCAAGCAGGCCACCAAGATGGCGCGCGATATGGTGACACGGTATGGAATGTCCGAAAATATCGGCCTGATCTGCTACAAAGATGATGACGATGAAGTATTTATCGGACGTGATCTGGCACATGCACACAGCTACAGTGAGGGAATTGCCTCTGCCATTGATGTGGAAGTAAAGCGTATCATTGATGAGTCTTATGAGAAGGCAAAAACAATCATTGCCGAGCATCGGGATGTGCTTGACCGCTGTGCAGCACTTCTTCTGGAGAAAGAAAAGATTACACGCGAAGAGTTTGAAGCATTATTTGAAGCATAAAAGATCTGGATGGTCAAAATGACAGAAAAAGGCTCTGCCGGGAAAAACTTTCCGGCAGAGCCTTTTTTCTGTATACATAGTGCACAAAAACGATGCCAAACTTTTGTGAAGTTTGTGCACACTTCTGTGTAGATCCATGGTACTATAATCACTGTAAAAACCCCCCAATACATTATATATAGTTTTTGCTATACCC
>UMKY01000302.1_pt1 | contig 12386 bp, 10 predicted proteins | sample 1966421 | NCBI WGS metagenome assembly UMKY01 (sample SAMEA4836186, study PRJEB28245) | human gut metagenome | biome: gut microbiome; material: fecal sample | place: Denmark | collected 2008 | reverse complement strand
ATGGACAATTCAAAAAAGACTATGGACAAAATTGTTGCTCTTTGTAAAGGCAGAGGCTTTGTATATCCGGGTTCGGAAATATACGGCGGACTTGCAAACACATGGGACTACGGCCCACTCGGTATGGCTCTCAAGAATAATATCAAGCAGGCTTGGCTTAAAAAGTTTGTTCAGGAAAACAAGTATAATGTAGGGCTTGACTCTGCAATTCTTATGAATCCGCAGACATGGGTAGCTTCGGGTCACCTCGGCGGTTTCTCTGACCCGCTTATGGATTGTAAGGAATGTAAAACCCGTCACCGTGCAGACAACCTTATCGAAGATTTTGACGGTACAAATGTAAGCGGCTGGTCAAACGAGAAAATGACTGAATATATTAAAGAAAAGCAAATTCCTTGCCCGCAGTGCGGTAAGCACAACTTTACAGATATTCGTCAGTTCAACCTTATGTTTAAAACATTCCAGGGTGTTACAGAGGACAGCAAAAACGAAATTTATCTTCGTCCGGAAACTGCACAGGGTATTTTCGTAAACTTTGCAAACATTCAGAGAACAAGCCGTAAGAAAGTACCTTTCGGCGTTGCGCAGATCGGTAAGTCTTTCAGAAACGAGATTACACCGGGCAACTTTATTTTCCGTGTTCGTGAATTTGAGCAGATGGAACTTGAGTTCTTCTGCAAGCCGGGTACAGACCTTGAGTGGTTTGAATACTGGAGAGGTTTCTGCCGTGACTGGCTCTACTCACTTGGTATGAAAGCCGAAAACTTAAGACTTCGTGACCATGCAAAAGAAGAGCTGTGCTTCTATTCAAAAGCTACTACAGACTTTGAATACCTCTTCCCATTCGGTTGGGGCGAACTTTGGGGCGTTGCTGACAGAACCGACTATGACCTTACACAGCATATGAAGACAAGCGGCAAGTCACTTGAATACTTTGACCCACAGACAAATGAAAAGTACATTCCATATGTAATTGAACCGTCACTCGGTGTTGAGCGTCTGTTCCTTGCAATTGTGGTTGAGGCTTACGATGAAGAAGTTATCGACGAGAAAGACACAAGAGTTGTTCTCCACCTCCACCCTGCACTTGCACCGTTCAAGGCAACTGTTCTTCCTCTTTCTAAAAAGCTCAACGATAAAGCACAGGAAGTTTATGATATGCTTGCCAAAGACTTTATGGTTGATTACGATGATGCAGGTTCAATCGGTAAGCGTTACAGAAGACAGGACGAAATCGGTACACCGTTCTGCATCACATATGACTTTGAATCAGTTGATGACGGCTGCGTGACAGTCCGTGATCGTGACACAATGGCTCAGGAAAGAGTTGCTATCGACAAACTTAACGAGTACATTGCAGAAAAAATTAAATTCTGATTTTCTTAGCAAATAAGATCAAATAAAAAACGACTGCATTTCTACCTTTCGGTTATAATGCAGTCGTTTTTTATTTAGGCTGTTTTTTACAGCTCCTTTAATTATTAACTATAAATAAATTTATTAAACCGACTCAAGTTTAATGCTTTCGCCGTCAGATGTAATATTAATTGCTGAAAGCGATGCCGAGCCTGCCTCTATCATTGCGTTGGCAATCTTTTCTTCTACTTCTCTTCTGATAGTATTTCTAAGATCTCTTGCACCACTGCTGCCGTTGCAAGATTTTTTTGCAAGGTACTCGCAAGCCTTTTCATCAAAGCTAAACTTGATGTGCTTTTCTTCCATTGTAGGAACATACTCTGAAAGCATAAGGTTGGCTATCTTTACAAAATCATCTTCCTTAAGGCTGTTAAATACAATGATTTCATCAACACGGGCAATAAACTCTGGGCGAAGAAACTCTGAAAGAGCCTTCATTACCTTTTCTTTAGACGCCTCTTCCGATGACTTACCGAAGCCGAGAGCATTCTCTTTATTTGCCGAACCTGCATTAGAAGTCATTACAATTACAGTATTCTCAAAGTTTACTGCTCTGCCGTGCGCGTCTGTAACTTTACCTTCATCGAGAATCTGAAGAAGAATGTTGAGTACATCAGGATGTGCTTTTTCGATTTCATCGAAAAGAAGTACGGAGTACGGTCTGCGTCTTACTTTTTCCGTAACCTGTCCTGCCTCGTCATAACCTACATATCCCGGAGGTGAACCGATAATCTTAGACACGGAGTGTTTCTCCATAAATTCCGACATATCAAGTCGTATGAGAGTTTCGGGAGTATCGAAAAGTTCCTGACTGAGTACCTTTACAAGTTCGGTTTTACCGACGCCTGTAGGACCTACGAAAATAAACGATGCAGGTCTGCGTCTTGGAGAAATTTGCACTCTGCTGCGTTTAATTGCAGATGCGAGAACTTCAACCGCCTCGTCCTGACCGATAATTTTCTTTTTAAGAGCATCTTCAATACCTGCAAGTTTAGCAAGTTCGTTTTCTCTGATTCTTGATGCAGGGATACCTGTCCACAATTCGATTACTGTAGCAATATCTTCTTCTGTAACCTTAGAAACAAGGGTTTCGGGGTCAATTTTTGAAAGTTCAGAATCAACTCTTGCAAGAGCGGTATTTACATTTGCAAGTTTTTCGTAGTCGATTTCATCAGCAGTGGAGATTGCCTCTTTCTGCAAATTAAGTTTTTGCTGTTCGTCAATAAGTTTGTCGTGTTTTTCCATATTTTTATTACGGAGAGCGGCACACGCACAGCTTTCGTCAAGAAGGTCGATTGCTTTATCAGGTAGGAATCTGTCTGTAATGTATCTCTCTGAAAGCACAACAGTCTTGCGTACAATTTCATTATCAACAGTAACGTGGTGATGCTGTTCATAATATCCTTTTACGCCTGCAATAATGTCAACAGTCTGCGCAATAGTAGGCTCGCCTACCTTTACAGGCTGGAAGCGCCTCTCAAGCGCAGAGTCTTTTTCAATATATTTTCTGTATTCGTTAAATGTGGTTGCGCCGATAACCTGAACCTCGCCTCTTGAAAGTGCGGGTTTAAGAATATTGGCAGCATTCATTGTTCCCTCATTATCACCTGTACCGACAAGTGTATGTACTTCATCAATGAAAAGAATAATATTTCCGTTTTCCTTAACCTCGGCAACAAGTCCTTTAATACGGCTTTCAAACTGTCCTCTGAACTGTGTTCCCGCAACAAGTGAAGCAAGGTCAAGAAGATGAATTTCTTTATTCTTAAGGCGCTGCGGAACATTGCCGTCTGCAATTCTTAAAGCAAGCCCCTCTGCAATCGCTGTTTTACCTACACCCGGCTCACCGATAAGACAAGGGTTATTCTTTGTACGGCGTGAAAGAATCTGAATAACACGCTCAATTTCTTTATCTCTGCCGATAATATTGTCAATTTTGCCCTCTCTTGCCTTTCTGGTAAGATCCTCACAATAAAGGTTGAGGTGTTTTCTGTTTTTATCTTTTTTCTCTTTCTTTTTGCCGCCGCTCTTAGCGGAACCGTCGGTATTGTTTTCACCGTTTTTAGCACCGAAAATATTATTGAAGAAAGCCGGGAATGTCGGTGCGCCGTGTGAGAAATCATCGTCCTCACTGCCTCCGTCTTCGCCTAACTCGCCCATACTTTCAGCAAGGTTGTCTGCACCAAGCTGCTGCATAAGTTGAGAAAGGTCGCCGTTTTCACCCATATTCTCCATAAGGGAATCCATCTGATCCTGCACATTTTCAAGATCATCATCTGAAATTCCCATCTTATTTATTAAGTCCTCAACAGGCTTTATGCCAAGCTCTTTTGCACAAGTAAGGCAATAACCCTTTGTGGCTTCATCCTGTGGATTGTTTGTTGAAACAAAAACGACAGCAGGTCGTTTTCCGCATCTGCTACAAAGCATAGTCTGCTCCTTTATACATAAATTATTTAAGCGATAAACAATACCGCAAGTTTAAACATCGTTAAAATTAAACACTATTTAAATCTGTTACCATATATAATATATCATAACAGAAAATTTTGCAATTCTTTTTTGTCGTTTTTTCTAAATTTTTTAGTAAAATGAGATTATTGTTTGCTTTTTTCTTTCTTTTTTGCCTTGTCCTCTTTTATAAGTGCCATATAAATCTTAGCATATCTGTAAAGAGCGTAAAGCATAACAACAGCTGTAATCGAAAGTAAAATATCGTCTATTAACAAATTTTCGTAATTTATAACTGCCTTTAAAATGACTATTATACATACAGCAAAATAAAAAACTATTGTTGCAAGTTTACCAAACCATTCGGCGGCTGGAGGAGTTATTTTCCTTTTTAAAAGAGAAACACCGCCAATCAGCATTGTCACATCTTTTGCTATTAAGACTGCAAGAATCGGTATTACATTAGGCGCATAAAAAGCCATACAAAACATAACTGAAATTAAAGTAATTTTATCCGCAATAGGATCAAGCAGCTTTCCGAGTTGAGTTACCTGATTTAATTTTCTTGCAAAAAATCCGTCAAGACAATCCGAAATACCCGACAAACCAATACATATTGCTGACTCCAAATATTTTTCATTTAAAAACAAAATAACAAACGGTACGACAAGTGCAAATCTCAAATATGTAAGTATGTTCGGTACTGTCCATAAATCTGATTTTTGCTTAATTATCTTTTTATTTTCGTTGTCCATTTTCATTCCCCTTTATTATATTCAGCGTTTGAAAATTGAAAAAGCAACTCCGCTTATTCCCTCATTGAGCACAGCGGTTGAATTTGTAAAGTCCATTATTACCGCAAGCACTGCAAGGCATATTAAAGCAACAACTATACCCTCGGCAGCACCGAAAACACCGCCGAGCACTCTGTTAATCGGACTTATTACAGGTAATTCAAATAATTTATTTACAAGTTTAATAATCAATTTAAAAATAATTATCAAAAGTATAAATAATATTATTGCAATAAAAAATGAGAATATACCTGTTACAATAGGTTTTACAAAATTATCGGTAACCTGAACGGCTGTAAGTTTAGCTGTTGATGCCGTTCCCACAAAGCAATCTACAAGTCTTTGTTCATCAAAATTAAACAGGTTGCAGAAAAAAGAAACTACAGAAGACACCCATCCCGGCAAATCGCCGAGTGCACTGTTTACGGAAATTTCTGTATTTGTTACCGCACTGTTGAGGTTTGCTATTAAATCATTTCTGACAAAAGAATTAAAAATCCAGTCCGATATTACACCCGAAAGCAAATTTGAGAGTATAGCCGATGCTACAACCGCAGCTATATTCATAATTGCTCTTGCAAAGCCTCTGATTGCTCCGCTGATAATAAAGATAATTATAACAGCAAGAAAAATTATGTCAAGTATCATAAATTCCCCTCTTTAGGCTTTATCATCAGTCGCAACTTTCTCGGTTGCTTTCTGATTATTATTAAGTTCAATAAATCTTATCTGATTTACACTCAGCACATAAGCTGTAGTATCGGAAGAAAGAATTATATTTTTAGAACCTGCGCCCGTTTCGGTTGCGAATACTTTATCGCCCTTGGTATTGTAAACATTTGCGGTATTTCCGTCAAGCAAAGCGATTTTGTCCTTGTAAACCGAAATGGCGTCAGCTTTGCTGTCTGTATCGATTTTAGATTTTTGAGAGCCGTTTGAATCATATGTATAAACCGAGCAACTTCTGCCGTCGCCGCTTCTTGAGAGTGCAACCGCATATGTCAATGTATCCATATTAAAATAATAATTTGAAAGTGTCATTGACTCATAAGAATTTGTTACAAAATTCTCATCGCCTTTTTTTACAACATAAGACGCTGTATTGCCCACAAGTGTAACTCTGTTGTCGGTCAAATATTTTGATGCGATAATTACATCACCGTCAATTTTTATAACCTGTTCAGGCTCTTGCTTTGAAAAATCGAGCATATATACTGCGGAAATAACTTTACCGTTTTCAGTAGTTATACCCGTTGCGGCACAGCCTGTACCGTTACTGTTTAATGTAACCGAAGTAATATAATATTCCGAAAAAGAATATTTAAAAATTCTGTTATTATCTTTATTAAAAGCCAAAAGTGTAGAAAGATAACCGTTGCCCTCGGTAACAATTGCATATACACCGTTAGATGCAATATCGGCAGTGTAAATATCATCATCCGTATTTGATGCAAAAAGCTGCTTATCAAGCGAGTTTACTTCGTATCCTTTGCCGCCGAGGTCATATGTAAGGAACATATTTTTGTTGCTTACGAGAATCGGCTTTGAATACTTAAGCTGTGTACTGAATATATCACTTCCCGATGAATTTAAAGTGACAAAGGAAGTATCAGATGCATAAGCTATGTGTCCGTCAGAAAGCACAAAGTTATTTGTATTAACCTCTGTTCCCGTAATAGATACGGGATATCCGTTACCCGCATTGCCGAGTACATCGTATGTCCACCAGTTTGCAATACTTTCGGGCGAAAGTCTGTCTCTGTTGGCAAAAGCAAATACTACAAGTCCTGCCGCAAGTACCACACATACGGAAATAATTATTTTCTTGACTGCCGCAGGCGACATTTCTGTTTTTTCAAGTTCATAGTCCTCAAGCGGTACATCTTCGTAACTTATAACATCACGGTCAGTCTTTTTTGCTTTTGTTTCGGCAAAGCGATGGCCTTTTGACTTTGGTTTTGATTTTGTTTTTGAATTATCTTTAGATTTCTCAAATTTACCGGAAAACATTTCTGTTCACTCCTTCAGGTAAATAACCCCTTAATCGTAATTAACCCTGTTAAGATACAGACCACAGGGCTGTGCTGTAGGGCCTGCAAATTTTCTGTCTTTTTTTTCGATTATACCCGCAATTCCGTCAACAGGTATCTTTCCCTGCTGAATTCTTAAAAGAGTACCGACCATAATTCTTACCATATTATAAAGGAATCCGTCAGCCTCTACTTTCATAGTTACAAGATTACCCTCTCTTGTAACCGAAAAAGCTTTTACTGTTCGTGTCATATCTCCTTTTTCTCTGCTGTCGAGAGTGCAAAAAGAAGTAAAATCGTGAGTACCCACATAAGCCTGCGCCGCACTGTTAAGCATATCTTCGTCAAGCTTATATCTGTAATGAAGAGCATAACCGTCAAGAAACGGATTTCGCACTTCGGTGTTCCATATTTTATAAATATATTCCTTGCTTGTGCAACTGTATCTTGCGTGAAAATCAATGTCTGCCTCTTCACAGTCAAGCACCGCAATACTAAGCGGCAACCATCGGTTTAATGCCGCTTTTAACCTTACATCGGCAATCGGATGTGAAGTTTTAAGGCTTATACAGTACATATTTGCGTGAACTCCGCTGTCCGTACGGCTGCACCCTTTTAAATCAAAATCATCACCGATAATTTTAGACAATGCAGTCTGAAAAGCCTCCTGCACAGTCATTGCGTTGTTCTGAATCTGCCAACCGTGGAACTGCCTGCCGTCATATGAAATTGTAAGTTTAAAATTCCTTAAAGTGCTGCCGGAATCAATATGTTGCATAAAACCACTCCGCAAATTACAAGTCCAACTGTTATCAAACCGATAACATCTCGTTTTGCCATATGAATACTCTTCATTCTTGTTCTGCCCTCGCCGCCGTGATAGCAACGACATTCCATAGCTGTTGCAAGGTCATACGCTCTTCTGAACGATGAAACAAACAACGGAACAAGAATAGGAATCAATGCTTTTATTCGTGCAATGACATTACCGCCCTCAAGGTCTGCTCCTCTTGCTTTCTGCGCCTGCATAATTTTATCGGTTTCTTCAAGCAAAGTAGGCACAAATCGCAGTGCAAGCGACATCATCATAGCAATTTCGTGTACAGGAAAATGTACTTTATTTAAAGGCTTCATCAATCTTTCGATTACGTCCGTAAGCTCTGTCGGAGATGTTGTAAAAGTAAGAGCAGAGCTTGCGAGAATAAGACAAATAATTCTAACCGTTACAAACACGGAACGGTTAATTCCGTTTACCGTAATTTTAATTATTCCCCACTGCCATATCGGATCTCCCGTACCGTAAAACAGATTTAATATTGAAGTTACTATTACTATGAAAATAATAATTTTTAAACTTTTAAAATAAAACTTTACAGGCACTCCGCTCATAAGAACTATAGCGGCTGTGCATACTGCCACAACGGCAAGAGCGGCATAGTTAAATGTACAAAACACAAGCACCAGAAAAGCAATAAGCATAATAATTTTTGCTCGTGGGTCAAGTTTGTGTATAAGGCTCTTTGCGGGGAAATACTGACCGAAAGCTACATCTCTTACCATTACCTTGCCTCCTTTTTTATAAGAGGAAGAAGGTAATCAACCGCTGAATCAACAGTCAGTATGCCCTCAGGCACATCTACTCCCCTTTTTCTGAGCTGTGACATTATTTTTGTTATCTGCGGAATACGCAGACCTATTTTTTCAAGCTCGTCACCTCTCGCAAAAACCTTTTGAGTTTCGTCAAACATAACGAGCTTTGATTTATTCATAACCACAATTCTGTCTGCCACACGGGCAATGTCCTCCATACTGTGAGAAACAAGCAGAACCGTGTTCTGTCTTTCTTTGTGATAGCGTACTATCTGACTTAAAAGTACATCTCTGCCCATCGGGTCAAGTCCTGCCGTCGGTTCGTCAAGCACGAGTACATCAGGGTCCATTGCTATTACACCGGCAATAGCCGCTCTGCGCTTTTCTCCGCCCGATAAATCAAACGGTGACTTGTCCAAAAGCTCGTCCTTTAGTCCTGTAAATCTCGCCGCTCTTCGTACTTCCTTATCAATTTCTTCTGCCGAAAGTCCTTTATTGGTTGGGCCGAAAGCGATATCCTTATAAACGGTTTCCTCAAAAAGCTGATATTCGGGATACTGAAAAACCATACCCACTTTAAAGCGTATTTTACGAATTTCCTTTGGCTTGTCCCATATATCAACTCCGTCAAGCAAAACCTGACCGCTTGTCGGTTTCATAAGTCCGTTAAGCATTTGCACAAGTGTTGACTTACCCGAACCGGTATGACCGATAATTCCGATAAGTTCTCCCTTATTTACGGAAAAACTGACATCATTAACCGCCTTTTTTTCAAAAGGTGTTCCTACTCCGTAGGTGTAGCAAATATTCTTTAGTTCAAGGATACTCATTTCAACACCTCCATAAGCAAATCAACACATTCGTCACTGTCAAGCGGCATTTTGTCAATTTTCGCACCGCAGCCGATAAGTCGGTAGACAAGCTCTGTTGCCTGCGGAACATCAAGTCTGTGCTTTTTCAAAAGTTCAACCTGTGAAAAAACATTGTAGGGTGTTCCCTCTGTGAGCACCTTACCGCTGTCCATTACAATTACTCTGTCGGCAAGTACCGCCTCATCCATATAATGTGTAATAAGCACAACGGTAATACCTTTTTCTTTATTCAATTTTAAAAGGGTTGACATAACCTCTTCTCTGCCGTTCGGGTCAAGCATTGCGGTAGGTTCGTCAAGTACGATGCAGTCAGGCTGCATTGCAAGTATGCCCGCAATAGCAACTCTTTGTTTCTGACCGCCCGAAAGTTTGTAAGGTGCGTCTTTTCTGAAATCGTACATATCAACGGCTTTCAGTGCGTCATCAACCCTACGCCTTATTTCAGACGGTTCAACTCCGAGGTTTTCCGGACCAAACGCAACATCTTCTTCAACAACGCTTGCTACAAGCTGATTGTCGGGATTTTGCAGTACAAGACCTACCTTTTTGCGAATATCAAGAGTTTTTTCTTCATCTGCCGTATCGTCGCCGTCAACAAATACTTTTCCTTTGTCGGGAACAAGCATTGCATTCAGATGTTTGGCGACAGTTGATTTTCCGCATCCGTTATGACCAAGCAAGGCTACAAACTCGCCCTTTTCTATTTCCAAAGACACACCGTCAACTGCATTTACTATAGGCTGACCCTCGTCTTCGGACATATAAGAAAAAAATATATTTTGAATAGAGATAAACTTCATTAATTACTTCTCCCAGATAGCTGTTGAGCCGCACGGCAGAACAAGTCCTGTGTCAGTTACAGGCAATCCGATTTCACTGCTTGAAACCTTACCGCCGAATTTTGTTTTCAGCAAAACGCCGAGCAAATACTCCATAACCGCAGGCGAAAGACCTGTTGTGTAGGAATTAAGAATAAAGAAAGCAGGGTCATCTGACATAACCTGTCTGCAAAGTTCAACCAACGGATAGAGCTGTTCCTCAAGTTTCCAAACTTCACCGCCCGGACCTCTTCCGTATGACGGCGGATCCATAATGATACCGTCATATCGGTTGCCTCTTCTGATTTCACGCTGAACGAATTTTGCACAATCGTCAACAAGCCATCTTACGGGTTTGTCGGCAATATTACTTGATACAGCGTTTTCTTTTGCCCACTGTACCATACCTTTTGAAGCGTCTACATGGCACACGCTTGCGCCTGCATTCATACAGGCAAGTGTTGCACATCCTGTGTAGCCAAAGAGGTTGAGAATTTTAAGCGGTCTGCCTTCTTTTTTTATTTTTTCTGCGGCAAAGTCCCAATTCACAGCCTGCTCGGGAAAAACACCCGTGTGTTTAAATCCCATAGGTTTTATGTTAAATGTAAGACTGCCGTAATTTATACTCCATTGTGCGGGGATTTTTTTGTATTGCTCCCAGCTGCCTCCGCCTTTGTTGCTGCGGTGATAGCGTGCGTGAGCCGAATACCAAAGCGGATTTTCCTTTTCTGTTGACCAGATAATCTGCGGATCGGGACGAATTAAAATAATATTGCCCCAACGCTCAAGTCGCTCTCCGTCAGAAGCGTCAATAAGCTCATAATCCTTCCAATTTTCAGATAAACGCATTATGCCAATCTTTCCCTTACTACCTGTGCTGCCTCTTCTGCAAGAGTCTGAATCTGCTCAAGATTTTCGCCCTCAAGCATAACTCTTACGAGTGGTTCCGTACCTGATACACGAACTAAAATTCTGCCTGTGTCGCCAAGAATTTCCGTTACACGATTAATTTCCGCTTTAACTTCCTTATCCGTATAGAAAGAAAGTTTGCCCTCGTTGCTTACCTTAACATTGATAAGTACCTGCGGATAACGCTCCATAATCTTTGCAAGGTCGCTTAGTTTTTCGCCTGTGCGTTTCATAATTGAAAGCAGCATAGCACCCGAAAGTTCACCGTCACCTGTTGTTGAGTGGTCGAGGAAAATAATATGTCCGCTCTGCTCGCCGCCGATATTATAGCCGTTCTGGAGCATTGACTCAAGCACATAACGGTCGCCGACCTTTGTGGAAACAAAATCAATGCCGTTAGCTTCGCAGAATTTTGAAAAGCCCATATTGGTCATAACAGTGCCTACGGCTGTATTCTTTTTAAGTTTGCCGTTCTTCATCATATCGTTTGCACAAATAGCAATGAGGAAGTCACCGTCAACAAGATTACCGTTTTCGTCAACCGCAAGACATCTGTCTGCATCACCGTCAAAAGCAAGACCTGCACTAAGCTTATTTTTGCGTACATATTCCTGTAATTTCTTTGTATGGGTTGAACCGCAGTCTTTGTTGATATTAATACCGTCAGGCTCGTCAAAAAGCATATGAACCTTAACACCGAGTTTTGTAAAAAGCTTTTCGGCGGTTCTTGAAGATGAACCGTTTGAGCAGTCAAGAGCAACTTCCATACCGCTTAAATCTTCGCCGACAGCCTCTGCAACATGATTAATATAATCATCAACTGCAGACTCAAGAGTATCTACTCTGCCGATTTCGCCGTCATTTGCTGTCGCATACGGAACTGCGTGGTCAAGTACGATTTCTTCGATTCTGTTTTCGAGGTCATCCGGGAGTTTGTATCCCTCTGAACTGAAAATTTTGATTCCGTTAAATTCAAACGGGTTGTGAGATGCAGAAATCATTACACCTGCATCTGCATTGTATTTCTTTACAAGATAAGCAACTGCCGGAGTAGGAACTACACCTAAAAGTTTAACATTTGCACCTACCGAGCAAAGACCTGCAATAAGCGCACCCTCAAGCATATCGCCCGAAAGTCTTGTGTCTTTACCGATAAGAATTGTCGGATGCTTAACTTCATCGTTTACAAGCACCATTGCGGCTGCTCTGCCTATATTCATTGCAAGCTCGGCTGTAAGCTCTGTATTAGCCACGCCTCTTGCGCCGTCTGTACCAAAAAGTCTTCCCATAATAGTTTTTCCTCCAAGTTTTGTATTTAAAGTTGTATTTATTAATTTTGTGAGTTTTTATCAAAAAGATTAGGTTGTGTCGGCATTGCATTTACAGCACCTTTCGGAAAATCATATCCGAGGTGACGGCAAGCCGCCGCCGTAATACATCTGCCTCTAGGTGTTCTGCTTAAAAAACCGATTTGCAGCAGGTACGGCTCATAAACATCTTCAATGG
>UMKY01047518.1_pt1 | contig 12466 bp, 5 predicted proteins | sample 1966421 | NCBI WGS metagenome assembly UMKY01 (sample SAMEA4836186, study PRJEB28245) | human gut metagenome | biome: gut microbiome; material: fecal sample | place: Denmark | collected 2008 | reverse complement strand
ATAAAAAGTCTAAGAATCCTACAAAAGTTAAATTAGACTATGATAGCTTATTATCTAAAAACAATAATTCCAAAGGCTCAAGCAAAGGCAAAAATTCTTCATCCAAGCAAACTATCGACTGGATCGAGCGTGCACTTAACAGGGTATCTTCTACTCTTGATCTCATCAAGGCTAAAGCTGAAAACCTATTTGGCACTAACAGTCTGAAAACGCTGCAAAAACAAGAAGCAAGTCTGAAATCTCAGTATAGTATGCTTAAAAAGCAGTATGCTTATCAGAATAAGGCGGAGAAAAAGTATCTTGCTAAAGCGAATAGCGTTAAGTTATCTTCTAGTTTGAAGAAAGCAGTACAGAATGGTCGTATTTCCGGTAGTCTTAAACAACTTATTGCTACTTACGGTGAAAAGACGGCAACTAGAATACAAAAATATCAGGATTATTGGGATAAGGCACAAGATCAAAAGAAAAGCAAAGAAGAGACACGTAAGGCAATGCGTGAGAATCTTTCGGATCGTTATCAGTTGCATATTGACGATGCGGATGCTCGCAAGTCTCGTAACGAAGCTGATCTTGAGAATCTTACAACAGCAAAATCAAAAGAAAAGGTCTTGAAGGATACCCTTAAACACATTGCAACTAGCTATGATTACCAGATTAAACAGGCTAAATTGGAGAACAATGATGTAAAAGTAGCCGAGCTTAAAGCACAGAAGAAGAAAGAGCAGCGTGAAACGGAAGTTCAGATTTTGCAGAATTATGCCGATGAATATGAAGCAACCGTAAGCTTATACGAAGCTCAGTCCTCTTCTACTACTAATCTGACCAAAAAGAATTCTTTATTGTCAAAATCAATACCTGTACTGAAAAATCAGTATGACAAGCTGATTGCTATTGCTAAAAAAGAGGGTAATATTACCGAGCAGAAGCGTTTACAGAACGAATATCAGGATAAGCTGAATGAAAAACTGAAAGCACAGTTTGATAACGTTGTGGCTGAATATGAATATCGGCAAACAGGATATCAGCAACGTACTGATTCTATCAACAACGCCGTGTCATTGTCTGAAGCTAAAGGGCATTATGCTGGCAAAGCATTTTATCAGAATCTTCAGAACTCACAGAAAGACAGTTTGAAGAGTCTCGAAGCAGAACGTAATAGCATTATCAAGAAAAGACAGGAAGCCATTGCAAACGGTCTCAAGCTTGATAGCGAGCAGTATCGTGAAATGACGAAACAGATCTGGACAGCAGATCGTAATATCGAGCAGATGAACACCGATATTGCTAACACAGCTAAACAGATACGTGAAGCTAAATATGCGCTGGATGAGTTTACACAGACTCGTATCGACGAACGTAATAATGAAGCCGAGTTTTACAAGACCATTATGGGCTATAAGGACTCATTTGACAAGAACGGAAATATTACCGGAGAGGGTCTTGGTACGCTGACATCTGACGTATTTGAGATTCAAAATAATATGGCTAAGGTTGATGAGTATAAGAAATCTTTGGCTGATTTGGATGCACAGTATAAACGTGGAGATATGGGTTATGAGGAGTTTATTACGAAGAATCAGTCTCTCACTGAAAGTATGCGTGATGCCGAATCGCAGGTGTATTCTCTCAAGGATGCTATTAAATCGCTCATTGAGGATGGACTTAACAAACAGCTTGATGCATTAAATGAACTGATTGAGAAATACAAGAAAACTCTTGACAGCGCAAAAGATCTACGTGAGTACAATAAGAATATTGCCGAGCAGACGAAGAATATCACTACTATTCAGAAGCAGCTTGCTGCACTGAATGGTGATACATCCGAAGAAGGTCATGCAAGAATTCAGAAGTTACAGGTGTCTCTTAAAGATGCAAAGGAACAGCTCGAAGATACAGAATACGATAAGCGTATGTCTGATATTGAGAACATCTTGACTGATTTAACAGATGATTTCCAAGACTTTATTGACGATCAGATGGATCATATTGACGGTCTTGTTGACAAAATCATCACGGCAATTACTGTCAACTCCGGCGTAAGCGGTGAGAAAATTATTGAGTTGGCAAAACAGCTGGGATTTACTCTCTCTGATTCGTTGCTGAACTTCATTAAGAACGGCAATAACACAACGGATAAGGATGCTAATGCCGAGGCTGATAAGAAGTCTCAGGAAGATTCCAAAGATGCTATCAAACAAGTGACAGATTTCGCAAAGCAACAGCTTAAAGAAAATAATTCTGTTGCCGAGGGTACTGCACAGGCTAATCATAAAAAGGCGGAGGAAGCTAAAAAGAATTCCGGATCATCAACGAAGGGTTCATACAATTTTATTAATGGTGGTATCGCTACCAAGATTAATCAAGGTGACGGTAAAATATCTTACAACGACATTGGTAAAAAGGGAACTCTAAAGAAAGGTGCAACGTATTACGATTATGCATTAGCCGGTGGTGTCAAAAAAGGTGATAAAGGTCATACAACAAAAGCCGCACATGCGGTTACTATCGCTGCGATTGACCAAAACGGCAATGCCAAATTAAAGAGTGCGACAAAAGCATTGAACGGTGTATGGATTCCTAAAAGCAAACTCAAGTATCTACAGGGATTCTCTCAGGGTGGACGTGTCGGAGATTTACAGAACATTGTACGTATGAACGGTGATGATGGGGTTACGATCAACACTCTCAAAAAGGGTGAAGAAGTGTTGACTCCATATAATGCTGATCTGTTTGACCAGTTCGTAGACTTCTTGCCTGACCTTGTAGACTACAATAATAATTTGGTTGATATGATTCGACCAAATAACGTACCAGCTACTAAGGTACGTACAGGAGACTTGACACTCAATATTGACAATATCGAACTTCCTAATGTTACAGATCCGAAAGAATTCTCAGCCGGGCTTATTGCGGCAATGCAACAGGACAAGAAATTGCAGAGATTTTGGGGAGATGCAACAGCCGGTAGCTTAAATAACAATATGAGTGGAATTTATAAGTATTAAGATTGTGGAGGGCGGTTTCGTACCGCTCTCCTATCTAAAAGGAGCTAAAATGGACGAAAAAATAGAAGTATATATACATGAGATTGAAAGATTGACCGCCGAGAATGAGCGGCTTCGAAACATAGATCAGATGAATAATGAATCTCTTGGTGACAAGTATCGTGAAGAAATGGAACAGGTTATTAGGGATTTGCGAATTGAAAAATTAGAATATCAGCGTATGAATAAAGAAATTGCAGAAGATTTAGTAAAAACAAGACAAGAACTAAGCAAAATTACGAAAAAGAAACGATTGTTTCATCGTAAATAAAAATAATAAAAAATGGAGGTGATCGTGCTGTGTACGCAACAAATTTTGAGTTCAATGGTGTTCAGGCGATAGATATGGGTTTAATCATGGGTGAATTCGATTCAAACACTCAAGATGGAGAAATTGGATGCAAGGTTACATTTAATACTTCAAAACCTATAAATAATAATGAATGGAATATCCATGGATCTCATTATGAAGAACCATTAATAATAGAGTGGTCATGCTTAAAGAATGTATACGAAAATCTAGGTCAGGAAGAGTTAGAAATTACACCAGCGGAACAAGCTTTCTTCCACCGTTGGCTAGAATGCCCAGGGAGATATCAGTATTTGCGATTTTTTCAAGATGGCTATGAAGATATTTACTATTATTGTACCATCTCGATCACATGGATTAGGGTGTTAGGTAAAATTATGGGATTGAAATTAACTGCTACATGCAATGCTCCATATGGATATTCTGAAGTACAGTTTATCAACAAAGAGAATATTGGTACTGGTGATACATTCACATTGTATAGTGACTCTGATGATATTGGCGCACAAGTGTTTGATTCTATTGAGATACAGGCATTAGGCGATGGAGCTGTTAATATCACTAATGATCTTGACATTGAATATTCTATGCATAATATAGCTATGAATATTAACAATTGTAAAACAAATGAGGTTATATTAATAAACGGCAAAACAAAGCAGATTACAACGGATAGAACAGATCATGATGATTTGGCTGATGATTACAACTACTACCCTATTCGACTGGTTAATTATGACAATCTTGTATCCCCGACTCTAGATGGTTATTCCGGCACAATTTCCCAAAACAGAACAAATACATATACAAATCATGGTGTGCCTTGCAATATAAATCTTTCATATAGATCAATTAGATGGGCGGTGATATAAAATGAATCAACATACTTATGATGCAATTAAATTCAAATTTAGGAGAAATAGAGATGACTCACTTGAGACTCCCAAAATCTTTCTAGTAACACGATCATTAAAAAAGATTGGTGAAATTTATCCGATCAATAATTTGAATCTGCCGCTCGTATTTAATGAGGCAAATACAGCTACGTTTACCATTTATAAAGAAAATGATTCGATTGTAATGCCATTGTTTGACAAAATAAAGAATTTGTCTGTGATCTTGATTGAAGGAGTTGGTTATTTCCAGATATCACTTCCTACAAAAGAAACTGATTGTGTCCAAAAAGACATAACAGCAACGGCGTTGCAAGAATCAGAGTTAAGTCAGACGAATATTACTATTGAGGTGAATACCGATGACGATTTAGAAGTGCAAAAATATATGCCAACTACATTTTATAATCCGTCGATACCGGCACAGAGTTTATTAAACAGAGTTATCGCTGATGCCGCACCGCATTATAAAATCGGACACGTTGATGATAGCTTATGGGATATACAGCAAGAGTTTTCAGCTTCGGACGAGGATGTATGGAGTTTCTTTACTAAAATTGCAGATGAAATTGGATGCATATTTATTTGTGACCCATTTTCTCGTACTATTAATGTATTTGACATGCAGTATCATTGCGTCAACACTGAATACCATGACAAAAAAGATGATGATGGCAATTTTGTCAATGAACATAATAAGAGACATATTATTGATGGTGTATGTACGATTTGTGGTGCGAAAGCAGAGGAAGGATATGGTCTCAACTCTTCTACTTTTGTAGATACAACAAATCTTGCATCTGAAATTCAGGACTCCATTGAGACGGATAAAATTAAGAATTGTTTTAAAATTACTGGTGGTGACGATATTGTTAATAATATGATTCGTCAGCGTATCATTGGAAATACAAATAGAATTTGGTACATGAGCCAAGATCAAATTGATGAAATGAGCGAGCCATTACAGAAGAAATGGAAAGAATATCAAGATTTATTGGCTGAATATCAAGATGATTTTACTATGTTATGGAATCGTTGGAACGATTATACAGACAAGATTATATATTGGCAATCTGGTCGTTCTCCTATTATAGAGGGAATACCAGGAACGGAAGATGCAACGGCATATTGCAAAAAGATATATAACGATCTTGTTGCTCAAATCACATACGGATGTGTGCGTAGTAAGAATACCACATTGAAGAAATTATCAAAAGATATTTTAGATTATGCAACTCTACTCTGTCCTACTGGTTATGGAGTTAAATGGCAGCAAACAGATAATAGTGAAGATCGAGTGCGAATTATTACACAAGAGTCTGGACAACCTATTACAAAATGGGGAGGCTATTTATATGTCTATTTGAAAAACTATCCAGATCCTGAAGATGAAAACAAAGATAAGCATTTTTATAAACCAGACACAGAATGGATTCTTTCAGTACGATGTGGCGATGACGGATTCAAGTATATGGAAGTCGATGGCAAGAAAGTATTCTCGAATGAATATTATGAATATCTGAAACGTATGATGGATATTCAGTTAGCTAATTTGGATATCACATTCGATCCTAAGTATTATGAAGATCCTGCCGAGGAAAAGAAACATTTAGATGATGCTGATTACTACAAAAATTACTATGCAGGTTACTGTCCTCATTGTCATACTCATACAGTAGAACAAGGAAAATGCACTGCATGTGACAGCATTGATGTGCAAGAAGGATATTCTATCAATCGTTTATCAGGCATTAGAGATGGGTATAGACAAGTTACCGTGTTATTGGGTGAGCTAGACAGTACAGTTAATGATAGCAATTTATTCTATCAGCTCGTTGTTGACAATGAACCGGATAAAGTGTCTCCTAAAATGATGTTTGAAACACTTACGGCTAAATATTCTGTGATGGCTGATTATATAGATGAATTGATCAAAAATTACACCGATAAAGTTGACGCTCTAAAGGTTGAACAGAATCATGCTCAATTGGGGATTACAACAATCAACGGTATTTGTAATTTTAAGAATTATCTTGGAGACGATTTATATTATGAGTTTCTATCTTTCAAACGTGAGCAGGTGTATAGTAATGATAATTTCACATCAGAGACTATTGATGAAGCCACTCTTATGCAAAATGTAGAGGAGTTGATCCGTGATGCAAAGGAAGAAGCTGCGAAGGCTTGTCAATTTGAACATACGATTACTATGTCGTTGAGCAACTTGATATCATTGGTTCAATACACCGATGTGTATGATGCGTTTGCTCTTGGAAATTATTTTCGGATTCGTATAGATGGCAAAGATATTAAACTTCGTATTATATCAATGAGTATTGATTTTGAGAATATAGAACAATGCGAAATTACGTTTGCGGATGCATCTACCGTTACAAGTGAAGCAAGCAAAATCGGAAGTTCAATTAAACAAGTTGCAGGGCTTGCGACATCATATGAGATAGCAAAGAAACAGATAGATAAAAACACTTCAATTTCAACTGCTTTTAATAAAATGATGGACGAAGGTCTATCTATGACACAAACCCATATTATGAGTACAGCAAACGCAGAAGTAATGTTTGATAATTGTGGTCTCATAGGCAGACAGTTCAATACCGATACAAATTCTTACGAACCATCACAGACTAGATTAAATGGTCGTGGACTCATATTTACCAGTGACAATTGGAAGACAAGTGATACTGCTGTTGGTGAGATCATATGGAACGGGGAACAAACCACTGGAATTATTGCTAAGAATTTAATTGGTAATATGATCATCGGTAAAAATTTAGTAATTTCAAACCAGTCTGGCAGTTACACAATTGATGACAATGGTTTTAAATTAGCACAAGGAACTAAATCTATTGAATTAAATCCTACTAAGCCATATATGAAATTAGTCAATGGTGATGAAACACTGTTAGATTTCAATAGCGATGGACAAGGAAATCTTACATTTGGTGCTAGTGTTAAACTTGGTTGGGACAGTATCAAAGATGCTCCTACTTTTATTGATGAAAATACCGTAACTGAAATCACAAGAAATACAATCACTACTGAGACATTAACCGCCAATAATTTAACCGCTGGTAGTTTGGTAACTAAATCTAATGAATATAAGACAACAATTACATCTGGTATTACTAATATTGAATGTTTATTGCCTAATTATGTTCCACATAAAATTGATAATTATGATGATATACAGGAAATAATAGATGATGAAAATTTTGGATTAGAAATCAAAGCGAAAAAAGAACATTTTGTTAGCGACAACACTGATGTAAATTATCGTTCAAAATTTACTCCTAGTACGATTTTATTGTATAAATCCACATTGCACAACATTGGTCGTCATTGGTGCGGATATGAAACTGCATATATGAATTATGGTGGTCTATATATAAAGTCATATATAGATGATCCTAACACGTCAGGAGTCTCATATATTGGTGATACAAATTTATTAGCCGATGGTACTTACGTAAAGTCAGATATTGTAGCTACAAAAGGGCGAATCATTGCTAATGGTACAATAGAAGGCTTGTCACCATCATATTCATTAGTTCTTGCATCTGGATTAACTTTTGACAACACATATATCAATAGAGTCAAAAAAGTATTAGATATCGTTGTTATTTCTATAAAAATAGATGGAATTATTAATACTAATACATGGGTTACTGTTGCTACATTGCCATCTAAATGTATTCCTAAATTGAATACTCCTTTTTCATCTATAATTACAGATGCCCCAGCATCTAATCGTTGTGATGTTAGAATTATAGGGCAGAATGTAGATGATACTGGGGTAGAAAGTAAAGAAGCTGGTCAATTGCAAGTATTTCAACACGGAGATACAAAACCAACGAAATTACATATTAATTTAACATATCCAATAAGCTAAGAAAGGAAGTGAAATAAGTGATTACACATGAGATAGATCTTAATGTTGGACAACCAAACAATAAACAATTTATCCATATCAATCAGGGCGAATATGATTCCGTGCAGATCATGGCTCATATTTGGAATAAAAATAAACCATATACTATTGATGCAGATAAGATTCGCATTGAGGGAAAATTATCTAGCGGAGCACTTCTTTTTGATGGAGACTCTGCTATTCAGATCGTGAAGGAGAATGATACTACTGTTTCATTTATTCTTACAAAGCCAATTGCAGCAAGTGTAGGGTCTTTTAATTTTTCACTTCTTTTCTATAAAGGCAGTGATGTACTTAAAAAGACATTCCCGTTTACGATACGTGTAAGTGGAAACCCGGCAAATAATGTTAAATCCGATGCCGTACTAGATGGAGTGATCAAAAAATTAGAACAGCAGGAACAGGAATATAACCAGCTTGCTACTGTTGCTAAAACCGGGGATTATAATGATTTAATTAACAAGCCTAGTGGGTTAACTATTACAACCAATTTATTTAAGCCAATTTATAGTGGGAATATTCATGGAAAGAAATGTGTTATATTAGTAAATTCTGATAATACTATGACCGTGAAGAATGATAGTGCAGATTCACAAACATTCAAAATTGGTACGGCTCATGTAACAAAAGGCACTGTATATAAATTCATATGCTACTCTTCTGATTATGAAAATTTGAAAAACACTAGTGTGCAGATTAACGGCACTGATTATATTGGATTAGATCATTATGAATATACGGCGGATGTTAGTGGCGATATTGACATATCTATATGTACGAATGCTAATAACATGGGAACTTACACCATTTACCCGATGTTGACTCCAAATTTAGCAGCAACTACCAATGATTATGTACCGCACACGGGAATATATGATGAAATAAATTGGGACGTATCCGAGTTAAATCGTGGTATCTTACGTTATCCAACGCTAAAATTATATGACAATGATAAATATGGTGGTATCACATATGACGGAACTGATAATACACTTTCTGTTTCATATGTTAATAATAAATATCCTAAATTCATCTGTGATGATTTAACAGCCAACGAAACGGAAGTCTCCAATTTGACAGTCGGGGATTGGCTCCCAATAGGTAAATCAGATATTGTGCTTAAAAGATACGATATGAATGATGAGGGAGAAACGTATATCACCGATACTATTTCGCTGTATGACTTTTACACTAACACATCTAAAAAATTTGATGAGATAGATCATTCTATAGAAAATTTATATGGAACAACTGAATTGTATCTACGTAAAGCTGGGGATTCGATGACGGGTGCGTTGCGGATTTATGTCGATAAGATTAAAGGTAGTGCGGCTACCGGAGCTGATCCTATTGTGTTTGCAATTACGCCTGAGCAAAATACTTCGTTATTTACAGTCACAACAAAGACAATGACACGTAATGGTAATACGGTATTTTCAAATTATCAGAGTGCACCAAATACAACACATATCAACACATCCAAAATTAAATTTTGGAATACTGAATTTATCAGATCAGAATCAACTGAATCATTGAATCTGACGCTCCCAAAAATATCTGGTACTATTGCTTTAATCAGTGATATTCCGAAAGCCGGGAATGGCACGATAACTATTGATCAGTTTGGAAAACAGAGTAATTCATTTACATTAAATCAATCAGATGATTTCACCATATCTTTAATACATGATAATACGAAACTAGATGTTGCCGGCGGTGAGATGTCGGGTGATTTATATGTTGCCGGTACATTAGGACTCGGTAATGCATCTAAATACACATATATTGATTATAATGATAATGAAGTATCTTTTAACAAAGTCAACAATAGTTCTAGTAAAGTATTGGGAGTCTGTGGTGACTATTTTAAGACGGCAAATGTATCTGTTGGCGACGATGTGATGTTAAAAGAATATGGTGAGATGAATGACGAGGGTGAACGACCTATAAAACGCACTATTAGTCTCAGCGATTTATGTAATCGTATAGAAAAAATTGAAGCTGCGCTAGAAAATCTTGGTTATATGGATTCAAACATTGTAAGTCAAGCTATTAGTATGGCGTTAGATGAAAATAATTAGAAAGGAGGCACAAAATGGCTGAAAAGAAGCATGTTATTGAATATACTGACATAATTAAGGCATTTGAAAAGGTTAAGGAAAAATTAAAAAATAAATCTGATAAAGGGCATCAACATGGAAATGCAGATATTACAGACATTGATGCTTCCAAAATCAAATCCGGTACTATTGATATTGATCGTCTCCCTAAAGGGGCGATTGAACGTATGGTGTATGTGAAAGACGATGCAGCACGATTTGCTCTTACTACCAATACTACACAGAATGGTGATACGGTAAAAGTTAGAAGTACAAAGAAGATGTTTTATGTTATTGACGACACAAAACTGTCAAGCGAAGCTGGCTATGAACTATACACAGCAGAGTCCGCTTCGGCTGTACCTTGGAGTGGTGTCACCGGCAAACCGACAACATTTACACCGGAAGCCCACACTCATGCCATATCTGATGTGGCAGATTTACAAGAGACTCTTACCGGACTGAGACAAGATGTAAATGCCAAACCGAGCAAGGATACTAATACTACGTACTCTCTCATTCAAGATTCTACTGATGGGCATAAATTGACATTTAAGGGATCTGATGGTAGTACGAAAACGGTAACTATTCCAGATAATGATCATAATGATAACACATGGCGTGACGTGGTAGACAGTTTGGACAGCGCAAGAACAGATGCTAGTTTGAGTGCAAATCAAGGTAGAGTGTTGAATGGCAAGTTTGGTGGTTATCTGCCATTACATGGCACAGCCGACATCGCTGCATCGGTAACGGATTATGGCGATACAGCAAAACATATACAAATTGGATTTAGTGGTGCTGGTATTACAGGTGACGATATCAAATATATTGCAGGATATACAGGTGGTGATGGCGGTAATCTATCTGCTAAAATCAAGGATATATCTAAAGATGCACTGAAAGCATGGCTCGGTCTTGGCTCTAGGGCATATGATTCCACTAACTATCTGCCATCGAACGGTGGAGATCTCGATGGTACATTACACGTAAAGCCAACGACTGGCAGTTATACTGAGGGCATGCGAGTATATCCATATGAGGGATGGTCTACAGTCATGTTGAACGGTACTGATAATACAGGAACCAGTGGTACATCTCCTAAATCATGGGGGTTGTTTAATAATGACGGACAATTTTATATTACGAAGAATGGCGCTAATACTTCTCCAACAGCTATATTCTCCAACACGGACGGAACATGGAGAGCTAACGGGCATGAGTTGATAACAGCAGGTAATATCGGTAGTCAAAATGTGAATTATGCTAATAGTGCAGGTAGTGCAAATTCTGTGGCATGGGGCAATGTTAGTGGTAGACCTACTGCTTTAAGCTCATTCACAAACGATAAAGGATATATCAACGGTATTACTAAAGCTATGGTAACTGATGCTTTGGGTTATACTCCTCCAACATCCGACACCAATACAACTTATAGTGCTGGTACAGGTTTAAATTTATCTGGAACAGCATTTAGTGTTAAGTATGGTTCTGCGGCTGGTACGGCTTGTCAAGGTAACGATAGTAGGTTATCAAACGCACGACCAGCATCAGATGTTTATTCATGGGCTAAAGCAAGTTCAAAACCGAGTTATACTTGGACTGAAATTAGTAACAAACCTGATATACCTAGTATTTCTAAATATACACCTACTAGAACTAATTGGACGATCAACTCAGAATATAACTGTGTTGTATACAGAATTGGTGATTTTTGTCTAGCTGTTGTTGCTGTTACAGGAACTATATATCCTAGGCAATGGTTACCCGCCGCCCAGCTATCAAAGGATTTTACACCAAAAATACAATCAAGCATAGTAGTATGTAGTGTGAGCGGAAGCGATCATATGGAATGTATGGTAACAAAAGATGGATATATTAAGATGTGGTGGAGTGGAAGTTCTCCTGCTACATCCGCAAATATTTGTGTGCCTTATTATATGGGATAAGGAAGAAAGGAGTAGTCTATGGATATAAATCCGCAAATTTGTATTGATGCCGATGGATATTATAATACAGATTGGGACAATTCAGAATGGGTAGATTTTCTGGGTGAAATACCATGTGTTGATCCAATTGAATTACTTGGCGCATATAAATACAACAGAGAAACTAAAGATTTGGAATTAGACGAAGTAAAAATGTCTAAACTTCGTAAAGAATATGGCATT
>UMKY01071433.1_pt1 | contig 12618 bp, 8 predicted proteins | sample 1966421 | NCBI WGS metagenome assembly UMKY01 (sample SAMEA4836186, study PRJEB28245) | human gut metagenome | biome: gut microbiome; material: fecal sample | place: Denmark | collected 2008 | reverse complement strand
CTGGACGAGCGCGGTATCGTACGCATCGGTGCAGAGGTACACTCCGGCGATATCCTCGTCGGCAAGGTTTCCCCGAAGGGAGAGACCGAGCTGAACGCAGAGGAGAGACTGCTCCGCGCTATCTTCGGCGAGAAGGCGCGCGAGGTACGTGACAACTCCCTGAGAGTTGCGCACGGCGTAAGCGGTATCGTAGTTGACGTAAAGGTATTCGACCGCACCAACTGCGACGAGCTGTCCCCCGGAGTTAACGAGAAGGTCCGCGTTTATATCGCACAGAAGAGAAAGATCTCCGTCGGCGATAAGATGGCGGGTCGTCACGGTAACAAGGGTGTCGTTTCCAGAATTCTCCGTCAGGAGGATATGCCGTTCCTGCCGGACGGTACTCCGCTTGACATCGTGCTGAACCCTCTGGGCGTACCTTCCCGAATGAACATCGGACAGGTGCTCGAGGTACACCTCGGCTACGTAGCCAAGGCGCTCGGCTGGAAGATCGCAACACCGGTATTCGACGGCGCGCACGAGCAGGATATCCGCGAGCTGTACGACGCTGCAAGATCCATCAACAACGGCAAGGTAACAGAGGAAGCTGACCGCATATTCAACATGGGCAAGGCTGACGGCGACCGCAAGGAGCCTGAGCTGCTGGGTCTCAACTCCGCAGGCCTTGACTTCACAAAGCTGCCCCTCACCTCCGACTGCAAGACGCAGCTTACCGACGGCCGCACCGGCGAGAAGTTCGACGGTCCTGTAACCGTTGGTTATATGTACTACCTCAAGCTGCACCACCTGGTTGACGATAAGATCCACGCTCGTTCCACCGGTCCTTACTCCCTCGTTACACAGCAGCCTCTGGGCGGTAAGGCTCAGTTCGGCGGTCAGCGTTTCGGTGAGATGGAGGTTTGGGCTCTGGAGGCTTACGGCGCTGCTTACACGCTTCAGGAGATCCTGACCGTTAAGTCAGATGACCTTATCGGCCGTCAGAAGACCTACGAGGCTATCGTTAAGGGTGAGCCGGTTCCGAAGCCCGGCGTACCCGAGTCCTTTAAGGTAATGATCAGAGAGCTTCAGGGTCTCGGTCTGGACGTAAGAGTGCTTGACGAGAACGGCGAAGTTGTAGACCTCAGAAACGACGGCGACGATGACGAGGACGACAACCGTTATCCCGCGGAGACCTTCGAGATGAACTACTCCAACGATGACGCAGAGCTTGAAAAGAGCGGCTACGGCATCATTGACGAGGAAGACCTGAAGGAGAACGGCTCTGACGACGACGATTTCTCAGATGATGGTTTCTCGGACGGAGAGCCTATTGACTTCGGCGAGGACGAGTGATCCTGCCGGGCTTTCCCGTAAAGAGTATACAGCCTGCCGGCGGCGCGCCCCTGCTCATGTGCAGGGGGGCTTCGCAGGCTTTGATAGAGAAATGAGGTAAATATATTGAATACGACATTTGAGTCAATGAAGATCGGACTTGCCTCTCCCGACCAGATCAGAGAATGGTCCTACGGCGAAGTGCTGCGTCCTGAAACCATAAATTACCGTACCCAGAAGCCGGAAAAGGAAGGTCTGTTCTGCGAGCGTATCTTTGGTCCGCAGAAGGACTGGGAGTGTAACTGCGGCAAGTACAAGCGCATTCGTTTCAGAGGAAAGGTCTGCGAGAAGTGCGGCGTTGAGGTAACACGCGCTAAGGTAAGACGCGAGCGTATGGGTCACATCGAGCTTGCGGCTCCGGTTTCCCATATCTGGTACTTCAAGGGTACCCCTTCCCGCATCGGTCAGATGCTGGATATCTCCCCCAAGCGTCTTGAGGAAGTTCTGTACTTCACAAAGTACATCGTTATCGACCCGGGCGAGGCCAAGGAACTGAGCAAGAATCAGCTCCTCGAGGAGAAGGAATACGCGAATTTCCGCACCAAGTACGGCAGCGACTTCAAGGCCGGCATGGGCGCGGAGGCTATAAAGGAGCTGCTCCAGGAGATCGACCTCGATAAGCTCTCCGCAGAGCTGAAGGAGGAACTCTCCGCAACACAGCAGGGTCAGAAGCGCGTCAAGCTGCTCAAGCGCCTTGACGTAGTCGAGGCATTCCTTCAGTCCCACAACCGTCCCGAGTGGATGATCATGGACGCTGTTCCGGTTATTCCTCCGGATATCCGCCCGATGGTACAGCTCGACGGCGGAAGATACGGCGTATCCGACCTTAACGATCTGTACCGCCGCGTGATCAACAGAAACAACCGTCTGAGAAAGCTCATCGAGATGCACTCCCCGGAGATCATCGTCAGAAACGAGAAGCGCATGCTCCAGGAAGCTGTAGACGCACTCATAGACAACGGCAGACACGGCAGAGCGTACACCGGTTCCAACAACCGCCCGCTCAAGTCCCTTTCCGACCTGTTAAAGGGTAAGCAGGGACGTTTCCGTCAGAACCTGCTCGGTAAGCGCGTCGACTACTCCGGACGTTCCGTTATCGTCGTTGGCCCTGAGCTGAAGATGGATCAGTGCGGTCTCCCGAAGGAGATGGCTCTCGAGCTGTTCAAGCCGTTCGTGCTCAACGACCTCGTTGAGAAGGGCTCCGCGCAGAACATCAAGCAGGCTAAGAAGATGGTAGAGCGCGCAGAGGATAAGGTCTGGGATTCCCTCGAGTGCGTTATCAAGGATCACCCCGTACTGCTCAACCGTGCGCCTACGCTGCACAGACTTGGTATCCAGGCGTTCTCGCCGGTACTCGTTGAGGGTCGTGCGATCAAGCTCCACCCGCTGTGCTGTACCGCGTTCAACGCTGACTTCGACGGCGACCAGATGGCGGTTCATCTTCCCCTGTCCGCTGAGGCTCAGGAAGAGGCGCGCACACTCATGCTCGCTGCAAAGAACCTGTTAAAGCCGTCAGACGGACGTCCTGTTACCGTTCCTACCCAGGATATGGTACTTGGTTCCTACTATCTGACCCTTGATAAGCCCGGCGAAAAGGGCGAGGGCAAGGTATTCCGCGACGCTAACGAGGCTCTCATGGCTTACCAGGACGGCGTTATCTCCATTCACGCTGCGATCAAGGTAAGAGTTACAAAGGATCTCGGCGACACCAAGATCACAAAGCTCGTTCCCGCTACCGTTGGACGTATCATATTCAACGAACACATTCCTCAGGATCTCGGCTATGTTGACAGAACCGATCCGGAGCATCAGCTCGACTATGAGATATCCTTCAAGGTCGGCAAGAGCCAGCTCGGTAAGATCATCGACCGCTGCCTGAAGAATCACGGAACCGCTACTACCGCCCAGGTACTCGATAAGATCAAGGCAATGGGCTATAAGTACTCCACCAGATCCGGTATCACCGTTGCTGTCTGCGACGCGGATATTCCTCCGCAGAAGGCTCAGATCCTCGCAGACGCTGACGCTAAGATCGCAAAGCTGAACAAGCAGTTCAACCGCGGCTTTATTTCCGATACCGAGAGAAAGGCAGAGTTCATCAGCATCTGGAACCAGGCTACCGAAGATGTTGGTACCGCGCTGAACGACAACCTCGATAAGTATAACAACATCTACATGATGGCGGACTCCGGAGCGCGTGGTTCTAAGAACCAGATCCGTCAGCTCGCCGGAATGCGTGGACTTATCGCCAACACGTCCGGTGCGACCATCGAAATGCCAATCAGGGCTAACTACCGTGAAGGCCTTAACATTCTGGAATACTTCATTTCTTCCCGAGGCGCCCGTAAGGGACTTGCCGATACCGCGCTGAGAACTGCCGACTCTGGTTACCTGACCAGACGACTGGTAGACGTATCTCAGGAGGTCATCATTCGCGAGGACGACTGCGGAACTACAGACGGCATCGATGTTTACGAGATCCGCGAGGGCAATCAGCTCGTTGAGCCGCTTGCAGAGCGTCTCGTGGGCAGATACCTCTCCGAGGACTTCAAGGACGCTGACGGCAACGTACTCGTTTCCAGAGAAAAGCTGATGAACGATCAGGACGCAGCAAAGATCGTAGCTACCGGCGCCGAGAAGGTAAAGGTACGCTCCGTGCTTACCTGCGGTCTGAAGAACGGCGTTTGCGCTCACTGCTACGGCGCATCGCTGGCTAACGGTCAGCTCATCAATATCGGCGAGGCTGTTGGTATCATCGCGGCGCAGTCCATCGGTGAGCCGGGTACACAGCTTACAATGAGAACGTTCCATACCGGTGGTATCGCGTCCGCCGAGGATATCACACAGGGTCTTCCGCGAGTTGAGGAGCTTTTCGAGTCCCGCCGCCCGAAGAACGCTGCGATCATCACCAAGGTTTCCGGTAAGGTACGCTACGAAGAGATCAAAAAGACAAGACACGCTATAATCACACAGGATGACGGCACCGAGGAAGCATATGCAGTTCCGTTCGGTTACAGACCTAAGGTATACGACGGTGATACCGTTATTGCCGGCGACGCACTGACCGAGGGCTCCATCAACCCGCACGACGTGCTCGAGGTAAAGGGCGAGGAAGCAGTTCAGAACTACATCATCGCCGAGGTACAGAAGGTTTACCGTTTACAGGGTGTTGATATCAACGATAAGCATATCGAAGTCATCGTACGCCAGATGATGCGTAAGATCCGCATCACTGACCCGGGCGACAGCTTCCTGCTTCCCGGCTCCATCATCGGCAAGAACGAGCTCACCACCGTTTGCGAGGAGATCCAGGCAAGGATCGACGCAGGCGAGGTCGGACTCAGAATGCCTGAGAGCGAAGCGGTTCTGCTTGGTATCACTAAGGCTTCTCTGGCAACAGACAGCTTCCTGTCCGCGGCTTCCTTCCAGGAGACCACCAGAGTGCTTACAGACGCGGCTATCCGCGGCAAGATCGACCCGCTGCTCGGTCTGAAGGAGAACGTTATCATCGGTAAGCTCATTCCCGCTGGTACAGGTCTCTACGCTGAGGAGCGCGAGGCTGAGAAGGCTGCCGCCGCTGCCGCAGCAGCAGAGGCTGAATCGGCTCCCGAGGATAACGCTGGTTAAAATGCACAAAAATAAAAGCGTATAATTGATAAGTAACGGTGTTTGCTACAAAGTTTCGGCGAAATTCTGCGAAACTCTTGACAAACACCGTTCTTTGCTTTATAATTTATAATTGCGTGTGAGTATATTTTCGGACAGCTCCGGAAAAATATGATCGTGCGATAATTTATTGGAGGTGAAATAATGCCAACGTTTAATCAGCTTGTCCGCAAGGGACGCGAGGTTTCTGAAAAGAAATCCAAGGCTCCTGCACTCCAGAAGTCTATGAACACACTGCGCAAGCAGCAGGTAGACCAGTCTTCTCCCCAGAAGAGAGGCGTGTGCACAGCCGTTCGTACTCAGACCCCTAAGAAGCCGAACTCCGCGATGAGAAAGGTTGCCAGAGTTAAGCTTTCTAACGGTTATGAAGTTACAGCTTATATTCCCGGTATCGGACACAAACTGCAGGAACACTCCGTTGTTCTGATCCGTGGCGGCCGTGTTAAGGACCTTCCTGGTGTGCGTTACCACATCATCAGAGGTACACTCGACGCTCAGGGTGTAGACAAGAGAATGCAGGGACGCTCCAAGTACGGTGCTAAGCGTCCGAAGGCTGGAAAGAAAGCGTAATTTCTGACTTATTGCTGTCAGACAAGGCATTATTTTTGATAGAGCCTCTGTTTGGACGGCGGAAGGTCAAGCCACACTATGTAAAGTATGGCTCTTATGCTTTCGAGTACCTATGATTTTCATTTCGTATGAAGGAGGGAAGTAAAGTGCCAAGAAGAGGTAATGTTCCGAAGCGTGAAGTTCTTCCGGATCCTGTGTACGGCTCTGAGCTCGTAACAAGACTGGTAAACAATATCATGCTCGACGGAAAGAAGGGCGTAGCCCAGAAGATCGTTTACGGCGCATTTGAGATCGTTGCTGAGAAGACCGGCAAGGACGCTCTGGAAGCTTTCGAGGAGGCAATGGAGAACATCATGCCGCAGCTCGAGGTTAAGGCTCGCCGTGTCGGCGGTGCAACCTACCAGGTTCCTATGGAGGTTCGCCCCGAGAGAAGACGCACACTCGGTCTGAGATGGATCACCACCTACAGCCGTGCGCGTAACGAAAAGACAATGAAGGAAAGACTTGCAAACGAGATCCTTGACGCACTCAACAATCAGGGCGGCGCTTGCAAGAAGCGTGACGATACTCATAAGATGGCTGAAGCTAACAAGGCTTTCGCACATTATAAGTGGTAATCAGAAACAGATGAGTTATCCGGGGGCAAAACCCCGGGTAATTCCAGAATTACGGAGGAATTTATGAAAAGAGACGTATCTCTCGAAATGACCCGTAATATTGGTATCATGGCGCACATCGACGCAGGTAAGACAACCACGACCGAGCGTATCCTGTTCTATACTGGTGTAAACCACAAGATCGGTGAAACTCACGATGGTACTGCTACGATGGACTGGATGGCTCAGGAGCAGGAGAGAGGTATCACAATCACCTCCGCTGCGACCACAGCCTTCTGGAAGGGTCACAGAATCAATATTATCGACACCCCTGGTCACGTTGACTTCACCGTTGAAGTTCAGCGTTCCCTGAGAGTGCTTGACGGTTCCGTAACTGTTTTCTGTGCAAAGGGCGGCGTAGAGCCTCAGTCAGAAACAGTATGGCGTCAGGCAGATGAATACCATGTACCCAGAATGGCTTATGTCAACAAGATGGATATCATGGGCGCAGACTTCTACAATGTTGTTCAGATGATGCACGACAGACTCAAGTGCAACGCCGTTCCGATTCAGCTCCCTATCGGCGCTGAGGCTGATTTCAAGGGAATCATCGATCTCATTGAGATGAATGCAGACGTTTATTACGATGATATGGGCAAGGATATGCGTGTAGAAGAGATCCCTGCCGATATGCTGGATAAGGCTAAGGAGTACAGAAAGAACCTTCTCGAGAAGGTTGCAGAGCTCGACGACGAGCTGATGGAGAGATACTTCGAGACCGAGGGTGAGGACTTCACCACCGAGGAGATCAAGGCTGCCATCAGAAAGGGCACCATCGAGAACAAGTTCGTTCCCGTTACCTGCGGTACTTCTTACAGAAACAAGGGCGTACAGAAGCTCCTCGACGCTGTAGTTGACTACATGCCGTCTCCTCTCGATATCCCCTCTATCAAGGGTATCGACCCTGAGACCGGCGAGGAAGTTGAGAGACACGCTGGCGACGATCAGCCGTTCTCCGCTCTCGCATTCAAGATCGCTACCGACCCGTTCGTTGGTAAGCTCTGCTTCTTCAGAGTTTACTCCGGTTACGTTGAGGCTGGTACAACAGTTCTTAACGCAACAAAGGACAAGAACGAGCGTATGGGTCGTATCCTTCAGATGCACTCCAACCACAGACAGGATATCGACGCATGCCCGTGCGGTGATATCGCAGCCGTAGTTGGTACAAAGTACACCACCACTGGTGATACTCTCTGCGATGAGAACCACCCTGTAATCCTCGAGTCCATGGAATTCCCGGAGCCGGTTATCGACCTGGCTATCGAGCCCAAGACCAAGGCTGGTCAGGAAAAGATGGCTATCGCACTCGCAAAGCTTGCTGAAGAAGACCCGACCTTCAAGACCTGGACAAACCAGGAGACCGGTCAGACGATCATCGCTGGTATGGGTGAGCTTCACCTCGATATCATCGTTGACAGACTGCTCCGTGAGTTCAAGGTTGAGGCTAACGTAGGCGCTCCGCAGGTTGCTTATAAGGAGACCATCACCGGCAATGCCGATGTTGATATGAAGTATAAGCGCCAGTCCGGTGGTTCTGGTCAGTACGGTCACGTTAAGATCAGAGTTGAGCCGAACGAGTCCGGTAAGGGTTATGAGTTCAGCAACGACGTTGTCGGCGGCTCTATCCCGAAGGAGTTCATTCCCGCCGTTGACGCAGGTATCCAGGGCGCTCTTAACGCCGGTGTCCTCGCAGGCTATCCTGTAGTAGACATCAAGGTTTCCCTGTACGACGGTTCTTATCATGAAGTCGACTCTTCTGAAATGGCGTTCAAGATCGCTGGTTCTATGGCTATCAAGGAAGCCCTCAGACAGGCTCACTCCGTAATCCTCGAGCCGATCATGCGTGTTGACGTTGTCGTTCCTGATGATTACATCGGTAACGTAATCGGCGACCTCAACTCCAGACGTGGACAGATCCAGAACCAGGAGACCAGAAATGGTTCCGTTCAGGTTACTGCTTTTGTTCCGCTTTCTGAGATGTTCGGTTACTCCAATGACCTTCGTTCCAAGACCCAGGGCCGCGGCCAGTATGTAATGCAGCCGAGCCACTACATCGAGGTTCCGAAGTCCATTTCCGAGGCTATCATGAGCAAGCGCAAGCAGAACGGCTAATTCCGACTGCAAATTGCACTCTCAGCGCATTTTTTCTGTGAAACTACTTGATTTTTTCGCGGAAAGATGTTACAATATTATTACTGAAATTACGGCGTCCCCCGCCCAATGGGGGACACCAGATATCACCTATTAAGGAGGAAATACCAATGGCAAAGGAACATTATAATTCCACTAAGCCCCACGTAAACATCGGCACCATCGGTCACGTTGACCACGGCAAGACCACTACTACTGCAGCTATCACAAAGTGGCTGTCCCTTCAGGGCAGAGCTAAGTTCGAAGCTTACGATCAGATCGATAAGGCTCCGGAGGAGAGAGAGCGTGGTATCACAATCAACACCGCTCACGTTGAGTATGAGACTGAGAAGCGTCACTACGCTCACGTTGACTGCCCCGGCCATGCTGACTATATCAAGAACATGATCACCGGTGCTGCTCAGATGGACGGCGCTATCCTCGTTGTTGCTGGTACTGATGGCCCTATGGCTCAGACCAAGGAGCACATCCTTCTGGCTCGTCAGGTAGGCGTTCCTGCAATAGTTGTATTCATCAACAAGTGCGACGACGTTGACGATCCTGAGCTGCTCGACCTCGTAGAGATGGATATCCGTGACGTTCTGACTCAGAACGACTTCCCCGGCGATGAGGTTCCCGTTATCCGTGGTTCCGCTAAGGTTGCTCTGGATTGCACTTCCACCGATCCTAACGCTCCCGAGTATGCTTGCATCAAGGAGCTCATGGACGCTGTTGACGAGTACATTCCTGCTCCTGAGCGTGATGAGAACAAGCCGTTCCTGATGCCTGTTGAGGATACTATGACCATCACTGGCCGTGGTACCGTTGCAACTGGTAGAGTTGAGCGTGGCGTTGTTAAGGTTAACGATACCGTTGAGATCACCGGTCTGACCGAGGAGCCCAAGTCCACTGTTGTTACTGGTCTTGAGATGTTCAGAAAGACCCTGGATGAGGCAGTTGCTGGTTATAACATCGGCGCTCTGCTCCGTGGTATCAACCGTACCGATATCGAGCGTGGTCAGGTTCTCTGCAAGCCCGGTTCCATCCACCCGCACACCAAGTTCACTGGTCAGGTTTACGTTCTTAAGAAGGAAGAGGGCGGCCGTCATACTCCGTTCGTTTCCAACTACCGTCCGCAGTTCTTCTTCAGAACTACCGACGTTACCGGCGTAATCACACTGCCTGCTGACAAGGAAATGTGCATGCCTGGCGATAACGTAGTTATGGACGTTGAGCTCATCACTCCTATCGCAATCGAAGAGGGTCTGCGTTTCGCTATCCGTGAGGGTGGCAGAACCGTAGGTTCCGGCGTTGTTACCAAGATCAACGGCTAATTCCCGCTGAACTGGAAACACTCCACTTCAATAATAAGACCGCTTCCCGTAAGGGGAGCGGTTTTTGTGTTATGCGGTTATTTGTTCATCTTCGGATTTTCTGTTCTGCCTAGAATATAGTCAACTGAGACGTTGTAGAAGTCTGCAAGACGTATCAATGTCTGGGTGGGGATATCACGCTCGCCGGTTTCATAATAAGAGTATGCACGTTGTCCACAGAAGATTTTCTCTGCGATTTGTTTCTGTGTCAATAGTTCGCTTTCCCTTAGATATTTCAACTTATACATATTATTAACCTCCTAATGTCGAAGAATTAATAATATTATATTCTAGAACAAAATGGGCTATTGACATATTGACCATTTTGTGCTATACTGTAATTAAAACATATGGGAGATGTAATTTATGTATTGTAAATATTGTGGTAAGCCTCTTTCCGATGGTGCGAGATTTTGCGGTTTTTGTGGGAAAGATCAAGAGAGCAGCGAAACTGAAAATTCAATAACGAAAACCGAGGTTCGAGTTACAAACAGAAATTTAAGAGCTATCATTTGTACACTAATCGCGCTCACTTTGAATTTATTAGTTTTTATTTTCGCTTTATTCACTGATTTATTCGATATCAGGTTTGGAAATGATTATTTTTCTACGGATTTTAAAATTGGAATTTTTGATTTATTTGATAATGCTAAAAAAATTAGTTCATTTTCATTAAATAGCGATTCAATACAACAAGTTTCTTCTTCTATGATAACCTTTGGAGTAATCTTAGTAATATCCTTAGCTTTATTTGTTGTTTATTATATATACTATGTTTTTTCATACTCGTTCACAAAGCAGGATCAATTTGTAAGCATATTCGGAAAAAATTATAACAATTTTTCAATTATTCCTGCGTGTGTTTTTATACTGGTAACTGTAATTGGCATGTACAATATTGTTGGAGAGTATGGAAGTATTACGCCAACTGCAACTTTAATATCGATTTATGTTTTTTGTGGCATTCAATTTATTATAAATAAAGTATATCTATATATGGAATACCCTGTATAATAAAAACTCCCCCGGCGCAAACCGGGGGAGTAAACTATGTACGAATCAATTACAGCAGGCTCTTATAAAGCTCTGTGATCTCCTCAACGGAGGTATCGCGCGGGTTGCCGGGTCTGCAAGCGTCGTCGTAAGCGGACTGAGCGAGGAACGGAATATCCTCAGGCTTTACGATATCCTTGAGGTTTGCAGGGATTCCAACGTCATGGGACAGCTGCTTTACTGCGTCAACGGCTGCCTTTCTGTACTCTTCCTGGGACATCTTCTCGGTGCCCTCAACGCCCATAGCCTTTGCGATATCGCGGTACTTCTCGCCGGTGCAGGGAGCGTTGTACTCCATAACAGTCGGCAGGATTATCGCGTTAGCAACGCCGTGGGGAGTATCATACAGCGCACCAAGCGGGTGAGCCATGGAGTGAACGATACCAAGACCCACGTTAGAGAAGCCCATACCTGCAACGTACTGACCGAGCGCCATTCCCTCGCGTCCCTCGGGAGTGTTTGCAACTGCGCCGCGGAGTGATCTGGAGATGATCTCGATAGCCTTGAGGTGGAACATATCGGAAAGTTCCCATGCCGCCTTTGTGATGTAGCCCTCGATCGCGTGGGTCAGGGCGTCCATGCCGGTGGCTGCGGTCAGACCCTTGGGCATTGAAGCCATCATTTCAGGGTCAACGACTGCAACGACAGGAATGTCGTGCGGGTCAACGCAAACCATCTTGCGGTTCTTCTCAACATCTGTGATAACGTAGTTGATAGTAACCTCGGCAGCGGTACCAGCTGTGGTAGGAACTGCGATTATCGGCACTGCCGGCTTCTTTGTGGGAGCTACGCCCTCCAGGGAGCGTACATCAGCGAACTCAGGGTTGTTGATGATGATACCGATAGCCTTTGCGGTATCCATGGAAGAACCGCCGCCGATAGCTATAAGGTAATCAGCGCCGCTCTTCTTGAACGCTGCAACGCCGGACTGAACGTTTTCGATCGTGGGGTTCGGCTTGATATTATCGTAAACCTCGTAAGCAAGACCGTCTTTATCCAGCACGTCGAGTACCTTCTTGGTAACGCCGAACTTGATGAGGTCGGGGTCGGAGCATACGAATGCCTTCTTGAATGCTCTGTTCTTCGCTTCTGCAGCGATGTTGGCGATTGCCCCTGCGCCATGATAAGATGTCTCGTTGAGTACAAATCTGTTTACCATGATAATTTTTCCTTTCTCCGTGGAGATTCGTATATCTGAACAGCTTATGCTGTTTCAGCCTTATTTGAGGTTCTTGACCTGAACGCTTGCTTCGTCAACAAGTGCCTTGAGGTTTTCAAGCACTTCAACGTTCTTCTGTATTTCAGAATTGCAGTTCTTGAGCTGCGCGTTGATGCCTGTGATGGCTTTCTTGATCTCGTTCAGGGTATTTTCTACCTCGTTAGCCTGCTTGGTGTTCTTGTCAGCGAGAGTACGTACTTCCTGCGCGATAACATTGAAGCCTGCACCTGCCGCGCCTGCGCGCTTAGCCTCGATGGAAGCGTTGAATCCGATAAGCGTGAGCTGTGTGGAGGCGTTCTCGATAGCCTTAACAATGCCGTCGGTGCTTTCGACCGCCTTAGTGGAGGAAGCGGCGGATTCCTTGATAGCTCCAAAAACATTTTCAAGATTCTGGATATTCGCGACTACATCGCCCATGCGGCTGTCGATCTCATCGAACTTCTGATCAACTGCCTTGACGGAATTTTCCTTGCTCTTCTGGCTTTCGGTGGCGACAAGGCGCTGATATCCTACCTCGGACAGGGAGTTCGCTATCTGCCACATCAGGTTCGCCGCAGCCTCTATCTGGCGCTTGGGGACA
>UMKY01029168.1_pt1 | contig 12725 bp, 13 predicted proteins | sample 1966421 | NCBI WGS metagenome assembly UMKY01 (sample SAMEA4836186, study PRJEB28245) | human gut metagenome | biome: gut microbiome; material: fecal sample | place: Denmark | collected 2008 | reverse complement strand
TCCATTAGTATGCTCCTTTACCCAACTTTTATTCCCAACCAGATTCATTATATCATGTTGGGAATAAAAATAAAAAATTTCAAATTATCTTATAAGGTTTCTTCTTTTCCCTTTGCCTTTAGTGGCATAGGCTTTTCTGTATCTCCTCCAGCAACCTTTGCTTTCATCACCTCCAGCTTCGCCTTCAGAGACACTCTTTCTGCAGGTGCATCTGCATACTGTCTGATGCCCTTATCCTGCCCTGTACCCACTGTTTTCTCTGCAAGCGGAATATTCTTAGCCGGACGGTCTGCGACCGAGATAGTATAATAAAGTTGTAACACCAACACTGGAATAAATGATATAATCAAAATGAAAGTGATGGTGATTAAAATGGCAAACACGAACAAACGCTATGAGCCTGAATTCAAAAAAGAAGATGGCCCGGCTGGTATTAGAAGAAGGACGAACCATCGCAATCGTCAATAAAGAGTATGGCTTAGGAGAAGGAACTATCCGGAGCTGGATCAGACAGTTCCTAGAATATTAAAAATTGCTCTGCTGTTAATGAAATATTTTTACCATATTTATTAACCCCGCTCGACAATGAATCATAATTAGAACCATTTTTATTAATCCAATCTTCCTGTGAACTTAACTCTTGTTTTTGGCTCTTTAGAAATTCATTAAATTCATCTAATGACTTTTGCGCATTTTCTACTCGATGTTTATAATTGTCATAATCGGTAATGACTTTAGAAATTGCTGTAGTCACAAGCCCAACTAGAAGCATATTACCCGCTAAAGAAAGTGCTTTCATAGCTACAGTAGCAGCTTTTGAAGATGCTTCAAGTCCCTTGATAGAAATAGCAGCTCCGTCAGCTTCTGCCACAATATTTTTGGCATTATCAGACGCATTTGCCATAACAGCATTTGTCTGTTCTTGTGTCATTTTGAAATTAGACACATCTTGCCCAGCATTAATAGCTACCTGACGAAGATTTTTAAACTCTGCATTGTTGCTAATTCATATATCATAATCATTCTCCATATTTTACATATTAATCCACTTTATAAACGCCGTCTTATCTGTACTGTTGTACCCGGCATTTCTATAGAAGTTTAATGTACTTTCTTCCTTAGAACCTGTAAGTAACATCATCTTATAACAATGATTCTCTTTGGCAATCTGCTTTGCAAAATTCAGGCAGGCAGTTACATAACCTTTCTTCCGATAATCTACATGCGTCACTACATTTTCTACGAATGCATACGGGCGAACACCTCTTGTAAGATTAGGAATAATCACACATACGCAGGATGCCACAAGTTTCCCTTCCACTTCACAGACAATAAGATGATGATTCCTGTCATTAACAATACTATCCCATGTATTTCGTAAATACTCCGAATTTTCAGGAACCCTGTCTTCGTGAAGATATAGGTATAACTGTAATATTTCATCTAAATCATCTTTATTTGCTTCTCTAACCATCATTTTACCAATCCTTTTATTATAAAAATCTAATATAAATCAAAAGGAAGCGGTACTTCCCTTTAACTTCTGCTTTCGTTTTCACAATACGAGATAAGCTCATATTTATTCAATATTTGATATAATATTGAATACTCTTGATTTATCAAATTCAATCCACCTATGTAATTGTTTTCTTTTCCCTTTTCTCGATCATAGACCAAGCACCCCACCGCTCCATTTATATAAATTTTTTGAATATAGCATGTATTATAATCACCTATACACAAATCCAATTTTCCTACCTGCTTTATATCGGTCTCTAATTTTTCTTTTTGCTTTTTTAGTTTTTTCTTTTGTCTAATACGAATAAGTTCATTTATCACAATCTGCTTCGTTTCTAAAATTTGTTCATCATCACCAGTAATCGTTAATTTTTTCTCTAAGTCCGTTATTTTCTGTAACAACAAACCTCTTTCATATTCATCAATATAATACCTATATGATCCAGCCTGTCCCTTTTCAACATATCTTGACAAAATAATTCCAAAGAAAGAAAGCAATATTACTACCATCCATATAAACATAAGCAATACACTTTCACACTCCATCATTTGACATACAAATGATGCAATGACAGATATAACCAACGAGCAGAAGCACGTTGTCAAATTATCAAATAAAGAATTTTGAATCAAAAGAAAGTCTGCACGAGCATACAATCTTTCTATTTCTTTGTTTTTCACAAGTTCATCAACTTTTCCACCCTCTTCATAGTACAAATTTATTATTTGAATTTGTTTTATATAATAATGTTTGTCTTCACCCCAACATTTTTTATATTGGTCAATTTTCCTAAAAATCTCATCATCACACTTCTTAATATTATGGATTCCTCGCTTCATAATAAGAATTCCACAGATAACAAAATAAACAATCATGGCGACTGCTATCAATAAAAAGATTAAATTTAATATTGTTCTTATAATCTCAACTGTTCCTACAGAAAGATGGCTGACATTATACACAAAAACAACAGTTGCAACACATGTTATAGCAAATATGATTGCAGTAACGACAATATAACGCTTCATCCTCTTTTCCATAAAATCATCCTTTCTTACTTCTAATTTTTGTATATCTCTTATACACTATTTAGAAGATATATCTATTGTACAAGGGAATGGTAGAACGTACTTTTCCCCTTAAAATCTAGGGTTTCGAGCCTGTGATAACCTTGAATTGCCCTATAATTTGTATAGGCAAATTAGCAGCTATTATATTTCTTCGATATATTCTCTGAAAATATCCAGCATGAAATCTGCACTTGCTGGAGTGTAGTTGGGCGATTGTGCCATAACTGCATAATCAAAGTTTCCGTCAAATTTCACATCCTCAATCGTTGGAATTATTAACAGTTCCACTTCTGGATCTTTTATTGCACCCTCGAGATACTTTTTCTTATATGCGTCAGGCGAATCATGATCAGGCATTTCCATCGTTTTATTATACTTTAACTGTATATAATTTTTTATAGGTTTATCCCAAATGTACTCTTCATGAAAATCCTTTAACGTGTCAAGTACATAATCGTTCTTGTCACCATGAGGATTTGCACAATATGTAATAGATGAAACCATTCTATAGGCAACTGCCCAAAGCAAATAGTCACCTATACTAATTCTTTTTATTTTATCGCAAAATTCATACTCGCTTATTTTTCTTCTTGAATCAATCGGAAGTGTAAGAAACTCACTTTGCAAAAAACTCCATGATGCATCTCCCAAGCCTAAATCAGCATGAGAATCAACATGAACAACATCAAAGGAATCTGAAAGCTTTTTGCTATTAATAAGTTCCTCCCAAAAGAATAGTGATTCATTATGCCCACTTACAATTCTTCCCGGTATTTTGTGTGCTTTTGACAATCCTAAATTTTGCTCTAAGAATTGTCGAACTTCTTCTGCAGACCATACTGAATTTCCATAATCCCCTTCAGCAAGTCTTTCCTTACAAGAAAATGGTGTGTTAGCTATTTCTATCATGAAATAATCCATATCCAAATCCAACACTCTCATGTCAGTACCTCCAAGTTTCAGTATTCAATCACCTTTTAGTTCACGATTAGCTTTTTTTAGGAAACTTAAGATCGAATTTTCCACCAAGAACCCCTGCACTAATTCCAGCTACAGTCATCAAAGCAAAGCTGATACCTCCGACAAGTTTCCAGTTGAACTCTCTCTTTTCAGAGTCCTTTTTATTTACCTTGTCTTCGATTTCTTTTTCTTGCTGACGAATCTCTGTATCTTTTTCATTCGCCACTTTTACAAGTTCAGCCTCTCTGTTTAATATCTCAATCATCATCTCAGGAGGAAGGTTGGGATTATCGAGAAGTTTACTGCAATCAGCTTGCACTTGTTTTACAAAAGCATAAAACTGTTTTCTACTATCTGCAGCCTGATCCATTTCTTTGTTTGCTACACCGTAATACTCCTTAATACTTGCATCATCGCTACTTACAATTGTATCAAGCATCCCCTTGTATTCAGTTAATGAAGATTTCATTAATCCAACAAATTCAGGAAATTGTGCAAGCACTTCTTTAGCCACTTCAGGACGAAGTTCGCCTATCTTTGATGCAAAACTAATCACATCACCTTTTGATATATTCTTAAAATCAGTTCTCTGCATCATAGCAAGAACATCCTTTTCCATTGGTGTATATTCCATGTTTCTACCTCCTAGTGAGCTGTCTGTATCCCCTTATTTGTATCCAACTCCCAACCAACCTGCCAAAATCCCATATCTATCATTTTCATTTGTGGGTATGGCATACCTTCAACTTCCATCTTTTCTCTAACAGGTTCGAGTCGGTCAGCGTTTTTCTCATAAAAGTTGACAAGCTGCATTATAGACCTAAAGTTGTAATTTCCAGTGGCAACCTTCTGATTCTTTATTCCTGCAATAAAATATCTATCATATGCTGGAACACAGCCAAGTGTTCCCATAAGTATTTTCGTGATGAGTGTAAAAGATAACTGATTTTTCAGTTCTTGTTCTTTTACTTTGTGCCTGATTTTATCGTAATACTGCTCTAAAAACGAATTTATATCCTGCAGTAACTTTTGGTTGCTATCGTCTTTGAAACCGATACAGTCCATTCCAGCTAAAACATCATATTTTTCATTTAGCAGTTCTTTTACTACTGGAATATGTACTTTATAATCCTTTTGTAGCAAAAATGATGAGCCACGATACATTCCCCAACTTGCTAAATAGAAAGCTAGTTGTAAACTCAGATAATCATAATCAACTTCTTTGGATTCTCTTGCTTTTATAAAATGTGAATAGCAGTGTTCCCAAGAACGATATCGACCATTCTCATCAGCCTTCAAATCATTATAAAATTCTGTTGATGATTTAATAATCAAATCCACAGTATCCATGCTACTCACCGCCTATTCGTTACTCGTTCTTATCTGTTCTCCATCCGGGAAGATAAATGATTGCTCAAAGGTAACCTCCATCACATCAGCTATCTGTTTCAACTCCTCAAGGGTAACTGTATCTCGTTTCAGTTTCTTACCAAAGTTCTGTGGAGTCTGACCTATCCGCCTTGCAAGTTCCGAAACGCTTATATTCTTTTTATTACATAATTTTTTAATCATATCGGATGTTTTCATCTTAATCCTCCATGTCTAAAACGCACCTTAACTTGTTACATTATAAACCATTTGGTTGATAAATTCAATTCTGCCACAGTTCCACTCTGTAAATTTTCTATGAATGACAAAAACACCCTGCATTGCCGCAAGGTGCTAATGATTATAAACTATTCTTCAATTTAATAATTCTTTCTTCAATTTCACGGATCACTTTAATAAAATCCATGTCATCTTTTCCTGTAGGGTCATCTAGTCCCCAGTTATCATCAAAAGGTCTGCCGATAAAAGGACATCCAACATTACATCCCATTGAAATTGCGATGTCTACGTCTGGGATATCTGTAATTAACTTGCTGTATTGACCATTTGTTTCCATATCAATCCCATAAAGTTTTTTCATTATACGAACAGCATCCTGATTGATTTGTGGCTTTGTTTCTGTCCCGGCAGAATAGCTTTCAAACACATCAGATGCAAGATGTTTTCCAAGTGCCTCGGCAATCTATTTATAGTATTGCTTTATTTCTGCTAACATCTTTTCTGCTTCTTCACATTGCTCATAATAATCAACTTCATACCTTTGCCCTGTGCGCAAATGATGTAACCAACCATCAAGCATAGCCAGATAGATTTCACTTACATCATCCAAATTCGCGTATTGCCCAACATAATTATTTCGAGCAGCATAACTCTCTTGAGACACTGGATATCGATAACATTCATAATGTAAATCACTATCTATTAACTGGGCATACCCTTCTTCATCTATAACCAATCGGTTATTCCTAAAGTCATTTCCTGCTCTTAATACTTCTTTAATTTCTTCTTCAGTAAATATATGTGATGGAGGTTTTATCCGAAACAGTTTTATTGTAAAATAAATACCCATTTCCTGCCATACTATCCCTGATTCACTGCATAATTTTTTAATATAATCTTTCATTTCAACAATAGCCTTAACTGCTCCGTTAAAATCTGTAAATAAATATTTCCCATCCTTGCTTACCGGATATGGTATAACATCTTCTTCACAAATATATCCTGTCTCCGCCACATATTTTCTTGCACCAAAAGTTCCACCATTTATATGAAACATAATAGCAAATTCCAACTTACCATCATTTTTATTATTGTTTTCATCACAAATATCTTTTAAGCACCACTTATCCCAATTTTCTTCAATAAATTTGTCAAACTTGCAACTTTCCTCTATTCTCCTATGAGTTTCTACATCCTCTTTTTCTTCTTTAATACTATATGGATTCTTCTGGTAAATGCTTAAAAATTTAGTGAAATCTTTCATCATATAATATGATTGTCTCATAGTTCCAATATAATGTCGAAATTCCATACTGCTCATTTTATTATGCCTTGCATCATAAGTTCCAGAGATGTGATTATATACAGATTGTTTTGAAAAGATAACAAACGAGCCATTCAAAAATCTGTCGACTTGTCTGTGCCCTTTAGGAAACTCTGTTCCATCATCATATCTTCCATAACTTGCCAGATTGCTCTCTATATAATGTCCCGGAAAATCTTCTATCAATGCCTCACGACAATCCTCATATATCGCATTAAAAATAGGTTCTATTGGTTCTAATTGTAATCTAAAATAACTCCATCTATAATCTCTTTTCCCATAATTTTCTAATTCCAGCCTATGTGGTTTAAATATGTAGTTACAACCTCCAGCTACCAAACAGATACATCCTTCTTCGTTTGCGTATTTTGCCGATTCTACATCCTGTCCCCCTCCAGTTGGCAAAAACATATGATTTAGTCCAGGCATACTTCCTATATCATTTAAAATTTTTATAATAGAATCTATATCTCTCCACTCAGCATGTAATGGTACCGTTTTAGGAAACAGCCTATTCTGTAAATATTTCCACTCACTATAATTTCTCTTTTGAAAATCGCTTACTACCTCTAACCATTTTTCAAGTGTTGTCACAAAAGTTTCCATACTAGGTCTCAATGACGGATCGTACTCTGTTGCCTGCTTTAATAGTGCTTCCAATTCCACTAAATGTTCTTTTTTATACCTCTTATCATTACGCAGTCCAATTATCGCATCATCTTCTTCATATCTACCTTCAAATCCATGATCTACTCCAGTCAATACAATCCATAATGTTTTTGCAAGAGAATACACATCTGCCTTTTTACCATCAGCATTTTTTGCATTATATCTCATTTCAGGAGCCATTGTAGCCTTTGGACCAACAGCTTCTTGAAGCGACGTCAAATCTCTCTTTTCAGGATAGTCAACTAAGCCAAAATCTCCAAGACAATACTTACCATTGTAAAAGTATATATTTTTCGGCTTTATATCTCGATGAACAATATCTTTTTTATGTAACGCTTCCAAAGTTCTTGCCAGTTCCAAAACACAATTCACTTTATCTTCAAGACTTTTTACTTCCTTTAATTTATCTTCAAGGGGTATAGCAATTGGCATTGCGTACCAATATTTTTTTGTTTTTTCATCAGGTAATCCGTAAGAAAAAATAGGAATAACCCCTTTAATTTCGTCTTGAATCCCAACTACCATCTCCGTCTCAATCTTAAAACGTATTCTCTTTTTTCTATTCCTTTTTACCGCCTTTTTTCCGTTACCGCTTTCTTCTCGAAGAATTTTGATAGCGACCTCTTCACCTCTCGCATTCTCCGCAACAAAAACGTTGGCATTTCCACCACCGTCCATCCTTCTTATTATTTTATATTCACCCATATACTCTGCCATATCTAAACTCAACTCTCCTGTCTGCAACTTTGCTTTGATATTTTTACCTTCAATTCTTCCTCTTTCCAAGTGTTCTTTTTCCTTAAATGGGTAGTGCCAATTAGAAATGTCTAATTGACACCATGACTATATATTAACCCTATTCATTTAACAACTTTGAATTCAAAACCTCACTTACTTTCGGATCAAACAATTTATCAAAAAGAATTTTGTTCCTCTGTTTAGCATCTCTTACTAATTTATCATAAGATATTACTTCAATATAAGCGCCTCTTGTCTGATTATATCCAAAATAACCATCTCCATCCGGCGTCAACATAAGACTAGCATTTATTGCATCCTCTCTCATTGAATCTGTTAAATCCGCAATCACATAACAGTAAAATGCCGTATTACTGACATTTACAAATGGTCTACCATTTGGACGTTTTGCTTTTCCCTCTTTTATGTTTTTAACATACCCAAGCACTTGATTAATTGGATTTTTATCATCATCTTTTAAATCATTTCTATTCGGCTTTTTAAATTCAACAATAGATATTGAATTAAAAAAATCCTGATTATCAGAAAATGAAAATGCTTGATCAAAAATAGCAATGTCCATACGCTTTTCTACCGACGTATCCAATACTGGCAATGACTTCATCAACTTATCAGATGCCAAAAAAGTATGATATGCTAACCTATCATCTATAATCCAGAGATTCATCTCCTCAAACTCAATTTCATCAGACGTATACCGCATTGGGCAAATAATAGAATGCAAAGTTTCTTCTGAGCAATATCGGTTATCCTCTTGAATTTCTATTGCCTTTTCCAATAAATCCAATATTGCTTTTCGTCTAATAACATATTCTGATAAACTTGATTTACTAATTTCAGTAATTGAACTGCAATATTCATTGAATATTTTACTGAAATTTTCTCTATCAAATTTACTGTCTTTTACCTTCTTTTCTATCTCTCTGCCTTGAGAATGAATTTCAGTCTCCCATTTTTGTGTGGCAGAATGTAATTCTAATTCCAATTTTTCTTTACTTAAATTAGCCGGAATCTGATCATACAATTCTGGTTTTCTATTTAACAAATAACGATATTGAGGCTTTTCTTTCTGAACGTATGAATCAATAAAATCTCTTTTTGCATCCTTTATCTTTTTTAAATCATCAATTAAATAAGCCAAAATATACTCTTTTGCAATTTCAATGAGTTCTCTTTCTGATACACTCGCAAAAAGTGTATCCTCTTCTTCAAAATCAAAAGCCGTTCTGTTAAGGTTAACGTTTCTATCCAAATAGTCTCCAGTTAGATATCCTAAGTAATAAAACGCTTCCCCCTCATCCGTTACGATTCTTTTTTGCAAATCTGTAATATATTGACTTAAGTCATAGGATTTAACTTCTCGTTTACTAGCACAAAAATGTAGTTCGTGCTTCACAACACCTTCTGCCATTCTGATATGATACAACGAAAATTTGTTCCCATCTTTTTCAAATTCATCCCGGTGTAACGAATCCTTTATTGTATTGTCAAAATATTTGTTCAAATCATAAGTCTCTCCCAAACTATCCCTCAATACGATATGTGGACAATTATCCCCCAAAAAGTATGGTAAACAATGCTCTATAACTTTTTTTGCTAAAGCCTCCAACGACAATGGTGCCTTTTTCCTATATTTCAATATGAAATTAGAAAGCGTAACAACAGTCTTATATTCTGAGATACTACTCCCTTCTACATTTTCTTCCGGCTCAACCCCATTATCTGCTGAAAACTCAAATTTTCTTTTTAGCCATCTATTTTTTTCGCAATATACGCTTTCAATATTAACCTTAGTAAATGCTTTCAGCCATAAAAAGCGACCTATTCCCTTACACCCCTTTGATACTTTCAAATTGGAATAAGCCTCCAAAAAAGAGTTATAATTAATAGAATTAAAACCTTCTCCGTTATCAATTACCTGAAATTCATAAAATGGATTTAACTCTTCATTTCCATCCATATTCACTTGCCTATCTTCTAAGCGATTAGCTAAAATTGTTATCTGGCCATTTTGAGAATTTGTTGACTCTTCAATCGATTGAATAGAGTTTACAATGGTTTCAAAAAGAGGCCATAAAGCCTTGTATTCAGGCAACTTCACTTCATTTAATTGACCTTTTAAGTTAAATCTAAAATTATTCAAAATCTGACCTCCTGCATAAAGTGTATTTTCATATAATATTACCACAAACTTCTGTATTCTACCAGCTAAAAGAACACATCGTCCATTCACAAAACTTTATTTTTATAACATGTTTCACTAAAGTCGTGTATAAAAAGCAGGTGACATACAAACTTTGTACATCACCTGTTCACTATTGATTTATTCAATTGTTCTTATACAAACATCTGCTGTAACAGACCTTTTTTCAGTTCTTCCCACGCAGCTAATGTTGCTTTCTGCTTAGCAATGACATCATCCAATGATGAAAGACAATCAGCAATTTTCTGCTGTTCTGCAAGACAAGGACATTTTATTTTAAACATTGCCATATCTTTAGCTGACAAATTTCCAGCACAAGAACCATTCAAACACTGATATAACTGCCCTAATACAAAATCACTATTCAATGAGTTATATAAATAAATAGGGTCAATTATACCATCTACTGCCCGTATAACCATCAAAGAAGATGCTACCGTACCTTCTTCCAATATAGTATTCAACGAACACAACCCAACACTTCCTCGTAAACAATATATTATATCTAATAACTGAATTTTAGCACCGCTTAATTCACAATATTTTTCATAAGTGATATATTTACATTTTTCTGAAATATCCACAATAGTATTATGCAAATTTTCAGTATTAAGAAACGCAACCCCATATTTTACAAAATCTGTCTCTTTAGGATATCTGGCACTTCTATCACCATTAAAAAAATCTGCAACATCTCCCAACTTCTTTTCTTCCCACTCAGGAAATTCACTTCCATCATCTGCTTTGAATCTTACTTCCTGACTGAACAGCTTCTGCATCACACCTTTTTTACGTTCTTCCCATGCAGATACAGTTTCCTTTTGCTTCGCAATCACTGTATCAATCGTTGATAAAAACTCTGCAATTTTCTGTTGTTCTGCAAGAGACGTATATGGAATTTTAACATCTAAAAAAGAACTATTTCTTATATGAACCTGTGTACTTCCAACCATAATATTTCGCATAATTGTTCTATATTTTGGTGTATTAGAAAATTGAATCAAATATTGTTCATTCAATCCTTTCGATAATTTAAACCCATATACACCTTGTGCTAATATTCCATTTTCAACCTTATCATTCTCAACAATATACCCAATATTGGGTCCTGTTGGAACAAGGTCTCTCAGCACTACCAATAAATATGTTTTATCAACCTGATTTTTTTCAAATCTTTTAAACACATCTGATGTAACATATGAACAATTATCATCTATCACAATTTTTCCACCAGATTGTATTGATTTCTTCGGAATGATTTTATAATCTCCAGAATTCAATATTTCTTTTGGTCTTAAAGACGCCCCACCACGCATTTCATTTACAAAATCCTCAATTTTACTTATTTCCCAAGTTCTATTAAATTCAGGAAATCTTAATTTAGGCTCAACCATTACGATTCCCCCCTTAACTTATTGTATTGCTTTTTCCATGCTCTTGACGGCTTTTTGCAAATACAATCATCACTTTCAAACGCACAAACATTTGGTATACTATTATTTGAACAAATATCTGGATTATTTGCTCTACATCCATATGTTTGTGTTTCTGAATCTTTATCATTTAATGGGGCATTAAATCCAAACTTTATCGTATTTGACATATCATCACCTTACCTTTTACAGTCCAAGCTGTCTCATAAAGCTTTCAGCCTTATCAATCGCAGCTTTTGTTTCAGAATCCAGTGTCTTAATCTGAGCTTTTACAGCATCCAAATCCACAGGTTCTTCTTCCTCGAATGTATCAACATATCTCGGAATGTTTAAATTATATCCGTTCTCGATAATTTCACTCATATCTGCTACATGAGCAAACTTATCTACATTTTCACGCTTTGCATACGCATCCACAATCTTATCAATATGTTCCTGTTCCAAGACATTCTGATTCTTTCCAGCTTTGAACTCTTTCGATGCATCAATGAACAGAATATTTCCTGAATTGCCGTTTCTCTTGCTTTTCAGCACCAGTACACACACCGGGATTCCTGTTCCGTGAAACAGATTTGCAGGCAATCCGATAACTGCATCCAGACGATTCAGGTCTTTGATGATATATTTTCGGATTGCTTCTTCTGCACCTCCACGGAACAAAACACCGTGAGGTAACAGTACAGCTACACGACCGTCAGAATCATCCATGTGATAAATCATATGTTCTACAAAGGCAAGGTCAGCAGCAGACTTCGGTGCCAGCTTTCCAGCTCCGCTGTATCGTGGGTCATCCTCAAATTTCTTATCAGCAGACCACTTCAAGCTATACGGTGGATTGCAGACCTGTACAGTCAGCTTCAAATCATCACCATATTTATCATCTTTCAGCGTATCACCTTTGTAAATGTCAAAATTCTGCCAGTCTACACCATGCATAATCATGTTCATTCTTGACAGGTTGTATGTTGTAGCGTTCTGCTCCTGTCCATAGAAATGACCAACTTTATGTGTGGTCAAATGCTTCTGAACTTCTAACAGCATGGATGCAGAACCGCAGGTACAGTCACCGACGGTCTTTGCTTCATCCAGTCCAAGAGATGCAAGTGTAGCACAAAGTCTACTCGGTCCGGCAGGTGTGAAGAACTCTCCACCTTTCTTTCCGGCATCTGAAGCAAACAGA
>UMKY01070138.1_pt1 | contig 12756 bp, 9 predicted proteins | sample 1966421 | NCBI WGS metagenome assembly UMKY01 (sample SAMEA4836186, study PRJEB28245) | human gut metagenome | biome: gut microbiome; material: fecal sample | place: Denmark | collected 2008 | reverse complement strand
CCGGAATATAGTCTCCAGCCTCCAGATGGACCACATCTCCTACTGTAATTTCCCTTCCCGGAATTCTCACCACTGCACCGTTTCGAACCACCTTCGCCTCCGGTGCAGCCAGCTGTTTCAGGCTTTCCAGGGAATTCTCTGCCTTAATGGTCTGCACAGTTCCCAGAATAGCATTCATAGTAATCACAACCAGAATTACCGCCGCACTCTCTGTTTCCCCCAGGAACAGGGAAACCACCGCCGAAACAATCAGGATCAGCACCAGAAAATCTTTATACTGCTCCAGAAAAATCTGCAGACCACTTTTTTTCTTACCTTCCGCAAGTTCATTGAATCCGAATTTTTCCTGCCTTCTTTTTACTTCCTCATTCGTCAGAAAATCCTGTTCCCCATTCAGATCTCTGCGTACAGTTTCTACCGTTTCATTGTAATAAGCTTTCACAGATACCATTCCTCCTTTACAGATCCTCAGCAAAATCCCTGTTAACAGTATGGGCAGAATCGTAAAAAAAGAGACTTTTATTGCACAAAAAACATGCAATAAAAGTCTCGCTGTTTCATCACGATACGGACAGGTAGATACCCATCGAGATTGACGATATCATGAACACTGACGTGCCAGCTACTCCCCTTTATATGGCTTACTATACTGTCCAAAAAGACATTTGTCAACCCGGAATATCAGTATGTAAATACGCCGACTCCATAAGCTTCCAGCGGATATGCAAAAGAAAATTCCCGGTTGTCGCAGTTCTTCTTCTCTGCCTTGAATGCCTTGCCTTTCGGAAGAAGTCCCTGCTCATTCATAATCAGTTTGTACTGTTTCTTCTTCGGTACACCTACACGGTAATCCGGACGTGCTACCGGCGTGAAGTTGCATACAACCAGAATGTTGTTACGTCTTGTGGGGGATTTTCTCACAAAACTAAAGATGCTTCTGTCGCCATCGTTGGCATTGATCCACTCAAATGCAGACGGATCATTGTCCGCACCATAAAGTGCCGGATATTTCCTGTAAATATGAAGAAGATCACTGACATACTGCTGCAGTTTCTGATGATTCTCCTCTCCAAGAAGATACCAGTCAAGCTCTCTGGCCTCACTCCACTCCCGGAGCTGTCCAAAATCCTGTCCCATAAACAGAAGTTTCTTACCAGGATGTCCGAACATGAAGGTATAGCCAGCCTTCAGGTTCTTGAATTTATCATCCAGTTCGCCTGGCATTTTTTCCAGCATGGAGCACTTCAGATGTACTACCTCATCGTGGGAAAGAACCAGAACATACTTCTCACTGTATGCATAAGTCATGGAAAATGTCATCTTATTATGATTAAATTTACGGAAATACGGATCCAGCTTCATATATTCCAGGAAATCGTTCATCCATCCCATATTCCATTTCAGGGAGAATCCCAGGCCGTCATCTTCTGCCTTGCCGGTTACCATCGGCCATGCGGTAGATTCCTCCGCAATCATGACAGTTCCATGATTTCTTCCGAGAACAACCGTATTCAGATGCTTGAAGAATTCAATGGCTTCCAGGTTCTTGTTTCCACCGTATTTATTGGCAACCCACTCACCGTCTTTTTTACCGTAATCCAGATAGAGCATGGATGCAACCGCGTCTACACGGAGACCGTCAACGTGGCATTCTTCTACCCAGTAAAGGGCATTGGCGATCAGGAAATTCTTTACTTCCGGACGTCCGTAATTGTAGATCTTGGTTCCCCAGTCCGGATGCTCGCCCTGTCTCGGATCTGCATGCTCGTATACTGCAGTTCCGTCAAAGTTGGCAAGTCCGTGTGCATCCTTCGGGAAGTGCGCCGGTACCCAGTCAAGGATAATACCAATCTTCTGGCGATGGAGATAATCAACCATATATTTGAAATCCTGTGGTGTTCCGTAACGGGAGGTCGGTGCATAATAGCCGGTAACCTGATAACCCCAGGAACCGTCAAAAGGATGCTCTGCGATGCCCATAAACTCAACATGTGTGTAACCCATTTTCTTGACATACCCGGCAAGCTTCGGGGCCAGCTCTCTGTAGGAATAGAAACCATCCTCGTCTTCCGCAGTCTGCGGATGTTTCATCCATGAACCCGGATGCACCTCATAAATAGACATGGCACTTGTATCCGGATCAAAGGCCTCACGGTTCTTCATCCAGGTATCATCTTTCCATTTATAATTGGTGATGTCGGTAACACGGGAGGCTGTTCCAGGACGCATCTCAGCAGCGTTGGCATAGGGATCTGCCTTGTAAAGTTCCTCGCCATGTGCACCTGTAATGTAAAATTTATACAGTTGTCCAATCTTCGCTCCCGGTACAAATGTCTCATAAACACCAATGGGTCCAACTTTTTTCATGGGATTCTTCTTTGTGTCCCATTCATTGAACTCACCTACAACAGAAACCGCCTGTGCATTAGGTGCCCACACTGCAAAATAAACTCCTTTTTTCCGGTTCTGCGTGTCCGGATGTGCTCCCAGCTTCCTGTAAATATCATAATTCGTGCCCTGACCGAACAGATACTGGTCAAGCTCCGTAAATTGTAATTTCTTTCCCATTTTCAGGTACCTCCCTTTATAGTTCTGCCACCGTCCATTCCCCAATTTTAAGTGGAGTTTTTTATTCTATAATTATACCAATCCCCATATTTTCAGTCAAGGAAAAACCCTCCCATATAATATGTGTCTATTATCCGACAGTGTCGTATAAAGTCAAAAAAGAGACCTGAATGACACACATTTTGTCACTCAGGTCTCCTGGTATTATTCTTTAGTATTCTTCACTTCCGTCATCATAGGAACCATCGTCATAGGAGCCATCATCATAGCTTCCGTCATCGTAGCTTCCATCATCATAGTTTCCGTCGGAAGAACCATCCGATCCGTCACTGCTTCCGTCTGTGGAACCATCTGATCCATCACCACTTCCATCAGAAGAACCGTCCGATCCGTCACTGACTGTACTGTCTGTGGAACCATCACTGACGTCTGTACTATCTGCGGAGGTACTGTCTGCAGAAGCGCTGTCATCAGAAGTTATACTTCCGTCAGAAGAATCACTGCTGTCTGTTGAATCACTGGAATTTCCTGCATATCCTGCAACACGTCCTGCCTGAAGGGAGCTGTCCCAGAAGTCAGAATAGGAAGCACTCTGTAAAGTAACATCTTTAGCTGCTGCAAGTTCACTGACTGTCACCAGCTTATATCCCTCATTGACCAGTTCCGGAATCAACTTCTCAGTAGCACATTTTACAGATGGCTCATGGATATCATGCATCAGAATGATAGAACCATCACTCAGATCGCTGTTCATGATCTCATTGTAATCCGCATCCGCATCCATCAGTTTCCAGTCCAGGGAGTCTGTGGACCACATGAAAAACGGTTTGCCTACTGCTGCCATCTGTTCTTCTGTGATTGCTCCATACGGTGCACGGCACACGGTTGCAGCCTGTCCGCAGGCTTTCACCAGCTCGTCATCTGTTTTCTGGAATTCCTGTACAACAGAATCCAGATCCATATTCGGAAGAGTCTGCTCCGGATGATCCCAAGTATGGTTACCAATCTCACATCCAAGCTGTAACATTCTCTGTACAGTAGATTCCCGTCCCTCAACATTCTGTCCCAGCATAAAGAAGGTAACATGAATATTATATTTCTCAACTGTATCAAGAAGAGTCTCTGTATACTCTCCCGGTCCATCATCAAAGGTCAGTGCGATCATCGGACGTTTCTTGGAAGGATCATAAGAACCATCTTCATTAAAGTAATAATCCTTCACACCTTTCTCAACCCATCCTGTCTGCATATAACCATTCTCATCAAAACTGTATGTAGTTCCGTCGATTTCGGCAAAACCATTGATATAATATGTACCATCCGGATTCTGATACCACTTTCCTGTGGAGTCTTCATGCCATCCCGGTGTCATAACAGAAAGTCTGTCTCCTGCTGTACTGCCCTTTATCGGCATCACCACAGCATCTGTACTGCTGTCACCGGATGAATCCGATGTAGCCGAATCAGCCGATGCAGATGCATCCTCCGTACTTCCATCTGAGGAAGTTCCTGCTGTATTCGCCTGTACATTCACAGTCTCCGTACCCTTACTGCTTCCTCCGCCTACACGGTTGACGATTGGTAAAATTACTCCTCGAACAACAAAAACCAGCAGAAGAATCGCCGCAAACACACAGGTTATCCGCTTCATCATCCGCCGCCGTCTTATTTGCTGCTGCTTTCTGCGCATTCTCTCGCGCAAAACTCTTTTGTCCATTTGATTATATCCCCGTCTATATATTTATAACTTTCCTTAATGTCTGAACTTAATCATACCGCATTTAATGTTCAAATACAATGGTAATTCCCGAAAGAATCTCTTAATTTTCTTTTTATGTGTTACTGTCAAAAAAGCGGTTCCCGGAAATTCTCCCGGGCCCCGCACTTTTTTGTACGCATCACATAATGCGTGTGATTTTTTGTTATTCTGCTGATGCATCTGATGCGCTGTCTGCCTCTTCTGTCGGTTCTTCCTCAGGAACCATATCTGTCGCTTCTGCCGTTTCCAGCTCTTCGTCAACAGTTCCCTCAGCACTGCTTCCATCTACAGACGGATCATCTCCGTCCACACCTTGTGTGTCACCGGCAGTTACTTTTTCTTCAACGGTTGCGTTATCTATGATAAAGTCCTCCACACGGAGCAATCCGATAGATTCATCCACAGCTGCCTGGCCATACTTATCTACCAGTGCCGCGATATCTTTTACATTATATGATTTGATCAGTTCGTTCTGGATACCAAGAGATTTTTCATCCTCAAGTGTCATATTTTCCGCATCCATGATTCCCTGCACGATCAGGTTCTGTTTCACCTTATATTCCGCATACTGGCTGCTCTGCTCTTCAAAATCATCCATGGAAATGCCCTGTGCCTTTACAAAATCCTCCAGGGTCATATCACCCTGTTTTGCATAATTTTCGTACAGAGTCTTAAATTCTGTTTTTGCCGTATCCAGATCATCCTGTGGGTATTCTTTTACTTCGGAAGCAGAGAGCACTGTGTTCCATGCTGTCTCACGAAGAGTATTCTGGGCGCTTGTTTTTGCTTCTTCTTCCAGTGTCTTGCGGATTTCTTTTTTGTAGTCTTCCGCAGTCTTACAGTCAGTATTCTTGGCTGCCCAGTCATCGGTCAGTTCGGGAGCACGTTTGAAGCTCTGCAATGTAACTTTAAACACAACCTCCTGGCCTGCCAGTTCTTCGGATGAATATTCTTCCGGAAATGTAAGGTCGAGATCTTTTGTCTGGCCTTTTTTCATTCCGATGATTCCATCTTCAAAACCATCAATAAAAGTTCCGGAACCGATCGTCAGCTCATAATTGTTGGCTGTACCTCCGTCAAAAGCTACTCCGTCTTTGGTTCCTACGTAATTGATCGTAACAATGTCACCGTTCTGAACCGTACCTTCTGTTACTTCCTCTGCCTTATTCTGAAGTTCTTCCTGAACCCTTCCATCAACCATGTCATCGGTCACAGCTTCTACAGAATTATCAAGTGTCAGGCCTTTATACTGTCCGATCGTTATATATTTGCTCACATCATCCACAGAAACAAGTCTTGTATCTCCGGAGGCTGTATCTTTGCTGTTTTTATCTGAATCCGATCCTGATTCTGCTGAATCTGTTTTATCGGCTGTATCCTGTGTTTCTGCTGTAGATTTTGTTTCCCCTTTATTGTCTGCAGATGTGCCGCAGGCTGTTATCGCCAGCGCTGTACACAATGCAAGCACAACGAGATATGTTTTTTTCTTCATATCTTACTCCCTTCATATCAAAATCATCTGAAAATACACATATATTCTAACCATAATAGATTATAAACATTTTCTGTATACTTTTGTAAAATCTATTTCCTTACATTTCTGGAACCGGTGTCGGTCTGGAATCGTCCCAGACTTCAGATACATCAAACAGGTCGCTGAGCATATCCGGATTATAATACATACGATAACCATCCAGGTTCCGTCTTCCCTGTCGGAAATACTCACTTGTAATCTGCACAAAATACTGACTGGAATCTACATTGCAGAAATAGCGGTAGCCACGACTCTTATAATATTCATACTTGGCATTATCAGAGGTATATCCTTCCCAGTCGCCGATATCTGCGCCAAAGGCAAAAATGATCATGTCGGTTTTTCCAAGGATCGGTGCTACATATTTCTCCCATTTCTTGTTATCTGTTTTCAGTTCAGCCGCAGTAGAAGAAGTTGCATTTCTGTGGCCCCAGGTATGGCTTGCAAATTCCCAGCCGTCTTTTTTCATGGCTTTTGCCACTTTTTTGGCTGCTTTTACTTCTTTATTATAGTCAAAATCCGGATTAGCCTTGAGAAAAGCTTTCTGGTCGTCCTGAAGGTTCTTTTTTGACTTATATGCACCATCTGTACGGTATCCCAGCACTCCGTCATAACCGGTCATTGCCAGGATCCCCTTTCTTCCATGGTAGGAAAAATCAGGATGTTCCTTAATAAAAGAATCCAGGATCGGCACAACATCGTAATCGCCGGTCACAACCGTTCCGTCAGCCTTTTTATATTCACATTTAATGTCTCCATTATCATCGATCACCAGTTTTGTGGCAAATCCATCTCCATCCATGTAATGATAATAGCTGACATCATCTTCAGAAAGTACGAAAGGAATCTTGCCCTCCGGAAGCATGATCTTGCCTCTGCTCATGGTTCCGTCATCATTCACTACCGCCATGTCGTGAGGGCTTACCAGAACATATCCCTTATCATACATAATCTGGATCATTTTTTTGAACTCACTGACTGTCGTCATCATCTGATTATATCCTGCCTCATCAGAATCCCCGTCAAAAGCCAGAGAGGTGTCTACGATAAGGGAATGGAAAAACACATGTGTCACCTGCTCAAGAGGATACTCTACACAGGCATCTCTTTTTTTCATATAGGAAGCAGCTGCCTTCTGCATTTTATCACTGGTGGCAAATTTCCAGTTGTTCTTCAGAACAGAAATCGCTCCTGTATAATCATACTGCTGAGCCAGTTTCTTTGCCTTTGCGAGAAGTGCCTTTTCATTGGAGGAAGTACTGCCGGAAGTGTCCTCTGACTTCTCACGTTTCTGTGTTTCTTTTTCAGCCTCTTTCTCTTCTTCCGGTGTCTCGGTTGCTGCCGGCTGGTCTTCCGGATCTGCTGCTACCTTAGCCTCTTCTTCCTCCACTTCAGTCTGTGTATCCTCTGCGTCTGCCTCATCCGACTGTGTATCTTCCGCATCTGCCTCATCTGACTGCGTATCCTCGTTGTCCTGCGACTGTGCGGTCATATTATCCTGCTGAACAGTAACTGGTGCGTTTCCACTGACAAAAAGTGATGCTGCAAGTACTGTTGTCAGGACCCCTGCAATTTTTTTCTTCATAAAATAACTAGCCCCTTTCTTTTAAGTCCCCTCGTATCTTTCAAAATCCGATCATCCCATCGGTGGTACCGGCGTTGGTCTTGCCGGGTCAAAAACATCTTTTGCGTTAAAAAGATCTTCCAGAAGTTCCGGATTATAATACATCCGGTATCCGTCCAGGTTTCGTCTTCCCTGACGGAAATAGCGGTCCCGGATCTGTACATAATACTGGCTGGAATCCACATTACAGAAATAATTGTATCCCTGTCCCTTCAGATATTCGAATTTATCACCGGAATACTCTGGTTCTGTTGTTATATCTGTTCCAAAAGCAAAAATAATGATATCCGTTCCCCCGATCAGCGGATCTACATTTTTTTTGAATTTTTCGGTATCTTCCTGAAGTTTCTCCAGAGAGATCTGACCTACATTCTGATGTCCCCAGGTATGGCTTGCAAATTCCCCGCCTTCTGCTTTCATGGCATCGGCGACCTTCTTCGCCCCTTCCCGTTCCTTTTCCAGGCTGAAATCCGGATGTGCATCGAGCCATTGTACTTTATTTTCGTCCAGATCTGCCGGGCGGGTTTCATAACTCTCATCTGTACGGTATCCCAGGATTCCGTTATATCCGGTGAGTGCCACGATTCCCTTGGCACCACGGTAGGAAAAATCCGGATGCTGCTCCACAAAACGGTCGATCAGCGGAACCATATCGTAATCACCTACAGACACACTTCCATCATCTTCCACATATTCGTTGCGGATCTTCCCTTCTTCATCCACAACCAGTTTTGTGGCAAATCCATCTCCATCCATGTAATGATAATAACACACGTCATCCTGTGAGAGGACAAACGGCGTTTTCCCCGGCGGAAGAAGGATCTCTCCTGCTGTGATATTGCCGTTTTCATCTGCTTTTGCCATATCTTTAATGCTTACCATGACATAGCCCTTGTCATACATGGTCTGAGTGATCTTATTGAACTCATCGATCGTGGTCATAACCTGGTTATAATCCGCTTCTTTATAATCTCCGTCAAAAGCCTTGGATGTATCTTTTATCAGAATATGATAAAAGACATGTGTCACCTGTTCCAATGGCCATGCCGTACATGTTGCTTTTGTATCTTCGTATTCTTTTACAGCTGCCTGCATCTTCTGGTCTGAGCCATAAGCAGGATCATTTTTCAGAAGATCAATGGCTTTATCATAATCATACTGCTGAGCCAGAAGATCCGCCTGCGCCAGAGTATCGCCGGAAACTGTATCACCGGATGAATCACCGGAAGCCTCTGTAGAAACTGCTTCGCCGGAGTCTGTTCCCGTTTCCGTTTTATTTTCTTTTTTCGTATCAGAAGTTACCACTTTCCTGTCTGATCCGGAAGCAAACCTGTTGCTTAAAGCAATTGCGCCTGCCGACACTCCACCTGCGATCAGTACCGCTGCCACTCCTATGGCGATCAGCCGTTTCCTGCGTTCCCGTTTCAGCCTCTCTCTGCGGCGTTGCAGCATACGTTTACGCCATTCCTCATACTCCGGAGTTCCCATTTCCGGTCTGGGTTTCCGGTGTTTTTTCTCTTCCATACTTTATTTCCTCCATCTGTTGTGTATAAATACATTGTCTGTATCTGAATATCCATCTATCCTGCGGTTTGTATTGTAAACCGCAGCACATTCATTATACCTTGTAAATACTGAAATTTCCACCGTTCCTCCTGTCTTTTTCGCTTTTCTTTTATCTTGCCTTTTTAAGAAAACAATGCTAAAATGTTTTGTACGTAATGTAACCGATTGCGAAACAAATATACATACAGGGGGATTCTCAAATGAGTACAGTTACCATTGTTCTTCTGGTCATCCTCGTTATTCTGATCGCAGCAGTAATCGCACTCTACTTCTTCGGAAAGAAAGCTCAGAAAAAACAGGACGAACAGCAGGCTCAGATCCAGGCCAACAAGCAGACAGTTTCCATGCTGATCATCGATAAAAAGCGGATGCCACTGAAAGATTCCGGACTTCCACAGATGGTCATTGACCAGACACCGAAGCTTATGCGCCGCTCCAAACTTCCGATCGTAAAAGCTAAAGTTGGTCCGAAGATCAGCATCCTCATCGCAGATGAGAAAGTATTCGATCTGATCCCGGTTAAGAAAGAGATCAAAGCCGAAGTCAGCGGTCTTTACATCGTTGGCGTAAAAGGAATCCGTGGTTCTCTTGAAACACCACAGAAGAAGAAAAAAGGTTTCCTCTCAAGATTCCGTAAATAATCCGAATATAAAGCAACCGCCGTGGTTTCAGGAATTTTCCCTGATACACGGCGGTTATTTTTTATAAGACAAAATCCTTACAGTCTCTGGGCTGTACCTGGATCGCCAGGTAACAGTCTGCCACATGTTCCTCATTCATATCCAGCGCGTAATCTGCTTTCATCTGAAGATTCTCTTCACTCTCCATAAGCTCCAGGTTTGTGGCGGCAATTCCCATCTGAAGTGTTCCATACGGTGTGGAATAATAAGTCATATTCTTCTTACCCTGCTCAAATACCATATGGACATTTACCAGACCCTTTTTACTTACTTCCAGACCTTTCTCTGACATTTTTATGTAATTGATCGTAGGTTCAGCGGTTTCATCGAGAAGTTCCTCATATCTGAGATAATGAGAACCATTGCGGAAATAATACTGTCCCGCTACGACGATCTCGATCGGCTCCTGGTCTCCCTGTGCGTCCATCATCTGAAGCCCTCTTACATGGATCAAAACTTCTTTTTGCATTTTTTTCTCCTAATATTTCTCAATATCGATCTTCTGTGTTTTCTCTACATTATATGACAGGATGGAATTGGCAAAATCCTTAAATTTCTCGGCAAGATCACTTACATAGAAGCGATACGGAAATTCCTCCTGTGCCACCTCATCACTTGCTAGATCCAGATCTGCCAGAAGCTTCTTCAGTTCCAGTGCAGTCTCATAGGCCGGATTCACAAGCCGGACATCCTCCCCCATGATCTTACGGATCGTAGATCGCAGAAGCGGGTAATGTGTACATCCAAGAATCAGTGTGTCGATCTCCTGATCCTGAAGTTCCTTCAGATATCTTCTTGCAACCTCTTCTGTGACAGGATCATGATACCATCCCTCTTCCACCAGCGGTACAAAAAGCGGACATGCTTTCCCGATCACGGTGATCTCCGGATCCAGCTCCCTGAGATAGGAAGCATGGATACCGCTGTCTACCGTACCTACTGTGCCAATGATCCCTACTCTCTTGTTCCTGGTCTCCTCAGCAGCCACTTTAGCACCGGCTTCGATCACTCCGAGAATAGGGATATCCAGTTCATCCTTTACCGCATCCAGAGCAAAAGCACTGGCTGTGTTACAGGCTACAACAATGGCTTTTACTTTCTGTTCCTGCAGAAAATGAATGATCTGGCGGGAATAACGGATAACTGTCTCTCTGGACTTACTTCCATATGGAACCCGGGCTGTATCTCCGAAATATACAATTTTTTCGGACGGCAGATTCCGCATGATCTCACGGGCCACCGTCAATCCTCCGATACCGGAATCAAACACACCAACCGGTGCGTTTCTGTCTATATTCATTGATCTTATTCTCCTGAAATAATTAATCGAGCGCTATAATTACTCGTTGGAATATTGTATCACCAATCCAGCGCTTTCGCAAGCCAGAAGGAAATCTTCACCGGCTTATTTTCCCCGTTATCCTCCACTTTTTCAAAACAGAATTCCGGATAGATGGTTCCCCACCAAGCATAAACCTTTGGATCCCGGGAAGAAAATGTGTCCTGTGCTCTGATACCGCCTGCAAGGATCATCGACACGAGCAGAATGGCCCATCCTGTTCTTTTTAATATATGAATACGACTCTTTATCTTTATATGCTCCATGAGTAAAACCTCCTGCCAAAATCTTCTTTCTGATAATCCTGTCCAAAGATGATGGTACCTGCCATCTTTTTAAGAATATCTGCATTATTGACAGTTTATCGCCTGTTTATTCAGCACTTCCATAATCCACTTCCAGAAGATCCCCATTTACCCATACAGAAGGAATCCATGGTAATGTTCCGTCCTGGTAAAACTGATGATATGCCTCTCTCAAAGTCACTCCTTTTTTCTGCTGCCCGGTAGTACGGTTCTCCTGGATTCCCTGAAGATATTCACCCACAGAACTTTCCTCTGCTCCCTTCCAGTGAAAAACCTCTCCCAGCATTCCGGTCCGGAACATGTACACATCTTCGCCTACATGTTCTTCCTGCTTCAGATATTCGAGAAAAGCCTTTCTGTTTTCTTCTGTCAGCATGCTCTCATCCAGAATCACTACCTGAAGGTGTCCCAGATCCAGAAATTTTTCCTGGGAACGATTGTAGACTTCCTCGATTTCCTGAAAATTTCTGCCCGCAAGGGTCAGTACGGAAACCGGATCTTCTTCCGGCTTTTCCTGCCCGGTGGTCACATTCATATCCGGCATGGCATACTTCAGCACAAAGCCTTCTTCCGAAACGCCGGCCCCCAGTGCCAGCGGATACATCCTTTTTTCCGGTTCCACAGCCGCACACCCGGTTCCCATAAGGCTTACAAAGAAAAACAGGCTCACAGACAACGCTTTTTTCTTCCAGCGGCCTTTATTTTCCACACTGAGAAAAATCTGGATCACAAGAAGCAGCGGCACAAAAATATATGCCAGATACCATCCATAATACTTTTCTATCCCGGCGCCGTTTCTTTCGTAGAGCGAAAGGATCCACCCTGCTGCCGGAATCCAGTACCGTCCACTTCCAAGCTTTGTTTTTTCCGCAATCTGATTCCCGTAATGAAAAAGACTTCCCAGAGAAAAAAGAAGCCCGAACACCAGAAATCCCATCCATATCACATCAAATCTTGCCAGCACATTTCCCGGAAGATCTGCCCCGTCCAGAAGAGGCAGCACCGGATATGTTTCCGCCAGAAGCCTGTTTTTTCCAAATACAGCAGGAAGCAGAACCTGCATACCAAGGACAATTCCACACACGGTAAGAAAGGCCAGGATCACCGGCTTTCTGGCACTTCCCTGTTTTTCTACTTTTTCAAGCCCAAAAGGCAGAAGCCCCACTCCGGAAAAAACACAGAGAAATGCATACACATCCCGGATCATCCATTTCCCGGAAAACCTGCTACCGGTACCCTCCACGGTTTCCAGAAAATATTCCGCTTTTCCCTGTCCTGCACTCAAAATCATAAGAAGGAGAATCCCTGCCAGAAAAATTCCACCGGAAATTTCTGCAATCCTTCCTCTTCTCTGCATTCCCCGGTGCGTTCCCAGACTGCA
>UMKY01031130.1_pt1 | contig 12771 bp, 10 predicted proteins | sample 1966421 | NCBI WGS metagenome assembly UMKY01 (sample SAMEA4836186, study PRJEB28245) | human gut metagenome | biome: gut microbiome; material: fecal sample | place: Denmark | collected 2008 | reverse complement strand
TTATTCTGTTACTTCTTCAAATGCGTCTTTCCCAAGTCCGCAAACTGGACATACCCAATCATCTGGAATATCTTCAAATGGAGTACCCGGAGCTATACCTCCATCAGGATCACCTACTGCTGGGTCATAAACCCATTCACAAGCTGTGCAAATGTACTTTTTCATACAAAATTTTTTTAATAAAACATATTTGGGGTATAAATCAGAAATATACTAATTCTACCGAAAGTAAAAATAGGTATAATTCGTTTAGAAACCAAATTATCCAGAGTTTCTTTTTATAACCATTTCAATTTTCTAACAAAAGAAGAATACTTTTGTTTTGTATCGAGGGGAGGATATTGTTCAAACCAATCCGTGCAAGGTCTATTTTTTATAGATTCGCGATACCTGTCAAATCTCGAAATAGCTATCTTTTGTTGAAAAAGAAAAACCTCAAAAGATTAATACATAATCTTTTGAGGTTTTATTCCTTGTTGTAGCGATTCCGGGAATCGAACCCGAGTCTCAACCGTGAGAGGGTTGCGTGCTAGGCCACTACACTAAACCGCCGTTCGCTTTTTGAAAAGCGATGCAAATATAACCGATTTGTTTTTATTGAACAAACTTTCGGTATGAAATTTTTTCAGTGTCTCGAATAAGATTGTTATTGTTTTGAAGATGAATGACTAAATTATTTTTTCTAACTCCTTGATGTTTTTAGCTATTTCTTCTTCTGGTAAATTGTAGTTCAGAAGGTCTCCTGCTAAATATTGGTCATAGGCAGCCATATCGATGAGCCCGTGGCCGGATAGATTGAAGAGGATGCATTTTTCTTTTCCCTCTTCTTTTGCTCTTAATGCTTCTTGTATAGTGGCGGCTATTGCATGAGAAGATTCCGGGGCAGGGATAATTCCTTCGCATTGAGCGAATAATGTAGCTGCTTTGAATGCATCGAGTTGTTCTATGTCCACGGCTTCCAAGAGGCCATCTTTTTTCAGTTGGCTGACGATTGTTCCTGCTCCGTGGTAACGTAGTCCACCTGCATGTATATTGGCCGGGGAGAAGTTATGTCCCAAAGTGTACATGGGCAGTAGAGGTGTATAGCCCGCTTCATCTCCAAAATCGTATTGAAAAATTCCTTTGGTCAATTTGGGACAGGACGCAGGTTCGGCTGCGATTAACCGAATGTCTTTTCCCTCTTTTAATTTATGGCGTAAAAATGGGAATGAAATTCCCGAGAAGTTGGACCCGCCTCCGAAGCAAGCGATGACAATATCGGGGTATTCGCCGGCCATTTCCATTTGTTTTTCAGCTTCTAGCCCGATTACTGTTTGATGTAAAGATACGTGATTGAGTACACTACCTAAAGTATATTTACAGTTGGGGGTACTCATTGCCAATTCTATCGCTTCAGATATTGCCGTACCTAAACTTCCTTGATAATTGGGGTGATCAGTTAATATTTTACGTCCTGCTTTGGTCGACATACTGGGTGAAGCAATAACTTGTGCGCCGAATGTTTGCATAATAGAACGTCGATAGGGCTTTTGATGGAAGCTCACTTTAACCATGTAGACTGCAAGTTCCAATCCGAATGCTTTTGCGGCTAAAGAGAGTGCAGCCCCCCATTGTCCTGCTCCGGTTTCGGTTGTGATGTTGGTTATACCTTGTTTTTTACAATAGTAGGCTTGTGGTATGGCCGAATTTAATTTGTGAGAACCAACAGGGCTTACACTTTCGTTCTTGAAATAGATGTGTGCAGGAGTATCCAATGCTTTTTCGAGCCCCAAAGCTCTGACAAGAGGAGTAGGACGCCATATTTTGTACATATCGCGTACTTCTTCGGGGATTTCTATCCATGCGTCGGAAGTGTTTAATTCTTGTTTACAGAGTTCTTCTGCAAAAATCGGATAGAGGTCTTCTACGGCTAGGGGAGATTTGGTTGCCGGATTTAATGGACTCATTGGCTTGTTGGGCATGTCTGCAATGACATTATACCATGCTTGTGGTATGTCTTTTTCTGCAAGGATAAATTTTTTTGTAGCCATTTTACTCCTTTGGTTTTTGTGATTTATAAAGTAAAAATAAAGTTTTTACATATAATTGAAAAGCAAATATATGAATTTTTCATTAAATGTATAGAAAAACTATGTTTTTTTTGTCTATATGAATTTATCTTTGAATTTTTAAATGCAAAAAGAGACGCTGCTCACGCAGCATCTCTTTTTTAGAATTCATCACATTATGCTTATTTTAAAGTGCTAGATAGAGTTACGCTCACGCGCGACTATGCGAATTATAGATATCTTGATTCAACAACCGACCAATCGATGATTTTCCAGAGGTTGTGCAATTGCTCTGCTCGTCTGTTGCGATAGTCGATATAGTAGGCGTGTTCCCATACGTCGAACGTTAACAAAGGAGTAAGTCCTTTGGTTAAAGGAGTGCCTGCATTATTTTCTTTACTGATAACCAGATTTCCGTCTTTATCTTTGGATAACCAGATCCAACCAGATCCAAATAGAGTAGTCCCTGCTTGTTCAAATTCTTTTTGGAAGTTTTCGAAATTTCCCCACTTCTTATTTATAGCTTCTGCCAACTTCCCTTGTGGACTTTTTTCCCCATTCGGGGAGAATGTGAAGAAATAAAATATGTGGTTCCATGCTTGGGAGGCATTATTAAATAGAGCTCCGTCGGCTTCTTTGATGATTTCTTCGAGAGGCTTGTCTGCGAAGGGTGTTCCTTCGATAAGTTTATTTAGGTTATCGATATAAGTTTGTTCATGTTTACCGTAATGGTATTCTATCGTTTCCTGACTGATTACAGGGGCTAAATCATTAATACCATAAGGTAATGGAGGCAATTCGTAAATCATAATTATTTATTTTTCTTTGTTACTTATATAACAATCGCCGGACTAAAAAAGTTTCGTATATCTAAGTATTTTTTTTCTGTTACTTGGAGTATACACATTTTTATAATGTCCGATTCATTCTCTAATTACTTGATTTCATTATTTCTCGGGTTTACTCGATGGCTTGGCTATCGATTCACGCATGGCAGTGTCTGCCTCGACATTTTTCATTTTATAATAATCCATGATTCCGAGATTTCCCGAACGGAAGGCTTCCGCCATAGCTCTGGGAACTTCGGCTTCGGCTTCGATTACTTTTGCTCTTGCCTCTTGTGCTTTGGCTTTCATTTCTTGTTCGAGAGCGATAGCCATGGCCCGACGTTCTTCTGCTTTTGCTTGTGCGATGTTTTTATCGGCTTGTGCCTGATCCATTTGTAAGGTGGCTCCAATGTTTTTACCGATGTCGATATCGGCTATATCAATGGAGAGGATTTCAAATGCAGTTCCTGAATCAAGCCCCTTTTTCAATACTAGTTTGGATATGGAATCCGGGTTTTCAAGAACTTGTTTGTGGGACTCGGACGAGCCGATGGACGACACGATACCTTCTCCTACACGAGCCAATATGGTATCTTCACCTGCACCGCCGACTAGTTGACGAATATTTGCCCGTACTGTTACACGAGCTTTGGCTATTAACTGTATACCGTCTTTGGCCACGGCTGTAACCGGCGGTGTGTCGATAACTTTCGGGTTGACAGACATTTGCACGGCTTCGAATACATCGCGTCCGGCTAAGTCAATAGCGGTAGCCATTTGGAAGCCTAAATCTATATTAGCTTTCGAAGCGGATACGAGTGCGTGTACGACGCGTTCTACATGGCCTCCGGCCAGATAGTGGGCTTCTAATTCATCACGCGTGATTGTTTTAAGTCCGGCTTTGTGGGCTTCAATCATAGCTCGAACAATGACTTGTGGCGGTACTTTTCTGATTCTCATCAAGAATAATTGGATAAGAGAGATTCTTACCCCCGATACTCGTGCCGAAATCCATAAAAGGAAAGGTACGAAGTAAAAGAATACAGCGAATATGGCAATAATGCCAATTAGAAGAAATACGCTTAATCCTACCATAATTTTATTTTTGTTTAGAAGTGTTTATATTATTCCCTGTTTTTTCATTTTCTGTTTCTTTGCAAACAATGACTACAGTGGGTTCTATGCGGATTATTTTTACAGGTGTATCTTCGTCAATCAGTTCATTATCTGCGCGGGCTTCGATGGTGTGGATTCCCACGATGATTTTTCCCATAGGGTTTAGTCTACTTAGTGTTACTCCCATGTCACCGACTTTAATATCAGGGGTTATCGGGGAGGGTACTACCGAGCTTATTTCGGTATGCAGAGACATTTTGTCTAAACTTCGGGATCGCATAAATCCTATAATGACAGCAATAGTAGTAACGGCTGCAATGAATAATGTTATTACAGCCCCATTTGTTCCGAAGGCCGAATAGGCATAGTAAATTCCACCTCCATAAAATAAGACCGAACATATACCTGCGATGGTAATTCCGGGAAGAAAGAATATTTCCAGTACCGCCAGAACTAGCGCTAATATTATTAGTAGTGTAACAGCTAATATATCAAACATATTTCTTAGATTTAGGTTCTATCTATATTTCTTTTGCAAATTATCGAGTTCTATCTTTCGAGCCTGATTTTCGTAATTTTCCGGTTGAGGATAGAGTGTGAGTAGTTGCGATTCCAAATTTTGAATTTCGGACGATAGTCTTTTTAAAGTTGTGCCTTTCGATTTAGCATATTGAGATCGCAGTTCCGAGAGCTTAGTTTCTATTTGAATGATATTCTTACGTAATTCTTTGGACTTTACATATAGATTGCGAGCTTCAAGACTGACGAATTGGTCCAGTTTAGTATAATGGATTCCGTTACAAATTGCAAAGATGAAATCGGGGCGAGTCTCTTTTTTTGGTTCCTTAATATTGTCCAATTGTTGCAATAAATCGGTATAATCTGCATTTTCCGGCCAAGACTCTCGAATAGATCGAATCAGAGCTAGCGATTTGATATCGGTTTTGATTTCATCGATGTTATATGTTTGTTTGCTCTCATTCGGGATAAATAGATAGATTGTCACTTTTCCGGGAATTTGTTCTCTATCCGATACAAACCAACCGATGTTTAACATCTCGTCTATTGCCATCATGTAATCGTTGTATATCGAATTGAAGGGCATACCTACGTTTTCGGGTTTCAAGTAGGTGTTATTTTCGAGATTTAAACGGGTGATGAATATGTCGTATCCTCCGATCGAACCTTCTCCATTTGAGGCAAAGTAGAGTGTAACTCCGTCGTTGAGAAAAAATGGATAGGCTTCATCTTGTTCTGTATTGACACCATTGGGTAACGGTATGATGTCACTCCATTTCCCTTCTATCAGCTTATTTTTTGTACATAATTCATATCCTTTACCTTCAAGGGGATATCCGAAAAATACATTGTCTCCGCGTTGAGGAATATAGCCGATCGTGTTTTCGGGAATATCTATGCCTAGTGTTTCATTCGTTCCTATCCGGCCAGATTCGGGGGACATTTTGAAATACTTGAAAAACGAGTCAGCATCAACTATCAAACTATCTATGATTTGTACCCGTTCGACATATTGCAACATTAATTTCGCTCTACGTGCACGAGCTATGGCTTTGCCGATAGAATCGGGTATTTGTTTTTTCGCTTTGGACAATGCAGCTGTATATTCTTCATAACTGCTTATGGCATCTTCAAAGCGGTATTGAGCCATATACATGTCTGCTAAATAGTGAGGCGATTCGAGAACTTTACGTTTAGCCCCTATTTTCAGATATTTTTCAGCTTCGTTATATTTTTTCTCGTGAAAAAGGCATACTCCATACCAATGGTTCAACGATCCATCATTGGGGCGGCGTTTCAGTTGTGCCTTGAATACAGGAGCGGCTTCTTTGTATTTACCGGCCTTGTACAACTCTCGTGCTTCGTCAAGCGTCAGTGCACTCGATGAGAAGATTGTCGAGAAGACAATTAGGACTGCAAATGAATATTTTAGAATTTGTCTGAACATTTTCATGTTTGAAAAATTGTACTCAAATATACAATTATTTTTTATTTTGAATGTTGAGAGCGAGAAAATTTTTTAAGAAGTATTCTAAATCGTCATTCGATTTGAACGAATTGTATGGTAAAATGAAAAAAATATAGTTTGACAAGTGGAAGATAATGTCTGTCGAGGTATAACGTATATGGGTAATTCGTTTCCATGCTATGGATTCTGTTCGTCCATCGTCGAAAGTACAAGAAAGGCCGTTTTTGTTTATTTCGACTGTTTTTGAAAGTATGGACATACGGCAATCGGGGTGTAGGGCATAAGCGAACCACAGGTAAGAGATGATCATAGGAAATACCAAAAATAAAATGATAAGTCCTACATAAATAAATAGAGGGTTTTGAATGGATAGCCCCACGAGAAGGAGGAAAAAAGATAGAAGCCACCCCCAATTATTATGTAACCAAATTTTCAGCAGTCTGTTAAAATAGTATTGAGGCGATAACTGGTATGAAAAAGTTTCAATATGGGTTCTATTCATACAATGCTTTACTATATATTTCTACAAAGATAATATAATTGATGACAAAATCAAATTTTTGATTTTACCGAGATATAGCCTATTTTTTATATTATGTGAATATAGAGATAATATATCGAGGGGGAATAATTTTTGAAGGGGACTTTTTATTGTACAGCTTTTAATAAATTTGACCTATGAAATTTATTCTATTTACTGCTATTTCGTGTAACTTTGCACTCCAAAATAAGACGCAATGCAAGGATTATATTCGATAGGATTACTTATTGTTTCTAATGTGTTTATGACACTGGCTTGGTATGGGCATTTGAAATTGCAAGAAATGAAGGTTATCAATAATTGGCCGCTTTATGGTGTGATATTGCTTAGTTGGGGTATAGCATTGTTCGAATATTGTTGCCAAGTGCCAGCTAATCGATTGGGATTCAGAGAGAATGGAGGGCCGTTTAGTCTTATGCAATTAAAGGTAATACAAGAAGTAATAACGTTAATCATATTCACTTTATTTTCGGTCGTAGTTTTTAAAGGAGAGTCGTTGCATTGGAACCATATTGCGGCGTTCGGCTGCCTTGTTCTTGCCGTTTATTTCGTATTTATGAAATAAGCGATAATCGTATCGATTTAATGACTAGGTGTAATATAGGGTAGAGCTTTTCCGAAAGGTCGATTTTGTCCCGACCGATTATTTTGGAACAGATAAGTGCAGTAGAATCGAATGACTTTTATGTTGTGTTCGTATCTATCTGATGGATATTCTTATTCTACAACTTGTTGTCCTAATTCTCGGCCTTATGACGGGGAATATTTCGATTCCGTCATTACTTAGTCCTATAAATGAGGTTATTTCATTCTTCTCATTTTTAACAATGTACAATTCTACTTGTGAAGAAGATGTAAATAAAGACACTGGCGAGGTATAGTGTTATCAGAGTTAAACACATTGAGCCCGTCTACTGTATTTTAAAGGGCAAAATAACTAAATCGATTCAATATGCTTATTCCAAGCCAGCACAAACGGATCCAATTTAGGAACCTCTTTGGTGGCAATCCTGGCATTCTCACGTTCTACATCAAAGTTATGCTGGTATTTAAAAGTCGTTTCAGGCTTGGGTGTATCCTTTGAAGAACTTAAGTCTAAGTCTTATTTCTGAGTTTTAGTTATTGTAACATTAAGATCTTCACTTAGCCGAGTTTTATCTTGAGCAGAGCACTTGATAATGGAATCACGGCCCAAGAAATTATAGAATTTTAAGCCATTAAGTATCTTTTGTGACTAAAATCTATAATTTTAGAATACAATATCTTTTTAAAAACTTATACAAAGACTCATCTTATTTTCAAACACTTCTTATCGCAACCTTGATAACTCCGTCCTTTCTATTTTCAAAGATACGGTAAGCTTTCTCAATTTCATTCAATGAAAAACGGTGAGTAATGAGTGGCGTGGTATCTATCCTACCCGATTCTATCAAGCGAAGTATCTCTGCACAATCACAACCGTCCACCCCTCCGGTTTTAAAGATAAGATTTTTTCCATACATATCGGGTAAGGGCAAAATTTGAGGTTTATCGTAAAGTGCCACGATCGTTACAATAGCATTGGGACGAGCACATTTCCAAGCCAAACGGAAAGTATCCTCGCTTCCCGCCACTTCCAAAACCACATCAGCACCGCCATGATCGCTATTTTTACGAACAAACTCCTCGCAATGTTCAGGAGTAGTTACCAATATATCGGGATAATGTTCTTGCAAAAACTGTATTCTTTCCGGGGACTGCTCACAAACAATAATACGCCGGGGATTCTTTAACGAAGCGCACAATAAGGTACAAATGCCGGTAGGACCGGCTCCAATAATCAGAATCGTATCCTCCGATGTAATTTCCGAAATACGTACGGACCAAAAACCGGTTGCCAAAATATCGCCTACAAACAAAGCTTGTTCGTCGCTTACCGTATCTGGAATACGATTCAAACCTTGATCGGCATAGGGCACTCGAACATATTCGGCTTGACCGCCATCGATACGACACCCCAAAGCCCAACCGCCATTGGGATCCATACAATTATTGACATACCCACGACGACAGAAAAAACATTCGCCACAAAAAGTTTCGACATTTACAGTAACCCTATCTCCCGGCTTAATACCTATAACATCTTCTCCCACATCTTCTACGACACCCACCATCTCGTGCCCGACCGTTACTCCCGGTACGGCACGCGGCACGCTACCATGTTTGATATGGAGATCGCTGGTACAAATACTTCCAAGAGTCACCCTCACAATCGCATCGCGCGAATCTTTCAACCCGGGTTTCGGCTTTTCTTGCAATTCAAACTTACCGGGTTTAACGTATGTATATGCCAACATAATATTATCCTTATCATTTTTCAAAACTTCTCTTACAAAGATAGGCGAAACGGATTTCAGAAGCAAGTATTCTTTGTTAAACAGTGTCACTACGAATCAAATAGCAATCTACCGGTGTACTCTATGGCAACTATCAGCTATGTAAAAAGAGTATGATATCAATTAAAAAATATTTACTTCATACAAATACAAACAGCTTTCACAACTTTCTTGTTATTTTTGTATGACTAAAAGAGTGTTAATATGAAAAACCGAACAAAAAAATTGTTTAAGATTACGGGTATTACACTGGGAGCGTTGATAGTCTTTCTCTCGGCAGTAATCGCTTTCTCCATAAATTTTATATTTACGTCTGAAAAATTGACCCCCATCGTATTAAACGTAGCCAATCAAAACATAAATGCCAAGCTCGATATGAATAGCGTAGAGCTGACCTTTTTTTCAACTTTTCCCCGTTTTGGAATAAAATTGGAAAATGGCACATTAGTATCAAAGGCTATCCGTGATTCTTTATGGCAACGTACCGACACATTAGCCACTTTTCGAAAAGCCGTTGCCGTAATCAATCTCGTCGATTATTTGCAGCAAAAAAAGATCAGTATCAACCGATTATCATTGGATAGTACAAACATATACGCCTTTAAAGGAAAAGATGGAATCGCCAACTGGAATATATTGATCGCCGACACGACAAATACACCTGATACAACAACCGCTACTTCGCCAATTATTAACGAAATAGACATCAAGCACGTTTCGCTACGTCATACCACGGTCACTTTCGACGATCGGGAAACGAATGTCTTCGCCAATCTATGGGATGCAAATCTTAAATTAAAAGCAAATTTAAAGAAAGAACAGTCTACGTTAACGTTGGATTTCAACAACAAAAACATTCTGTTCTGGCAAAATGGTGAATTTCTGGCTCATCGTATCGCCACTCACCTACAAACCGACATCGAGCTAAATCGTTCGAAACGGGCTCTTTCCTTGCACGATGCTATGATGGAGATTAACGACATAAAATTAGACATACACGGTTCTATCTGTAAAGACACGACCGCACAAGCGTTAGATATCGATCTGCAATACGGGCTACATGCTCCTTCGTTGGAAACAGTCCTTCACATGATTCCCGAAAGTATTCTCAAAAAAGAAAAAGTTTCGGCCAAAGGCGACGTTACAGTTAATGGCAATCTAAAAGGTCTATATGGAAAAGGGAAAATGCCATTAGCTACATTAAAAATAGAAATAAACGATGCATCCGCCCAATATGCCCAATTGCCCTATGGAATAGATGAACTTAAAGCCAACTTTTTCGGACAGATAGACTTAATGCGGCAATCGCCATCTTATCTCGATCTTAAAATATTTCACTTCAAAGGAGCTCATACCGATATTTTGGCCGACGCCAAAGTAAATGATCTATTAGGCGATCCCGATATCTTGTTTCATACCCAATCTACGATAGACCTAACTGCATTGGCACAAACATTTCCTTTACAAGATGGTGTGAGTATCGAAGGGAAATTAGATGCTGACATGAACGTGCGTTGTCGTTTGTCATCTATCAAGAAGAAAGACATAGGACGAATTCGGGCCAAAGGAAAAATAAATATGAACAAATTGGCTTTACGAGACAAAAATAAGAAATTCGAATTCACGAGCGATGCTTCACTGTCTTTCGTGGGAAACGATGTATTAGGAGCCCATATCGAAATAGGAAATATGGCTTTTCACTCAACGCGATTAAACTCATCGATAAACAATCTATCGGCTTTAATAAAAACAACCAACCCACAAGATACTACACGAATCGCTCTTGTAGAGTGTAAACTAAATGCAAACAAACTAAAAGCATCCCTACCGGATACATCAAATTTATTTTGCGGAAAAACTGCCGCAACCATAAAATTACAACCGTCAGAAAACAATCCTACCCGACCCGAAATAGGATTCGCATTAGAAGCCGACACCTTGTTCTGCCGTCTCGGAGATACTAAATTGGGCATGGACAAAGCCGGGATTACAATAACGGCACAACAATTAAAAGACTCTTTGTGGATTCCAAAAGGCATAGTAGGTTTTAATCGACTTTTTGTACGTACCCCACAATCGGCTTTACCTATTCGAATGCAAAAGACTGCGATTTCAGTCGGTAATCGAGCTATTACTTTACATAACGCAACCATGAAAATAGGAAGATCCGATTTGACGGCGACCGGTGCGATTCACGATTTATACGGCGCTATGCGTCACAATAAAAAACTACGGGCCACATTAACACTTTCCTCTAAGAATCTAAATTGTAACCAGTTAATTCGGTCTATTTCTTTCCCAAAAGACACTGCTCAAATCGAAACTGAATCCGACACAACGTCGACTGCCCTAAAACTATTCGTTATTCCTCGAAATATCGATTTTGAATTACAAACCAATTTGAATCGGGTTCGTTACGGGAAAATGGTTTTCAAAAACGTACACGGTGCAATAGATATACGCAATCAAGCCATTCACCTCAAAGAGCTCAGTATGGAAGGAATGGATGCGACTATGCGCACGACGCTGATCTATCAAGCCCAACAACCAGAGCAAGGATATGCTGGATTCGATTTCAAACTTCATAATATCAATATAGGGAAACTTGTCGATTTTATTCCTTCGTTAGATACCATTGTCCCCATGCTACGGTCATTTCAAGGAACTGTCGATTTCAATGTATCGGCCGAGTCGGGCTTAGACTCATGCCTCAATATAAAAATACCCTCATTACGATCGGCTATCCATGTTGAAGGCGATAGCCTCGTCCTTCTCGACGGTGAAACTTTTGCCGAAATATCGAAAAAATTTTTCTTCAAGAACAAAGAGAGAAATTTGATCGACAGTATTTCTGTCAACATTAGTGTCGAAGACGGTAATGTAACCGTCTACCCGTTTGTAATAGAAATGGATCGCTACCGGGCTGCCGTAGGTGGGAACCAAGACTTGGATATGAATTTCAATTATCACATATCCATACTCAAATCGCCCATACCCTTCAAACTGGGACTGAATATTTCGGGAAATTTAGATAAAATGAAGTTCGGTATGGGCAAAGCCAAATACAAAAACGCTGTCACACCGGTAGAAATACACAAAGTCGACAGTACTATTGTAAATATGGGAGAACAAATTGTTCGGGATTTCAAGAAAGTCATGCGACGACAATTGCCACAAACACAAACCACCAACTAATAAGTATCATGTTCGATAAACCCATATGTCATATAAAATTGCCCTATCTTCTTCCCGAGATTACACAGAAATACTTAATGTATGGAAAAACTCTGCAAGAAGTTCCCTTTACTTTTTAAGTGAAAAAGATGTACTTTATGTTCCCTCCTACTTTCGATGCATTTAATTGGCATATATGAATGCGGGAATAAGGTAAAGGCAATTTTGTTGTCTGACAGAATACATATTGTTTGGCAGGTATGTGCCAATTCATATTGAGAAAAAATAGGGTGCTCATTGACTAATTCACTCAAGACTGCATACAACTTATGTAGATGTGCACTGCAAATTTTAAACGGATTATTTTATCATCTTATGCTTTATTGCGATATTTGCGTTACGATAAATCTGTAACGGAATGATTAAAATAGTATGAAGCCTAATAATCCTTTTCTTATTTCGGGATATTACAGCCCGGAATTCTTTTGCGACAGGGAGCAGGAGACCAGAGTTATTCTCGAAGCTCTCCACAATGGACGCAACGTGACATTGATAGCACCCCGTCGTATGGGAAAGACCGGGCTGATCCGTCATGCCTTTTACCGTTTGAAAGAGCAGCAGCCAGATATCGATACTTTCTATTTGGATATCTATTCAACCCGTAAGCATTCGGTAAACCACGTTGTAAATTTTGTGAATTAGT
>UMKY01031815.1_pt1 | contig 12890 bp, 11 predicted proteins | sample 1966421 | NCBI WGS metagenome assembly UMKY01 (sample SAMEA4836186, study PRJEB28245) | human gut metagenome | biome: gut microbiome; material: fecal sample | place: Denmark | collected 2008 | reverse complement strand
GTGCTCTACGAGTACAAAATTACGGGCGTAAAGACCAACCTTGCCTATCTGAAGCGCATCATGCACGTGCCCGACTTTGTGAAGGGAGAGTACAACACCCTCTTTATCGAGAAGAACGCCCGCATGCTGGTACGCACCAACACTGCCAACGAAGAGTTGGAGAACATAGCCATGATAGCTGCCTATATGGACTATCTGGTTAATCTGGAGGAGAATGTTTCGGCACAGCTACCCGATGCCCGCCCCATCAGCCGTTGGAGGGAATTTGGCTTGCAGAAGGGAGTGCTCAGGATTTAAGGAATGGATAATTGATAATGGATAATTGATAATGGATAATGGATAATTAATAATGGAAATACATATAGGAGACCGTATCGCAGACATTACCCTGGTGGGTAAGGAAGGGAATAAGGTACAACTTACCATTGACGGAAAGCCCTACGAAGTGGACATTGTGATGGCAGAGAACGGAAGTTGCTCCATCCTGCACAACGGAAACTCGTTCAACGCAGGCCTTGTGCGCGGCGAGGGCGGCAAGAGTTATGACATCAGCATGCTCCAGCGTTCCTTTCATGTGGACATCGTGGACACGCAAGCCAAGTATCTGCACATGAAGAAAGGAGCCGACGAGAAGCAGGGCGACAAGATTCTGGCGCCGATGCCGGGCAAGGTAGTGAGCATCCCCGTCAAGGTGGGCGACCGACTGGCTGCCGGAGACATTGCCGTGGTGCTGGAAGCCATGAAGATGCAGAGTAACTATAAGGTAAATGCCGACTGCATCGTCCGCAACATCCTCGTGGGCGAGGGCGAACCGGTAAATGCCAACCAAGTATTGATTGAATTGGAGTTGATAAAGGAGGAATAATCCCGAGTCGCATTCAGTCCGTATATTATAAATCACTAAATTGTAAATGCAAATATGAACAGAGAAGAAATATACCGCCAGTTTGAGGAACTGGATAAACGTGCCTCGCTGGGTGGGGGCGTAGACAAGATAGAGAAACAACACGCCTCCGGCCGCATGACTGCCCGCGAACGTATTGACATGCTGCTGGACAAAGGCTCGTTCAATGAGCTGGACAAGTTCGTGAACCACCGTTGCACCAACTTCGGCATGGAGAAGAAACAGATTGCCGGAGACGGCATGGTGTCCGGTTACGGAAAGATAGACGGCCGCCTTGTATTTGTCTATGCCTACGACTTCACGGCGCATGGCGGTTCGCTCAGCGAGACGAATGCCGCAAAGATTGTAAAGGTGCAGCAGCTTGCCCTGAAGAACGGTGCTCCCGTCATTGCCCTCAACGATTCGGGCGGCGCACGCATCCAGGAAGGTGTGAACAGCTTGGCAGGCTATGCCTCCATCTTCTATCAGAACACCATTGCGTCGGGTGTCATTCCGCAGATATCCGCTATTCTGGGTCCGTGTGCCGGTGGGGCATGCTACTCTCCGGCGCTTACCGACTTTATCTTCATGGTAAAGGAGCAGAGCCACATGTTTATCACCGGTCCGGACGTGGTAAAGACCGTGACCCACGAGGAGGTGGACAAGGAGGAACTGGGCGGTGCCTATACGCATAGCAGCAAGAGCGGCGTTACCCACTTCATGTGCAATACGGAGGAGGAGACACTGATGAGCATCCGCGAGCTGCTGAGCTTCCTGCCGTCCAACAATATGGAGGATGCTCCCTTCACTCCCTGCTCCGACGATATCCATCGCCGGGTAGAGGCGCTTCAGACCGTCATTCCTGAGGACCCGAACATGCCCTATGACATCAAGGATATTATAGAACCGGTGCTGGACAACCAGTACTTCTTCGAAGTGATGCCTCACTTTGCCAAGAACGTCGTTATCGGTTTCGGTCGTCTGAACGGGCGTTCGGTAGGTATCGTGGCAAACCAACCTGCCTATTTGGCGGGTGTGCTCGATATTGATGCCAGCGACAAGGCGGCACGTTTCATTCGTTTCTGCGACTGCTTCAACATCCCGCTGATAACCTTCGAAGATGTTCCCGGCTTCTTGCCCGGAACGATGCAGGAGCACAACGGCATCATCCGCCACGGCGCCAAGATTGTCTATGCCTATGCCGAGGCCACCGTGCCCAAGATAACGCTGATTACCCGCAAGGCATACGGCGGCGCCTACATCGTGATGTCCAGCAAACCGACGGGTGCCGACGTGAACCTGGCTTATCCGCAGGCGGAAATCGCCGTGATGGGTGCCGAGGGTGCAGTGAACATCCTCTACCGCAAGTCCTCTGCCGAAGAGAAGCAGGAGATTATCAAGGAGTATGAAGACAAGTTCTCCAACCCTTACCGCGCCGCCGAGCGTGGCCTCATAGATGAGGTCATCATGCCGCGTGACACCCGCTACAAGCTGGTGCAGGCATTGGAGATGGCGCACAACAAGAATCAGAGCAATCCACCGAAAAAGCACGGCAACATGCCTTTATAATAGTAGTTATTTTTTATGTGTGAAATGCGTATCCCCGGAGAAGTGATTTCTGTGGGGATACACTTTTTAAATAGAGAATTAAGAATTAAACAATAAGGCTGAAAAGTAAAAACTAAAGATAGAAACTATGGAACTATTAAGAAACCTCTTTGAGGGTTATCCCAACCTTTGGGGCGGAGGAGTGGCACACTCTGTCCTAATTCTGTCCCTGGTCATCACCTTCGGTATCATGCTGGGCAAGTTGAAGGTGGCAGGCATCTCGCTGGGTGTCACCTGGATTTTGTTTGTGGGCATTGTCTTCGGACATTTCGACATGAACCTCGACGAACATCTGCTGCACTTCCTGAAGGAGTTCGGCTTGATACTGTTTGTCTATTCCATCGGTCTGCAAGTGGGACCGGGATTCTTCTCCGCTTTCAAGAAGGGCGGACTTACGCTGAACATGGTAGCAATGCTTTCCGTCTTCCTCAGCGTGGTTATCACCATTGTGTTGCACTTTGCCACCGGAATCCCCATTACTACGATGGTGGGTATCTTGTCCGGAGCCGTGACCAATACCCCCGGTCTGGGTGCTGCCCAGCAGGCAAACAGTGACCTCAACGGGGTGGATGCTCCGGAAATCGCACTCGGATATGCCGTTGCCTATCCGCTGGGTGTGGTGGGCTGCATCCTGGCGCTGCTAGCCTTGAAGATTTTCATGCGGATTAATACCCAAAAAGAAGAGGAGGATGCCGAGCACGGGCTGGGTCATCTGCAGGAGCTGACCGTGCGTCCCATATCGGTAGAGATACGCAATGAGGCAATAGACGGCAAGCGGATCAGAGATGTGAAACCATTGTTGAACCGTGCGTTTGTCATCTCCCGCATCCGGCACACCGGCAGTCAGGAAACAGAACTGGCGAATGCCGATACGGTGCTGCACATGCAGGATGAAATTCTGTTCATTGCCAACCCGAAAGATGTGGAGGCCATTGTTGCCTTCTTCGGAAGAAAAATTTCGGTGGAGTGGGAACGGGAGGACAAGAACTTGATTTCACGCCGCATCCTCATCACCAAGCCGGAACTGAACGGCAAGTCTCTGTCTCAGCTCAAGATACGTAACAACTTCGGTGCCTGCATCACCCGTATCAACCGTTCGGGCGTGGATCTGGTGGCAACTCCCCACTTGCAGTTGCAGATGGGAGACCGTGTGACGATTGTAGGCAGTGAGCTTGCCGTGAGCCATGCGGAGAAGGTATTGGGAAACTCGCTGAAGCGTCTCAACCATCCAAACTTGATTCCTATCTTCCTGGGTATTGCCCTGGGATGTATCTTGGGCAGTCTGCCGTTCATGTTCCCCGGCATTCCCCAACCCGTGAAACTGGGACTGGCCGGTGGACCGTTGGTGGTTTCCATCCTCATCAGCCGTTTCGGGCCTCAATATAAGCTGATAACCTACAGGACGATGAGTGCCAATCTGATGATACGCGAAATCGGTATCGCCTTGTTCCTGGCCTGCGTGGGGTTGGGTGCAGGAAAGGGATTCATCGATACCATTATCTACGAAGGCGGCTACGTGTGGATTGGATACGGTGCCATCATCACGGTCGTTCCGTTGCTGGTGACAGGATTCATGGGGCGCTATTTCTGGAAGCTGAACTACTATACGCTGATAGGTGTGCTGTCCGGAGCTAACACCAATCCGCCTGCATTGGCCTATTCCTCGGACTTGACATCCTGCGATGCCCCTGCGGTGGGATACGCCACAGTCTATCCGCTGGCTATGTTCCTGCGGGTGCTGACGGCTCAGTTGCTGATACTGGCGTTGGCGTAGTTTCACCATAGATAATCTATGGTACATAGGTTGATTTGATAACAAGTAATGTAAAGGGAGCTAACAAGTAATGTTAGGCTGCTTTACATTACTTGTTATTTTTGTTTGTAGTATTCCTCCGCTTGTGCCAGTGTCTCCGGTTTGCCGATGTCGAACCAGCGGAATCCTTGCAGCGGATAGCCTTGTATGTGCACCTTTGTGCAGGCGGACAAGTAGAAAGGAATGATGGAGAACTTGCCGTTCCACTGCCCATCGTCCATCAGGTGGAAGAGGGAGGGGGAGATGATGTGGATACCTCCGAAGGCGAGTTCCCGGTACTTCGTTTCCCGGTAGTCGAAGCCTGCCGGTTTCACCTCTCCGGTGGACTTGTTTATCCAGCCGTGCAGGTGGTAGTCGTCGTCAAAAAGGAGATAGCGGGAAGTCTTGCGCTCGCTCACAAGCAGGGTAGACTCCGCATCGCTCTCCAGATGGTGGCGGTAGAGACCTGCAAGGTCAATGTCCGTCAGAATATCCGCGTTGTGCACCAGGAAAGGTTCTTGTCCGTCCAGAAAGGGGCGTGCCTTTTTGATGCCTCCTCCGGTGTCGAGCAGCATGCCGCGTTCGTCGCTGATGTGAATCTCCGTGCCGAAGTTGTCGTGGGCACGGAGGAAGTCGATAATCTGCTCCCCGAAGTGGTGGATATTGACCGTTATCTCGTTGAATCCTGCTTCCTTCAACCGCAGTATCACCCGTTCCAGCATGGGCTTTCCTGCTACGGGAACGAGGGCCTTGGGCATGTTGTCCGTCAAGGGGCGCAACCGGGTGCCTAGGCCGGCGGCGAAAATCATGGCTTTCATATTGGCATATTCTCACATTAGCACATTAAACTTTGGCCTTAAACGTCTGTTCAATATTCTGTTCTCTATGTATCAGGTTCACTTGCACGCCGAACTTCTTGTGCAGATGTTCCGCCAGGTGTTGTGCCGAGTACACGGAGCGGTGCTGTCCGCCGGTGCAGCCGAAGCAGACAGACAGATTGGTGAAGCCGCGTTCCATGTAGCGCTTCACGGAAGCGTCGACAAGGGCGTAGGCATGCTCCAGGAATACGGCTATCTCGCCGTCGTCTTCCAGGAAGCGGATAACGGGTTCGTCCAGTCCCGTGAAGGGTTTGTAACGCTCGTACTTGCCGGGGTTGTTCACAGCGCGGCAGTCAAAGACGAAACCTCCTCCGTTGCCCGTGGAATCTTCGGGGATACCTTTTTTGTAGGCAAAGCTGGTGACTTTCACCACGAGGCGGCGCTTTTGCAGGTCGTCTGTAAACTGTTTCAGATCGGTGAGTTCGCGCAGAATCCGGCAGAGGTAGGGATATTCTGGATAAGGTTCTTGGAGCAGTTGGCGAAGGTTCTCGATGGCGAAGGGGACACTTTGTATGAAGTGGGGCTTCTTCTCGAAGTAACCGCGGAAACCATAGGCACCCAGCACCTGCATGGTGCGGAACAATACGAAGTGGCGAAGCTGGGCATAGAAATAAGCCTCGTCCACGGGCTGGTACTTGCGCAGGGCGTCGATGTATTCCTTCAGCAACTCTTGGCGCAGGCTGTCGGGATAGTTTGCTTTGGCCTGCCACAAGAAGGAGGCAACGTCGTAGTAGACCGGACCTTTGCGTCCGCCCTGGAAGTCGATGAGCCACGGTTCGCCGTCCTTTATCATAACGTTACGGCTCTGGAAGTCGCGGTACATGAAGGTGGCGGAGCTGCTACGGAGCAACACGTCTGCCATCTTCTGGAAGTCGTCTTCTAGCCGGTCTTCCTGGAAGTCCATTCCCGTAGCCTTGAGGAAGCAGTATTTAAAGTAGTTCAAGTCCCACAGAATGCTGCGGCTATTGAACTCTGCCTGCGGGTAGCAGTAGGAGAAGTCCATGCCGTCGGCTCCGGCAAACTGTACGGCGGGCAGCAGACGGATGGTCTTGCGCAGCAACTGTTTCTCTTCCTCACCGAATACGCTGGTCTTGCGGCCTTTCTCGATGGCATTGAATAGGAGCGAGTCGCCCAGGTCTTCTTGCAGATAATAGATATCATCTTCGGAGCGGATGAACACTTGCGGTACGGGCAGTCCTTTCTGGCGGAAATGTTCTGCCATGTAGAGGAAGGCGCGGTTCTCCTCCACAGACTCTCCGCTGACGCCGATAAGTGTAGGGTTTCCGGTGAGGCGGAAGTAGCGGCGGTTGGAGCCGGAGGAGGGGAGTTCGTCAATCTGTTCCGGTTCGTGTCCGGTATGTGCGATGTAGAGTTTCTTAAGTTCTTCGGTTATCATGGTGGTATGTTTTATTTTCGCAGCTAAGATAAAACTTTTGTCGGAGATATGCTTACCTTTGCAGGAGGAAAATATTTAATTTGATAGCTTCATAATGGATTCCATTCCTCAGTTTCTCATAGCCGCCCCTACATCGGGCAGTGGAAAGACCACCGTCAGTCGTGGACTGATGGCATTGTTTGTGAAGAAAGGTCTGAAGGTGCAGCCTTTCAAGTGCGGTCCCGATTATATAGATACTAAGTATCACGAGGCGGTATGCGGCCGTCCTTCCATCAATCTGGATACTTTCATGGCATCTCCGGAGCATGTCCGCAGTCTGTATGCACGCTATTCGGCAGATGCTGATGTTGCCGTGGTCGAGGGGATGATGGGGATGTACGACGGATACGACCGCGACCGGGGCTCGTCGGCAGAAGTGGCACGGCTCTTGGGTATTCCTGTGGTGCTGGTGGTCGATGCCAAGTCGGCTGCCTATTCCATGGCTCCTTTGTTGTCGGGGTTCATCAATTTCCGTCCGGATATACGTATTGCGGGAGTTATCTTCAATCGTGTCGGCTCACCCCACCACTACCGGATGCTGCAGGAGGTCTGTGAAGACTTGAACGTGACTTGTCTGGGTTATCTGCCCAAACGGAAGGAACTGGAGCAGGAGTCACGCCATCTGGGGCTGGATTTCAGCCGTTCTAAGGAGACGGAGGGGCTGGACATGCTGGCAGGCTTGCTGGAGGAACATGTGGACTGGGAACTGCTGCTCTCGACAATCGGGCTTCCATTGCCTGCGGCGGCTGTGGAGGAGAAGTCGGTACTATCAGAGCCGGGGAAGCTGCATATTTCGGTAGCGCGCAACGAAGAGTCCTTTTCCTTCCTCTATGCGGAGCATCTGGATATTCTGCGCCGTATGGGCACGGTCACTTTCTTCAATCCGGAGCATGACCGGCCTATTCCGCAAGAGACGGATTTGCTCTATCTGCCCGGCGGCTATCCCGAGAACCGTCTGGAGGAACTTGCCGGGGCAAGGCTTGCCAGGGAGTCTATCCGCAGCTATATAGAGGCCGGTGGCAGGACGCTGGCAGAATGCGGGGGGATGATATATCTTTCGCAGTCCGTTCTTTCTGATGGGGATACGGACGGGGGAAGTATTAATACCGATGGAAGAAGCACCGGGAACAGTGTAAGCAATGTCGGAAATGAGATGGTGGGAGTATTACCTTTCAGCATCACGAACGAGCGTAAACGCAGGAAACTGACATTGGGATACCGTCGGTTCGACTATAACGGATGGCGGCTTAAAGGACACGAATTCCATTATACGCAGCTTGCTGTGCCCGAAGCTGGTGGAAAAGAAAGTGGTGCGTACAGTCTTACTCCCTCGATAGTGCAGGTTTTCAATGCCAGAGGAGAGAAGGTCGCTACTCCCATTTTTCGTTATAAGAACCTGATTGCCAGCTATACACATCTGTATTGGGGCGAGATGGATGTGATGTCTTTGTTCGGTGGAGCCTAATCTTGTAAAACATCTTTTGAATCTGCTGGACTTTCCTTCTTTTTCCTTTCATGTTTTGCTTGAAAAGTCCCGGTATTTCTGCATATTTATATTCCAAATTTGTTTGTATCTTTGCGATAGAGAAAAGGTCTACGGGCTGTGAGGGAGTCCCCTTTACAATCCGGGCTATAGTAGCTGATTTTGAAGAGTTATCCCATGCAGGAAAGTCCTCTACACGTACCTCTGTAAAGGATGAACATCTTAAAATGGAGTTTGTCGATGGTGATTCGATTGGTGTTTTTGCCATAAAGGACGGTGCTATAATGGATGATATTGATAATGCCAAATTGGTTTACAATAGGTCAAGCGGCAGTTGGAATCCGGTGGGAAATGGTACACTTTATTGGTATGATGGAGTGAGTTATGTCGCATACTATCCATATAGGAGGAATATCACAATAGATGTCTCAAAGGGTATGGACGGAGCTATTGCCTCACTGACCGGGAATGAAAAACTGCAACCTTCGAAAGACCAGTCCACAACAGAAAAGCATATTGTCAGCGACTTGTTGATTGCCACCGGCGTACCTGCTATTGACAATTCTTCCGGAATAATCTTGAGCTTGCAGTTTCAACACCAGTTTGCATTGCTTGTGTTGCAACCGCAAGTATACGTAGGTTGTTTTGCTCCTGAAAAGGCAGGCTTTGTTTACCATATGGAATCGAGGGTTTTAGGAACAGACTCGGTAGCTATTAATGTGAGTCTGAATGGTATTACTCCATATCAGATAGATTCTTTGAAATATTGTGCCATTGTTCCGCCACAAGCAAATGCACGGGTTACCGGAAACTATACGACTACCAATGGAAGAGATGATACGAATATAAAGATAAATTATTCGGGCAGCTCCATTACTCTTGTTTCTGGAAAATGCTATACTCTGAAAGTTATCAGTCCCGTACCCGGTAAAGGAAGTATAGAAAGAAAGCTTTATCCCGGGGATTTTATCTTTCAGAACGAAATCGATAGAAGAATAGAGGTACATCCAGGAAATGGAATGTTGGAAGAAGATGGGAAAATCTATGATTATAAAAATGCTATCGGAATGGTAATTACTTGCGATCCGGAAAGGATGACAGACAAGAAGTGCAATGAAAAGGGATGGAATCATGCCTATGTGATGATGTTGGATAGTTTGAAAGAAGGGAATTGGGGACCGGTGGATTTAATCGAAGTGGGTATTGACACAATATCAATAGCTGATGTAAAGTCAAAGCATGATTTTAGTAGAATCAAGAATAACATGAATGGCTACTCTGAAACTTTACAGATACTGGCAAATCATGAGAGTGATGCATCTTTTGTAAGCGACTGTCGTGCTTTTTATCTGGTGAAAACTTACAATAACAGCAATAAGGTACCGGATGGGATTGAACGCAGTCCGTGGTTTCTGCCAAGTATAGGGCAATGGTTTGATATGTTGGTGAATATTTGTGGAAGATCTCCGGAAAACTTCCAGCACAATACCGGTAATGGTTTACAAGATGAAAAGTGGGGACAGGAAACGTTAGATAAATTAGAAGGACAGTTATCCAAAGTTGGTAAATCGTTACCGCAGTTTAACGTGAACTACAGACTTGGTTTCAGTTGCAGTTCTCAATATGATAAAGATAGAAGCTGGATGCTTCTCTGGCATATTGATGATCCCTTATATAAGTGGGAAAGGGTTTGCTTACAAGGATATAATAAGACTTCTGCATGGCATGTCCGGCCGTTTTTTGCATTTTAATCATTCCTTGATTAAAAATAGTCCTAATCTAAGTTTGAATTCATTATGAAAAAGTCCGGATAACGCATTGATATTTTATGTAATTTCGTTTGTGTTCTCGAAATAGTGGAGTATCTTTGTTTTCATTTAAATATATTATGATTATGAAACTGAATACTTATCGCTTGTCTTCTTTGGAAGACCCTACTGATGAACAACTGCATGCTTTGATGGAACAAGTGGCTGTTGCGGCCCGTGAAAGTTCTCGCAAGGCAAAAAGAGAATTGGAGCGGAGAATGCAAGAGGTGAGAGAAAAATTGAAAGCATATAGAGCTAAAAATGTAAGTGATATATCCATGTGATGAACGAAAAAAATCCGACACTTTGTATAGTAGCTGGTCCGAATGGTTCGGGTAAAACTTCTACGACAGTGCAACTGCTTCATAATGAATGGGCAGAAAATAGCCTTTACATTAATCCTGATAATATAGCGCAAGAACAATATGGTGATTGGAATTCTCCCGTTGCAGTATTGAAGGCAGCAGAATTGGCGACTAAAATGCGTTATGAGTGTTTAAGGAAAAGGCAAGATTTTGTATTTGAAACAGTCTTTTCCTCAGACGAAAAACTTGCATTTGTTGAAGAAGCAAAAAAAGCAGGATTTTTTATTCGCATTTTTTTTGTCTGTACAAATAATCCTGAGATAAATGTACGGCGTATTATACAGCGCTATTTGAATGGAGGGCATGAAGTTCCCATTTCCAAAATTATTTCCCGTTATTATAAATCGTTATTGAATATAGGCAAAGCAATATCCTTGGTTGATAGGGTATATGTCTACGATAATTCAATAGAAAATCAAATTCCTCGATTATTGTTCCGCACTGTAAACGGGACCCTCTTCAAACAATATGTAGAGGAAATCCCGCAGTGGGCACAGTTCCTTATCAAATAGAGAATGAAAAGAGTCTATACCAAAACTGGAGACAAAGGAACAACAGGTATTCATGGTGGCATGCGCGTGCCGAAAGACGATATCCGTATCGAAGCAAACGGATGTCTTGATGAATTGAATGCCGTGATTGGTATCGTGCGCTCCATGCTGGCGGCAAAAGATGCCTGGCAGGAGTTGCTGCATGCTGTCCAGCGGGAACTGATGGTGGTGATGAGCCATGTGGCCACTCCTTCGGGAGTGGTGAACCCTAATCCGCTTTCTGCCGCAGAGCTCACGCTACGCTGTGAGCAGGAGATGGATGCCATGACCGTCCTGCTGACGGACAACGGCTACTTCCTTTTGCCTGGTGGCACTCCCATATCAGCCCAACTGCAGTTTGCCCGTACCGTGGCCCGCCGTGCCGAACGCCGTTTGTGGACACTCCATCGCCAAGACCCCGTGAACGAGGATATTCTGCGCTTCATCAACCGCCTTTCGGACTTGTTCTTCGTCATGGCCCGCATGGAGATGCAGCGGCAGGACTGGCCGGAGGAGAAATGGCAAGAGTTTGCCTACAAAAGGAAAAGACAGTAAGCACTTATCGCTAACCGCCGGGAAGCTGTTTTCAGCATAGGGATTCTATTTGCTGTCCGAGCCTTAAATCATACAGACATGCCCGTACTTCCGCTTCGCTGCCGATATGCTTTCCTGCATCGTCGGACAGCTTCACGCATTCGCGCCATTCCTGGTTGACGTTCATCTTGCATTGCGTCAGTTTCATTACAATGTTGGAGGGCTTGAATCCGGTATCATTCGTCAGATTGGTGCCGATGCCGAAGGAGCAGCGGATTTTGCCCCTGCAATGCTCCTGGATGTCGAGTGCCTTGCCAAAATCGAGCGCATTGCTGAAGACGATGGTTTTAGTGGTAGGGTCGATGCCCAGTTCGCGATAGCGGGCAACGAGCTTGTCGGTGAAATCGAATTCATCGCCGGAGTCGCAGCGTACACCGTCGAATAGTTTGGCCTGCTTGCGGCTCAGGTTACTTAAGAAAATGCCGGAGGTATAGGTATCGGACAGTGCGATGCCCAAGTCACCGTCGTACACGTTCACCCAGTTTTCCAAGGCCATGTAGTTGGCGTGTTTGTAGCCGAACTGTGCGCCGTGGAACATGAACCATTCATGCGGATGCGTCCCCATAGGCTTCATGCCGTATTTCATGGCGAAGTGGCAGTTGGAAGTCCCGGTACAGTATTCGGCGGCTTCCTTCAGACGGTCTATGACTTTGTCCTGTACCTCGAACGAGAAGCGTCTCCGGGTGCCGAACTCCGAAAAATACAGCTGGTGTCGGTTGGAGAGTGCCACCTTTTCGGACAGTTTGCAGAGTATGCCGTCCATGTCGGCCACGTTTCCCAAAGAACGGTTCTTTATTTCGGATACGATGGAAAGCAGGGGGACTTCGTAAAGGGTGGCCTTGTACAGATAGTCCGTGATTTCAATGTTCAGGTGCCGGTCCTCGTCCAGATGGATGCTTACCTTCTCCGGCTGGAAGCGGAAGGAGGAGAGCCACTCCCAATAGACCCTCGGCAGGAAACGGCAGTGGCGGGTCATGTATTCCAGCTCTTCGGCAGTAAGTACGGTCTGTGCCAGGCTGTCCACCGCCTCTTGCAGTTCCTTCAGAAACGTGTCCGTATAGGCGGTGTCGTCTCTGTCCTTGAAGCTGAAAGTGCCCATGGCATAGGGAAACAATTTGATGTAGGCATACGAGGTGGTGAATTTGTAAAGGTCTGTATCGAGTATGGTATGAATCATGGCAAAATATTCTTTAGTTATGATGTTCGATTTTGGGGATGAAGATAGTGAAAATTTCTTATTTGACCAGCCTCTATCTGTTAACAACGGCATATTCCTATTAAACCATGTTATAAATGAGACCGTCATGGACAGAAATTTTGGAGAATTCGGAGGAGTCCGTATATTTGCAATGTGTTTTTCATAGTATTAGATTTAAGGTTAACAAAAGATTGGCTGTCTGGGATAGATAGCCTTTTTTTATGCCTTCACTTTTCCTTTTCCGTAGAGGTGGCGTGTAGTGCAGAGCGCCAAAGTTCCATAGACCAATACTTGTATCCACATCGTCAACATCTGT
>UMKY01072742.1_pt1 | contig 12949 bp, 5 predicted proteins | sample 1966421 | NCBI WGS metagenome assembly UMKY01 (sample SAMEA4836186, study PRJEB28245) | human gut metagenome | biome: gut microbiome; material: fecal sample | place: Denmark | collected 2008 | reverse complement strand
CTGCACAAACTCCATTTTCTCAGGTGAAAGTGTATCAAGCACATCCCTTAGGCAGTTTGTATGATATGCGCTTTCTATCTGTGAGTCAATTTTAATGCCCCTGCTTACACTGTCCACTCCGGCAAAGGTATCGTCCACCTTATAGTCCATGGCACTCTTTCCTCGTACCCGGACCGCTGTAAGCAGATTTTTCATTGTAATATCTGCTCCCTGATTAACAAGTGAGCCTATCACAGCACCATCTGACTGCTCCACCTGTGAAATAAGCCTGTATATGCCTATATATGAGTCTCTTTCCTCCTCTGAGATTTCATTTTTCTTTTCAAGCTTCCAGAGAAACTCGCTGAATTTCTCATCCCTTTCGTCAGGATTTTCTGATTTTATCCGTCTGGCAGTGTCACTTATGTCACTCATGCTCATATCAAGCGGTGATATGCCTCTTTTTATCATCTCAATCGTCACCGCCGGTGTCATATCGCTGAATGCTCTCTGCACCTGCTCATCTACAGACTTTATCTGCTTTATATTGTCCTCTGTGATGTCGGTACTATTGTACGCAAGTATCCGCACAGCCCTGCGATTGCTTTCAGATGTATCTATCTGAAGCTCTTTAAGTATATCATCCACATTCTGAAATGCTTTTGACATACTATCTCCCATATCTGCCCGCGGTGATGTCATAAGAGTCTCATATCCTGAGGCTGCTGCTTCTAATGACTGCTTCATTGCTTTGCCTGCTGTATACAGCTCATACACAGTGTCATCAGCGGATTCCAGGGTCAGTACATACGCCGGCTGCTGCTTCATCTGATTGAAAATATCACAGACATTATTGTACATACGTACCCTATCATCAGATGCCTCTACACTGCTCTCACCAAACAGCGCTCCGTAGTATTTATTTTCCTGCTGCTTAAGCAGCTCCACTACACGTTCAATAGGCTCTGTGTCTATTGAAACTCCTTTTTTTATGAGTGAAAGGTTGGCTTCTGCTGTCATGGAAAGTCTCGCTTCCTCAAGCTTTCTTTGAGCTGTCACAAGCCTTGCTTCCCGGCTGTCTGTAATCTGATTATCCGCAGCTTTATTCGCTGAGGCTTGCGATGCTGCACTATCCTTGCCTCTTGCAGCTATAAGCTTTGACAGATTCTCTATCGTGACAGGTATGTTATCTGACTCTAATGTGACAATGTCATCTGCGGTCGCCTCACCTAATACATCACAGGCTTTCTTTGCCATGTCAAATGTCAGACCATCTTGTGACATAGTGGCATCTGTAGCCTTTTTTCCCATTGCCAGTGCTTCTGTCACTGCCCTTGCATAAAAATCACTGCTCACATTTTCTCCTGCTGCGGTAATGCCGTCTATCTGATTCGCAAGCAGCACATTGTCAGGTGTAACGGCTATATCTTCATCTATCAGCCATCTGCACTGATTCAGATTCTCATCACTACTGTCTATATGAGCTTCCTCTAATATCTGTTTAAGCTGTGGCTTAAGCTCATCAAACAGCTCATCTGATATCTCCGTCATTTTGGTTTTCTGCCTGTAATCTTGTACCTGACTGCTGCTGTACGTAGCCTTGTATACATTGGAAACCGTCGGATTCATGTTATTTCTGACCAAATATGCCTTTGTCTCATTGGATATATTTGTAAGGCTCTTTGCCCGGTCTATGGCATCTGTACCTGCCTTTATATTGTCATCTGTAGCAGGAATATCATATGCTTTCATCTGATTGACAAGCATGGCCGCTTCAGTCTGGCTTCCCGTGATGTCTGTAAGCTGCTCCATGCTCAGATCATCTCCAAATATGGATATATCTACACCTGCCTTTGCCAGCACTGCTTTTATCTTATCGGTCTCAGTGACAATGACATCGTAGCCGTCATCCTTTGCAGCTTTGTAATCATCACTCGTGGTGGTGCTTGCAGTGACAATCATATCATTTCGCCTGTTTTCTGAGGTCTGATTCATGTCATTTAGCAGATTTTCTGCCATATCTGTGCCATCGTTGTTCCCGGCTTCGTTTTTAGCCTGTGGTCTTGCATATATCGTATCCGACATATCAACAGAGTTTGACGAACCGACAACAGCCGCCTTTTTTGACATATTGTCACTGCTGTCTGTCTTTATGTAGTCTGACACACGCATACCCGCTGTCATATCATTTATGGTTTTTGTGTCCGTATTTTTCGTATCTGTGCTTTTATTAATCAAATTCTCTATCTGCATATTTCCTGCTCCGTGCCCTGCATATATACCATCTCTGCAGCCTTTATTTATGGATATTTTTTGCTCATATGTGAGGGGGTGGTTCTGAATAGTTATCTTTTTATTTTATATCGACATATAATACGCAAAAATAAAGACCGCGCCTTAAATTGGCGCGGTCCTTTACCCTGCTATTTACCGGTATATTAGTATTTAAATACAGCAACTCCGTAAGGCGCAAGTGGATAAGCAAATGAAAATGGTCTGCCGTCACACTCTGATTTGACTGCCTTATAGTCCAGCTTCTTATATGACTGTTTTGCTGCCTTGCCTCTGCCCTTTGTAGCCTTCTTTACAGGCTCTTGTACCGTTTTGCCGGTAAACTTAGGATCCTCACTATCTAAAACAAGCTGATATGTCTTGTGCTTTGGCACTCCGACTCTGTAATCAGGTCTCTCTACCGGTGTGAAATTGATGACAAAGAGCATATTATTCTTGCCATCCTTACTCTTTCTGATAAAGCTGAAGATGCTTCTGTCTGCATCGTTTGCATTTATCCATTCAAAGCCTTCCCAGCTTGAATCCAGCTCATACAGACAGCGGTTTCTCCTATAGAGGTGAAGCAGCTCCTTTACCCAGTTCTGGATCTTTTTATGCTCCGGATTCTCAAGCAGATACCAGTCGAGTTCTCTTTCCTCACTCCACTCCTGCTTCTGTGCAAACTCCTGTCCCATGAAAAGAAGCTTCTTTCCACAGTGTCCCATCATAAATGCATATCCTGCCATGAGGTTCTTGAATTTATCCCCTTCTAAGCCCGGCATTTTGTTGAGCATAGAACACTTCAGATGTACCACCTCATCATGTGACAGTACCAGAATATATTTCTCACTCTCATTATAGCTCATCGCAAATGTCATCTTGTTGTGGTTATTTTTACGGAAATATGGATCCAGCTTCATATAATCAAGGAAGTCATGCATCCATCCCATGTTCCATTTGTAGCTGAAGTTCAGTCCGTCTTCCTCTACCTTGCCTGTTACCTTTGGCCATGCGGTAGACTCTTCGGCTATCATTACAGTTCCGTGATTTCTTCCAAGTATGAGTGTATTGATATGCTTGAAAAACTCTACTGCCTCGAGGTTCTTATTTCCTCCAAACTTGTTTGGCACCCACTGTCCGTCGTTCTTTCCATAGTCAAGATAAAGCATTGACGCAACTGCATCCACACGGAGTCCGTCTACGTGGTAATTTTCTATCCACATAAGTGCACTTCCGATAAGGAAGTTCTTTACTTCATTCTTACCGTAGTCAAATATCTTTGTGCCCCAGTCGGGATGCTCTCCCTTTCTTGGGTCTGCATACTCATATGTGGCTGTTCCATCGAAATTGGCAAGTCCATGCGCATCCTTTGGGAAATGTGCAGGTACCCAGTCGAGGATTACTCCGATATTATTTTTATGGCACTGATCAACAAAGTATGCAAAATCCTCAGGCTCTCCATACCTCGATGTAGGTGCATAGTAGCCTGTCACCTGATATCCCCATGAGCCATCAAACGGATACTCTGAAATACCCATAAGCTCAATATGTGTATATCCCATAGTTTTCACATAGGATATGAGTGATTTTGCAAGCTCCCTGTATGTATAAAAGCCCTCATCATCCCTGCCCGGATGTCTCATCCATGAGCCCGGATGACACTCATATATAGCCATAGGTGAAGAATATACATCAGCATCTGACTTTGCTGCTCTCTTATCCATCCACTCTTTGTCAGTCCATGTGAAGTGCTCGATATCTGTGATGATTGACGCTGTTCCCGGACGAAGCTCTGCGTAGTTTGCGTATGGATCCGCCTTGTACAGCTTATCACCCTGTTCAGTGACTATAATAAACTTATACATCTGACCCTTTTGCGCTCCCGGTACAAAAAGCTCATACACTCCCATGGTTTCCGGCTCTACACGCTTCATCTCATGACTGGTCTCATTCCAGTCGTTAAACTCACCAAACACGTATACTTCCCTCGCATGTGGCGCCCAGACGTCAAAGCACACTCCTTTTTTTCCCTTGCGCTCAGCTAAGTGAGCACCCATCTTTTTGTAGATATCATAGTGTGTTGCCTGACCGAACAGGTAACAATCCATTGCTGTAAAATTACACATATATATACCCCCCATAAGTATTTATTTTTCCCTGAAATGATCCTCTTTGAGTACAATTCGGTCATCATCTGTATATCGCCTGGCTGTCAGAATACTTATAGCCTTCTTAAGTCCGCTGTGAGCCTCCCTGTCTATGGCCTCGTCAATTATATCCTTGACCTCTGTCAGAGTGGTAGCCTGGTCTATCCTCTCAATATTGCTGATTCTGTTATGCAATGCCAGAATAGCCATCTCATCTATCTTGTACCCAAGCTCTGCAGAGTACGATTTGGCAAACAATACGAGTTCATCATTTGTAAAAATAGGAACCGATATCTTTTCCGTGAACTTGGATGCAAAGCCCTCATCCATTGAGAGAGCCTTCTTTATACCCTTTGATGTATCCTCAAGTATATAGAGTGTTCCTGTAATATCATGCTCCATCAAAAATGATAGCTGGGCAGCTATGCTGCGGTCGATATCACCGGCTCTTTCTATGATGAGACAGCCTCCTGTTATCTTTCTGACTACCTGCTGCACATCCTTTTTATTGAGTGCGGCAGCATCAATCTTGCCCATCTTTCCTGTAAGCTGTTCACCATCTTTTTGTAATACCTTTATAAAGCTTGTAGCAAGCATTGTCTTTCCGCAACCCTGCTCTCCCTGTATAATGAGGTTGCCTGTGGATGCGTTTTCTTTCCTGTTGAAATGATCAAGCACTGCATTATATGCCTTGCAGATCTGATCCTCCATACCCTTTACCGGTATGAAATATGAAAATATAGCTTTCTGTTCGCTTGTAAGCTCTTTTATATGTTTTGTTTCTTTCAATTTCGAGTCATCTTCTTCGCTGTCTAAATCCTCCGGCAATGAAATATCCGGCATTTTTCTTGTCTTAGCCATATCCAGCTTCTTCTCCAGTCCCGGATTTTTTGCTGTCATCTTGGCTATTTCCTGCTCGATAAATGATGTCACATGATCAAAATCTCTCTTCTCAGAAACGTTTTCTTTCTCCTGTGAAGTCTCATCATCTGATGTATCATCATCGACATTTAACATATCATCTGTTATTTCAGGCATCATGGTAGTCGGCTGCATGAGTATCTCGTCTTTCTCAGACTCCTCTGCCATAATTATATCCTCCGGCTCTCCAACCGGTTCCCTGGCTTCATCTGCAGCCTCTTCAGGTACTTCCCGTGACTCCTGCACTTCGTCTATAGTATCTTCAGGTGCTTCCTGCGACTCCTGTACTTCGTCTATAGTATCTTCAGGTGCTTCCTGCGGCTCCTGTGCTTCGTCTATAGCCTCTTCCGGTGCTTCCTGCGGCTCCTGTGCTTCGTCTATAGCCTCTTCCGGTGCTTCCTGCGGCTCCTGTACTTCATCCACAGTCTCCTCTGCATAAAGCTCCTGCATATCCGGTTTCTGCTCTTCTTCAGGCTCCTTCACGGCAGCTTTCTGCTCTATAATATCAACCGGCACCTTCAAATACTCCTCCTCAAGAAGTTCCTTCGGAGTGACACCTGCATCCAGCTTTGGAATGACATCATTTAGTCTCTCCATGATGTCTCCTGCCTCCTGAAGTGCTCTTGCCTTAGCTGACTCAAGCTTCTGCTGCTCAGCCTCTTTAAGGGCAATTTCAGCCGCATGTCTGGTCTTTTCCCATTCTTCAAGCACATCCTGTATAGACATCTGTCCTGTAATCTGATGCTCAAGCTGAGTCTTTTCACTCATGACCATAGACATCTGTCCGTCAGCGTCTTCACCCAAAAGCTCCTTGAAATTCAACTTAAGTGAACCATCTATCTCTTCATCTGTAGCGATATGCTCTGTCTCTTCCGGCTGCTGTACATACTCTTCCTGCTCCTTTTCGAGCTTGAGATAAGGAATATCCTCAACTATCTTTTTGATGGTATCCATCGTATCAGCAACTTCATTCTTGCCCTTGGCCTCCATGATCTGCTGCATACCCTTGGCAATCTCCTGCTGTAAATTTACAGTATTGAACTTCTCCTGATTTACAGTAATCTGCGGAATAGTTACGTCATCATGCACTATCTCTCCGCCCTTTACCATCTCCATGGCACCTATCTCTGTGACCTCATCCTCATCCTTTATCTTAGCCGGCTTTTCCTTCTCTGCCTTGAATCGTCTGTACTTTTCCTCCTGAGCCTTGGTAAGTGGCTGATAAAGCATCTTAAGCTCCAGCGCGCGCTCCACATATGGTCCGTCTCCGAACCACAGAATGAGCTCATCGCAGGCATCTATACACTTATCGGCTTTTCCGGCCTTGTGGTATAGATATGCAAGCTCATATGCCCACTCCTCAGTGTATTCTTCATCCTTGTACTCTTCAAGAATAGTGATAAGCTCATCAAATGAAGCTCCCTGCCCTTTTTTGATGGCATATCTTAATACATACTTCATATCATCATGAGGCGCTATCTCAACAAACTCATCATAATACTCTGTAGCAGCATCATAATCACCCATCTTGATGGCGACCTCAGCCAGTCTGTATATAATCATCCTGCCGATTGGTGAACGGTCATAGGCCATTAAAAGTATGTCCCTTGCATCCTGGTATCTTTCGGCCTTCTCGTAGATTTCGCCGATTTTAACGAGTGTATTTACATTTTTAATTTTGTTCCAATTTATGCTATCCGCAATCTCTGCTGCGCTCATATAGCCCTCCTCGGCGCTTAGGGCTTTTATCTGATCCAGCTTGAGATTGTATTCGTATTTATCCACTTATTTCACCTACTCGTATTTAAGCTTATTATTTTTGGTATCTACGCCTGTTGTCTTTGTATAATCCCTTGTGTCCTCAGGAAGCTTCTTTTTCCTGAGAGCATAATTAACAACTCTTTTCACAATATAGTATATCACAGCAAAGGTTGGAACACCAAGTAACATTCCAAGAAAACCAAACATTCCTCCGCCGATTAGTATGGCAAACATAACCCAGAAGGTCGAAAGACCGGTAGATGAGCCAAGTATCTTAGGCCCTATTATATTACCATCCACCTGCTGCAGCACGACAATAAATATCAGAAGATAAAGCGCATGCCACGGACTCTGAATTACTACTATGAGTAACGATGGAATTGCACCGATAAACGGTCCGAATACCGGAATCACATTTGTGACGCCGATAATCACTGCAACGAGCACCGATGATGGAATCCTTAAAATCAGACATCCGAAATATGCAATCACACCTATAATCAGTGAATCTATAATCTTACCGCTTATGAAGCCTCCAAAAATCTCATTTGTCTTTCTGATCGTCTCAATGATGATATTGCCTGTCTTTGGCTTGCAGACAGCATATATTATCTTTTTGCTCTGTCCTGCGAGAGTCTCCTGAATACTCATCACATAGACCATCACGATTATTCCGATAATAAAATTAAATAAGCCTCTGACTACCGAAATCACACCGGTTGTAATCTGTGCAACATACTTCTGTGCCTCAGGAATCAGCTTTTCTGTGGCATAATCCTCAATGTAGTCGGTTGCATTCTGTAAACCTGTGCTCGCGAGCTCAGCAATTTTGCTGTCCCCGAAATTGCCGTTCTTTATCATGTTGATGAATGCCGCAACATCATTTGGCAGTGTCTTCATAAGTCCCGATATACTTGCTATGACAGAAGGCACAATAGCCGCAATGAGGAGCGAAATAATCGCTACAAGAATAATAACCGAGCCTGTGATTGCAAGAGCTCTTGAAACCTTTCGCAGCTTGCTTTCGCTTTTCATCTTTTTGGAAAGAAGCTTTTTAAAGCATCTTTCCAGCCACAGCATGACAGGATTCATCAGGTATGCAAGCACAAGTCCCATTATAATAGGCATTGCTGCCGCAAGCAGCTTGCTCCATATGCCTGCAAAGCCCTCAAATCTGTACAGTGCAAAGAAAAACAGTATACAGACTGCAAACGTGACAAATACCATGACACCTATTCTGATCAGATGTGGCCATTCCTCACGCCCCGGGTGCGAATTCTGCTTCGCACCCTTATCTGCATTTATCTCAATGTTTGATTTTTTACCAGCTTTTCCGGTTTCTTCCATCGGATTAAACTCTCCTTATTTACGATTATAGTTGATGAGACATCCCTTTAATATTATCTCTCTTTCATCATCTGTGAGCTCACCCATCTTCAGTGTAAATGGCTTTAATTCACCATCCTTGACAACATATGCCTCAAACTCCGTCTTTGCATCCTCGATTTCCTTCTTGATTCCCGGAAGGAAGATATAGTCGAGGTTGTGGAACGGAAGCTCTCCCTCATCGATGATGAATGGAAGCATTCCCCAGTTGATAAGGTTTGAACGGTATCTCTTTGTGGCATACTCGTTTGCGATATTTGCCCAGCCTCCGAGTACCTTCTGGCAGCTGGCAGCCTGCTCTCTTGCTGAGCCGTCACCCGGCTTAACAGCAAAAATTGTGCTTCCGAAGCCCATATTCTCATGGCTTGCCTCAGGGAATTTTTTCTTTACTACTCCCATGATTTCAGCAACCTCAGGAACAGCCTTTCCTGCGCACTCACCACTCTCTATAGCCTTCTGGGCCTTCTGGATTTCCTTTGCTCTGCCTACATACTCAGGATCCTTTCTTGAAAGTGCGAACTCTGCAAGTCCAAGAGGGTTTGAACGATATGAAGATGTCTCTCCTGAAGGAATGAGCTCATCTGTTGTAGTAACAGGATCATGAATCTCTGAAACCACCTTAAGGAGCATATTCTCAGGAAGCGCGCTCATTGCCGGCCAGTCCTTGATGTTTGGTCCGAACTGGATTTCAACTGAAGGATCTGCCACTCCATGGCTGTCAAATACACGGTTCTCATATATAGTCTTGTCAAAGAAATATTTTGGCTTTGTAAAGTTGACATCAATATCCGCTGCTGATGTAAGGAAGCCCTTGTTTGCTGCTGTTGCAGCGATTGAACGTGCATCCATGAGTGCCACTGAGCTGATCTGTCCGTTCTGTACCTTAGAACCCTCTCTGTTAGGGAAGTTTCTTGTTGAATGACGGATAGAGAATGCGTTGTTGGCAGGTGTATCTCCTGCACCAAAGCAAGGTCCGCAGAAAGCAGTCTTTACGATTGCACCTGTCTCAAGAAGCTTTGCTACAGCTCCGTTTTTCACAAGCTCCATGTATATTGGAGTAGATGCCGGGTAAACACTCAGTGTAAACTCGTCTGCTCCGATTGAATGTCCGTTTAATATGTCAGCCGCATCGCAGATATTCTCAAATCCACCGCCTGCACAGCCTGCGATGATTCCCTGGTCTACATACAGTTTTCCGTCTCTTACCTTACTCTTTAAATCAAGCTTCACCTTGCCGTCAAAGCTTACCTCAGCTCTCTTCTCACAGTCATCGAGAATATCCATGAGGTTTGCATTGAGCTCATCGATAGTATAGGTATTGCTTGGGTGGAATGGCATAGCTATCATTGGGCGGATCTGGCTTAAATCAATCTCAATAAATCTGTCGTAGTAAGCCACCTCACCCGGATTAAGCTCCTTGTGGTCCTCAGCCCTACCGTGAATCTCAAAGAATTCCTTAACCTGGTCATCTGTTCTCCAGATAGAAGAAAGACATGTAGTCTCTGTTGTCATAACATCGACACCTATACGGAAGTCAACGCTCAGATTAGACACACCCGGTCCTACAAACTCCATAACTTTGTTCTTTACGAAGCCGTTTCCGAATACCTCTCCGATAATTGCAAGTGCGACATCCTGTGGTCCAACGCCCTTGATTGGCTCTCCTGTCAGGTAAATGCCTACTACCTCAGGCATATCAATATCATATGTCTGTTCAAGAAGCTGCTTAACAAGCTCAGGTCCACCCTCGCCGACTGCCATAGTACCAAGTGCACCATAACGTGTATGTGAATCAGAACCAAGTATCATTTTTCCGCCGCCGGCAAGCATCTCTCGTGCAAACTGATGGATAACTGCCTGATGAGGTGGTACATAGATTCCGCCGTACTTCTTTGCACATGTGAGACCAAACATGTGGTCATCCTCATTGATTGTTCCACCAACTGCACAAAGGCTGTTGTGACAGTTTGTAAGTACATACGGGATAGGGAATTTCTCAAGTCCTGAAGCTCGTGCTGTCTGGATGATACCTACAAATGTGATATCATGCGATGTAAGCTTATCAAACTTAATCTGAAGCTTGTCCATATTGCCGGATGTATTGTGCTCCTTTAAAATACCGTAAGCAATTGTCTCCTGCTTAGCTGTCTGTTTATCGATGTCCATGCCGGTCTTGCTTTTGACAGCTGCCTGAGCCTCTGGTCCATCAACTATTACTTCCTTACCGTTTAAAAGGTAAGCACCATTTTCATATAATTTCACTTATTCTACCTCCGTATGTGTATTTCAAAATTCTTTTATTTACTATTATATAATATTATAGGTAATTGTGGCAATAAATAAATCACCATCTACCTTAATTTCGAATTTTCCTCCCATCAAATGGGTCAGATTCTTTGCAATCGAAAGTCCAAGTCCACTTCCTTCAGTAGTTCTCGACCTCTCTCCCCTCACAAAACGCTCTGTCAGGTCCACATTTCCGTTGCTTACTATGTCAAGCTCGTTCTTAGACACATTCTTTATTGTAAAAACTGCCTTTTTATCTGCCTTTTCAAGCTCTACATATACTCTGGTATTTTCCAGTGCATATTTTGCGGCATTAGTATACAGATTTTCAATAGAGCGGTAAAGCTGACGCCCATCCGCATAGATAAATATCTGTTCTGATGGAATTTTTGTAACTATTGTCAGATTTCTCGACTCAAAGCGTTCATTGAATTCACCTCCGGTCTGGTATAAAAGCTCAACCAGATCAAGCTTTTGCATATTGAGTTTCACATTTCCCGAGGTAATCTTTGATGTCTCTACCAAATCCTCTGTAAGCTGCTTTAAGCGCTGTGACTTTTCCTCCAGCACATGTATATAGTATTTGGCATTTTCATTTTCCAGATTTTCCCTCTTAAGCAGGTCAACATAGTTGACTATTGAAGTCAGAGGTGTCTTTATATCGTGTGATACGTTTGTTATTAAGTCTGCCTTTAGTTTTTCATTTTTAAGGCTCTCATTTACCGAGCTCATAAGACCCTGGCGTATATGGTTGACAGCCTCCGCCACCTTTTTCTGCTGCCCATGAAACTCATTGACATTGAGTGTAGTGTCAAGCGCTCCTTCCGAGATAGCTTCAAGAGCCTCCTGTATGCGCATTATCTCTTTATTTTTTTGTGTGTGGATATCCTTTTTCTCAATAACTCTTTTCAAAAGCTCATAGCCCTTGTACATCAGGCTGTGTGTGTAAAGTATATTGCCTTTTATCTTCCTTACAATGCTCTGGTATAAAATAATAAAAGCCAGATCAAACAAAAAAGTAAATGTGCCGGCCGTCATAATGAGTGATGCATAGTCAAAATGCTGGTTTTTTACGCCTGAAATCACTTTTCCCATAAATACCATGAGCAGTGTAAATATCACCAGCATCACATCAGAGTATACCTTGTCAATCGGTAAATAGTATATTGTATAATCATCCTCTGATTTTCTGCCTGCCACGTTTGCCATATATGCCAGGCTCACAAAGCTGCCTACCAGGCCCGCAAGCGATATTAGTGTATATATATCAATATTTCCATGCGCATCGTGCCTGAATGCATAGCCTGTGGCAAACACTCCTGTCACCATAAGTATCATGCATAGCTGATGTAAAACTATGACCGCTGCTTTTTTTCCTATCGTATACTGCTTCATTTGTTGTCCTCTATCTTATAGCCTACTCCCCAGACCACCTTCAGATATCGCGGCTCCTTAGGATTTATCTCTATTTTTTCCCTGATATGTCTGATGTGCACAGCAACTGTATTGTCGGCGCCTATCGCCTCCTCGTTCCATATACTCTCATATATTTCATTTATTGAGTAGACCTTTCCCTTGTTTTTAAGGAGTAAAAGCAGAATATTGTATTCAATCGGTGTGAGCTTTACCTCCTCGCCATCCACAGTCACCTTTTTTAAATCATCATTTACCAAAAGGCCTCCGGCTTCATAAACCTTATCTCCGGCTGCATCATTGCTTGAGAGAGTGGTATATCTGCGAAGCTGTGACTTTACCCTTGCCACAAGCTCAAGCGGATTAAAAGGCTTTGTAACATAATCATCAGCCCCCACATTGAGGCCTAAAATCTTGTCAGCATCCTCTGTCTTTGCCGATAGAATGATTATCGGCACCCTGCTTTCCTTTCGTATCTGCAAAGTGGCTCTTATTCCGTCGAGCTTTGGCATCATGACATCTATTATCATAAGGTCTATTTTTTTATTCTTCATAATTTCAACCGCCTGTATGCCGTCGTAAGCCTTCTCCACGTCGTAACCCTCCTGCATCAGGTAAATCTCAATTGCCTCAACTATTTCCTTGTCGTCATCACAAACTAATATTGTCATATTATCCTCCTTCTATGAATTTTGAACAGAAACCTTCTCCTGCCGTTAGTCAGCTATATTTTATCAGATTATCCACTTTGTTTTTCTTAAAATCTGCTTAATATTACCCACTTT
>UMKY01069966.1_pt1 | contig 12991 bp, 8 predicted proteins | sample 1966421 | NCBI WGS metagenome assembly UMKY01 (sample SAMEA4836186, study PRJEB28245) | human gut metagenome | biome: gut microbiome; material: fecal sample | place: Denmark | collected 2008 | reverse complement strand
CTTATCTGCCACAAACTGCACCCCCTGTTATTCTTTTGCTGCCTTTATTATGACCTTCCCCTGTCTTTTCATGCATGTGATTTTTCTTTTGTGTTGAATGTAAGTATATATATTTTTTGTATAGAATTATGTCATATTCTGGCATATAGATTTGATTTTTTCAAATGAAATAATCAGACTAATTTTCGTCTTGAAGATTATATTTTCTTTTTTTCAATGAGTCAATACTTTCTATCAAAAATGAACCAAAAGTACCACAAAATCTCTCAAAAATTGTGTCGTTTTCAGGATTTTTAATCTGATATCGTTCTTATAAAGTAAAAAAAGAGACGTAACTTACACTTCTGTAAATTACATCTCTTTTATTTTACCTAATCGTCAGATTCTTCTGTTCACTCAGCTAATCTTATTTGTAAAGTTCAACTAATCTTAACAGATGTTCATAACGAGCCTTTGCAGCTTCCTCAGATGCTTTGAACAGTTTTTCTGCTCTGTCTGGGAAGGAACGTGTTAATCTGCTGTAACGTGTCTCGTTATTTAAGAAATCCTGGTAAGATCCATCACCTGGCTTAGAAGTCAATGTGAATGGGTTCTTTCCTTCTGCTTTCAATGCCGGGTTGTATGAGAATAAGTTCCAGTAACCTGCTGCTACTGCTTTCTTCATCTCATCCTGGCAGTGGTTCATTCCACCCTTAACGATACCGTGTAACTCACATGGAGCATATCCGATGATAAGTGAAGGTCCGTTGTATGCTTCTGCTTCAGCAATTACCTTAACAGCATTTGCCATATTTGCACCAAGAGCGATCTGTGCTACATATACATAGCCGTAGCTCATAGCGATTTCTGCAAGGCTCTTCTTTCCAACTTCTTTACCAGAAGCAGCGAACTGACAAACCTCACCGATGTTAGAAGCTTTAGAAGCCTGTCCACCTGTGTTAGAGTACATCTCTGTATCGAATACCATTACGTTTACGTTCTCACCGGAAGCAAGTACATGGTCTAATCCGCCGAAGCCGATATCGTAAGCCCATCCATCACCACCGAAGATCCATACAGACTTCTTAGCAAGGTAATTCTTCTTATCTAATGCATCCTTAGCATCCGGGCATCCTGCTGCTGCAGCTTTCTCTAACTCAGCAACTAATGCTTCTGTTGCAGGTGTATTAGCTTTTGTATCATTCTTAGTCTCTTCGAACTTGTCAAATGCAGCCTTTAATTCTGCGCTTGCTTTATCAGACTCAGCACATTTCTTAGCGCTTGCAATTGCCTGCTCACGAAGAACTTTCTGTCCGATTTCCATACCAAAACCATGCTCAGCGTTATCCTCGAATAAGGAGTTTGCCCAAGCCGGACCTTTCTTGGAATCTTTGTTTACTGTATATGGTGATGTTGCTGCAGGACCGCCCCAGATAGAAGAACATCCTGTTGCATTGGAAATATACATATGCTCACCAAATAACTGAGTAATCAAACGAGCGTAAGATGTCTCTGCACAACCTGCACAAGAGCCTGAGAACTCAAGCAATGGCTGATTGAACTGGGAACCTTTAACGGTATTGTCTGCCGGCATACCAGGTTTCTTTCCAACGTTTGCTACTAAGTAATCGAATACTGGCTGCTGATCTGCCTGTGATTCCTGAGGAACCATTTCGATTGCGCCTACTGGACATACCGTAATACATTCGCCACATCCCATACAGTCTAATGGGGATACGCTCATTGTATATTTGTACTCGCCAGCCTTTGGCTTTGTATCAGCAAGTTTTGTCTGCTCTGGAGCAGCTTTTACTTCTGCTTCGTCTAACATGAATGGACGAATGGTTGCATGTGAACATACGAATGCACACTGGTTACACTGAATACATTTCTCAGCATCCCATGTAGGAACGGTTACGGCTGTACCACGTTTCTCATATGCTGCTGCACCATGTTCGAACTGTCCATCCGGATTCTTTGCAAATGCAGATACCGGAAGGCTGTCTCCGTCCATCTTGGAGATTGGCTCCATTAAGTCTCTTACCATCTTAACAGTCTCAGGACGTCCGGTTAATTCCTTCGGAGTTGGATCTGCTTCTGGGTTAGACCAGGATGCTGGAACTTCAACCTTATGTACTGCGTCTACACCAGCGTCGATAGCTTTGTAGTTCATTTCTACGACAGCGTCACCCTTCTTACCGTAGGATTTCTTAGCTGCTGCTTTCATGAATTCTACTGCATCGTCGATAGGCATAACGTTTGCAAGTTTGAAGAATGCAGACTGTAAAATTGTGTTGGTACGTTTACCCATACCAATTTCAATTGCTTTGTCAATTGCATTGATTGTATATAACTGAATGTTGTTATCAGCAATGTATTTCTTTGCTTCAGCATTCAGATGATGAGCTAACTCTTCGTCTGACCACTGGCAGTTAATCATGAATACTCCGCCTGGTTTAACATCCTGGGCCATCTTGAATCCTTTGGTTACATAAGATGGGTTGTGGCATGCTACGAAGTCAGCCTGGTTGATGTAATATGGGCTCTTGATTGGCTTGTCACCGAATCTTAAGTGGGAAATTGTTACACCACCGGTCTTCTTAGAGTCATACTGGAAGTATGCCTGGATGTATTTGTCTGTGTGGTCACCGATAATCTTAGTAGAGTTCTTGTTAGCACCTACAGTACCGTCTCCACCAAGACCCCAGAACTTACACTCTACAGTTCCTTCTGCAGATGTGATAGGTGCTGGCTTAACCTCTGGTAAGCTTAAGTTTGTAACGTCATCTACGATACCTACTGTAAATCTGCTCTTTGGAGCATCTTTTTCCAGTTCTTTGTAGATAGCGAATACAGATGAAGGAGGAGTATCCTTAGATCCTAATCCGTAACGGCCGCCGCATAATACAACGTCGTTTAATCCTGCTTCACGTAATGTTGTAGCTACGTCTAAGTATAATGGGTCTCCTAATGCTCCTGGCTCTTTTGTTCTGTCAAGAACAGCAACTTTCTTTGCAGTCTTTGGAAGAACTTTTAATAAGGAAGCAGATACCCAAGGACGATACAGACGAACTTTGATTAATCCGACTTTCTCTCCTGCTGCTGTTAAGTAGTCGATTACTTCCTCTGCTACGTCACAGATAGATCCCATTGCTACGATAACACGGTCTGCATCTGCTGCTCCATAGTAGTTGAATAAGTCATAATCTGTACCAAGTTTTTCATTGATTTTGCCCATGTATTTCTCAACGATAGCCGGTAACTCATTGTAAGCTGTATTACAAGCTTCACGATGCTGGAAGAAAACGTCTCCGTTTTCATGAGAACCACGCATAGCTGGATGCTCTGGGTTTAATGCATGCTCACGGAATGCTTTTACAGCGTCCATGTTGCACATTTCTTTCAAATCTGCGTAATCCCATTTCTCGATTTTCTGAATCTCATGAGATGTACGGAATCCATCAAAGAAGTTGATGAATGGAACTTTTCCTTCAATTGTTGCAAGATGAGCAACTGGGCTTAAGTCCATAACTTCCTGTGGGTTTGTCTCACATAACATAGCAAAACCTGTCTGACGACAAGCATATACGTCACTGTGATCACCGAAAATATTTAAGGACTGGGTTGCAACGGTACGTGCTGATACATCAAATACACATGGAAGCTGCTCTCCAGCGATTTTGTACATATTAGGGATCATTAATAAAAGACCCTGGGATGCGGTAAATGTAGTGGTTAAAGCACCTGCTGCAAGAGAACCATGTACGGCACCTGCTGCTCCTGCCTCTGATTCCATTTCTACGACTTTAACCTGATTTCCAAAGATATTCTCCTGACCTGCTGCGGACCACTGGTCTACGGAGTCAGCCATTGGACTGGACGGGGTAATAGGATAAATAGCTGCAACGTCTGTGTATGCATAAGCTACATGAGCTGCTGCTGTATTACCGTCCATTGATTGTTTTGCTCTGGACATTATTTATTCCTCCTTATTTAAATAAAAAACTTATGTCTTATCGACCTAAATCACATTTTAGCATTTTATTTGTCGATTATCAAGATTATGTACTGTACGAAATGAAGAACAATCACGAATTTCTTCTATAAGAAGTTTTAGTTGCTTTTCCACTGTTTTTCTAGTATGATACGAATTGGTGCATAAGCATGAAAGCACCGTAAATTCAAAGAGTCAGGAGATTTGATTATGATAAGTGCAAACAATGTAACTTTACGAATCGGGAAGAAAGCCTTGTTTGAAGATGTAAATATTAAATTCACGGAAGGCAACTGCTACGGTCTGATTGGTGCCAATGGTGCCGGTAAATCTACTTTCTTAAAAATTTTATCCGGACAATTAGACTCCACCAGCGGCGATGTGGTTATTACACCGGGACAACGTCTTTCCTTCCTGCAGCAGGACCACTTCAAATATGATGAGTACTCCGTTTTAGATACCGTTATCATGGGAAACAAACGTCTCTATGATATCATGAAGGAGAAGGATGCTATCTATGCAAAAGAGGATTTTTCCGATGAAGATGGTATCCGTGCCAGTGAACTGGAAGGCGAATTTGCTGAAATGGACGGCTGGAATGCAGAATCTGATGCTGCCATGTTATTAAATGGTCTTGGCATCCCGACAGAAGACCACTACACCACTATGCGTGACCTTCCGGGTGCTACCAAGGTTAAGGTGCTCTTAGCCCAGGCATTATTCGGTAATCCGGACATTCTGCTCTTAGACGAGCCGACCAACCACTTAGACTTAGATGCCATTGCATGGCTGGAAGAATTCTTAATTAACTTTAACAACACTGTAATCGTCGTATCCCATGACCGTTACTTCTTAAATAAGGTATGTACTCATATTGCCGATATCGATTATGGCAAGATTCAGTTATATGCCGGTAACTACGATTTCTGGTATGAGTCCAGCCAGCTTCTTGTTAAGCAGATGAAAGAAGCCAATAAAAAGAAGGAAGAAAAGATTAAAGAGTTACAGGAGTTCATTTCCCGTTTCTCTGCGAATGCTTCCAAATCCAAACAGGCAACTTCCAGAAAACGTGCCCTTGAAAAAATCGAGCTGGATGAAATCAAACCTTCCAGCCGTAAATATCCTTACATTGATTTCCGCCCACAGCGTGAAATCGGTAATGAGGTTCTTACCGTAGAGGGGCTAAGCAAAACTATCGATGGCGTAAAAGTATTAGACAATGTATCCTTTATCTTAGGACATGATGATAAAGTAGCTTTTGTCGGAAGCAACGAGCTTGCCAAGACTACCCTCTTTAAGATTCTTGCCGGTGAAATGGAGCCGGACGAAGGAACTTACAAATGGGGTGTTACGACTTCCCAGTCCTATTTTCCGAAGGACAATACCGAAATCTTTGATACTGACCTTGTTATCACAGACTGGCTGACCCAGTATTCCGAGATCAAAGATGCTACTTATGTACGTGGTTTCTTAGGAAGAATGCTTTTCGCCGGTGAAGATGGCATGAAGAAAATGAGAGTCCTTTCCGGAGGAGAAAAAGTGCGTGTACTGCTCTCCCGTATGATGATTCAGGCTTCCAATGTCTTAATCTTAGATGAGCCTACCGACCACTTAGACATGGAGTCCATTACCGCATTAAACAACGGTCTGATTAAATTCCCGGGTGTTGTACTCTTCGCTTCCCGTGACCACCAGTTCACACAGACCACTGCCAACCGCATTATGGAGCTTCTTCCAAATGGCGGACTCATTGATAAGATTACCACTTACGATGAATACTTAGAAAGTGATGAAATGGCAAGAAAACGTCAGGTTTACTCCATGAGTGAAGAAGACGAGAAGGATAACTAAAAATAGCTTTTAAGATAGAAAGCAGGTGTTCCAATCGGAACACCTGCTTTTTTGCTTTACCGAAAATTGCTTTCCTGTAACACACGTTTCTTGCTATTTGCATATATTATTTATACCTGACATTTACACCGTCATTATGCGAATCATAATTATTAACCGGTCACTTAGGTTGTCGTATTATAAATCTCGCCGGTATTATAATTGTAGGTATATGTACCTGTATTACCATATGTATTGCCCTTGGATGCTTCCCGTTCTGCATAATAATCTGCTAAAGATGCTTTTGCAGATACCTGATATCCATAGGAACCATTTCCATTGAACAAAGATTTTACCAAAGACATATCTGCCTTCTTAAAGGTATCCTCATCAATACTGAGTTTGTTATCTACACCAACGGTAATTCCAACCTTAGAAAGTAACTTTTCATTGGAATCCGTAGTCCGAACCATGGAAGAAACTGCATTGAGAATTCCATTGGTATTGGAATCTTCTGATTTCTTCAGCAGGTTATTGTAGCTGTCTACGAAAGCACTTACTTTCTTATAAATTGCGTCTTTATCATAATCTGTTGTGGTATTACCCTTTGCATCGGTTGTTGTTACTTTGTTAAATACAGACTTCTTGGTCTTATCCAGTAAAGCATCGGATGCACCCTTCAACTCTTCCGCAGCATCTTCAATTTTTGCTAATGTCTTAGTATCATCCTTTGCAGTAGACGTTGAAGTCTTCTTGTTTGTCTCTACAATCTTGCTGGCAGAATTATTTCCACCATAATATGCCTTCATCAGTTTAAAATAGGAACCGGTACGAATTGCAGAATAATCAGCAATATTAATTCCTAACAAACCGCTGTTTGAAGCTCTGCTTCCATTTGATAATCCGGAAAACAATGTGTGAATTGAATTCGAATCATAATTTGAAATGCCTATCATACAATCACTCCTTTGATATCTGATGTGTAACATCCTTGTCCCACGTCTGCCTATTGTTAATGCTATTATAGCATTTTAGGCACAGGATTGCAACATTGTGTAAAATTCACAACTTTTTATGTGATTTTTTTCATCTATTGTAACTTTTCACAAAGTATTTATGGTTTGTTCATAGTTTTGTCATATTTATAGCATACTATAGAACCATCAAAAGAAACTCATGTTTTTAGATATATTTTTTCATAATAGCCTCGGCATCCGAAAGATGTCGGGGCACTCCTCATTTTAGGAATAATTTTTTATGTTGGCTGGATACCATGTTGGCAATTCGAAGAATAACAGGATTTCATGGGGTTCTATGTTGATTCGACATGAAATACCTGCAGTTCTTAGCACATATTTTTCTTGATTACAAAATGTCTTTCCGTTGCTTTGACTGACTATCCGCACTGTCCGCCAAAGACGGATGTTACACAAGATTTATAAGGGGCACTGAGAATTTCGAAACATATTGTGTTTTGCCCGGCAACCGGTGCAAATTCACATCCATGTTCAGATTGCACCTCGCCGGCACATCCTGTGCCGGCGTTGCCGGTTGCAATACGAAATTCTAAGTGCCCCTAATAAATTGTGTCATACATCCGTCCTTTTGACGAACCGTGCGGATAGTTTGTCAAACATTGGAAAGACACTTTATATTGTAAAAAGAAAAATATGTGATTTAGAACTGCGGTATTTTATGCCTGACATAGAAACCTATTAAATCCTGCAATGCTTTGTTATTCAACATTATTGGTATCAAGTCAACATTAAAATCCATCCTACAAATTCTCAATCTGCCAGTCTATCGGTGCTACTCCATGCTCTTCTAAAAATGCATTCGCCTGTGAGAAATGTTTGCATCCGAAGAAACCACGGTATGCCGAAAGCGGGCTTGGATGAGGTGCTTTTAATATCAGATGCTTCGGATTGGTAAGCATCGGAATTTTGCTCTGTGCCGGTCTGCCCCACAGCATATAGACAACTGGTCGATCCTGGGCATTGACCGCCTGGATAATGGCATCCGTAAAATGCTCCCATCCTTTGCCCTGATGGGAGTTCGCCTGATGTGCACGGACGGTCAGAACCGTGTTCAATAATAATACACCCTGCTTTGCCCATTTTTCCAGATAACCATTGTCAGGGATATAGCAGCCAAGGTCATCCTGTAGTTCTTTATAGATGTTCTGTAAAGATGGTGGAATCTCTTTCTGATCCGGCAGTACGGAAAAACTAAGGCCATGTGCCTGATGTTCATTATGGTATGGATCCTGTCCCAAAATCAGCACCTTTACTTCTGAAAGCGGTGTTAAGTGCAAGGCATTAAAGATATCATCTGCCGGTGGATATACCACATGGGTGCTGTATTCTTTTTTTACAAAATCATATAAATCTCTGTAATATGGCTTTTTAAACTCGGCAGATACACTGTCCAGCCAGTCATTGGTAATCATTGCCATAGTTTTATCTCCTTACTGATACCCCGCGACCTGCAAGATAATTCTTAAGGTCCATAATTTCAAGTTCTTTATAATGGAATAATGATGCTGCCAGTGCTGCATCTGCTTTACCTTCTGTCAACGCTTCATAGAAATGTTCTTTCGTTCCGGCTCCACCGGAAGCAATGACCGGGATAGATACATTTTCTGCAATCTGTCTGGTCAGTTCCAAATCGTAACCGGCTTTCGTGCCATCACAGTCCATACTGGTCAAAAGAATTTCTCCGGCTCCAAGCTTCTCGACTTTCATTGCCCATTCTACCGCATCAATACCTACATCAATTCTTCCGCCATTTTTATAAATGTTCCAGCCGCTGCCATCTTCTCTTCTTCTCGCATCAATGGCAACAACCACACACTGACTTCCGAATTTGTCTGCCGCATCACTGATTAACTGTGGTGTATTAATTGCAGAAGAATTAATGGAAATCTTGTCTGCACCTTCCCTAAGCAGCACTTTAAAATCTTCTACACAGCGGATTCCTCCGCCTACGGTAAATGGAATAAATACATTTTCCGCTACACGTCTTACCATATCTACTACTGTATTACGGTTATCCGAAGATGCTGTAATATCTAGAAATACCACTTCATCTGCTCCGGCTTTATCATAGGCTGCCGCAATTTCCACCGGGTCACCGGCATCTCTTAAATTCACAAAGTTCACACCTTTTACAACTCTTCCATCATTGACATCCAGACATGGAATAATTCTCTTGGTAAACATTATTTCACACCTCCCTGTAATGACGCAAAGTTCTTAAGTATCTTCAGTCCAACGGAGCTGCTCTTCTCCGGGTGGAACTGGCAGGCAAAGATGTTGTCCTGCTCCACAGATGCATGAATAGTGACTCCATATTCCGTAGTTGCTTTTACAATTTCTTCATGCTTTGCCTGTAAATAATAAGAATGCACGAAATATACATAGGCATCCATCGGCACATTCTGAAACAGTCTTCCATGATTCTGTAAATGCAGGGAATTCCAACCGATATGCGGAATTTTCAGCCCATAAGTATCCGGGATTCGCACAATTTTTCCCTCTAAAAGCCCAAGTCCCTCTACTCCTTCTGACTCTTCGCTTCCTTCAAACATTAACTGAAGTCCGAGGCAAATTCCAAGGAATGGCACTTTTCTTTCACAGACTTCATGGATGACCTTGTCCAGTTCATAGCGTTTCAGATTATCCATTGCCACACCAAAAGAACCAACGCCCGGTAAAATCACCTTATCTGCCTGTTCAATGGTATGAAAATCTCTTGTAATTACGCTTTCCTCACCCAGATATGCTAATGCTTTTTCCACACTCTTTAAGTTTCCTGCATCATAGTCAATAATTGCTATCATAATGTTCTCCTATTCCAGTCCTGCTGCTGCAAGTATCCCCTGAATTGCCTTTGTATAATCTGTTCTCTTTGTCATCGCATGCAATTCTGCTGCCTTTTCCTCCGATACACCAAAATGGTCTGATAACTGCTGCAAAATCTGATTCTTCAGTCCTGCCATTTCGTCTGTTATCTCATATTCCTGAGCCAGGTCTGCGCCATCTACGCATCTGCCATATCCACGAATCAGTGCGTCTAAAGCCATCTCGTTTTCATTGATTCCGCTTAAGCTCTCATAAGACTGATATTCTCTCTGTATGGAAGCCAGCACCTGTGCCTTCTTATAGAAATTCTCGTCTTTTCCCTTTACAGAAGAACCAGCTATGGTCTGGAATGCTGTTACATAGGAGCCGCTTGCAAAATCATCCTTTGCCTGCTGCATGTCCTGTCCATACTGCAAATTGGAGCTTCCCAGTAAAATCAAAATAAGAATGGAAAGTGCCATAATAAAAATCAGAATAACCGGCTTCTTCGGAAGAGGCGGCGTACGGTCTATTTCTTTTGGAGGCTTCTCTTTCTTTACCTTTGGCGCCTTTTCCTTCTTTTCTTTTTTCTCTTTCTTTTTCTTCTCTTTCTTGCCCTTCTTACCGGCTCCCTCGTCTGCATCCATCTCTTTTAAGATTTCTCTATTTTCGGATGAAATGCTGCCAAGGCTGTCATCTTCTGCAATCTTTGTATCATCCTCTTCTTCATCCGGTCCAAATAAAGCGGACATAATTTTACTGAAGAATCCCTGTTTTTTTCTCTTTTCCTTTGCTTCCTTTAAATCCTTTAATTCTTCGATACTTCCAAGGCGTTCAAATTCATCCTGGACCTCACTGTCCTCATCTTCTGAATGCTCTAATTCTTCTCCATTTTCATCTGCTTTCAGCAAATCGCCGATATCGGATAAGTCAGCATCTCCGGATAACATATCCATAAGATTAATGGCATCATCATCTTCTGAAAGAAGCGGTTCCTCTTCCTCAGATTCTGTCTTTGATGCTTCCGGTATCTCCGCCGCCGAATCTTCATCCAGCGTATCAAAGAAGCCCAGCGTCTCTTCTTCCCCGGAAGCATCATCTTCCGGTGTTTTCGACGTATCCGGGTGTTCTTCCTCTCCGGAATCTCCAACCTTCTTCCGGACCGCATCCATGATATCATTCACATCTTCCATCATATCTGACGCTGCAGACTCATCTGTTGCCATGTCTGTGGTCTCTGATGAGATTGGCTCTGAAGCTGCCTCCATATCGGATGTCTTGTCTTCATTGACATCAATATCTGCCTGATTTGATGCCTCTTCGTCTAATTCCATTTCGAATTCCTGCAGGAAATCATCTGCTTCTCCTGTTGCCAGCTCCTGTTCAAATTCACGCTGGAATCCTGTGCCGGAGTAGTCCTCGTGCTTCTTTTCCACCGGCTTTTTCTCCCGTTCTCTTGGCTTTGCAGCTTCTTCATTCATTGATTGAATCAGATTCTCGATATCCTTCTTATTATTTCTTCTGTTAGCATCTGAAACTGAATTCAGCAAATCGTCCAGATAATCTTCACTCTTACTCAAATTTATACCTCCATGTATCTAAGTTGCCTGTATATCTGCTTACAGGGTCTGCCACAACATCTCCCAGCAGATGCCGGACAGCGTAAAGGAAAGGGATGTGATGTAACATCACACCCCTTTGTCTACGTTCTTTCCTTACTTTCCAGTCTGGTCAATCAGTCTGTCGATAGCCTGTACCAGACTTCCAATCTCCGGTTTAGTCAATTGGGCGTCTGCTCCGAGTGATTCACCTTTTCTTCTCATTTCATCATTTACCAGGGAAGAGAAAATGATTACCGGAATATCATGCATGTTATCGTTCTCTTTTACCAGTTTTGTTAACCGGTGTCCGTCCATCAATGGCATCTCGATATCTGTAATAATACAATGTACTTTATCTTTTACATTGCCGGCTTTCTCATAAGCACAAAGCTTGTCCCATGCTTCCTGTCCGTTCATATTGACATTCAGGTTGGTATAACCAGCTTTCTTCAGACAATCTGTAATCAATTTACTTAATAATGGGGAATCCTCTACGATCATAATCGGGGAATCATTACGGTTACGATTTTCCAGTTGCTCTACATCAGATACCTTAAGTCCTGTTTCCGGGCTGATATCAGAAATAATTTTTTCAAAGTCAAGAATAACAATCAACTGTCCATCCAGTTTAATGACTCCGGTTGATACACCCTTGTCCTGGACATTAATTGTTGCATCCGGTTTGATAATCTCTGACCAGGAGACACGATGAATTCCAATAACCTGATCTACATGGAATGCAATATTTAATTTATTAAAGTTTGTGATAATAAACAAACCTTTTCCTTCTTCATCCTGCATACCAAGGCATCTTCTCAGGCTGATTACCGTCAGCATGGTATCTCGTGGCATAAAGATTCCTTCCACACTCGGATGTGCATTTGGTACCGGGGTTACCGGCTGATAGGATAAAATCTCACGAATCTTCGCTACGTTAATTCCGTAATGATTATCCCCTAAAGTAAACTCCAGCACTTCCAGTTCGTTCGTACCATTTTCTAACAGAATATTTGTCTCCATTTATGTTTTCCTCCCAAGGTCATTTCTTAGAATATTTCTATTTCAAATTATAACATAATATCACATAAAAATGCACCGTTTTTTTACAATTCTCTAGATATTTTTACCATTTTATAGATTACAGGTCTTATGTACCGTGTTTTCGACTACTTCCAGAGAGATTTTACTCAAATCTTCCGGTGTACTTTCCGGCACCTCAAAGAGTAAAACCGTATCTGTACCACTTCCTGCTTCAATAGTTCCCTGATATGTTCCAAAGTCATTTAACAGAATTGTGACCTGTGCAACAGCTTCCACGCTGTCATTTAACGTCACGCGGAATGACACCTTGCGGCTTAACATATCACAAGCTACTGCTTCCGTTCCAGCATTCTCTAAATGAAAATGTAAAACCAGATATTTATTTCCGGCATCCGGCTCTACCATATAGGATGAATTCTGCTGATAAACTGTTGCAAATTCCGCACCGGTGTACTGCGCATCAATGCCCGGTATTGCTACTGCATCGTTTAAGGACACACTGTTGTCCGATGCCTCATTCTCCGGAGTTCCTGTTGCATCTCCACCTTCTGATGGCATCTGCTCAGTGGAATCCGGCTGTTCCACAGCCTCGGTATCTGCAGTCTCTGTTGTCTCTTCACTCTTCGATAGTCTTACAATTCCATCCTGCTGCTTTATATTATACTTTGATACTACATGTGCTGCATAATCTACAATTGTCTGTT
>UMKY01018070.1_pt1 | contig 13240 bp, 8 predicted proteins | sample 1966421 | NCBI WGS metagenome assembly UMKY01 (sample SAMEA4836186, study PRJEB28245) | human gut metagenome | biome: gut microbiome; material: fecal sample | place: Denmark | collected 2008 | reverse complement strand
CAATACACCGCTTCAAGTGGAAATCTCGTTCATGAAAATCAAGAGTCATACATCAAAGAATACGCCTGTAGAACATATGCAGACATTCTATACTGACTTTGAAAAGATGCGTGGCGAGAAGTACGACGGTATGATTATTACCGGTGCCCCTGTAGAACAATTAGATTTCGAAGAGGTGACTTACTGGGATGAAATAATGGAAATATTCGATTGGGCGCGTACGCATGTCACATCTACCCTTTATATATGCTGGGCTGCACAGGCCGGACTCTATCATCATTATGGAGTGCCCAAGTACGCGTTGGACAAGAAGATGTTCGGCATATTCGAGCATCGTCCTTTAGATCCGCTGCACGCTATTTTCCGTGGTTTCGATGATATGTTCTATGTACCCCATAGCCGCCATACGGAAGTACGGAAAGAAGATATCTTGAAAGTGCCTGAACTTACTTTACTTTCGGAATCGGAAGATGCAGGCGTACACCTGGTGGTAGCACGTGGTGGACGTGAGTTCTTTGTCACCGGACATTCGGAATACTCTCCACTAACGCTGGATACGGAATATCGCAGGGATGTGGATAAAGGTCTGCCCATTGAAGTACCTCGTAATTATTATGTGGATAATGATCCGGACAAAGGTGTGATGGTACGTTGGCGTGCCCATGCCAATTTGCTGTTCTCTAATTGGTTGAACTATTTCGTTTATCAGGAAACTCCGTACAATATTAATGATATAAAGTAGTTACAAGTTACGAGCTACGAGTGACAAGACCTTGCGGTATATAGTGTATCACTCGTAGCTTGTAGCCTGTAACTTGTAACTAAAACGATATGATAAAGCAACGAAAGATAGAGTTACTGGCCCCTGCCAAGAACATGGAATGTGGCATTGAAGCTATTAACCACGGTGCGGATGCAGTGTATATCGGTGCGCCTAAGTTTGGCGCACGTGCAGCAGCCGGCAATTCGTTGGAAGATATAGCTGCTTTGGTGGCTCATGCCCATTTATATAATGCCCGGATTTATGTGACTGTCAATACCATCTTAAAAGAAGAAGAACTGGCCGAGACGGAGAAAATGATTTGGGACTTGTATCGTGCGGGAGTAGATGCCCTCATTGTGCAAGACATGGGAATCACTCGCTTAAACCTACCGCCTATTCCCTTGCACGCCAGTACCCAAATGGATAACCGTACACCGGAGAAAGTACGTTTCCTTGCAGAAGCCGGTTTCCGGCAAGTAGTATTGGCACGTGAGCTTTCCCTTCAGGAAATCAGCCATATTCATAAAGCTTGTCCGGAAGTGCCGTTGGAAGTATTTGTACATGGGGCACTTTGCGTCAGTTATAGCGGGCAATGTTATGTCAGCCAAGCTTGTTTCGGACGTAGTGCCAACCGGGGAGAATGTGCACAATTCTGTCGTTTGCCTTTCAGTCTGGTGGATGCCGACGGAAAAGTAATTGTACGTGATAAGCATTTGCTATCTCTCAAAGATTTGAATCAGAGTGATATTCTGGAAGAGTTACTTGATGCAGGTGCTACTTCGCTCAAGATAGAAGGTCGTCTGAAAGATGTTTCTTACGTAAAGAATGTTACGGCTGCTTACCGCCAAAAGCTGGATGCTATCTTTACACGCCGTAAAGAATACGCCCGAGCCTCTTCCGGTACTTGCAATTATACATTCCGTCCCCAGTTAGATAAAAGTTTTAGTCGTGGATTTACGCATTACTTCCTGCACGGACGCAGTGAAGAAATTTTCTCTTTCGATACTCCGAAATCCCTCGGTGAAGAGATGGGAACCATGAAGGAACAACGTGGAAACTACCTCACAGTAGCCGGATTGAAATCATTCAACAACGGTGACGGTGTTTGTTATATTGATGAGCAAGGACGTCTGCAAGGATTCCGTATCAACCGTGTGGACGGGAATAAACTCTATCCGGCAGGTGAGATGCCCCGTATCCGTCCGCGTACTGTGCTTTACCGTAACTACGATCAGGAATTTGAGAAGTTGCTGACACGTAAGTCTTCCGAACGAAAGATTTCCGTATCCTTGCTTTTGGCAGATACCGCCTTCGGCTTTGCTCTGACTATCACGGATGAGGATGATAATAGCGTTACACTTTCTTTCCCTTATCAGAAAGAACTTGCCCGTACCCCACAGGCAGATAACCTGCGTACCCAACTCAGTAAATTGGGAAATACTCCTTTTGAAGCCGGAATATTAGCGGATAATCGTTCGTCCGAAACAAATTCCGCCATAGAAATCCGTTTTTCTGATAATTGGTTCCTTCCCGCTTCCGTAGTAGCCGACTGGCGCCGTCAAGCCGTAGACAAGCTGGTTACCGTTCGCCGTATTAATTATCGGCAGGAAGTGGTAGTCTGGAAACCTACAACTCATGCTTTCCCTTTGCCGGGAACTTCTTCTAAGACAACAACTTCCGCTACTTCATTAACCTACCTCGGTAATGTAATGAATACCCGTGCCGCCTCTTTCTATGCCGATCACGGCATTGCTACCGTAGCTCCGGCTTATGAGAAACAATCTGTACCGGGTGCTGTTTTAATGTTCTGCAAGCATTGTTTGCGTTATAGTATGGGTTGGTGCCCTACTTATCAGAAGGGACGTTCACCCTATCGGGAGCCTTATTGTTTGCAAGGAACTGATGGTAAGCGCTTCCGCTTGGAGTTTGATTGTAAGAATTGTCAGATGAAAGTATATGCAGAATAAGAGAGAACATATTCGTTATCACCACAGAGCGGCACAGAGTAACACAGAGTTTCTTAAATATCAAAAAAGACTCCGTGCAACTCTGTGCTACTCTGTGGTGATAGCGATTATTATCAGTCTGGTTTCCTGCCGTTACTCCCGTCCCAGTCTGGATGATGAAGGTATCAGTGATAAAACCCGCGACTCTCTGACCTACCTTTACGACCGGCATTATACGTTGAATACGAATCTGGAAGTGGTGCAGGATTCCGTGGTGCTTGCCTGTCTGCCGGTGAAGGATTGCTACAATACTCTGTATAGAGGAGACCGTGTAGTAGTGGCCGAATTTGCCATTCATTCTGCTGATAGTGTGGACAGTGTTTGGGTAAAACTGGCTCATTCCCAAGAGATACAGGGCTGGATCGGGGAGCGGGAAATGATGCAAGCTTTTGTACCTACGGACAGTATCTCACAATTCATTTACTTGTTCAGTGATACACATGCTTCTTACTTCGTGATTATTTTCGCCTTGTTTATCGGTGCCTGGGTGTTCCGTCTGTTCCGTCGGAAGCAGTTGAAGATTGTTTATTTCAATGATATTGATAGTGTATATCCGCTTTTACTCTGCCTGTTGATGGCATTCAGTGCTACGGTGTATGAGACGATGCAAGTCTTTGTGCCCGAAACGTGGGAACATTTCTATTTTAATCCTACGCTTTCACCTTTCAAGGTGCCGTTTATTCTCTCAGTCTTTTTGCTGAGCATCTGGTTGTTTATCATTGTACTGCTGGCAGTACTCGATGACTTGTTCCGTCAGTTGACTCCTGCCGCTGCCGTATTCTATCTGTTGGGATTGGCTTCTTGTTGTATCTTCTGTTATTTCTTCTTTATACTGACTACACAAATCTATATCGGCTATATTTTCCTTGTTGTTTTCCTTGGACTTTTCCTAAAGCGAATGTGTACTACACTTGTCATTTACCGCTATCGTTGCGGGCGCTGCGGACAGAAATTAAAAGAAAAGGGGGCTTGCCCAAGCTGTGGTGCTATCAATGAATAATAGGGTGTAGCAAGTTCTCTTAACCCTTTCATGCTTATGATACTTACTTTTCCCCTCTTTCCTGCTTAGATGTAATGTAAAAGATGCCATCTTTTGCATAACGGGTTAGGGAGATGTATGGGGACGGAAGTAATGATCTCTATCAGAACCTGCAACGTAGTTCGATTCCCGCCTGTATGGGGCGGCCTTTCTGCATGAATCCGTTGCCCATGCTTTCAAAGTAGAAAGCAGCGTAGTCTTTATCCAGTGCATTGCGAACCCAGAAGTCAATCTGTCCGTTGCCTTTTTGCAGGCTGAGGCGTCCGTTCAATGTGCCGTAGAAGGCTTGGCTGACATCATTCTGCTCGGTCCAATAGATACGTCCTGCACCGGTGTAGTTGGCATTAAGTTGAATACGGTCCAGCCAATGTCCCGGGTTGATGCGGAAAATGTATTGTCCGCCCAGGCTCAGGGTGTGCTTGGGGACGAAGGGGACGTAATTGCCATTGTAACTTATTTCAATCACTTTATTATCTGCGCTTTTCGCATTCGTCACATACTCTTTGAATGTGGCGTATGTGTAGCCATAATTTGCAGTCAGCGTGAAGTTGGTAGTAACTGCGCCCGCCAGAGATATTTCAGCTCCGAGGCTGCGACTCTTTCCTGCATTTACCGTTTCACGTCCGAGGCCGCTTTGGGCAAAGCGTGATATTTGTTGGTCGCGCGTTTCGAGCCAGAAGAGGGCGGCATCGGCACGCAGACGGTTCTGGAAAAGATTCAGGTGGGTGCCTGCTTCATAGTTCCAGGTCTGTTCAGGTTTGTAGACGGTGGCGGCTTTGGCATCCGGGTTTACTCCGGCGTCAGGAAAATGTCCTTCTACCAATGCCTTATAAGCATCGGGAACATGCGGCATGATTTCTTCTTTAGATTGTTTCATCATATCATTGCGCAGGCTGGATTGCAGCAGGTCGGAGAACATCTGGATGTTGTAGCCGCCCGAACGGTACCCTTTGCTGACAGTCACATAGACGTTACCGGTGTTTTTCTTGAAATCATATTGCAAGGCAAATTTCGGCAACAATTGCAGATAATCTTTGCTGATGGAACCTTCATATCTTGATTCAACAGTCAATGCGGTTTCCGGCATCATCGGGATGTCTCTGATAACTTGTCCGTTCTGTACCATCTGGCCTGTGATGCCTACGGTGTAGTCCATGGCTGTGCCGGAGTTATAGTCCATCTTCATCTTCTCATAGTCCAGTCGAAGCCCGGCGGTGAAAGAGAGTCCGCCAAGTCCGAATACGTCCCGGAAGGTGGATTGGTGAAACAAGGCTCCGTTCAGAAGCGGTGTCTCGAAATCTCCGTTGATGGGCAGGCGGGTGCTGGCTATCTTTAATGACGGCATGATGTTCATGCTCGATGTCGGCCCCATCGGCACTTCTATCTTCGATGGAATCACGCTGCCCAACATCTGATCCATCATCGCCATACCGTCTTCCTTGAATGTGACGGGGGCAGTAGTATTCAGCCATTGATAGAAGCCGAAGATGCCCGTTGCCCATTGCCAGCGGCGGTTTTCCTTGCTCTTCATCACAATTTCTTCACTGATGGTATTGATGCGTTGTTTCTGTTCCAGTGTATACGTATCTGAGGCTGTGAAATCCTGATCCAGAAACATACGATCCTTTAGATGCTGATATCCGGTTACGGCACTGAGTGTGAAATTCTGCGCCTGGTACTCTACATTAAGTCCGGCATTCAGCAGGTTGCGGTAATAGCTACTTTCATCATTGTAAGCCGTCTTGGCTACATCTCCGGTTTCTTTATTGTAGAGTCCATACGGGTAACCGCCTTGGTCACCATATTCATAACTTACATTAAAGTCGAGCTTCCAATTATCGCTGGGCAAGTAGATGGCGCGGATACGTCCACCGGCAGACTGCCCTTTATCTACCTTTTTATTGTTGAGCGCTGCATTGCGGAAGAAACCGCCTTCGTATTCATAAAATCCTCCAGCCGAGAATGCAAAGCGCTCATTCATCCGGTGATAGTGAGTGACGGAAGTATTGTATTGATTGTGTGTACCTGCCCCTATCCGGAAGTCAGTACCTTGATAAGAGAAAGGAGATTTGGTATGTACTTTAATAAGTCCACCCATCGCATTTCGTCCGTACAGTGTACCCTGCGGACCGCGCAGCACATCAATACGCTCGATGTCGGAATAATTGAAATCGAATGCGGATTTATCTATATAAGGTATATTGTCGACGTATAATCCTACGGAAGGGGTGTTGATACGCGAGCCGATACCGCGGATATAAACGGCGGAAGTCAGGCGCGAACCGTAGTCGGGAATAAATATATTGGGGACAAGTGCGGTCAGGTTTTTGATTGAGTTCACTTGTGCAGCCTGCATATCTTGTTGCGAAAGTAAGGTGACGGCATTGGGCAGCTCGCGCAACTTACGGTTCTCTTTGGGTGCTGCAATGATCAGGACTTCTTCAACGTCCACTATTTTCAGGGTATCCACTTCCTCTGCACATACGTTCCCTATCGACAGGAGTGCCAGGGCAAAGGCTAACAATTTACTCTTATTCATTCTTTGTCTTTTATTATTTTGCCTGCAAAGAAAGAGGATTCTCTTCGTTCCCGCAATCCTCATTTATTAGGATTTGTGGGGGCGGAAAGGGATGTTTGTCGTAACGGTACTGTTACGGGCGGCGTAATAGGTCTGTTACGGGTGGCGTAAAAAAAAGGGTGCTCAAATCCGCGCTTAAATATCAATTCGCATTTAGATGCGGTCCGCTTCTACATATCCGTGCATTACAGCATAAATCGTTAGTCCGGCCACTGATTTAATGCCCAGCTTCTCCGTAATATTCTTTCGGTGGGAGATGACGGTAGTCAGGCTGATATTCAGTTTATCGGCTATTTCTTTATTGATAAGTCCTTTGGTTATCAGTACCAGTACTTCTATTTCGCGGGGAGAGAGATCATGTTCGCTGTCGGCATGAGGATTACCGCACGGATGCGCTGTTGCACCGTGGGGATGTCCGTGGGGGTGGCTATGAGGATGTCCGCCTTTGTGTCCGAACTGATGCAGTTGCAGGATGTTTCTGATCAGTGTTTTCTCGTCCTGATAAATATTCAAGGTCGGTATTCCTGCCAGCTGAGGCTGATTGTCACCGTTTGCCAATACAATGGTCTTGGGCTTGCGCGGTAGGAAAAAAGCGGTATGCTCAAAATATATCTGTGCTGAAACAAAATAATGCGCGTACATATCGGGAGTATCGTCCATCAGTTCCTCGAACGAACTGAATACACGGATGACGGCCATCGGGATAATTTCTTCTAGAAGGCTTTGCAATCCCATACATGATAAGGTGTTGGAGTCGACAATTGCTATTTCGGGAGCTACCATAGTATTTCTTGAATTTCTGCAAAAGTACAGATAAATTTTAGGATGTTGGCTATTGTGGCTGAAAAACAGTAACTTTCCTTAATAGGTTTCTATAGAACTTTGTGCTTTTCTCTTTTGTTGTTAAGTATATAATTTACTTAATACTACTGATTTATGAAATATGATATAGCTATCATCGGCGGTGGTCCTGCCGGATATACGGCAGCCGAAAGAGCGGCTGCAAACGGGCTGCAAACAGTTTTGTTTGAAAAGAAAGCTATTGGCGGTGTTTGTCTCAATGAGGGGTGTATTCCTACCAAAACTCTGCTCTATTCCGCCAAGTTGTGGGACAATATGAAAGGCGCGTCCAAATATGGCATCTCAGTGCCCGACGGTTCGGCGTTCGATATGAAAAAGATTATCGACCGTAAAGATAAGATTGTGAAAAAGCTGACCGGTGGTGTGAAGATGACGGTCAATTCGTATGGTGCTGTTATTGTACCACAAGAAGCCATTATTGTGGGTGAGGCGGACGGACGCTTTCAGCTTTCGGCTGCCGGTGAAGTATATGAAGTGACTTATCTGTTGGTATGTACAGGTTCCGATACATTGATCCCTCCCATTAAAGGGTTATCTGAAATTGATTATTGGACATCAAAGGAAGCATTGGAGATCACAACTTTGCCCCGTTCACTTGTCATTATCGGTGGTGGCGTTATCGGAATGGAATTCGCTTCTTTTTTCAATAGCATGGGTGTGCAGGTGCATGTTGTTGAAATGATGCCCGAAATATTGGGTGCCATGGATAAGGAAACCAGTGGTATGCTGCGTTCGGAATATCAGAAGCGTGGGGTTAATTTCCATTTGAATGCCAAAGTAATTGAAGTCGGCAAAGAGGGTGTCACTATTGAAAAGGAAGGTAAGACTGCACTTATCGAAGCCGAAAAGGTACTCGTCAGTGTGGGTAGGAAAGCTAACTTGTCCCAAGTCGGTTTGGATAAACTGAACATTGAACTGCAGCGCAACGGTGTGAAGGTGGATGAGCATATGCGGACTTCCCATCCTCGTGTTTATGCCTGTGGTGATATTACCGGACACTCTATGCTGGCACATACTGCCATTCGTGAAAGTGAAGTTGCTGTCAATCATATCTTGGGAGTGGAAGACCGTATGAATTACGATTGTGTACCCGGTGTGGTGTATACCAATCCCGAAGTAGCGGGAGTAGGTAAGACTGAGGAAGAACTGAAAGCATCCGGTATCAGTTATCAGGTACAGAAGTTACCGATGGCCTATTCCGGTCGTTTTGTAGCCGAGAATGAATTGGTGAACGGGCTTTGTAAGTTGATATTGGACGATGATGATCGGGTGATAGGTTGCCATATGCTGGGAAACCCTGTTTCCGAATTGATTGTTCTTGCCGGGCTTGCCGTGCAGCACGGATATACGGTGGAAGAGTTTCAAAAGACTGTTTTTCCACATCCGACGGTCGGTGAAATCTTCCATGAAACTTTGTTTGCGTAATGTTTTGTATTGATAATCGCTGTACGGATATTTATTTTAATCTGGCAGCAGAAGAGTATTTGTTGAAACAGAAGCGAGGTAACTTCTTTATGCTTTGGCAGTCGGAGCCATCTGTAGTGATTGGGAAACATCAGAGTGTGGCGGCGGAAGCGGACGAGAGGTTTCTGGATGAAAAGGGAATAACCTTGGCACGCCGTTTCTCCGGTGGAGGTGCTGTATATCATGACCGGGGAAACATTAATCTGAGTTTTATTGAAACCGTAAAGCAGCCGGACTTTGTATATTACCTGCAACAGGTCGTTGATTTCCTTGAAAAGGTAGGCATCTCAGCTTATGCTGACCAGCGTCTGGGCATTTATGTGGATGAACGGAAAATATCAGGTAGTGCGCAATGCATACACAAAGATCGTGTGATGTATCATTGTACTTTGTTGTTTTCTACTGATCTGGATACGTTAAATGCGGCATTGAATGGCGATCCAGATGCGGAAAGCCGTATACCGGGCTCTCGTACTGTGCGTGCGGTACCTTCCGTACGGAGTGAAGTTGCTAATATAAAAGAGTTTTTGTCCGAACCCATGGCCATCAAGCGTTTCATACACTTGCTCTTTCACTCCTTTGTAGATGATGACGATAACCGGATTTACCGTTTTTCTGCCGGAGATATGGAAGCCATCGAACGGTTGAAAACGGAAAAGTATGCCTGCAAAGAGTGGATATATCATAAATCCGCATTAACTTTTACTTAAGTTAAAAACTTACTACTCAGTTGTTTGTTGTATAATAATAAACCGAGAACCTAAAACTTAACTATATGTCAAGATTTGAAATAAAGATGCCCAAATTGGGTGAAAGTATAACCGAAGGTACCATCATCTCATGGTCGGTACAAGTAGGAGACATCATTAAAGAAGATGATGTGTTGTTTGAAGTAAATACCGCTAAGGTTAGTGCCGAAATACCATCTCCGGTAGAAGGTAAAGTCGTGGAAATTTTATTTAAGGAAGGAGATACCGTAGCTGTGGGTACGGTGGTGGCTATTGTCGATATCGGAGGTGAGAACTCCGAGGATGAGGATAGCGTAGAGGCTCTCCAAAGTTCCGCTACTGATGAGAGTGTTGCGGTTGTTTCTAAGGCTGCCTCTGAGGAAACTCCTCAAGTCAAGGCTGTAAAATCGGAAGAAGAACGTTGGTATTCGCCTGTAGTTCTTCAGTTGGCTCGTGAGGCCGGCATTCAGCCTAAAGAACTGGATACTATTCCGGGTACCGGATATCAGGGACGGGTGAGCAAAAAGGACATCAAGAGTTACATTGTCCGGAAACAAAGTGGCGGTATAATGATTGCTAAACCTGCTGCAACTCCTGAAGTACAACGTATTACACCAGCTTCCAGCACATTCTCAGCAGAAGGTGTTGAAGTTAAAGAGATGGATCGTGTACGTAAGGTGATAGCCGACCACATGGTAATGTCGAAACATACTTCCCCGCACGTAACTAATGTTGTGGAAGTGGATGTAACGAAACTTGTGAAGTGGCGTGATAAGAATAAAGATGCTTTCTTCCGTCGTGAGGGGGTGAAACTGACTTATATGCCTGCCATCACAGAAGCTGTGGCGAAGGCGCTGGCTGCTTACCCGCAAGTGAATGTATCGGTAGAGGGATATAATATCCTGTTCAAGAAACATATCAATGTCGGTATTGCCGTTTCTCTGAATGATGGCAATCTGATTGTTCCGGTGGTTCGTGATGCCGATCGTCTGAACCTGAACGGACTTGCCGTAGCCATTGATTCACTGGCACTCAAGGCTCGTGATAATAAGCTGATGCCCGATGATATTTCCGGTGGCACTTTTACGATTACGAACTTCGGTACATTCAAGTCTTTGTTCGGTACACCTATCATCAATCAGCCTCAGGTAGCTATCCTGGGAGTAGGATACATCGAGAAAAAGCCCGCCGTAATAGAGACCCCGGAAGGGGATGTGATTGCCATCCGTCGTAAGATGTATCTGTCCCTCTCTTATGACCATAGAGTCGTGGATGGTTCATTAGGTGGCAATTTCCTCTATTTTATTAAAGATTATCTGGAAAATTGGAAAGAATAACTTAATACCTTGATAAGTATGAAAAAGTACAATATAAAAACCACAGATGTGGAACTACTGAAGAAATGGTATTATCTGATGACGCTGGGGCGTGCGCTTGACGAAAAGGCACCCGCTTACCTGTTGCAGTCCCTTGGCTGGTCCTTTCATGCTCCGTATGCTGGACATGACGGGATACAGTTGGCCATCGGACAGGTATTTACCAAAGGAGAAGACTTCCTCTTCCCTTACTACCGTGATATGCTGACTGCCCTTTCCGCCGGAGTGACGGCGGAAGAACTTATACTGAATGGCATCTCCAAAGCCACTGATCCGGGAAGTGGCGGACGCCACATGTCCAATCACTTTGCCAAACCCGAATGGCATATCGAGAACATATCCTCGGCTACAGGTACGCATGATCTTCATGCAGCCGGTGTGGCACGTGCAATGGTATATTATGACCATAAAGGAGTTGTTATTACTTCACACGGCGAATCTGCTTCCTCTGAAGGTTTTGTCTACGAAGTTGTCAATGGTGCCAGCCTTGAACGCCTGCCCGTTATTTTTGTATGGCAAGATAATGGATATGGTATATCTGTTCCGAAGAAAGACCAGACGGCAGCCCGTAAAGTGGCGGATAATTTCTCCGGATTCAAGAATCTGAAGATTATCCATTGTAATGGAAAAGATGTGTTCGACTCCATGAATGCCATGACTGAGGCTCGTGAGTATGCATTGTTGAACCGGAATCCGGTAATCGTACATGCCAATTGTGTCCGTATCGGTTCCCATTCCAACTCTGACAAAGATACTTTGTACAGGGATGAAAATGAACTGGCTTATGTGAAAGAAGCTGATCCGTTGCTGAAGTTCCGCCGGATGCTGTTGCGTTACAAGCGTCTCACGGAGGAAGAGCTGAAAGAAATAGAGGAGAAAGCAAAGAAAGATCTGGCTGCAGCTAATCGTAAGGCGCTGACAGCTCCCGATCCTGACCCTAAAACCATTTTCAACTATGTATTGCCGGAACCTTACGAACCGGAAAAATATAAAGATGGAACACATCGTGAGACAGAAGGAGAGAAGAAATTCTTTGTAACTGCCATCAATGAAACGCTGAAAGCAGAGTTCCGCTATAATCCTAATACCTTCATCTGGGGGCAGGATGTTGCCAATCGGGATAAAGGGGGCGTGTTCAATGTAACCAAAGGAATGCAGCAGGAATTCGGCGAAGCTCGTGTATTCAGTGCACCTATCGCTGAAGATTATATTGTCGGCACAGCAAATGGAATGAGCCGTTTTGATCCTAAAATCCGGGTAGTGATAGAGGGGGCGGAGTTTGCCGACTATTTCTGGCCTGCCGTAGAACAATATGTGGAATGTACCCATGAGTATTGGCGCAGCAACGGACAGTTTGTTCCTAATGTAACTTTGCGTTTGGCTTCCGGTGGTTATATCGGTGGCGGACTCTATCACTCGCAAAATCTGGAGGGCGCTTTGGCTACTCTGCCCGGAGCACGGATTGTTTGCCCGTCCTTTGCCGATGATGCTGCCGGACTACTCCGTGCAAGTATACGCTCCCGTGGGTTCACGCTGTTTATTGAACCGAAAGCATTGTATAATTCCGTAGAAGCAGCCACCATTGTTCCTGATGATTTTGAAGTTCCTTTTGGGAAAGCGCGTATTCGCCGTGAGGGCAGTGATCTGAGTATTATCACCTATGGTAACACAACGCATTTCTGCTTGAATGTTGCCGAACGTTTGGAAAAAGAAGGCGGTTGGAGTGTGGAAGTGATTGATATCCGTTCTTTGATACCGTTGGATAAAGAAACCATTTATGAGTCTGTGAAGAAGACCAGTAAAGCCTTGATTGTTCATGAAGATAAAGTCTTTGGTGGCTTCGGTGGTGAGATAGCAGCCAGTATTGGTACAGACTTGTTCCGTTATCTGGATGCACCGGTACAGCGTGTAGGTTCTACCTTTACTCCTGTAGGTTTTAATCCGATACTTGAACGTGCCATTCTGCCGGGTGCAGATAGAATTTATGAAGCAGCCAAGAAGCTGTTGGAATATTAATTTAATAATAAGTTATTATGAAAGAGATAGGATTATTTTATGCAATGAATGCTGCCAAGACTTCTCATATCGCAGAGAAGATACGTGAGAAGCTCGGACACAAAGAAGTAGAAATGATCATGATAGAAAAAGCTTGGCAGAATGATTTCCAGGCTTATGATAAACTGATAGTAGGTGCTTCTACTTGGTTTGACGGTGAATTGCCCACCTATTGGGATGAGATGATACCGGAAATAGAAAGCCTCGATCTGAAAGACAAGAAAGTAGCCCTCTTCGGGCTTGGTGATCAAATCGGTTATCCCGATAATTTTGTGGATGGTCTGGGAATACTGGCTGATGCTTTTGAAAAGGCAGGGGCTATCCTTGTCGGATTTACGTCTGCCGAAGGTTATTCATTTAACCGGTCAAG
>UMKY01069271.1_pt1 | contig 13257 bp, 7 predicted proteins | sample 1966421 | NCBI WGS metagenome assembly UMKY01 (sample SAMEA4836186, study PRJEB28245) | human gut metagenome | biome: gut microbiome; material: fecal sample | place: Denmark | collected 2008 | reverse complement strand
GCCGCAGGGTGTCCGTCCGGTGTTCAGAAGAGCGGCAGTCATGGTGGCAATGATAGCTATTCCCGTTTTGGCCGTTGCGCTCTATGCGCTGATCGGGCATATGAACTCCGCTCCCAAGTGGCAGGAAATCTACGCCCCTTACGGTCAGACCCGGAGCGTGGTTCTGGCCGACGGTTCGCAGATCGTCATCAATTCCGGGAGCAGGCTGATCTATCCCGACCGGTTCGCCGGAAAGGAGCGGCGGGTGTTTCTCTGCGGAGAAGCTTATGCCGATATCGCCAAAAATCCCAAGCGCAGTTTCGTGCTCTCGGCCGACGACGTCGATATTCTGGTGCACGGCACCTCGTTCCGGGTCAGTTCCTATGTGAATGACAGCGAAGTGGAAGTCGCCTTGCTTTCGGGTGCGATAGACATGCAGACCAAGAATCTGCAGCAGAACTGCAAGATCCAGATGACTCCGGGCGACATGGTCAAGGTCGACAAACGGTCGGGGCGCGTCACGTCGATGCGGTTCCCCGGCGGGACGTTCGCCAACGGCATAGACGACGGTCACCTGACGTTCATCAATTCGCGGCTCTCGGATATAGCCCGACAGCTCGAACGCACGTTTGACGTGAAGATCGTTATCGACAGCCAGCAGCTGGCCGACGAACGCTATTATTCTGTTTTCATAAATCACGAAACGCTGGACGAGATTCTCTCCATTCTGGAACAGAACGGCGATATGAAACACCGCCGCGAAGGGGAGATCATCCACCTTTATAAGAAATGACCATCTGAAAAACACAACCTATAAACCTAAAACTTCATCTATGAAAAAAACATTTACTTTTCACACTCGGAGCCGGTTATGGATTCTTTGCGCCGCGGTGTGCATGGTATGGGCCGTTCCGCTGCATGCCCAAACGCGGAAGATCAGCCTGAACCTGAAGAACGCAACGATTCAGCAGGCGGTGATCGCCCTGCAGCAGCAGGGATATTCACTCTCGGTCAAGGCCGACGATGTGGACATGAAGGCTCTGGTGGACATCCATGCCCGGAACGAAGAGCTGCAGGCGGTTGTGGACCGTATTTTTGCAGGGCAGGACGTGAACTGCATCATCAACGATAAAAGTATTCTGATTACGAAAGTCCCGTCTCAGCCTTCGTCCGAAGACTCGCCGCAGGAATCATCCGTAACCGGACAGGTGAAAGGTCCGAACGGACTGCCGCTCGTCGGCGTCACCGTGCTGATCGACGGTACGATGGTCGGGACGACGACCGATGCCTCCGGAAATTTCCGGATCAGGGCGAAGTCCGGGGATACGCTGGTCTTCTCGTATATCGGTTACGACGAGCGCCGGGAAAAGGTAGGAGTCCGGACGGAGATCGACGTGACGCTGGCCGAAAGCTCGACGCTGGTGAATGAAGTGGTGGTGATCGGTTACGGCACGCAGTCGCGCCGTACGCTCTCGACAGCCATCTCTAAAGTCAGCGGCGAGGTCCTCGACAATGCACCGGCCGCGACCGTGGGCGATGCGCTGAAAGGCCGGGTTGCGGGACTGCACGTACAGACGAGCAACGCCATAGCCGGAGAGTCTCCCCGCATGATGATTCGCGGCGGATCGTCCATCACGATGGGCAACGATCCGATCTACATCGTGGACGGGGCTTTGCGCGAGGACCTGACCGGTATCAATACGAACGACATCGAGTCGATGGAGGTGCTCAAGGACGCCGCCTCGGCCAGTATCTACGGCGCTAGGGCATCCAACGGCGTAATTCTGGTCACGACCAAAAAAGGTTCGTTGGCAAAGGGTCCCCAGATCGTGTTCGACCTCCAGCTGGGCTGTTCGTCTCCTTCGCGCAAATGGGATTTCATGAATGCCCGCGAATACATCAGTTTTCTTCGTCCCGTTATCAGCAAAGCCTATGCGAACGGCATTGAGCACAATGCGAAGACCATGCTTTCGGGTCCCAATGCCTACGGTACGGGAAACACGGCGCCGAATGCCAACTATTCGACCCGTTATCTCGATTACGGGCAGCCGGTCCCGGCAGGTTATCAATGGATGTACGATCCGCTGGATGCTAACAAGGTGATTATCTTCACCGATACCGACTGGCAGTCGCAGTGGTTCACCGACGCATTCTGGCACAAGGAGTACATCGGTGTAAACGGAGGAACCGACAAACTGAAATATGCCGCGTCGGTCAGTTATCACGGCGACGACGGCATGGTTGCGATGAGCAGCTACAAGGTCTTCACCTTGCACGGCAGCACGTCGTTCAAGATTACGAAGAATCTGGAGGCGTCGACTACGTTCGACTTGTCGCGCCAGAAAAAGCATCCGCTCATCGACAACTACTATCAGGCCATCGGCCGGGGCATCATAGCCGCACCCACGGCGCGCGAATTCGACGACAACGGCGACTGGTGTCAGCTGAGTTCCAACGGCAACGCCCATAGTGCGGGATGGTACGAGTCGTTCTACGACCGCGAGCAGGCCATCAACCGGGCTTCGGGGACGTTCGGACTCAAATGGAACATCACCGACGGATTGACGGCTTTCGCGCAGTACAACTATTTCGACAACTCCTACCGGGGAAGTTATTATGCCTACGGAGAGCGCAACGGCACTCCCAATAACGTCTCGCTGGAGCGCAACACCACCGAAACCCGCGAACAAACCATCCGGGACATCTTTACGGCTCATCTCAATTACAACAAGACGTTCCGCGACGTGCATACGCTGAACGTTACCGGCGGTTATGAGTATATGTCCCAGAATTACTGGAAGGTGAAAGCCAATGCGAAAGGGGCTTCGTCGGACGATGTGCCTGTGCTCGGCTCCGGTTCGATCTTCACGGCGAGCAATCAGGACGAGAAGCAGGCGATGATCTCCTATTTCGCGCGGGCATCGTACAATTATGACGACCGTTACATCGTTTCGGGAACGTTTCGTGCCGACGGGTCCTCCAAATTTGCCGTCGGCAATCAATGGGGCTATTTCCCGGCCGGTTCAGTGGCATGGGTCATTTCGGAGGAACCGTTCTGGCGCAATGCCAAGAAGACGGCCAACACCTTCAAGTTGCGCGCCTCCTACGGACAGACCGGTAACAACGGCATCGGGCTTTACGATGCATACGGCGCATTCGCGACCGGCACATACCACGGGCACACTACATTGCTGCCGTCCGCCATGGCGAATTCGGCCCTGAAGTGGGAGACTACCACGCAGCTTGATCTCGGTATGGATTTGGGATTTTTCGGCGACCGGCTGCGGTTTGTGTTCGACTACTACAACAAACATACGGACAATATGCTGTTTTCCATCTCCGTACCCGATACGGGCCCCTATTCGTCGGTCAAGGCGAACGTGGGCAGCGCCCGGTTCTACGGCGTGGAAGTCGAGCTTAGTTCGGTGAATATCCGCAGGGAGCATTTCAGCTGGACGACCGACATTACGTATTCGTTTACCCGCAACAAGGTGTTGTCGCTGCCCGGAGAATATGCCTATGACGAGATCGATGCGGACGGCCGTGCGACGGGGCGGCGTGCATACCGTATCGGCGGATACAAAGCTTCCGAGAGCGGTTACCGCTTCGGCGGTACTGCCGTGGGCGAACCGCTGGGACGCATATACGGCTATAAGATCGACCACATCATCCAGACGGAGGCCGAGGCTGACGCGGCTCTTTACGACGAACAGTCGAACGGTTACCGCGTAGGCGACGGACGTATGGTCAAGGGGCGCAAGGATGCCGGCGACTATGAATGGCGCAACCGCAAAGGCTCCGCGCGCAGGGACGGCGAGGAGATCATCAACGACGAGGACCAATTCTATCTGGGCAATGTCATGCCGCACTCGACGGGAGGTATCAACAATACGTTCCGCTACAAACGGCTTTCGTTGAACGTCTACTGCGACTTTGCGCTGGGACATTCGATCATCAACGGCATGAAGGCGCATCTGCTGCGCAACACCATGGGCAACTGCAATTCGACGATCGGCCGTATCGCGTACGACTGCTGGCAGCATCCCGGCGATACGGATGCCAAGTACGCCCGCTTTTTCCCTAACGATTCCGACTGGGGCAACCGCAACTGGCGCCAATCGAATTTCATGGTTGAAAAAGCCGACTATTTGTGTCTGCGCGACGTTTCGCTCTACTACGACCTGCCCGAACACTGGCTGCGCAAAGTCGGCATCCGGAAAGTGACGGTGGGCGTAACCGGGAATACGCTTTGTTATTGGACGGGAGTTACGGGGGCCATCAGCCCCGAAAGCGGTATCGGATCCAATGCGGGTGCAGGCATGTATACGCCCGTGTCGACCAGCAATTCCAACTCCGACATCACCGCCAATATGATGCCGGTTCCGCGCAAGATCATCTTCAGCCTCAAACTGGTTTTCTAACGTTTCAGACCTTAAAACAACCAACCATGAACTATAAAAACATAAGATCGCTCCTGCTCGTATGGATTGCTGCGGGAGTTGTCTCCTGTCACGGCGATTTGGACATCATGCAGGACAACAAACTCTCCGTGAGCAATATGTGGAAGACGTCCATTCAGGTCGAGAACTCCACTTACGGTATCTACTCCGCCATGCGGGACAACTTTGTTCAGGATCAGGTCAACGTCCTGACTTGGGGAGAGCTGCGCGTGGGCGAGTACATGTGGCGGAACAGCCGCACAGAGACGATCTGGCTCGCGGACCTGCGGAGCGTGGTGCAGAATACCATGTCCTCCACGACGAACGCCGTCAGCTGGTCGAAACTTTATACGGCGATCGATCAGGCCAATGTCGTGCTCAAATACGCGCCTGCGGTCGCCATGACCGATACGAAACGAAGCTGGGCGATCGGACAGGCGTCGTTCGCCCGTGCCTATCTCTATTTCTGGGCCGTGCGGTTGTGGGGCGACGTTCCTTTGAACCTGAATCCCATCGAGTCGGTCGCACAGCCCGAAGCCTATCCGATTCGTGCACCCAAAGCCTCGGTATACGCCCAGATCGGGACCGACATCGACCGGGCTGTCGAAAATGCGGGCAGTCTCGGTACGGATAAATACTTGGCGACCGCGGATGCCGTCAACATGCTCAAGGCCGAATACGCGCTATGGATGTATGCGGTGCAGAAGGGCGGCGACGACTATCTGACAATGGCCGAAGAGGCGCTTGCTGCCGTCGGAGTCAAGGCCGGCGACAACCGGCTGCTGACTGATTATGCCAAGATCTTCGATGGCTACGGTTCGAACAATAAGAATTCGAACGAGGTAGTATTCGCGCTCTACAACAGCCGCGATGAAAACAAGACCGGGGGATTCTCGACCTACTTCGCCTTCTCCGACGGTGCGATCGATCCCAATGCCCAAGCGACCGTGCCGACGAATACGACTGTGCAATATCTGGACTATGGCGACGAGTACCTTGAATTGCTGCACAAAAGTCAGACGGAAAACAACGACTCGCGTGTGAGGACCAATCTCGGCGAGGGACCCTACGGAAGGGAAAACCGGGCGGTGGTTACGTGGCCGAACAAGTTCATCGGCAATGCGGACAGCAGTCCGATGATTCGGGATTGCGACATCCTCTACTATCGTTATGCCCTTGCCGTGATGCTGGATGCCGAGTTGAAATATTACCGCAGGGACTATGCGGGGGCGCTGGCTTCGCTGAATATCATCGCCAAACGGGCGTACGGGAAGGAGAACTTCTATACTTCCGCCACGCAAGGCGATGTCTTGAAGGCGTTGTGCAACGAATACTTGCTGGAGTTTCCTTGTGAAGGCGTTGTCTGGTGGGCATTGATCCGCCTCGATCGGATTTGGGAGTACAACGCGGACCTGAAGGCGCGCAAGGATGCCGCCAACATCCTGTTGTGGCCCATCAGCAAGAGTGCCCGCGACAAAAATTCGAACCTTGCCCAAACGGAGGGATGGTATTGATCGAAAACCTAAAATTACGGAACATGAGACTGAATTTCAAGAAATATATGGCGGGGCTGGCGACTGCGGCGACGCTGCTTCTGACAGCCTGCTACGAGGATCATACAGATTTGGAGGACCGGACGACGCGGATTCGCATCAGTCCTGAAATCGAAGCGTTCGAAGCGGACGGAACTGCGTCCGTGTCGGGTAACAGCAATGTCACGTCGGTGGTGCTGGTCAAGGTCGGCACCCGCGTATCCCGCATGGAGTGGGAGGCGGAACTCGTCGACTGGATGCCCTCGGTCGATGAGACCGGGCCGTGGGCAACGATCCAGCGTGTACCCGTCGTTTCGCAGTATACGGAGATTGCCGGACCGAATACCGTCGCCGTGACGCAATCCGGTTTCGAGTTGACTGCATTGCCCAATACGGGATACGGACGCCGGTGTACGGTGCGCATTACGGCCGAGGACGGTACGGTGCAGGATTACGAACTGTTCCAGTACGGCGAGCTGGCCGATGCTGAGGTGGTGCCGGCGCTCGAATCGGTAGAGATATCTTTTCAGGGCGATCCTGTCGATCTGGCCTATACCACGAATATGGGCGACAAGTATGCCTATGCGATCGCTTACGAGGAGGGCGGCGCCGAGGGCTGGTTGACGGCCGAGCACCGCGGCGAAGGTTTGCTGACGCTGACCGCCGAGCCGTGGGACGACATGGAACGGGATCGCCGGGCGACGCTGACGATCACCGTGGGCGACGACGAAACGAGCAAAGCGGCGGTGGACATTCCCGTCGTGCAGCTTAGGAAGGCGGAATACTATTATGTTTACGGCTCTGCGCTGGGTGAGGAGGCTGCCACGGCGTTGCAGATGAAGCGCGAGTCGGACGACTCCTATCGTGTCAGCGGATTCTTCTTCGCCACGGAGGACAATCTGATCTGCATCAACAAGGATTCACGGGCCGGCGATCCGGGTTGGTATCTCGGTGCCGACGGCGAGCTGAAGAACTGGGCCCGGAATGTTACGGCTTCGGATCTGAAGATCGAAGCGAACGGTTATCGTACGCTGACGGTGGATTTCGCTGCGGGTACGTGGAACTGGATACGTCAGAACAGTACGCCCAATTGCATGCCCGACGAAGAACTTGCGAACTATCCTACGAAGGATTACCCGACTGCGTCCGGCGGAGTCAAGACATGGATGACCGTCAGCCTGCATTGGAACGGCGGACCCGGCATCGGAGCCGTCAAGCTCGGATCGGGACTCGTCGGTGGCTCCAAAACCGGCGGATACGGCAAGCCCAGCGATACGACTGTGCCCTACGACGTTCGCAATCCGGCTTATGATACGGCCGAAAACGGCGGAGGCATCGAGGAACTTCGGGCGAATGACGGAACCCCGCTGGCTTCCAAATACGGCCGGTTGTATTCCTCTTTCGAGGCTGTTACGGGGCAGCCCAACGGTGCATTGAACAAGGCCTATCAGATCGCTTCGCCTTACGGCGAGCCGGGTGCCGTGCTGGTCGATGCGACCGGAACCGCCGTCACGATCGAAAACATCCTCATGGCGACGCTCGCTGCGGCGGACGACGATGCGAAGGCCGAGGCCGAGCATCCCGTGTTGAAGATGCAGATACAGGGGATTTGTCCCTATGGCTGGCATATCGCCAACCTTCAGGACTGGAAAGATCTGATCTGGGCCGCAGCGCAGGCTTCGAAAGGTTCGCGGTACGAAATCGCCGAGTCGTCGGCCAGCTATAAGGCCATCGGCGGAGGTTCGATCGCCAATCTGTCTACGATTCTGTTCGACGCTTCATGGAATACCTATTCCTCCGGATCGCCCATATCGCCGCTGGCGCCCGATTTCGGGTTCAACATGTTCATTCAGGGATGGCGCCTCTACGATACCGGATATAATTACGGCGCTACCTCCGGCGATCCCCGGTTTTATGCGTGGATTCCGCTTCTGGGGCAGTATACCTCCAAGAAAACTTCGTTCTGGCGCATATACATCAGCGGACACACCAAAACCGACATGACGCTGAACGACGGGTTCGATCTGGGCAACGGTTCGGGCGCTGCGATACGTTGCGTGAAGAATTATAAATAAGGAACAAATCAAAAAAAGAATCATGATACGAAAAATCATATGCATGTTGACATTGGCCGCCGCCTTCGTCGGCTGTACGAAGGACGAATGGCCCGATCAGCCCGACTGGAGCAGGATTCCCGATCCGAGCATTCCGGTCGACGACGGATTCATGAAGCCGGCGGCGTGTTCCAATACGGTCGTTGCCCATCGCGGAGGAGCTGCCGAATGCGGTGCGCCGGACAACTCGATGGCGGCGTTGGAGTACGCCATGAGTCTGGGATGCTACGGCATGGAATGCGACATTTACTGGACTAAGGACAACGACATCATCGTGGCGCATGCCAACGGCGACTGCAAGGTCAATAACCTGCAGCCGTGGACGGCTACCGTGGCAGAGTTGCGCGCTGCAGGGCGGTTGTCGAACGGTGAGGAACTGCCCACCCTCGAAGAGTTTATCCGCCGGGTGATGGTCGAGGGCAACTGTACGCGTCTGGTGCTCGACGTCAAGCGTGTGGACAAACCCTATGCCCAGCCCGAATATGTGATCAATGCGGCGCGCCGTGCGTGCGAGATCGTCACTGAAATGAAGGCGAAGCATTTCGTCGAACTGATCTGCACGGGATTCAACCTCGATGCGATGAAGGCTGCGCACAATTGCGCCGTAATCGCCGAAGTGCCTATCGGCATGAACTCGTCGCGCTCCGGGAAGGAGTACGGCACGCTCGGCTTCGGGTGGGCCAACCTTTCGGCGGCAAGCGGAATGGATGCGGCGGCGGGCGGAAAGGGGTCTCGCTCGCTCGAAGAGTACGAGAAGGCGGGTGTGGCTCTGTCGGTCTACAATGTTGACCAGCGGGCGGGAGACGGCAATGCCGTTTATTCGACCGCTGCCGTGAATTATTACATTGCGAATTACAAACGTTTCCGCACGTTATGTTCGAATTATCCCAAGTGGCTGATCGGGAAGATCGACTATGCTTACAAGGTGTACGACGGCATTCGCAGCGAGGCGGATTTCGAGGCTTTCGCGGAATCGCTCGCCAGCGATCCGACGGGGCGCCGTTTTCTCGACGGCAACGGCGAGGTGGTGCTCCATTGCGATCTGACGCTGAACGGGTTCGTGCCTTTGTCGAATTTTTCGGGCACGTTCAACGGAAACGGCAAGACGCTCACGATCGGTTATCGCGGCGACGCGCAGCAGATCGGTCTGTTCAAACGTCTCAGCGGCACGGTACGGAACCTGACCGTCGCCGGACGCTTCGAATCGGTACGCAGCGACGACAGCGAAATTCATCTGGGGGCGTTCGCGGCCGAAACCGACAATGCGGCGATCGAGAATTGTACGAACAGGGCGGAAATCGTTGTCGCAGACGCTGCCGATGCTACGCCGCGCACCATGATCCTGAGCGGATTCGTCGGAAAGGCTTTCAACGGCGTGACGCTTCGCAACTGCCGGAACACCGGAAATATCTCGTTTTCATCGCCTGCTCTTTATATGATCGGAGGCTTTGTCGGAGCTGTTCAGGAAGACGACGGGCTGTACACGATCGCCGACTGCCACAACACGGCCGACTTTGACAATGCGGGCAGTAATTCGGGCTGGAATTTCATGGGCGGCATTGCGGGCAAAACGATCAGCCGGCAGCTCGTTCCGGGCGAGACGTCGAATTACCGGCTTATCGTCGAAGAATGCTCCAGTACGGGTACGATCAGCATTGCCGGGCCGTCGAAAGTGCGCGCTTCGGGCATCGTGGCCCAAACGCAGGGCGCTTACCGGATCAGCGGATGCACGTTTTCCGGAGCGATCGAGAGTACGGACGTCACCAAACGCGACGTCGTGATAGGCGGTATCATGGCCATGGCCGACAAGGAGTGTGTCGGGCTGGTCGAAGGATGCACTTTCAGCGGACGGATTTCGGCTGCGCAGGCCGGTGCCAACAACTTTTTCGGCGGCATATACGGTAACAACGGAGGTGCCGCGAGCGTTGTGAACGATTGCCGGACCACGGCTTCTGCCTATGTCGGCTGTCCCATCGGCAAGTCGGTGGGGATGCTTGCCGGGCGTCCCAACAAGAAGGGCTTTACGGTCAGCAATTGCCGGATCGCCGGAACCGTAACGAACAAACAGGGCGCGGCAGTGGTGATCACGGCCGATAACCTTGAAGATTGGATGTTTGCCGGATATGGTACCTCCGTAGCGGTGACTCTGAAAAACAACGGTTACAACGACGGAAAATAGCACGGAAAGATACTAACTCTAAATTATTCGAAAAATGAAAAAACTATTGTTGACGGGCATCGCGCTCGTCGGAGCGGCGCTCGTGTTTGCACAACCCCGGCTGGTCGCGCACCGCGGCTTTTACACGACGCCGGGATCAGACGAAAATACGATATCGAGTCTGATCAATGCGCAGCAGCTGGGCGTATACGGCGTGGAATTCGATGTCAACCAGACCTCTGACGGGGAGTTGATAGTCGTCCACGGTCCCAAAGTCGGCGATCGGCTCGACGCGCAAAGGGACACGTATGCGGAGATCAGCCGGGTCGTATTGCCGGGCGGCAATCGGATACCTACGCTCCGCGAATTTCTGGAGCAGGGCCGGAAGGACCCCGGAACGAAGTTGATTCTGGAATTGAAGAAACACAAGACGCCTGAGATCGAAACCCGGATCGTCGAAGAGATCGTGTCGCTCTGTAAGAAACTGAACATGCTGGACCAAATGGAGTTCACGTCCTTCAGCGAGCACGCCTGCAGGGAGTTTCGGCGCTTGGCTCCGCAGAACAAAACACTGTATATTTCCAATTCGCTTTGGACGCCCATCAATGCCGATGTCGCTAAGAAGGAGGGTTTTCAACTCTCTTACAGCATGTATGTGTTTATGAACCGGCCCGAACTGATCGACCGCATGAATGAAATCGGCGTAGAATCGACACTCTGGATCGTAGACAATCCGGAGGTCGTGGACTGGGCCGTCAAACATAATGTGGGTTTTATTTCGAGTAATTTTCCCGACCGGATCAAAGCGTATCTCGATGCGCTCCGGACAGTGGAAACTGCCCGTAATGGCGCCTGCAATCTGATCAGATAAGACACAATCTCATAACTCAAATTTATCATGAAAAAAGTAATCGCAATTATCGGTTCCGGCATGATGGGGTCCGCTCTGGCGTTTCCCGCCGCCGAAAACGGTCATGAAGTGCGTTTGGTAGGCACGCACCTCGACCGTGACATCATCGACGAATGCCGCCGCAGCAACAAGCATCCCAAATTCGACAGAGCGTTCCCCGTCGGAGTAAAATATTATCAGATCGAGGAATACAGAGAGGCAGTCGCCGGAGCCGATTTCGTTATCGGCGGTGTTTCGTCGTTCGGTGTGGATTGGTTCCTGAACGAGATACTGGTAAATCTCGATCCCCGGTTGCCGGTGTTGTCTGTCACCAAAGGGCTTATCAATCTCGAAGACGGAACGTTGATTTCCTATCCCGATTATTGGCGGTCGGAGCTGAAGAAAAGGGGCGTCGACCGAGAGGTCTGCGCGGTCGGCGGCCCCTGCACCTCTTATGAACTGGTATTCCACGACCAGACCGAGGTGGCTTTCTGCGGCAGGGACACCGCTTCCCTCCGACTGTTCAAAGAGACGCTTTCGACCTCTTACTATCACATTTCGCTGACCCATGACGTGATCGGTCTTGAGAGCGCCGTAGCGTTGAAAAACGCGTATGCGCTGGCCGTCGCCATGACCATCGGTTTGGTCAACCGCCATCATGGCGCGGATGCCGGGTTGCATTACAACTCGCAGGCCGGAGCATTCTATCAGGCGGTCAAGGAGATGCGCCGGCTGCTTAAGATACAGCAGGCGACCGAAGACTGCGAGAACATCGGTATCGGAGATCTTTACGTGACGGTTTACGGCGGTCGGACCCGCAGAATCGGCATTCTGCTCGGTGAAGGGAAGAGTTATTCCGAAGCGATGGATATTCTGGCCGGTGTGACCCTCGAATCGCTGGTCGTGGCGCGCCGGGTTGCAAAGGCGATTTACCGCAAGGCGGAATTGGGTCAGGTCTCCCTGCAGGACTTCCCGATGCTGGTACATGCCAACGATGTCCTCGACAACGGGAAGGATGCCGAACTTCCATGGGAGACGTTCACGTTCGATCATACGGCAAACTGAACGGAGCGGTTACAGCAATGAAAACAGCAATCAAAGCGGCCGCAGCCGCCGGCCTGTTCATCCTGATCCTGTTTCCGGGATGCGCGCAGCGGCAAACGAATAAAGCGAATCTGCGCCTGCTCTACTGGAATATCCAGAACGGCATGTGGTCGGGACAGGGTGACAACTATACGCGTTTTGTCAATTGGGTGAGCGCCCAGAACCCCGACGTCTGCGTGTGGTGTGAATCGGTAACCAACTACAAAACGGCTTCAGATGAGAAGATAAGACCCGAAGAGGCCTATCTGCCGGAACATTGGGGCGAACTGGCCCGGCGTTACGGACATGAATATTGGTATAAGGGCGGACACCGCGACAATTTCCCGCAGGTCATTACGTCGAAATACCCGATCGAGAACGTGGCTCGTCTGATCGGAGCCGTTCCCGACAGCATTGTCTCCCACGGTGCGGGATGGGCGCAGATTCGGAAAAACGGTCATACGGTCAATATCGTTTCGCTGCATACATGGCCGCAGGTCTACGGTTTCGGTCTGGCCGACAAGCAGGAACGCAAGGCCAGCGCCGCGGCGCGCGAGGGCGACAGGTTTCGCCGTATGGAGATCGAATACGTGTGCAACCATACGATCGGATCGGTTGCCGGTGCGGAAAAGCAACTATGGATGATGATGGGAGATTTCAACTCCAAATCGCGTGTCGATAATTACGAGTACGGATTTCCGGAGGATACGACCGCCTTTCTGGTCCATGATTACATACGTCAGCACACGCCGTATGTGGATGTGATCGCAGCGAAATACCCCGGCGAATTCCAGACGACGACCGGCCGGCGTTTCCGGATAGATTATGTTTACTGCACCCGTCCGCTTTACGATCGGATCGTCAGTGCGCGGGTCGTAAGCGACGAGTACACTACGCCTGTCCGCGATCCGCAGGAACTGCGCAATTTCTGGCATCCTTCGGATCACCGCCCGATCATCATAGATTTCGACATGCGTTGATGCGGATTTTGATGACTAAAGACTTTGCAACATGTCGATGACCAATTCCAAACTAACGCGTGTAGCGGACAATATCCGAATTT
>UMKY01031501.1_pt1 | contig 13379 bp, 10 predicted proteins | sample 1966421 | NCBI WGS metagenome assembly UMKY01 (sample SAMEA4836186, study PRJEB28245) | human gut metagenome | biome: gut microbiome; material: fecal sample | place: Denmark | collected 2008 | reverse complement strand
CTGCCGCTCTCGAAGGCGTGTCTCTTACCATCGGTGCTAAAACCAGCTCGACCGGTACGATCTTCGGTTCTGTAAACAACATTCAGATTGCCGAAGCCCTCGAAAAATTGGGACATATCGTAGACCGCAAACAAATCGTTATTAAAGATACGGTTAAAGAAGTGGGTAACTACAAAGCTATCGTGAAACTTCACAAAGAAGTCAGCGTAGAAATCCCCTTCGAAGTCGTTGCCGAATAATCATCGAAACCTCTTATAGTAAGAACGCCCGACAAAATCGGGCGTTCTTCTTTTTAAATTCCCACTTATTTATCAACACGACACGTTTTGTCGTTCTGCATCATTATATTTGCACAAGAAGCAAAAACAAACAGATATGGCAAAACTCAGTCAAATACGACACTTGGCGATACTCATCAACAAACTATCGGCAGTTCGATACGTCCCGACAGACGCACTCGTCGCACACGTAGAGAATACCCTCGCCCTATACGACAACAAAGATTCGAACTATTCGCAACGAACCATGCAGCGCGATTTCGGACTTATCGACGAAATGTTCGGCATAGTCATTCGTAACGACAAATCACGAGGATACTACATTGCCGAACTCGACGAGATGACCGACAACTACAAAGAACTACTGCTCAACTTCGAGCTGCTCAGTTCTATCAACACCGACAGTGTTTTGCAAAAATACGTCCTCGCCGAGCATCGCCGGAATGCCATACGGCACGAACTCATCGCTCCCCTCCTAAAAGCGATACGGAAAAGGAATCCCATTGAATTCGACTACACCTTAGTACGCCATAACGGAAAAATCGTTCACAAACGGCTCATGCCCCATTTCTTGAAAGAATCGCAATACCGATGGTATCTCATCGGCTACGACACCGACGGCAAACTGAAATCGTTCGGAGTGGACCGTATCTCGGCGATAAATATTCTCGAAGATACACAATTCCTCCGTGACGAACACATAGATATCCCCTCCCTCTTTCGGGAAAGTTACGGGATATGGAACAATCCCGAAGACCCCGTGGAAGAAATCGTTCTTAAATACGATTCGGTCGATGGAGCTTTTGTGAAAACACTACCCCTGCATCACTCGCAACAAATACTCTCCGAAGACAAAACAGGTATCACCGTCAAACTGCGATTGCGCATTACCAACGACTTCGTCATGGAACTGCTTTCCCGCAGCCGATCGGTCGAAGTAGTCGCGCCACACACCCTGCGCACCCGCCTGTACGATACGCTGCGACAAGCCGCCGAACGAAACAAACCTATTGAAACAGAGTGCGACTAAGTACCGAAAATCATTAACGATACGAATAAAATACAATACCCCAAGACTTGTTATTACAAAAAACATTCTCTATCTTTGTCTTGTGTGGTTTATCCACATGACATAGTAGTTAGATGAAAGTGTTTAGCTTTTATTCTCGAATGGAAATCTGGTAAATGTTATTATACAAGTGATTAATCATTTACATGTCAATGCAATAGCATTTTATTCTACTTGCAAAGGAAACAAAACAGGAACAAAATCAATAATTTAAGCCATTCTCCGTTTTTCGCATTTCACTTAGTTTCATCCTTTGCACTTGGTCGTACTAAAAGTGTTTTCAAGCTATTTTTCCTGACAACTAATCGCTCTTCTGAGAATATATTGTTGAAGCGCATCGATGAATTGTTGCAGCCAAAAAAGAAAATGACAAACCTCAGTCTTATGGGTATATCCCTATTGGAGTTTTGTCCTTCGTAAAGGTAGCTATTTCTATCAAGTCATAGGCATATGGAAAGGCAAATATGCCTACCTAAATTTAGTTTACTTCAGTTTAGCTTATATATAGAGCTAACTGACTAAAGTAAACTAATTTTTTGTACCTATTTCGGTAGTATCCCATTCAAAACATACAGCCAAAAGAGAAGATAACTTTGCCGGATATTTTCTCTTTTCGCTGTAGTTTTGTTGGCGATGCTCCATAATTTCACGGAATCCTCCAACCTGATATGCTATTCGCATCGCATTTTTCAAAAATTGTAATACCTTCGCGTTCTCATTATTACTGTCGGTGCTCGATAAAGCAATCGCATTAGAAAAGTATGCGTAGAGCCGTTGGGGTTGATCGTCCGTGAACGACACCTTATTGAACCTGTAACAAGGGCGGGGGTAGTTTGTAGTTTCGCATATCATTTATTTTTATGCGAACTACATTATCCGTCCGCGTTACGACGCAGACAAGCTGGAAGACCGACCGTCGGCGGTTTCCGCCGCGCAACATTCCGATTCATTTTCATTCACATCCGCCAGACGCCTAACCGCTAATCAGACCTTTATGCTCTTTGTCATGTCGTGTATACGATAAGAACAACACAACTATTGTCAAATCCGAAAATTCAAAAACAATGGAAATGAATCAAAGCATCGTGCATGGATAGCCTGTGCATACCATAATCCCCGAAACGGCTGCAACTGCTCAGCCCGTACAATGCGCAACAATTGACGAATCGCAAATCGCGTCGGCTGCCTCTGTAACTGCTCAACCGACCATTTCGCACGAGTTGCTATATACCCCTGCCGAAGCCGCCAGAATCGTATATCACCTGACTGATGGGTATTTCGATCCCGGATACATCCTGCTTTTCGGCAAGTTGGTCGGAGAAACGCCCCACAGAGATGCTGCGGCCTACAACCTGCTGGTGGTGGTGCGCGAAATACCGAGTTGCGGCTGGTTTCACAACCAATGCATCCTGCATTACAAGATGCCTTATCGACACCGAAAAATCACCTACATCAACCTTTTTATTCTGCCGTTGAATTACGGCATTGAACCGCACGACGTTCCTCTATTTCGCCTATGTCAATGGTAAATTGCCTCTTCTACTACAAGTAGAGAAAGTCTTTTGTAGCTGTTGAATCTCAAAGCGGAAGTGGCAAACTCCGATTCACGGAGTAAAGGTTATATGTCGTTTTATGGCATAAGATATGAACCATGGACAGAAGCCAGAAAGTCCAAATCACAATTCTGCAGGATTTATTTTTGATATAGAATCCTAAAAAATATTTAATGTATGTTCTTTTAATGTAGGGATGATTCCCTACTCCGTTTACTCATAATCCTAACGATGGAATAATATTGCCAAAATTTCTGATTGCACTTTATCTGTGACAGCTTTGCTACATATTGCATTTAATTCATGGTTGCAAATAGCAATTCCATCAAGGCAACTCCTTCCTAATGCACTATCTTCCGACGTGTAATAGCCTTTGGTAAGTTCATTCCAAAAGAGCCAATAAGCAATTTCCTGATATTGGTTTCTAATACTCAGTATACATCGTATTTTATCATACAACTCCATTCCTTTCCTAAAATCATCCCATGCCTTTATGCGGTCATTATTAATTGATGCAACTTTAATTATTGCATCAGAAAAATCTTTTATTTCCATTGTATATTTCCTTTAATCATTATAAATTTGAGTAATTAAGACATCAGAGTATGGAATAAGTCCGATCATTCATTGGTCTGCGAGACCGGAAACCATGTTCCGACCCCATGCTCTTTACATCAGAATCCGGATAGTTCGTAAGGTGTTTGAACCCGTATTCGCAATGATGGACCAAGATGTAAACGATGTCATTAAAACTAAAAACCGAACAGCCATGAAGTACATTGGAATCGACGTGAGTAAGGCTACATTCGTGGTGGCCTACTCCTCCGCCAAAGGCGGAGAAATCCGTACTTTCGACAACACGACCGCTGGAATCAAGCAGTTCATCGGGACTCTCCCCAAAGACGGCAGCATCCATTGTGTTATGGAAGCCACCGGGAATTACAGCGCGATGCTGCTGTACCTGCTCAATGTTGCCGGGATTGCTGTCAGCATGGAGAACCCGCTGAAGATAAAGAACTTCGCCAGAGTCATGCTCTCCACGGTCAAGACTGACAAGATCGACGCTCGGCTCATAGCTCTCTACGGAGAGAAGATGAATCCGCAACCTTTCAAGATACAGGGAGAGGCTATCCTGCGGCTCCGACAGAAGAGAACGGTCATACGTCAACTTACCAAGCAGATTACGGCCATGTCGAACCTCCGAGACTCCCTCGCATGCCTGCCTGTTCCGGACAAAGGTGCAACCCATACTGTAGACGAAACTATCAAGTTCCTCGAAAAGAGGAGAGACAGGCTTCAGTCGGAACTCACGGATCTTGTCGAAATCGAGTTCAGCCGACAACTCGCGCTGCTGACAACCATCAAAGGCATAGGCATAACGCTCGCCACGGCACTCATCATCACTACCGGAGGCTTCACTTACTTCCAGAATGCCAAACAGGTGTCCCGGTATCTCGGTATCTGTCCTACTTATGAACAGTCCGGAACTTCCATAAACATCAGAGGACACATCAACCGCAACGGAGACGCATACACCAGAGGACTTCTCTATGTGGCTGCATGGACTGCCAGCAGGTTCAATACTAAATGTGGGGAAACATACACGAGACTCAGGCAAAACGGAAAACCCGGAAAACTCGCCATGATCGCTGTCGCAAACAAACTCGTCAGGCAGGCTTTCGCTGTTATCGCCCATGATAAAGTGTATGTAGACGGCTTCGTCTCCAACAGACCTTAGAAAAATCCAGACTCCAATATTTTTACGCTTTTTCCGCATTTTTTAATATAGTTCGTAATTAATAATTACTTTTCTTATAATTGCTATATGAACTATGCTTCATTGATTCATCAAACTCTTTTTTGAGTTTGTATAACTCTGATTTAGGGTTTGCTATATCGCCTCGATAATTCTTATAGAACTGTAATATATGCAGATATTTCTTATTGTCTGTCAATTCTTCTATATGATTGAAATCATTCTTGAAAATTATTGGATATAACTCCGTTCGTTCTTCATCAGTCAATTCCAACATGGCTTTGCGCCATTCCTGTGTATATCCCAAATGCTCAAAGAAAAATCGGAACAACAGGAATGTTTCAGGCATAATGAGCAACTCCATATATTCTCTTTCATTTCGACCGAAAGCTTTCTCGAAGAACGATACACCTCTGCCTATTTTTCCTTTTGTAGCATTGAGAATAGCCTGAACTGCGCGAATGTACTTACGATTCCAATATTTGCCTATGTAATCTCTGTCGTGGCTATGTTCACCTGTAATCGGGTGATACTTCATCGGGAATGAGTATATGCTAACATTCAGGTTCTCACATAAATCCACATTTATTCGCATACGATGATACAACTCTTCCGGCTTATCGGTAAAATTGTAGAGAAGGTAATTGGAAAAATCTTTCATTCCATACTCCTCGCTCATCGTAAGCGCTTTAGTATATTCCGGCTCCGTTTTAATGTTGTCGAAAGCGATACGAAGAGGGCGGACTGGGATCTCTGCCAATAGTTTAACAATGCGACGACTGAATAATCTTGCATCAACACCTTGGTTAAAGTCCACGAAACGCAGACGACCTAACCGCTTCTTGAACTTGACATCGAAATAGGGTGCAAAATCTTTGTATGTGGCAATCAAAGCTTCTCGCGTGCAGGTTTCGGGATGCAGGAAACCATTCTTTTCCCGTAATGCGTATATTTCAGTCCTTGTTTTCTCGTTGAACGATTTATAGTTATTCAGTTCTTGAAGTAACTTGAATGATTTGCGAATATATGCACGGTTATTGATTCCCAAACGAAGATTTCTGATAGCAATTGTATACCAGTTTGGCTCATAATATTTAGCACCTTTGGTAAATCCGCAAGATTTGATATCTTCAATGATGTCTTCTAATCTGTTAGAGGCTAACACATTATTATCCATCAGCAAAAGATTTTGCTGCTCACCATATAACTTCCGTGTTCGGTCGATACGTTCCCGTAAAGGTAAATATTCTTGATATTCCGGCTCGATTCGCCAAACGGCACAAAAGGAGCATTTTCGTATACACCCTCTTGTAGAGTAGCTGTAATATGCGCCACTATCGGGATACACATAATCTATCTCGTCAAGAATAGAATAATCCAAAGGCAGTTCATCAATGATATAAGGATTGTCCTTATCAATGTCTTTATATGGTGTATGGAGGGTGCCGATATGAGGACGAATACCTGTTGCCTTTTCAATCTCATCGGGTTGGATAGATGCCATTACACCTCCAACCATAATGTTTTTCGGATCTTTCGCCATCAATTTTGCAAACTCAATAGTCTCAATGGTGATATCCCAATAGAAAGTAAATAGCGTTGTTACTCCAACCCAATCCCAACGAGGGTATTTCTTATACTCTCCTGAATGATAGAATTTCTTATAATATTCGACCCAAGGCCCTAATATAGCAGCAATCTCAGAATCCTCAATACCCACCTGTTTTAAATATTCATGCTTCCTATACCTGATATATAGAGCGATTTTGTCTGAACGTAGCTTCCAGTTTACGGAGCCGTCAAGATCTGATAGTTTGGCCACGCATTCCTCGGTGATTTGATTGATAACAAACTCTTTCAAATCTCCTTTGTAAAAGATGACATCATCTCCACGCATCCTAAAATAGGTTGCGAGTTTCATTAGCCCGATTGGTGGAAATTTATTCTTGTAGTTGGGCTCAAGCAGTAATACTCGGCGACTCATCTCGTCAAATCCTCCTCGATAACTTTTATCAGAGCCTCTCTCTGACGTTCATCGGGTATAGCGTTTGCAATAGACGCATATATCCGTCCAATGAGTTTCCGTTCAGCCTTACTGTACTTCGAGTAAATAGGACTATCTGTTCTGTATTTTGTCTTTGGAGTTGTTTCAGGCTCGTCTGGTTGTGATGCTTTTGTTGAAGGTAATCCGTTATGCAATTTATCGGAAGTCGGTATTAACTTATCGATAATTTTTCCCAACGGAGAATCAGAATCTTCAATTTTAGCGCGTCTTTTCTCTAATTGCTTTATAGCTTTTTCGGACTTCTTCTTATATTCTTCGAGCTGTTTTATTAAATCAACATGCTCTTTTTTAGAGATATAATCACTTTTGTCTTTTATTTTCTCTTCGAGTTCTTCTGCCTTGTCAATAATTTTTAGGTTGTTTCTTATATCGGATGCGTCATAACACATATCTTTAAGATGCATAAAATCATGTTTCACGCGCTTCTCAAACTCATAAAGATATGTGTTCTCCCCAAAATAATCTCTACGAGAATTTGGGATAAGATATTTGCTTGTAGCGTGGATTTCGCCAAAATAGTAAAAAGAGAATCTTTGGTCAGTTGTTGCAAAAAATTTCTTACAGATTTCCTCGTCACCAATCTGAATATTCTCTTTTCGCAAACGAATACCTCGTGCAATATTTATTCGCTCCATTTGTCCACCCAAATGAGATAGCGAATACCATCCCCAATAGATTATATTGCCATCACTATCTTTTGATAGTAAGAAATCGACTCCAAGTATGTCATCGATCGCTTTTTTGCTTCCTGGAATTTCTTTGTATATATGTGTCGTATATGGCTTATAAATCTGTTCTTCGTTAATGTATATATTATATGCGTCAACTTTTAATCCATTATCTTTTATGAATTTATTGATCTGAGAGCGATATATGAATTGCGAAGATATATCAACGGGCGCAACCATTGAAAGGTAATTCTTGACGCGCTCAACATTGAGCAATTCGTCAGAGGTTACATTCTCCAAAATAACCTTGAAATAGTGTTTATCCGCAGCCTCTTTTTTGTGAATAGTATCTGTTACACGAGCCAAAACATCAACCGCTTCTTCCGAATTGTCGCGGTCATTGATTATTTGCTTTAAGAGGTCTGCATCCCAAGTCATAATTGATTTGACCTCCTCGCCGGCGAATGTCGTCTCGAATATAAGCTTTGAACAATAACCCAATCCTCCTAATCGACCAATGCCTCGAAATCCTTTATCTTCCCCTCGCTTCTTTGTCGAATGAGCAATATTTCTCAGGATAGGAATGACTTTGTCTGATGATATACCTGTTGCGTTGTCTTCAATAACAATACAACGTTCTTTGGGGTTAATAGTAATGTGAATCTCATCTTCACCTGCATTTATCAGCCCCTCAGCGACAGCCTTATCAACTTGGTCAGCAGAGTTCTGTATATACTCTCGATATATGAATCGACAATCTTCATACATACCGAGAGTTAAGGATTCTATAACATCCTTTCCTATTCTTGGGTTATCAGTCATAATGGCTTAATCAAAATATTTATAGATAGGTAGCGGGAATTTTATATTCAACATAGAACGGAACACCGGATTCTGAATGATATATTCACCTTGTTTCATTCGAGTCAGCATCGTCTTGTACACGCTGGGGACAAATCTAAAATCTTCCCGCGATATTTCAATGGCATTTGTGCGACCAAATGCCTGTGTTGCACAGTTGCCTTTTACTCGACGATGAATGTCGCTTACAAACTGTTCTGCGCCAAACAGGACAATGCCCAATGATCGACCGCGTTCCGTAATGTCAAGCAGTTGATGGAGGATCGGAGACGACTTCGGCACATCCGTAGATGCGTATTTATTCAACTCATCAATAAATATCACTATGCGGTCAGGAATATCGGAATCAACACGGTCAGTAGAACCCAACTTGAGATTATAGACAGCTCGCATAACATCGCCGAAAACAAATCCTTGTGATTCTTCGTCGAGTTTAGCAACATCAATTACCATCACATCGTTTTTATGAATTTGGGCAATTTGGTCTCGCAAACGTACACCACTACCTAATTTGTTGGTAAACATCTGCTGGCATTTCTGATAACTTTTATTGAATAAACGATAAAACTTGCGCCAACTCATAACGGATATTTCTTTGCCAGCTTTGCTGGCTTTATCCGATTGCGTTTGTTTATATAGTTCACTCTTGAAGTCTTCCCAAGTTTCAATGCCACTAAAACCACCACTATTTGATATAATGAAATTAATTATTGACTCTATCGTGTCGTTCGGGTCATCAACATTAGCAAACAACAGGTCAAGACATTCCTTATCTTCATCCGTTTCAAATAAATACTTATACTGCAATGCATTCCCCGCTTCAATCCGAGTCTTTATAATATCTTCTTTTTCATAAGTATAAGAAGTAAAGTCTTTTGAATACGGATAAAAGTATTTTACCTGCTTGAATGGTTCAAACTCTAACTCCAGCAGATCATAGATTGGCTTTATCTGTTTAAGTTCATCCTTACGAGTGTTCTTTTGGTCTATCTTTAACAAATCTGTTCCTTTCACATTCATTATAATGAATGCAACGGACTCTTTCTCATCTTTGGCTGCATAATCCTGAATTGCTTTCATTAGGAACATAGCATATGAGGTCTTGGAAGCCAAACCGGATATTCCTGATATGTTTAAGTGCGCACCCTCCGGTCCAATAAGAAAATGAGAATTGAAAAATACGGGAAGCGTCTGCTTGTTTACACCTTCATACATCTCGATATATCCAGCCGGCAGTTTATGTTTTACATTATTCAAACCGAGTGCTTCCATTATCTCATCGCGTTCGGCAAGATATACCTTTTTACCTTCTTGAACAGGGATGTAAATATTCTTCGTGTTACCAACTACCTTACACTTCACATAGTTCATACCGATACGCTCTGTGTATGAGGTTGATTCCACCTGCCCGAAATCGCTTGATATATAGCCTGCTAATGCGCTCGGAGAGTCTGTCATATGGGAGATTTCCTCAATCACTCCAAATGTCTTTGTCGGCTCTCCATTTACATCCTTCACATGTTCAACGACAACAACATCAAAAGGCTTTAATTTCAAATCCTTTCGAGTCCAGAAGGTAAACTCTTCTATTGTCGAAGGCTGTTTCTCTGTTGCTATAATTTTACCAATCGCTTCCATTATCTTGCTTAAAATAAATTGATGAAACTTATATCGCTCTTAAATCGACTTTTGCAATAACACTCTGTCATATAAACCGGATAGAGATGATTTGCCCATCGAGCATCATTGCCATAACAAACAGGATTGCGTTCGTTTATGATGTTCGCAGTAATCATATCTATCTCATCGGATTCCAGTCCATTTTCTGCCTCTTTACCAGTCATAAGCATTTTTTCTATCTTCAATATTCCGGAATAAGGCGTAGTAGTATATCTTCGGTCTCGAATCCGAACATACCAAATAGCAAAGTTTACATTACCCCATTCTTCTCCCGGCTTCCACATAAAAGCAGGTGTCCGATGGAATAACGGCAGTTTTACAATCTGTCCTGCACTACTCTGGTTCTTATTGTCCTTCATCAAATTGGGATTAAATCGTTTTGACACTCCTACAACATGCCGGTAGTTATTACGAATACGCGCCAATTCTTTATAATCCCCAGTCTTCATCGGTTTATATTGTATCGAGCCGTCTTTGATGAGATAGTGATCGTGTGTCAGCAAATGTTTGCTCATCATTTCTGCGACAATCCGCTTCTCGCATTCTATCATCTCATCTTGGATACGAGCGATGCCTTTGTTCTCAAGAGTTTCATTACCTTCGATCTTCGTTAAATAGAAAAGTACCTTCCCAAACTTATTTCCGGAGCCTTTAATAAAAGGTAAGTCGTTTAGTTTGTTGCATAAATTATTAAAATACACTCCGTTATCAATGCCTTCATCGTTAGCTGTTATCGGTAGGCAGACTACCGGATATGCTTCCTCGAAAACTTTACCGAAACTTCGGAATGTATTATCATCATTCATCTCTCTGCCACAGCAAGAAACGGAAATCTGTCCACTGACAATTGGAAAAACCTTTTTATCATACTGTATGTCATCAACCTTATAGACCCGGCGCGAACCATCAAGAAAGAATTTGAATAATGGAGGCATAGACCTCATCTTTTCAGCCAAGAGAGACATATTTCTCATATGAGTGTCATGTATACTCTCTGCAAATTCTTTCATATTGATATATGATTCTTCTTTCGCCTCGTACTCGATATTCGGGGGCAACATATTGTCATAGCAATACTTGAACGATGCAAAGCATTCGCCTCGCGTTTCCTTCGCTATATAATCTAACAATTTACCCATAACTCAATGCGTTATTGTTAAAATCACAAAAACATCGTCATATATACGGGGATATAGTCAATCCCTTGCTCGCGTTTCAGGTCTTTGGTGTAGATAACATACTTGTTCTGCACGCGGTCGGAGAACTTATCACAGAAAACATCTAACGAGGTATGCGATTTATAGCCGGATGACTTCACTTCAATTGGCGATATTTTATGCTCGTCTGCTATCAAGAAATCTATTTCATAGTATTTCTTTCCATCCGGAGTCGGTATCGTATGATAAAACAACTGCTTGCCGGCAGACCTCAACATCTGGGCTATAACATTCTCATAAACATAGCCTAAGTTAGCGCTGAGTTTGTCGTTCAGCAGTTTTTCATAAATAATGTTATCCGTAAAGTCCTTGTCCTTGAAAGCCAGTGTTACAAACATTCCGGTATCGGACGCATATATCTTAAAGCGTTCATTATCCATTGTAAGGGCCAGTCCGACATTCGGGTCATTGGAATGATATGCAACATTTGCTGACATGAAATCATTCATCATTTTGACCACGCCTGCAACCCGCTCTGCTCTTTCGCCAGGTATAGCCGATGCTATTTGATACCGCGAGGCATTCTTACTCAACTGTGCAGGTATGGCATCGTACAATGCGGTTGCTTTGCCGGTATCATCCAACTTCCAAAAATCTTCTTCGTACAACGAGACAATATCCCGCTTTACTAAATCTACCGCTCCGAGATTATTCGTCTTGATATACTCTGCTACGGCTTTAGGCATACCTCCAACCAGCATATACAAGCGGAAATCGCGCATCATTCTCCGATGAACGGCATCGCCTAACGGTATGCGTTTTTCAAATGCCGTACGCAGCAACGGTATTGTTGCGGTGTCGCCCAACGCCCAGCGAAACTCCTCATAGTCCATAGGAAACATATCGACCCGCGTCTCCTCACTCGGCAGCAGGATATCCTGACTGCTCTTGTGAACGGTAATGAGTGAACCGGTCTCGATATAGTCGTATCGACGGTCTTTAACCAAATGTTTGATAGCCTGACGAGCCAAAGGAGCTTTTTGTATCTCATCGAATATGATTACAGACTTGCGTTCAATTAACTGCACACGATAGATAAGTTGCAGCCGAAGAAATATATAGTTCAGGTCTGATATATCATTAAAAAGTTCCCGTACTTCTACCGGTGCAATGGCAAAGTCGATGAGAATATAGGACTCATACTCATTACGAGCAAACTCTTCTGCAAGCGTGGACTTCCCGATTCGTCTTGCTCCCTGTATAAGAATTGCGGATTCTCCATTCCGCTCCCTCTTCCATTTGAGCAATCGGTCGTACATCTTGCGCTTGAACAATATAGTATCTTTCTCCATAACCGTTGATATATAGCGCAAATATAATGCTTTTGTTTGTATCCGCCAAATGTTTTGCGCGTATTTTGTCAATTTGCGCCAGATGTTTTATGTCCATTCCGACAAATTCCGCCGTTTTTAACTTTGCAAATTGCAGTGCGCATGCACGCTATTGTAGCGATCCTCTTTTATGGTATTTTCATTGGAAGATTCTCAATCTCGAGTTTCATAGTAGGTGTTAGACATTTGCCACAGCCGTTTTAATTCGGGCTTGCCCGTGTGTCACGAAAAATGTTTCGGGGGAGCCTAATACCCCGTCCGACATTCGTCGTCGGATGGGTTGCCATACAATCTGCAAGCAGAGGCGGTGGGATTATCCGATATATGACAGATTATGGAATGGCAGTCAAATAGATAAACAACCTTTTCCTGTCGGAAGATTTCAGACCTCAATTCGCGAATGGGTTTTTAACCGACAAAAGGGAGTAAAAAGAACTTGTTACCCGTAATTGTTTCTCGGGGGTTAAGAACGGGTTTGCTTCTTCGATATAATCCGTTCATTTCTCAGCGGTCGAATTACGGCCTTTTCTTTGTCGATAATGCTACCGGCATTCGAGTGTAAGAATCCAGTTTTAGAGTACGATTTCGGTCATCAAAGTTCAACTGCATTTCTTTTCAGATGTTTGCACGAAACGGTTTACTTTAGTTTTCTTGCCCTATATATAGAGAAATACTAAACTAAACAGAATTATATATGCCCGCGCGGTCGGTAAACAGCACTCTCAAAAAAGAGTAAGAAAGCACGAAAATCCGGAGGGTGCTCTAATCGAACAGTCCGTTTACCAAGTTGACCGCATCATCCTTTTTCTGATTGATGATTTTGGCATACACCTGCGTCATCTTGACATCTGCATGGCCGAGTAATTTCGAGGTCGTGTAGAGGTCTGCACCGAGCGTCAGC
>UMKY01059078.1_pt1 | contig 13392 bp, 10 predicted proteins | sample 1966421 | NCBI WGS metagenome assembly UMKY01 (sample SAMEA4836186, study PRJEB28245) | human gut metagenome | biome: gut microbiome; material: fecal sample | place: Denmark | collected 2008 | reverse complement strand
CTGCTGTTCTGTTACTTCTTGGTCTTTGCCTCGTTCTTGAGTCGCAGGTCGCGCTCAAGGATAACCTTTCTCATACGGATGTTCTTCGGTGTTACCTCAACAAGCTCATCGTCCTGAATGAAGTCAAGGCACTCCTCAAGGCTCATCTGCTTCGGCGGGATAAGGTGCAGAGCGTCATCAGAGCCGGAAGCACGGGTATTCGTGAGGTGCTTCTTCTTGCACACGTTGATGACAATATCGCCTGCCTTCGGAGAAACGCCGACGATCATGCCCTCGTATACCGGAACGCCTGCGCCGATGAACAGCGTACCGCGCTCCTGCGCATTGAACAGACCATAGGTGATGGAAGGACCGGTCTCCCAGGCAATGAGGGAACCTACAGTTCTTCTCGGGATATCGCCGAAGTACGGCTTGTAGGAATCAAACGTGGAATTCATGATGCCTTCGCCCTTGGTGTCGGTCATGAACTCGCTTCTGTAACCGAACAGACCTCTGGACGGAACCAGGAACTCAAGGCGTGTGCGGTTTCCGATGGGGTGCATGGAGATCATCTCGCCCTTGCGCTGACCCATGCTCTGCATTACGGCGCCTACTGCGTCGCCGGGGACGTCTGCAACCAGGCGCTCAACAGGCTCGCAGAGTACGCCGTCGATCTCCTTGGTGAGTACGCGCGGCGTGCTTACGGAAAGCTCGTAACCCTCGCGGCGCATGGTCTCGATGAGTATGGACAGGTGCATTTCACCGCGGCCTGCTACATTGTATGCGTCCAGCTTGTCGCTGTCGGTCACTCGCAGGGATACGTCCTTGAGTGTCTCCTTCATCAGGCGCTCGCGGATCTGGCGGGAGGTTACGAACTTGCCCTCTCTGCCGGCGAACGGGCTGGTATTTACGGAGAATGTCATTTCAACCGTCGGCTCGGAGATCTTCACGAAAGGAAGCGGCTCGGGGCAGTTAACGGAGCAGATAGTCTGACCGATGGTAACGCCCTCGATACCAGAGAAGCACACGATATCGCCGACCATTGCCTCGTCAACCTCGACCTTGTTCAGACCCTCGAACTGGTAGAGAGATACGATCTTGCTTCTGAACGGCGCGGTGCGGTTGTGGTGGTCGCAGACGATAACGTCCTGATTCTTGCGCATTCTGCCGCGCTCGATACGTCCGATGGCGATTCTGCCGACGTATTCGTTATAGTCGATGGATGATACAAGCACCTGGAGCTCGCCGTCGGGGTCGCCCTCGGGAGCCGGGATATGCTCGAGTATCTTATTGAAAAGCGGCTTGAAGTCTGTGCCCATCTGGTCGGGGTCGTAGGAGGAAAGTCCCAGTCTGCCGGAGCAGAAAATTACAGGGCTGTCGATCTGCTCCTCGGAAGCGTCAAGATCGAGCAGAAGCTCGAGCACCTCGTCTACGACTTCCTTATTGCGGGCGTCGGGACGGTCGGTCTTGTTGACAACGACGATGATCTTGTGACCAAGCTCCAGAGCCTTCTGGAGGACGAATCTCGTCTGCGGCATTGTTCCTTCGAAGGAATCTACCAGCAGAAGAACGCCGTTTACCATCTTGAGGATACGCTCTACCTCGCCGGAGAAGTCAGCGTGGCCGGGGGTGTCGACGATATTGATTTTTACGCCGTTGTACATGCAGGAAGTGTTCTTCGCAAGAATTGTGATTCCGCGCTCGCGCTCAATGGCGTTGTTATCCATTACGCGGTCGCTTACTACCTGATTCTCGCGGAATGCGCCGCCCTGCTTGAGCATTTCGTCGACCAGGGTAGTCTTGCCGTGGTCAACGTGGGCGATTATTGCAATGTTACGTAAGTCATTTCTTACCAATTAATTCACGATCCTTCACATTAGAATTTTACATCGTTCTTTATTATACTACTTTTTTTTCCACCTTACAAGGGACTTGAGAAAAAAACGTTGTTTTAATTATAATTACTGATGTCAGCGCATGGTTTTTGTGTAATTTCACAAGAAACAGGACTTCATTTTTACCTGAAGCCCTGTTCCGTGGGTCTACTTAAACAAGCTGCGCATTTTTTCAGAAATCGCCCTGCGCCTTTCCTGCTCCGCCGCCTCGTCAAGCTCGTAGCCTCCGGGGACTTCCCTCAGTATGCTTCCCTCGTGAACTCCCTGCGGAAGCTCGCTCAGCGGTATATCCTTCCGGGCGTTTCCGGAATACACTACGGCGAAATCTTCCTCTATCCTGTCAACGACTATCATGCGGCATCCTCCGTATCCTGCCGGAAATCTCCAGTTTGCTGGTCGGTGTAAATTCTGAAGTTCTCGCCGTCGCAGGTAAACACTATGTTTCCATTGTCCATCGTTGTGTAGATCGAGCAGCCATGCGAAAGCAGGCGGTTGACTACCTCCGTCTTCGGGTGTCCGTAGGAGTTCCCCTCGCCGACCTCTATCACGGCATACTCGGGGCTTACCGCCTCGATAAACGCCGGCGTGCTCGACGATGTACTGCCGTGATGTCCGACCTTCAGCACGTCGCTTCTGATGTACTCGCCGCTGTTGAGAATGTCGCTTTCCGCGGCGCGTTCGATGTCCCCGGTGAACAGGAACGACTTGTTTCCGTGTACCAGACGGCAGGTTATGGAGTAATTGTTCAGATTAGTATAATCATCATGCACCGGAGCCAGGAACTCCAGCACGGCGCCGTTTCCGAGGTCGAGCGTCCTTCCCAGCCTGGAATACTCCGCGGTAATACCGCGGCGGTCTATCGTGTCAAGCATGTCCTCGAAATTCTGGGTCATGGGCAGAAGATCCGACGGAACCTCCGGCATGATGACGGTTCCGACCTTAAATTCTTTCATGATCTCCGCCATGCCGCCGATGTGGTCTTCGTGCGGGTGGGTGGCTATGATGTAATCAAGCTTTCGTATTCCCTGATTTTTCAGATAATTCTTGACGCGTTCGGAATGTATCTTTTCGCCGCAGTCAATAAGCACCGTTTTATCACCGGAAACTATCAGCTCGCAGTCGCCCTGTTCGACATCTATAAAATGCACAGCTATCTCGCCGTCTGCGACAGTTACTGCGTTCGACTTGCCGTTCAGCCAGGATATTATATCGTCTGCGGACGGGATAAAATCAAACTTGAATATTACGTCGTTGGCGTATATCACCAGCGAAAACAGCATGAAAACCGCGAAAACTACAAGAATGACCTTAGCCGCGGGGTTTTCCCGCATGCTTTTTTGTCTGCGCTGTTTTCCTGCCATTCGGTTTCCCCCTCTCGCGGTCGTTAGTTGCGTTGTGTCCGGAACTGCGGTACTGCTGCTTCGGGGCGCTCTGCTGGCTGCGTGCGCCGGGCTTCCTTCTTTCGGAGCTTCCGCCGCGCTGCGCCGCTCTCTGCGGTGACGGAGCTATCAGGCAGTCCTTGCCGGTTCCGATGAGATCCCTGCGCTTCGCCATGATGAGCGCCTTTTCAACTATGTCGTGATTTTCCGGCTTGAAATACTGGAGCAGAGCGCGCTGCATGCGTTTCTCCTCCGGAGTCCTCGGAACAAACACCGGCTCCATCGTGTACGGATTCAGCCCCGTCCAGAACATTGCCGTGGAAATAGTTCCCGGTGTGGGGTAGAAATCCTGCACCTGCTCGGGGCGGATATTGTGCTTTTTAAGGAACACCGCAAGCTCCACCGCTTCTTCAAGCGTACAGCCCGGGTGGCTCGACATCAGATACGGTACAAGGTACTGCTCCTTGCCGCACTTTTTTGTGGCTGCGTAGAACCGCTTTTCAAACTCCTCGTAAACCTCGATATGCGGCTTTCCCATCAGGTCGAGTACCTTATTGCTGGCATGCTCCGGAGCTACCTTGAGCTGACCGCTGACATGATACTGCACCAGCTCGTCCAGGAAGTCGTTGTTCTTGTCCTGGAGCATGTAATCGTAGCGGATTCCCGAACGAACGAATATCTTCTTCACCTTTTTGATGGAGCGCAGGCGGCGCAGCAGCCTGATATAGTCGCTGTGGTCGGCGATGAGGTTCTTGCACGGCGTGGGAGCCAGGCACTTTTTCCCCTTGCACATGCCGTATTTCTCCTGCTTCTCGCAGGAAGGGTGCCGGAAATTCGCGGTAGGGCCTCCGACGTCGTGGATATATCCCTTGAAACGCGGATTCTCAGAGAGCTTCACGGCTTCCTCATAAACGGAATCCTCACTGCGGGTCTGCACTTTTCTTCCCTGGTGCAGGGCGATGGAACAGAAGTTGCAGAATCCGAAACAGCCGCGGTTGTGTGTTATCGAGAACTCCACCTCCTGGATAGCCGGAACTCCTCCCTCCTTCTCATACATCGGGTGGTACATGCGCATGTACGGCAGCTTGTAGGTATAGTCGAACTCCGCCTGCGTTACGCTGCGCTGCGGGGGATTCTGCACCAGCATCATGTTTCCGTGGCGCTGTACTATCGTCCTGCCGTACACCTCGTCCTGCTCGTCGTACTGCTTGCGGCAGGATTTTGCGTACGCTTTCTTGTTATCGCGGACTATCTCGAAGCTGTCGCACTGCACCGCGCCTATCGGAGTGTTCTCCGGCTCCGTGAGGTAGCATATGCCGCGCAGGTCGTGCATGTCCTTCAAGTGAAGCCCCGCCTTAAAATTGTTCAGCATCTGGGTCAGCGTGACCTCACCCATGCCGTACATCAGGTAATCCGCTCCGGTGCTTACCAGAACCGACGGCATTACGCTGTCGCTCCAGTAATCGTAATGCGCGAAACGGCGAAGCGAAGCCTCCAGACCGCCTATGGATATTTCAACGTCCGGGTAAAGCCGCTTCAGATTCTGGCAATAGACCGTGAGCGCCCTGTCGGGACGCCTGCCGCCCTTTCCTCCCGGGGAATATGCGTCGTCGAAACGCTTTTTCAGCGCAACTGTGTAGTTCGACACCATGCTGTCGATGTTGCCTCCGCTCACCATGAAGCAGTACTTCGGCTTCCCAAGCTTCATGTAATCGGCGTCGCACAGCGGCTGCGCGATAACTCCGACCGTGAACCCAGCCGCTTCGATCATTCGCGAAATTATCGCAATTCCGAAGGTCGGGTGGTCGATGTAAGCGTCACCGGTGAAGCAGATGAAATCAAGCTGCTCTATTCCTCGTTCTTCCATATCCTGTCTGCTTACAGGCAAAAACGGCATTTTAATTCCCTCACTTTATCTTTGCTGGAGTTTCCTCTCAGCCCATTCCTGTTTTGTCATCAGAACCTGACGGGGCTTGCTGCCCTCGAGAGGTCCGACTATTCCCATTTCTTCCATTATATCGACAAGCCGCGCGGCTCTTCCATAGCCCAGCTTGAGCCGTCTTTGCAGCGATGATGTGCTGCAAGTTCCGGATTCCACAACGAAATCTATCGCTTCCTCCAGGCGCTCGTCGCTTGTGTCTATATCGCCGCTGTCTGAATTCCCGGAGGACTTGCTGTCCTGCGCGGAAGCCACCATCTCAGTCTGGCGCTCGACCTCTTCCATGACAAGCTCGTCGTATTCAGCCTGGAAGGTCTGCTTGATGAACTCCACAACGCGCTCGACTTCCTTATCGGAAACGAAGCAGCCCTGCACCCTGACCGGCTTCGGAAGTCCCACCGGCATGTACAGCATATCGCCGTTTCCGAGGAGCTTCTCCGCGCCGCTTACGTCAAGTATAACGCGGCTGTCCGTCTGGGAAGCCACCATCAGCGCGATACGGCTCGGGATATTCGCCTTTATCAGACCGGTCACGACGTTGACCGTCGGGCGCTGGGTCGCGATAACAAGGTGCATTCCGGCGGCTCTTGCCATCTGGGCAAGGCGCACTATGCTGTCCTCGACGTCCTTTGGGGAAGCCATCATCAGGTCTGCAAGCTCGTCAATGAATATTACTATGTGCGACATCTTCATGAGCCCGCTGTCCGGGTCCTTTGCAAGCTCGTTAAAGCCGGTGAAGTCGCGCACGTTGTTGTCGGAGAACTGCTTGTAGCGGTTCAGCATTTCGTTTACCGCCCATGCCAGCGCGCCCGCCGCCTTCTTCGGGTCGGTGACTACCGGGATAAGCAGGTGCGGGATTCCGTTGTACATCATGAACTCCACCTTTTTCGGGTCGACCATTATCAGGCGCACGTCCTGCGGGGTGGATTTCATCAGGATACTCATAATGATGGAATTTACGCACACCGATTTACCCGAACCGGTGGTTCCCGCAATGAGCAGGTGCGGCATTTTCGCGATGTTGCATGTCACCATTGCGCCGCTGATATCCTTGCCGAGAACGGTTTCGAGCTTCTTGTCGAAGCTCTTTTTGAACTCCGTGGTATCAACCAGTTCGCGGAAGAATACGGTGTCCCGCGCCTTGTTCGGAACCTCTATTCCCACCGCCGACTTATTCGGGATAGGCGCTTCAATACGCACCCCGGCGGAGGCAAGATTCAGCGCGATATCGTCCTGCAGGCCCGTGATTTTGGATATCTTTACTCCCGGCGCAGGCTGAAGCTCGTAACGTGTAACGGAAGGTCCGCGGCTCACGCCTACAAGTTTGGTCTGAACTCCGAAGCTCTGGAGCGCTTCCACCAGCTTCCTGGAGTTGCGGTCGATCTCATTGTCGATGTCAGCCTGAGTCAGTTTCTTCTGAACCGGATTCAGCAGATTCACCGGAGGAAGCGTGTAAACATCGCTGAATTTCAGTTCCTCCGGAGCCGGCTTTTTAAGCGGCATTGCGGGACGTTCCGGCGCTGGCGCGGCGGGAGGCGTTACGGGTCTGTCCGGGCGCGGAACTTCCAATATCTCAGGCTTTACCGGATTCTCAGGGCGCTCAGGCTCGGCGGTCTTCGGCGCAGAGGTTTCCGGAACTGCGGCTTCCTTCTGCGGCTGCGATTCTGTTTCCGGCTCGTCGGCAACATCGTCGAGGTCGAACGGAAGCTCGCTTTCCTCGGAGCTTGTTATCGAATTCTCCGGGAGATCCTCAATGCTGCTCACCGGAGCGTTCTCCGGGTTTTCCTCCTTGAAACGGTGCAGCGCGTCTATTATCGGAACAAGCTCCGCGTCCTCGTCCTCGAGAGGATCCTTCTCAGAGCGCTCAGCTTCTTCAAGAACCGCGCGGTTCTTCTGCATTATGTAGTCCTTTATCTCCGCCATGTAGTCCACGCTGTCCTCGTGCTGCTCCTCAAGGAGCTGCTCCGTTTCGGCGGGATCAGGCTCGGCGGGAAGCTCGGGTTCGGCGGGCTTCACCGGATCGGGTCGTGGGACCTCGATTATATGCGGCTTTTCAGAGGATTCAGGCTCAGTATGCGCCGACGTATCCTCGACTATCGGCTCCGGCTCTTGCTCCTCCGGGTCGGAAACGCTGAACACGGCGCGGCTCAGCTCGGCTACGGAGCGCTTCTCCTGCTGCTCCGCGTCTATCTCCGCCTGTATTTTCTCTATTTCGTCCTGCTGCATGTGGAGCTCCTCCGCGGCTATGCGGTTCTCCTCGCGTATGCGGTTGTGGTGCTCGACCGCCTTATCCTTCGCATTGCGGACTGGCTTCACCATGCGGTCGGTGAAGTCCGCAACCGTGATCCCGGTGCAGAGAAGCACGCAGACCAGGATCAGAATTATAATTAGTATCGTAGCTCCCAGCCTGCCCAGCAGAAGCAGCAGGCCTCCGATGAACAGCGCGAAAACGCCGCCACCGCGGAACTCCTTGCCGTCCTTGAAAAGATTCGCGATCACTTCGCCGAAATTCTCGCCCGGAACAGCTCCGACGGAGAAAATCTGCACCGCCGCGCACAGCAGGAGAATGCCTCCAACGCATTTGAGCACGTCCATGCCGAGCTTGTGACCTTCCTTGAACGCGGAAAGACGTATCGCAACAAAAATAAGAAGGGGTCCGACCAGGAAAGCGGAGTAACCGAACAGTCCATGCATTAGGTCGAAAAATCCGCGCCAGCCCTCGCCTTCCCCGGCGGGAATAACTGCGGCGAGCGTCAGGACGATCCCGACTGCGAACATTATCACCGTTGCGATGTGACGGCGGCGCATGCTGGCTTTCAGAGCCTCCTCGCGGAGCCTGAGCTGCTCAGCCTCGAGAGCCTTCTTTGATGGTCTTGAGCGCCCGGTGCTGCCCTTCGAGGAACCGGAGCGCGGTCTTGTTGTCTTATTCTCAGCCATTTTATCCGACTTCCTTTACGTGATTTCAGCCCATTATGAGGGAATGGAGCGTGTTTCCGGTAATGTGCTCCCACAGACCCGCTGCCACGCAGACTGCGCCCAGAACGGCGGTGTAAACTCCGAATATCTTGTACCTGTCCTTCTTGACGAGCCAGCTGACCAGCTTTATCGAGAGGATTCCAACAACCGCAGCGATGACGAATCCTATTCCGAGAGCGACCCAATCGAGCTCCATGTCAGAATGCAGCGCGTCGCCGAGTTCCAGGACGCTGCCGCCGAGTATCGCGGGGATACCGAGGATAAACGCGAACGTAACCGCAGTCTCCTTTTCAAGACCGGAAAGCAGTCCGCCCGCCGTTGTAGAGCCGCTCCGGGAAACACCCGGGAACAGCGCGACGACCTGGAAAAGCCCGACCGTAACCGCGTCTTTGACGGTCATCTGCTCCGCCGTGCGCGTGCCGTGCCCAAATCTGTCCGAAAGGAACAGAATCAGCGAAGTAAACAGGAATGCGGCTCCCTCGAACACTATGTCTCCGTCGCCCTGCCTTCCGGTGAAGAATCCCTCAACCAGGTAAAACGGAACCAGAATCACCGTCGCAATAATCACCATGAACATCATGCGGCGGTTTCCGTTCATGTTCTTCCATGAGAATTTCCCCGTAAAGATGTCGCCTATAGTAAGGAAAAATTCCTTTATCATGCCCCATATCGTGCCCCAGAACGCTACGAAAACCGCTGCAAGCGTTCCGAGGTGGAGCACCAGCGAAAGCACGAGCGCCGCTTCCCCGTTGACTCCGGTCACATGCTGGACTACCGACAGATGTCCCGAGCTTGAAACCGGCAGGAATTCTGTCAGTCCCTGCACCACCGCCTGAATAATTACCGTAATTATGTCCATATTTTTCCCCTTATGTATCGTTATGTATCCGCCCGGAGGCGGGTTATCTGTCGCCGTGCCAGTCTGCGGAATTCAGTGCGCTCCTGCTGCTCTGGGTCTCGGCGGGTCTTAGCTGCACGAATGCGGTTTTCTGCGCAGATGGCTTCAGCGGCTTTGTGTGCGCAGTGGTCTTTCCGGGCTTTTCCGCTTTTTCTGATTTGGCGGACTTTTCTGCTTTGTCCGATTTCTTCCCCTTTGCGGAGGACTTCGCAGGCTTTTCAGTTTCTGCGGGCTTCCGTTTTTCAATGAGGGAGTACAGGCACTGCACCGCGTCGGATATCCCGCCGAGGTGGTCTATCAGCCCTTCCCTGACCGCTTCGCTGCCTTCAAGGACGGTTCCGATGTCCATTACAAGCTCGTCCTTTTCCATCAGCAGCTCACGGAAGCGCTCCGGCTTCATGCGGCTGTTTTCGGTCACAAACCGCGTTATCCTGTCCTGCATTTTCTGGAACCACGTCATTGTCTGCGGAACTCCGAGCACCATGCCGTTCGTGCGGACCGGGTGTATCGTCATTGTAGCCGACGGAACTATAAAGCTCACGTCGGTGCTGACCGCCAGCGGTACTCCTATAGAATGCCCGCCGCCGAGCACTATCGAAACCGACGGCTTCGACATTCCCGCTATCATCTCCGCGATTGCAAGTCCCGCCTCCACATCGCCGCCGACCGTGTTCAGCACCACCATCAGCCCTTCCACCGTGCTGTCCTGCTCAATTGCTGCGAGCGCCGGTATAAGGTGTTCGTACTTCGTGGTCTTGGTCTGGGGAGGGAGAAGAAAATGTCCCTCGATCTGCCCGATTATCGACAGACAGTGTATGTTATGCGGAGCGTTGACCGTCGCTATCATTCCGTTGTCGATCATCTGCTGGTTCTGCTCCTCAGTAAACGGAGCTTCATTCCTGTTTTCATCGCACATGCTGAATTTTCCTCCTGAAACAATTTTTTGTATATATTATTTCAGTTACACGTGAGATTATGCAGATATATCACATCAATAATAGTCATTGAGTGCGTACATATTTATTATAGCACAAATCTCTCTATAAATCAAATACTTTTTGGCACATTTTTTCGCCCCGGATATTTTTTCCGTACAACTCATCATATAAGCCCCCGAACAAGCATATATTGCTGTTGAAAGCAATACCTACGCACCCGTGAAGGAGGATACAATGGAAGAAATGAACAGAAAAGCTGACGCGGTGTTCATGACCGAGACCCTTTTCGACGGTCAGACCGAGCAGGGCGTTGAGCTTGACCATGTGCTGCCGGACTATTACCCGGAGATCTTCAGGATACTTAAATGCTGTCTGTCGCCGAGAGTGATCTCCGCTGCGGTATCAGGGAACAAGATAATGCTTGACGGAGTTGTGCTCATCAAAGTGCTGTACCTCGCTGAGAACAGCACCGCGCTGCACTGCGTCGAGCAGAGGTACACCTGGTCGAAAACGGTGGATATCGCCGGAAAAGCCGAGAACCTCTGCGGCGAACCCCGTATCACCGTGGTTCCCCGCACCGACTACTGCAACTGCCGCGCGGTCAGCAGCAGGAGGCTCGATATCCGCGGAGCGATCAGCTGCCGCATTACCGTCACCTGCCCTGCGAAATTCACCCTGCCCGCTCTGCCGGACGGCATGCAGGTGCTCACCCGGGAGGTAAGCTGCTGCACCGAGCCTATCTACGCCGACAAACAGCTCGCCGTCCGCGAGGACATCGAGACCGGCGCTCCCGGGATCGACTACATAATAAGCTGCGACGCCGTTCCGCGCATCGACGACCTGCGTGTTATCGCGAACAAGGCGGTAGTCAAGGGGACGGTCAGCATAAGCGCGCTCTATGGAGTTCACACCGACGAGCACAGCGGCTGCGACGAACTCGAAAAAATGACTGCGGATATCCCGGTCAGCCAGATACTGGATATGCCGGGGCTTTCCGACCAGCACTCCTGCACGCCGGAATTCATCGTCAGGAACTGCGAGCTTGTTCCAAAATCCGACAGCGGCGTAATTTCCTGCGAACTCAAGATGGAATGCCGGTGCAGCGCCGTCCAGACCTCCACCGTGGCGATTCCCTGCGACGCCTACTCGACGGAATACGAAACCGAGCTTACCACTGCCTCGCTTAAAATACCCACCGACCAGCGCCGCGCAGATTCCCAGGCCTCGGTGAAATCAACGGTGGCATGCGACGGCGGCGAAGTCGACTCTATCTGGGACTGCCGCGGCGAACTTTGCAGCGTGTCCTGCCGCCCTGACAGCGAAAACGGACTGCTCGTGACCGGGCAGGTCTGCATGACGGTGATTGGAAAATGCGCGGGCGGTACGCCGTTCGTCGCTGAGAAGCAGGAAGCCTTCGAGCATACGATACCCGCCGCAAACGTCACCCCGGACACCTCTGTAAACTGCCGCGCTTCGGTCAGCAACACCGGATTCGCTATCCGCTCGGACGGCAGCGTTGACATCACGGTGCAGGCTGATATCTCCGCAGAGCTTACAGACTCAAGGCAGTTCAGCGTTATCAGCAGCGCGGCGGTTCATCAGGATAAGCCGAAGGAGCGCTCCGATGAATTCGCGCTCCGAATCTGCTACACCACCGGGCACGAAAGCTGCTGGGACATAGCCAAACGCTGCGGCACCACGGTCGAAGCAGTCATGGAAGAAAACGAGATCGCCGACCGCAGCGCGGAGCTTTCCGGCATGGTCGTTATCCCGATAGTTTAAGGAGCGTGAAATATGGATCACTCAATTTATTCTGACATCGCACGCAGGACTGGCGGCAACATTTATCTCGGTATCGTAGGCCCGGTGCGTTCCGGCAAATCGACATTCATCACACGGCTGATGAACACCCTGGTTATCCCGAACATCGCCGACGATTTCCAGCGTGAGCGCGCAAACGACGAGCTCCCGCAGTCCTCCGCCGGCAAAACCATCATGACCACCGAGCCGAAATTCGTTCCCGAAAAGGCAGTCACCATCGTGCTTGACGGCGGCGTCAAGATGAACGTCCGGCTCATCGACTGCGTTGGGTACATAGTTCCGAGCGCCATCGGCTACATTGAGAACGAGGCTCCGCGCATGGTCATGACCCCCTGGTTTGAGGAGGAGATCCCGTTCAACATGGCGGCTGAGGTCGGCACGCGGAAGGTCATCACGGAGCATTCCACCATCGGTATAGTCGTCACCACCGACGGAAGCATTACCGATATCCCCCGCGAGGAGTACCAGCAGGCGGAGGAACGGATAGTCTCCGAACTGAAGGAGATCAACAAGCCGTTCGTTGTGATACTCAACTGCCAGAAGCCGGATTCCCCGGAAAGCCGCGCGCTTGCCGCCTCCATGCAGGAGAAATACTCCGCGCCGGTGATGGCGGTAAACTGCCTTGACCTCACCGAGGAACAGATAAAGGAGCTTCTCGGAATGGTTCTTTTGCAGTTCCCAGTCAGCGAGATACGCGTCAGAATGCCGAAATGGATCACAGCGCTCGACCGCGACCACTGGCTGCGCAGGGAGCTTTTCAGCACGATAAAGTCCGCCGCCGCGAAGATAGACGGCATAAGCAGCATAAAATCCTGCGCCGACGAGATCTCAGCCTGCGAGTACACCTCAAGGGTTATTCCAGAGGATATCGACCTCGGCACCGGTTCGGGAGTCATCGACATAACTCTGAAAAACGAGCTGTTCTACCAGATACTCGGCGAGACTACCGGTCTGGTGCTCCACGACGAAAGCGACCTTATGCCCTGCATGATAGAGCTTGCACAGATAAAGAACAAATACGAACGCGTCCGCGGCGCGCTCGAGGAAGTCGAGGCGACCGGCTACGGGATCGTCATGCCAACGATGGACGAACTAAAGCTTGATGAGCCGAAGATAGTAAAGCAGGGCGGCAAATACGGAGTCCGGCTGCGGGCGAGCGCGCCTTCAATACACATGATGTCCGCGAACATCACAACCGAGATAAACCCGATAGTCGGCAGCGAGAAGCAGTCAGAGGAGCTAATCGCATACCTGCTGACCGATTTCGAGGAAAACCCGAAAAAGATATGGGAAAGCAACATCTTCGGAAAGTCACTGCACGAGCTGGTGAACGAAGGACTCCACAACAAGCTCTACCGCATGCCCGCCGACGCAAGAATGAAGCTGCAGGAGACGATACAGCGCATCATCAACGAAGGCTGCGGCGGTCTCATATGTATCATTCTGTAAACAACAATATCCCCCCGCTGCTGCGGAGGGATTTGTTTATGCGTTATTCAGCGTAATTACTGAGCAGAGTTCTGCTGAGTGTAGCTTGCGATCATGTTCTTTACCATCTGGCCGCCGA
>UMKY01023100.1_pt1 | contig 13430 bp, 12 predicted proteins | sample 1966421 | NCBI WGS metagenome assembly UMKY01 (sample SAMEA4836186, study PRJEB28245) | human gut metagenome | biome: gut microbiome; material: fecal sample | place: Denmark | collected 2008 | reverse complement strand
AGAGCGAGGGTTATGCAAAGGTTCAGGTTCAGTCGTCGGGAGCAGACTCACCTCGTCCGATTGAGCTTCGCAGAAAGGGCAATCAATGGTTCTTATGGCGTAATCTTGCACTCTCTGACATACGAACTCCGGCTTCGGTTGATCCTTGGGCATGAAGGAGGGATTTTTATGAAAATCAAGAAAAAAGTAAAGCGTATTTCGAGTGTTGTTTTATGCTTTCTCATGCTGTTGACAACACTTCCTATGACAGCCATAACCGCAAATGCGGCGGCTCAGGCTTATATCAAATATATCGACACCGAGGTTTACATAGGAGATGTCCTTAACATTATCGTGGGAGTAAACGGCGGCAGTACAGGCGAAACCTTTACCTATCAATGGCAGGCAAAATATCCGAGCCTAAACTGGGTTAACCTTTCCGATAAAACCGACAGACCCAACTCGAAATTTTCGGGTGTTTTTACAGACCATCTTAAATTTCAGACCTACGCAGAACTTGTAGGACCTGACTCAGGGTGGAAAGATGTTGTCTTTAGATGTAAAGTAACGGGCTCAAAAAGCGGTACTTTTTATTCGGGAAAATGTAACTTTCCGGGACTTCTTGAGAAGACAGAAATTCCTATAATTGGATTTTTAGGCTTGGAGAAACCTGAACAGCGGAAAATCCCCTCAACTACGGCAACTCCGATAAACAGCACTTACTACAGTTTTGATTATATTGAGTGGTATGAGTACAAAAACAACAAAGTTAGCAGAAAGCTCAACGACGGAGAAGCTTTTGACAGCGGTATGTATTGTTGTCAGCTATACTTTAATATGAACAGAGGATATGCGGTTGCCAAGAACGCAGTATGTGGCTTGTACAACGACGACGGTCAGGCGACAATTCTTCAGGATGAAACCACAGGTCAATATTATATTTGGGCATATTACGTTGTTGCAGATAAATCACCTTCATTTTCACATCAGTCCACTGAGGCAGAAATTATGAAAGGCAAAGAAGGAACTATATCGGTTACTGCCAACAATGCCGCAAGCTATCAGTGGCAGATGAAAGTAAGGAGAAGCACAGGAAGATATGTGTGGCGCAACATAAGTGACAACTCATCCACATCAAACAAATTTTCCTTCAAGGGTACAAAAACAAATGCTTTGAGCATCAGACCGAATACGGATTTTGATGAAACTCATTTCAGGTGTGCTGTCACGGGTGAAAACGGTGATGTCATTTACAGTGTATCGGTTAAAGTTACGCAAAAGGTTAAGGCCCGTATTATACTGGATTTAAGAACGGGCGGCTTACCGGATGACACTATTACTATTAAGTTTGATAAATACACTCCTGACGGTGTCTATAATGGCAGCTATACACATGAAACGGTAAACAGTAATGCAAAACCCTTATATGTGTATTATGAAACAGTTCCGGGCAAATATGTCATTACTGTAAGCAAACCGCAATGCGTAACACGGGTATATGAAGCGAATGTTGTTAAGAAAGATGTTAACCTTGTAGTAAAAATTACTGTTCCGTATGATGTCAATATGGATGGTGTTATTAATGTCGTGGACGCAACCTTGGTTCAAAAATACATTGTCGGGCTTGAAGAATTTGACGATTACACTTTAAAAATTGCAGACACAAACGGTGACGGCACAATATCAGTTGTTGATGCTACAAATATTCAGAAGAAAATCGTGAATCTTTTGTAAAGGAGAAAGTTTATGGGACTATTTGAAAAGAAATATTGTGACCTTTGCGGTGACAAGGTAAACGCCCTCACAAGGCAAAAGCTTTCAGACGGTTATCTTTGCAGCGACTGTAAGCACAAGCTCAGTTCGCTTTCATCAGGCTGGAAAAACAGAACATTAGCCGATGTTAAAACTCATCTTGAACAGCGTGAACAGAACAGACAGAAATATTCGGCATTTGTTCAGTCGGCAAGTGCCGGTACAAACGAAAAGCTTGTTGTAGATTTTAATAACAGAAAATTCTATTTTACAATAGGCAGAGATTTTAAAAACAGCAATCCTGAAATTTTTGATTTTTCACAGCTGCAGGACTTTTGGCTTGAGCTTGGATATACAACTCTGCAGGATTCCGACCGTGACGGAATTCCTGATGAGTATGACCGCTATGATAACCGTCAGGGCAGGAACAGCGGTTTTGGCAGTCAGTTTGATACAACAAACTCATTTTCGGGGCAAAACGGTATGCTTGATGTTCCGCTTGCACTTCAGCCGTATGTTCGTGATACAAACACATCGTCATCGCCGCAAAGAATATCTTCTTTAAAAGCAAAATTCATCGTAAATCATCCGTTCATAACCGATATATCAATGTATGTTGATTCGTCAATCGGTACTGTAAGGAATGAGCTTATGAGAGCGTTTGATGACGGAATGCAGTTAATGAGACTGTGTGAACAAATAAGGAACGGTATGCAGAACAATATGGGCTATCAGCAGAACGGAATTCCCATGCAGAACAATATGGGTTATCAGCAAGGCGGAATGCCCATGCAGAACAATATGGGTTATCAGCAAAGCGGAATTCCCATGCAGAACAATATGGGTTATCAGCAAAGCGGAATTCCCATGCAGAACAATATGGGCTATCAGCAAAGCGGAATGCCTATGCAGAACAATATGGGTTATCAGCAAAGCGGAATGCCTATGCAGAACAATATGGGTTATCAGCAGAACGGAATGCCTATGCAGAGCAACACAGTAAATCAGCAAGTTTCACAGCCGTTTACTCCGCAAAATGCTGCGGCAATTGTTTGCTCGGCTTGCGGATATAAGCCTGACGGCAATCCGCCGAAATTCTGTCCGTTCTGTGGGGCTGCCATGACATAACCGATATGACTTTACGGCCGTTATTTCATAATATTTCCAAACGAAAAATGCGTGTAAAAAAAGAAATTGTATCCGTGAGCTATTCAAAAAATCATTCAAATTTTGACTCCTGCTGTTCTTTTTATGTGCGAAAAAAAGGTGTAAATTTCCTTTTTGACGCTATCTGCAAATGCGGTTATGTCGCTTTTGAAAATGTTTTGATTGACGAAACGGATATGAGACTGCTGTGTGACACCGCCGAAGACGCATTGGAAATTCTGAAAAAATATAATCCAAAAAACAAAGGACTGACAGTCGATGACGCCACGGTTACAATCGTTGAAATCATATTTTCCGACAAAAACAGTATGTCGGTCAGTATGACGGAACAAACCTTGGATTCGCTCGAAAAAGCGTTCTTTGCCCTTGCTGAAAAATATTGCAAAGATGTTTAATCTTTAAAAATAATTGAAAAGCAACCCTATGAAAACAACCCCACGGTAAAATAATCGTGGGGTTGTTTTTTTCTGTAACAGAAAATGAGTTCATTTTTTCTTGCCATTACCGTAGTAATTGTTTATAATTAAGGTATGACAATAAAAGAAGGCATGAACAATGCAAACGATAGATGTGGCACTAAACAAACTGAAAAAATCTGATTTTCGCAGTCGGTTTCATTTAAAGCAAAAGGACATTGACTATATTAATGAAAAGGGAATGAATAAAATCCGCTCCCATGCAGAAGATTTTGTCAGAACACGGCTTGCGCCAAAATATATTCCGAATGACGGAAAGCAAACGCCTATGAGGGGACACCCTGTTTTTATCGCACAGCACGCCTGTGCCTGTTGTTGCAGAGGGTGTCTTAACAAGTGGTACAGAGTTGCAAGGGACAAACAGCTTAACGAGGTCGAACAGCAGAAAATTGTAAATCTGCTTATGGCTTGGATTGAAAGGGAATACAATGATTATAATTCCAATAAAGAATGATAGATAAGGGCAAAAAGATGAGTGATAAATTAAGCGTGTTGAAAGATTACTTCGGACACGATTCTTTCAGAGACGGACAGGAACAGATAGTTGACGCTTTGCTTGACGGCAGAGATGCACTTTGCATTATGCCCACAGGTGCGGGCAAGTCTATGTGCTATCAGATTCCCGCATTACTTTTTGACGGGGTGACAATTGTTGTGTCACCTCTGATTTCGCTTATGAAGGATCAGGTCGGCTCGCTCGTTCAGTCGGGAGTTCCTGCGGCATACATAAACAGCTCACTTTCATATCCGCAATTTCTCCGAGTGCTTTCAAATGTTGAACACGGAAAATACAAAATCATCTATGTTGCACCCGAAAGGCTGTTGACTGACGGATTTCTCGACACCTGTAAAAAGATAAAAATCTCAATGGTTGCAGTTGACGAGGCTCATTGCGTTTCACAATGGGGACAGGATTTCAGACCGAGTTACCTCAAAATTATTTCATTTGTTGAAAGCCTTGCAAATCGTCCGATTGTCGGAGCATTTACCGCAACGGCTACAAATGATGTAAAAGAAGATATAAAGAAAATTCTCAGGCTTGAAAATCCGTTTGAAATTACAACGGGATTTGACCGCCCCAACCTTTTCTTTGGCGTAATAAAGTCATCGTCAAAGGATGAAAAGCTTATTGACCTCATTCGGGAGCGTGGCGACAGGTCGGGAATTGTCTATTGTGCAACCCGAAAAAATGTTGAATCTGTCTGCGAATTGCTCTGCGATAACGGCTTTTCGGCGGCAAGATACCATGCAGGTCTTGATGAATACGAACGCAGGAAAAATCAGGAGGATTTTGTTTTTGACCGAAAAAATATTATGGTCGCAACCAATGCTTTCGGTATGGGAATTGACAAGTCAAATGTTACATATGTAATTCATTACAATATGCCGAAAAACATTGAAAGCTACTATCAAGAGGCAGGACGGGCAGGCCGTGACGGCGGTGAGGCTGATTGTATTTTGCTCTACAGTCCTAAGGATGTTCGCCTAAATCGCTTTATGATTGAAAATTCCGAGGGCAACGATGAGCTTACAATTGAAGAAAACGAGCAAATTCGTGAGCGTGATTTTGAACGCTTAAAATATATGACCTTTTACAGCACAACAAACGATTGTCTGCGTGGGTTTATTCTGCGGTATTTCGGCGGTGAAAAGAAGGCTTACTGCGGAAAATGCTCCAACTGTCTTTCCGTTCACAAGCTTGTTGATGTCACAATTGACGCTCAAAAAATTATGTCGTGTATTGCAAGAACAGGACAAAGGTACGGCAAAACCGTGATTTGTGATGTGTTAAAGGGCAGTAAAAGCGAGAAAATTCTAAAAGCTGAGCTTAACAATCAGTCAACCTACGGAATAATGAAAGAGGTTACGGCAAGGCATATTTTCGGCACAATTGACTTTCTTGCCGAAAAGGAGTATATTTCATCCGACAATGAAACCGAGGTTCTAAAACTTTTGCCAAAGAGCCGAGATGTGCTTTTCGGACGGGAACGGCTTGTGATGAAGAAAGTTGAAAACTCCGAAAAGGTTGTCAAAACGCACCGCCCCGAAGTGCCTGTCAATTCCGAATTACTTGATGCGCTCAAGGCTTTGCGAAAAAGCATTGCATCCAAAAAGAGCGTTCCTGCCTATGTTATTTTTACCGATGCAACGCTGATTGATATGTGCAAAAAATGCCCCGAAACACCCGATGAAATGCTTGAAGTTTCGGGTGTGGGCAGAACAAAACTTGAAAAATTCGGAAAACAATTTCTTGAAGAAATCGCAAAATTCAGATAACTTCATATACTGTTAAAGGATGAACGAATTCGTTTGTCCTTTTCTTTTTCAATTTTTAAAATTGCATTGAAATAATTAGTACAAAGTGATACAATAATTACAGAGAGAAAACAGATTGGAGGCATTTGTATGGCTGACATATTTGATTACATAAGCTGGCGCGGCGATTTGACATTTGAACAGGATGGTTTTAACGAGCTTGACGCACTTGTGCTTTCACGGCTTTCATATCTTCCTTTTGACGGTGCGGTATCGTCCTGTCTGTTTGATGAAATTACCCTTGAACAGGCGGCAATGCGTGTGTTTGCAACCGATGATTACGAGAAAAATCTATTGTGGAAGGGTGACGCCGACCTTTTGAAAGCAACGGCAGAGAGCAAGAGATTCGGCAAAATTCTTGTTTCGGGGTATGTAAACGAGGTTGAGTCCGATGTGAGTATGCAGTTTTCCGCAATCACTTTTGAATTTCTCAAAAAGAATTATTTTATTTCATACAGAGGAACGGACTTTTCTCTTGTCGGCTGGCAGGAGGACTTCAATATGTTCTTCACATTTCCGTTGCCGTCACAGAAAAAGGCTCTTGATTATTTTGAAAAGGCAGTCCGTATGCTCAACGGAAAATTCATTCTGGGCGGTCACTCAAAGGGCGGAAACCTTGCGGTTTATGCCGGTGCTTTTACCGATGAAAATTCAAGAAATCACATTGATTATATTTACAATTTTGACGGACCGGGGTTTTCTCTTGACAAAATCAGGGACAGCGGATTTTATGAAGTCGACGACAGAATCTACACCTTTGTTCCGCAGTCGAGCATTTTCGGCATGATGTTTGAGCATGAGGAGAGTTACACAATTGTAAAGAGCAATCAAAAAGGTTTTCTCCAACACGATGTCTATTCGTGGGAGATTGAGCTGAACAGGCTTGTCAGACTGAAAAGCACTACAAATTTCAGCGTTTTCTTTGACCATACGCTGAAAGAATTTGTTGAATCGCTGACAATTGCTCAAAGACGGGAGTTCACAAAAGAGGTTTTTGCCCTTTTGTCGCTGACCGAAACCGCAACCTTTAATGAGATGCTGAAAAATCCGCTTAAAAACACGGGAACAATCCTAAAATCCTTTGCAGGTCTTGACAGCAAAACAAGAAATATGCTTCTGAAAACAATCTTCGCATTCGTTAAAAGTGCAAAAAACAATTTTTCCGACATAACAGGCGGTCAGAAATCAATTGAAATAACGACATAATATCATATAATATTATAAATACTCCTCAGATACTTGATTGCATCTGAGGAGTTTGCTATAATTATATGGTAAGAAAAAGTGTATTGATTTTTTCGACTGTTACAGAGAATAAGAGTTCTTCACAAATTTACATAAAAGGATAATGACATATGAAAACGACTAACAACATTAAGAGAACAATGACAATTGCAATTGCAGCGGCAATGATTACAGCAACAGCAATGCTTTCGGGTTGCGGTTGTGACGATAGTAATGCAACGAACAAGACTGCAACAACAGTTCAGACTACAAGTGTAGAAGAAACAACAGTTTCTGAAACAACACCGACTCTTTCTGAAACAGATAAAGCAATTACCGATGCAGGGCTCAAAGTAGGTGCTGACGGCAAAATTACTGATAAGAACGGCAAAGAAGTAAAAGTTGATAAGGACGGTAAGATTGAGGTTAAAAACGAAAAGGGTGAAACTGTCAAGGTGGATTCTTCTGAAGTGAAAAAGGCAAATCAGAACAAGGTGAAGGTTGACAGCTATCCAACAAACTCATCTTCTCAGAAGAAGGACACAAGCACATCAAATAAGGGTAATGGCAGTTCTTCTTCAAAGTCAAACAGTTCAAAATCTGACAGCAAAAAGGACACTTCATCTAAGAGCGAAAGCTCAAAGAAGGAGAGTTCAAAATCTGAATCCTCCAAAACACCGCAGAGCAGTTCATCAAGTTCAAAACCTGACTCATCTAAGAATGAATCTTCAAAGCCGACTCCTAAGCCTCAGCATACACACAGTTGGACAAACATTACCGAAAAGGTAAAAGTTGTTGACAAGAAAGCATATACCTACGAGGAACCAGTGTATGAAGAACACGACAGAACTTTGTGTAATGATTGTAATAAGGATGTTACAGATGATGCAGTTCGTGAAGAACATATAATTTATGAGCTCGAACATGGCGGCAAAGGTTCTTATCGTAATGAATGGGTGCAGGTTCAGGTAGGCACTAAAACAGTTACTGTTCCGGAGAAAAGCCATTATGAGACTAAAACAATCGGCAGAAAATGTTCGGGTTGCGGTAAAGCAGAATACTATTGATTCTAAAAAAGGGTTGTTGCCTACAAATGGTAACAACCTTTTGTGTTTACTATAAAGAAATAACCGCCCTGTAATCGTAATACAGAGCGGTTATTAAAAATAAAAATCGTTCAAGCGAAACAGCTAAAGCTGTTTCCTTACTTGTATATTAACATAATAATTATGTCAACTGTCAGGGTACCAATCGGTACTCTATTTTTTTACTCAGAAAACATATGAAAGCGGAGTGTTCAATAAGCTCTGCTTTTTAAATGTCAATCGTCAGTTCAACGGGGCAATGGTCAGAACCTAAAATTTCGGTATGGATTTTTGCACCGTCAAGCTTGCTTTCAAGAGCTTTTGAAACGATAAAATAGTCAATACGCCAGCCCGCATTTTTTTCACGAGCCTTGAATCTGTATGACCACCACGAATACACGCCCTCTGTATCGGGATAGAAATAGCGGTAGGTGTCGATAAATCCGTCATCGAGCAACGCTGTCATCTTTGAACGCTCTTCATCGGTAAAGCCTGCATTTTTACGGTTGGTTTTCGGATTTTTCAAATCAATTTCTTTGTGTGCAACATTCAAATCACCGCACATAATAACAGGCTTTTTTTCTTCAAGTTTTTTCAGATATGCCTTGAAATCATCTTCCCATTTCATTCGATAATCAAGCCTTTTCAGCTCGCTTTGCGAGTTTGGAGTGTAGCAGGTGACAACAAAGCAATTGTCAAATTCTGCCGTGATAACTCTACCCTCATGGTCGTGTTCGTCAATGCCGATCCCGTAACATACATTCAAAGGCTCTTCCTTTGTGAACATAGCTGTTCCCGAATAGCCTTTTTTGTCGGCATAGCACCAATACTGATGATATCCTTCAAGCAAGAGGTCAATCTGTCCCTCTTGAAGTTTTGTTTCCTGAAGACAGAAAATATCTGCGTCAACATCTTTAAAAAAGTTCTCAAAGCCCTTTGTAACACAGGCACGAAGTCCGTTTACATTCCACGAAATCAATTTTTTCATAATTTACTCCCGTACACACAAAAGGGAGCAAGCATTGCCTGCTCCCAAATTGCCAATTTGTTAATTATTCTTCTGCGGAAAATTCGTCTTTGCCTACACCACAGAGAGGGCATACCCAATCCTCGGGTACATCTTCCCATGCTGTGCCTGCATCAACGCCGTTATCGGGATCGCCGATTTCAGGATCGTAAACATATCCGCAAACATCGCATACATATTTCATACTATCAAATCTCCTGTTTAAAGTCTGTTGTGTAATCGGTTAGTTGTTGGTCATACGATTATCAAGCTGACTTTTTTTGATTTTTTATTTTTTAATGATTACTTAAAGTATCTGTTAAGAAGACCTCTAAAGCCTGCGCCGTGTCTTGCTTCATCCTTTGCCATCTCGTGAACTGTGTCATGAATAGCGTCAAGGTTCTGAGCCTTTGCACGCTTTGCAAGGTCAAACTTACCTTCGCAAGCACCTGTTTCTGCATCTACACGCATCTGAAGATTCTTCTTTGTGCTGTCTGTAAGAACTTCGCCCAAAAGCTCTGCAAACTTGGCAGCGTGTTCAGCCTCTTCAAAAGCATACTTTGTAAATGCGGCAGAAACCTCGGGATAGCCTTCTCTGTCTGCAACTCTTGCCATTGCAAGGTACATACCGACTTCGCTGCATTCTCCCTCAAAGTTAGCTCTGAGATCCTTGAGAATATCTTCGCTTACGCCCTGAGCAACGCCAACCTCGTGAACTGTTGCGAAAGACGCCTCCTCGTCCATCTGCTTAAATTTTTCCTTCGGTGCCTTACAAACAGGGCAAGCCTCGGGAGCTTCGGGACCTTCATAAACATAACCGCATACTGTGCAATACCATTTCATAATTACTTCTCCTTTGTAATAAATATTAGTGTACTTCTGCCGAACATTTAGGACATATGCCGTAGTAGATAACAAATCTGTTTTCTACCTTAAATCCCTCTTCGGCAAGCTGTGACTCAAGGTCATCAGCATTTTGATTGTCTTCAACATCAATAACTGCATTGCATTTGTTGCAGACAAAGTGGGGGTGCGGCTCTGTGTTGCCGTCAATACGCTCCTCACCGTTTACATTGCATATAACGCTGACCTTTCCTTCATCCTTAAAAAGAGCAATGTTTCTGTAAACCGTGCCAAGACTAAGGTCGGGAATTTCGGGCTTTAATTTATCATAAACCCAGCGTGCGCTCGGATGAGTGTCCGTACCGCATACAGCGTTGTAAATTGCATTGCGTTTTGAGCTGAAATTTCTTTTTGCCATAATTCATAAATCCTTATGCAATATTAGTCAGTACCGATCGGCCAAAATCAGTAATCGGTATTAACTTTGACTATATTCTATCACGCAGATGTTTAATTATATTTACAATAAAGAATTATAGATGAAAAATCTTGCACAAAGAATTGGGAGGAAATATAGTGAAATCAAACAAAACAGTAAAAATTATCATTTTTATTACTCTCTTCCTGTCTGCGGTAATTTTAATATTGGTAATGACAGGCGCAGTAAAAGAAACAACGGCTGATACCGACAGCGTAAAACTGCCCGTAATAATGTATCACTCACTTTTAAAGGATGAAAAACTGCAAAATGACTACACTGTTTCACCGACTCTTTTTGAAAACGATTTAAAATATCTTACCGAAAACGGCTACACAACCGTTGTTGTAAATGACCTTACCGATTATGTTTACGGCAAAAAATCATTGCCCGAAAAATGCATTATGCTGACCTTTGACGACGGCTATTATAATAATTATTATTATGCACTCCCTTTGCTCGAAAAATACAACTGCAAGGCGGTCATATCTCCGATTGCCTCAGTGTCCGAAAAATTCACCGAAACCAAGGATATTTCCGTGACCTACGGTCATATAACTTTTGACGATATGAAAGAAATGTCCGATTCGGGCTATGTTGAAATTCAGAATCATTCGTACGATATGCATTCTTTGAAATCACGAAAGGGTGTTTTGCCAAAAGCGGGGGAGAGTGACGAAGCATATAAATCTATTCTTACGGAAGATGTTGTCAAAGCTCAAGGCTTGCTTGAAAATGCAACAGGGAAAAAACCGACCTGCTTTGTATATCCGTTCGGTGCAAAAAATGACCTGACCGAAAAGCTGATAAAAGAAATGGGCTTTTCGTGTACACTAACCTGTACGGAAAAGCCCAATATAATCACTAAAAATCCCGACAGCCTCTACGAGCTGGGACGATATCGCCGTGACCGCAACGAGTCAATGCAGAATCTTCTTATCCGAATTGAAACGCAGTCATAATATTTATACGGCAGATTTTTCAGCCTTGGCGTTTCTTACAAAAGCCTCGCACAAAGCTATGAAGATGAAAAACAGCGGAGTTGTAATCGGCTGATAAAGGTTTACAACAGACTGAACAGCATAGCAGATAACAGCCGAAACGCACGCAATCAGCATCGGATTTTCCTTTGCATACTTAACTGCATTCTTAATCGTACCGCACACAATGGCAAGATAGGAGAGAAGTCCCGTAATTCCGATTGTGATAAGGTAGTTTAGATATTCGTTATGGGCGGCATTTGTTGAGCTGTCACCGTATTTTGAAAGGTCGTCAAAGTACGGACTGAATGCGGAGTAGAACATATCCGGACCTACGCCGAACAGCTTTTCAATGAATGAAGCGTCGCCGAAAATCCATATCGACCTTATCCACATAAAGCCTCTGTGCGTACCCCATATATCGTTAAAGCGGATAATTCTTTCAAAACTGCCGAGGTCGGTTTTGGTGTCAATACAGCTGAAATAAACCATAATTCCTATCATGGCAACAGCACAAAATCCGAATACAACGGCAAGAGCAATCGGCACGGATTTTGAAATTGTGATGTTTGGTTTTTTGTAATCAATAAGATACAAAATCCCTGTAATAACGGCACAAGCTGCAAGCAATATCCAGCCGATGCCTGAGAAAACGAAAATTTCCTGAAACTTATCAAAGCCCTTGCTTTTGTCGTCAAAGCAGAGCGAGAACAATCTGAGCAGCTTTGCAAACAACAGCATAACAGTTGCCGAAAGGAAAAATCTTTTCAGTCTGACAAGGCTGTTTGAAAACCATACAAGGTAAATAATCATAAATACAGTCATACCGAGAATGCCGGAATCGCTGTCGGCAGTCATAAGAGCCGCAAAGCCAAATCCTGTTGCTACAAGATAAATTACTCTGAGCAAGGTTTTCTCCGTGATAACCGACATTGCAATCATAACAGGCATAGCGATGCAGATGTAGCTTGAAAGCAGATTTTTGTTGCCGATTGTTGAAGTGAAGTCGGTAATAGTCTGTTGGTCGGTGAGAAGAGTAAACATCCCGAGAGGATCAATATAGAATGAGTTAAGCACCGCAAGTGCATAAACTATCATTGAACCGAACGCAAGCGCAACGAATATGTATTCAAAATATTTAAAGCACCTTGTAATCATAAAATATGCTGCGGTGTAAAATGCCATGAGCACAAGACCGTTGTTTCGTCCCTGAGTACCCATAAGTGCATCCAAAGGGTTTGCAGACAACAGCGTTGAAATGACATTTATCCCGAGGAATACAATAAATGCCCAGTCCATAAACGAAAGCTCTTCATACAAATGCTTTGGTTTAGGTTTTTCAAGCTTTGGGTCTTCCGGCGGTTTATCAACGCTTGCGGTCATAATAATAAGAAATTCCGCAATAACGAGAATACCCGTCAATATAATGAAAAAGTAATACTTGTCATGCCTGATGTTAAAATATGCGTCCGTGAAAAACAACGGAAAAAGCGTGAACATAACAAGCAGATAATAGTTTGTGAGCGCCTGCTGTACCGAATATTTTTCTTTGGGTTTGGCAGGCGGATTTTTATGCTTTGCAGAAGTCATAATAAAATAACCTTTCAATATAATGTACTTCAATTTTATAACGCACACACGATGTTGTCAAGAAATAAAGTAAGTTGAAAGCTCTGGTTTTCGACTTGTTTCGATTGGCATATGCTTGCAAAAGAACAATAATTGCATATTTTTCGGCACTTTTATTCCCAAATTAATACTTGTGGAGAAATTAGTATTGTATTTATCTCCGTAAAATGGTATAATTCCCCTTGAGATGTATTTCCATATTTGCAGGACAAAGACTTTTGTAAAAAATTGTTTATGAATTTATCTATTTGCAGATTGGGTGGTTTTATGAAAAAATTAGTTGTTTTTGGCTTTGACGGCACTCTTGCCGACACAGCCCCCGGAATTTTATATTGTTTCAATACAACAGCAGTTGCAATGGGCTATGAGCCTGTTGAACACAGTGCACTATACGGAGTAATCGGCGCACCGCTTGAATACGGATTTAAAACGCTCTTTAATATGAGTGATGACGAAATTGAATATGCCGTAAAGAATTACAGTAAACTTTATTCC
>UMKY01064591.1_pt1 | contig 13759 bp, 9 predicted proteins | sample 1966421 | NCBI WGS metagenome assembly UMKY01 (sample SAMEA4836186, study PRJEB28245) | human gut metagenome | biome: gut microbiome; material: fecal sample | place: Denmark | collected 2008 | reverse complement strand
GGCGTTCAGGGCGCTCGCTCCGCCCTTGCGCACCAGCCGCTTGAGGTACCGCTGATCGTCGTGGTCGGCGTACGCCTGCTTCTTTTCCTCTATCCAATCGGAGATATCGTCCTTTTTCTTCGACAGCCATTTTCCTGCCTTGACCGCCTTATTCTTCACCCAGGTTCCGCCTTTAACGGCTTTATCCTTGACCCAGCCTGCTCCGGATTTTATCTTTTCGCCGGCTGCCGCCGCCGTCTTTTTGAACCAGCCTGGCTCCTTCTGGGCTTCCGCTGCCTTTTTCTTGGCGCGCTCCTCTTTCTTGCGGCTCACCCACTGACCCAGCTTGCTTTCCTTTATCGCGGTGCCTGCCGATTTTGCCTTGTCCGACACCCAGTTTTTCGCGCCGGTCATGAACTTGCTGAACTTTCCTGGCTCCTTCGGCTTGAGGGCTTCCTCCGCCTTTTTCTTGGCGCGCTCCTCTTTCTTGCGGCTCACCCACTGACCGAGCTTGCTTCCCTTGATCGCGGTCCCGGCGTCCGTCGCCTTATCCTTGACCCAGTTTCCGGCGGACTTCGCCATACCCGCGATACCGCTTCCAACGCCTTTGAACCAGCCCTTCGTCTTGTTCACGCCGCTCTCAAATTTGCTTCCGTGGTACTTGTCGGCTATCTTCTCCTTGACTCCGCTCCTGAAATCGCGGAAATCATCCATCTTGTCGCGCACCCAGTCGTTTGCGGCTACCAGCCTGTCGAGGTGCTTGTTCCCAAGCGAAGTTCCCTCGGCAAACGCGGCTGTTCTCTTGGCGTCGCGCTCCTTTTTCTCAGCGAATTTCTTCTTCGCCTTGTCCCATGGAGCCCAGCCCTGCACCGGAGCATTCTCGGAATTCATGGGAACCGAGAAGCTCCCCTGCATGACTTCGCCCGCCGCTACACGGTCGGCCTGCTGCTCAAGCGCAGGGTCGTCGTTGACCGCTCCGGCGACGCTGCGGCTTCCCTGCTGCGCGATGTGCGCCGCTTCGTGAAGTATGACCCGCTGACCATCCTCGCCGGAGGTGCTTACACCGCCGGAAAGGTGTATCTCCGCACCCTTTGCGTACGCCTTCTGCCCTAGTCCGCTTAATCCGTCGTCGCGGTAGACCTTCACGGAAGCTGGATTTATCCCGCAGCGCTCGCGTATCTTGTTCCCGAGTTCCTCTGAAAGAGCCGCCGGGCGGCTGTGCAGCGACGAAAGTCCGCTGCGGAGCATTTCATCGCTGCTTTTCTGCGGCGATTGCTGCTTCTTCGTCAGCATGGGCGATTTCTTTTTTTCTGCGTAGGTATTCATGATCTCCTCCTTACTGATTAAGTGAGCCGGATCTCTGTTTCTTTTCCGCGTCCATGCGCAGGGGCACTATGAAAAGCACCGCCGCGGCAATGAACGAGAAACCCATAATATTCGTTCCGGCGTTCCCGCCTGCAAGTATCGCGGAATAAAGCACCGGGCTGAACGTCTGCACTATGCTCCCGACTACGTTCAGCATTGCAAGTCCCTGGCTTACCCCTGCCTTTCTGACCGCCGGCATGTTGACGTAATAGTCGCTGGTCGCCGGAGTGCCGAAACCGTCGAAAAGTCCCAGCAGAGCCACGCTGACGAGCACGATCACAAGCGGCAGGTCTATGTTAAGTATCAGAACCGAAGCTCCCGCAAGCAGCAGCGAAATAACTACGCATGCGGTCCTTCCGAGCTTACCGGACAGGGACTTCAGCAGCGCCGGGCCTACGTAAATTCCCACCAGGCCGTTGATAAGATAACCGTAGGAAGTGGTAACGTCGGGAAGCCCCAGCGAGCCAACGAAGTTCGGGAAAAACGCCACAACGAACATCAGCCCGACATTCATAGGTATCGCAACAAGCAGCGCGTATCGTATGAACGAGGGTTTCACCACCAGCGACAGAGCGCCGAATCTGCTGCCGGAGCTTTCCTTCTCGCTCTCTGCGCTGTTTTCCCTGAAAAGCTTCCAGGGCGAAAGCGCAAGCACCGCCACTGCGAACGCAAAAATGAACACGCCCGCAATAAGGTAGGAAGTATGCACGTTTATCGAGCTTGCAATGACCGCGCCGAGCGTTCCGCCGCAGGTTATTCCGCCGAGCAGACCTGCATTCAGCGCGGCGAGGTTGTCGGTGGTGTTCTCAGGAGTCAGGGAGCCGAGGGATACTATCGTATTGAGCGAGTATTTAATTCCGGCGAACCCTATACCTGAGCAGAATCTCAAAATGATGAGCTGCTCCGGCGAGGAAGCGAAGAAGCACAGGAAATTCGCCGCCGCTGAGATAAGCGTGGAGACCGCGAACACCAGTTTCAGGTTCATGCGGCGGTAAACCGGGAGCAGAAGCAGCGAGCACAGCATAGTCGCGAGAAGCTCTGCGGTCATCGGTATCGAGGCCAGGAACGTGACCGAAAGCCCGAATATCGACTTGTTCCACTGCGTTATAAGCACGCTTGAGAACGGTATGCCGACGTACATTCCGGTATAAGCTATGAACGAACCCAGCCTCAGCACCGGAGCCACCGCCCCAGCCTGTATCTCCCGCGAACCGCGGAAGTTCCGGGAAATGCGCGTAAACAGCGCGTCCGGGAGCTTCAGCAGCTCGAATATCATGATGAGCGCCACCGCGAACGTTACCGCGAACACCAGCAGCATGCTTATCATCTTGTCGTCGATGTATTCCTTCGAGATCTCAACGTTTATGTGGGTATTCAGCCCGTCCTCGGAGCTGCCTATCTTCAGCGAAACGTTGTACTCGCTGCTGCGGGTCAGCACGTCGGAGGTGTCGGCGTATACGTTGACAACGCTTACGTTCCACAGCAGCGGGGAATCCTCCACCTTGCCCGCCAGGTAGTCCGCGAGGCCGTTCATTCGGTCGTAGGACACGCCCTTTTCGTGCAGGTCGTCGATTATCTCGCCGATGTAGGACGATATTCCCTGCGCGCCTTCAAACATTACGTCCTTATACCGCTTCTGGTACTCGTTATAGGATATCATACACTGCACCAGAAGTCCCGCCATTATCGCAAGCACCGGTATCAGGAACATGAACTGGTTCTCGCGCTGCTTATGCGCAATAGCCGCTGCCGGGTCGTCCGGCTTCTGCTCTTCCTCCCCGGTGACTGACCTCGGTATCAGAATAAAATATATCACCAGCAGTATGATCGTCGCGCCTATGCAGCACATGGTGACCATATCGCTGCTCTGGCGCTGCGGCTGGAGCTCCTCCTCAATATCGGCAAGCCTGTAAAACAGCGATACCGCGCCTATCTGAGCGCCTTCGCGGTCATATATCGGCTGGAGCATTACTTCGTACTCTCCGGCGCTGACCGTCCGGAAATCTGCTGACTCCACTCCGCTGAAATCAAGATTGTATATCACGCTCTCGTTCTGGAGCAGCGCGGCGTACTCCGCTTCACTGCCGCTTCCGGAATAGGACGAGTACAGGATATTACCGCTGACGTCGGTTATCGCCGTATTTACCGGCACCTGGTCGGTGCTTATTATCGCGAGCATGTCGCTCAGCACCTTGTCCATTCCGTAGAAGCGTTCTATCTGCTTGCCGTTTCTTATCGAGTTCTCTATATCCTCTACTATCTGCCTGGATACTACGCCGTAGTACTGCTGTTTTATCTCGCGGTAGCTCTGTGAAAACACCGCGTATATCAGCCAGGAAACGAACGACATCGCGATCGCTATGAACGCCGCAAACACCGTGAGTATCCAGTATTTTTTACCTGCTCTTTTTTCTTTCCTGATCATCTGATCTCCTCCCCCGTCATTCCGAACAGATTATCTTTTCGCATGCTATCAGCATTTCGAAGGACGGCTTATAGCCTATCTCATCGGCAACGTCAAGATTCAGCGTCAGGAACGGCGAGCTTACGTACTCCTGCTCAAGATCCTCCGGCACGGACCCGTTGAACACCGACCCGATTATATTCGAAACGAACGGCCCTGTACCCACGGCGTCGCGCGGATCTACGATCATCATTGCGGCTCCGCCCTTGACATACGCCGAACCTACCTGCGCCACCACCGGGATATTCGCGTCGTAGAATATCTTCATAAGCTCGGCGGCCTTCTCAACCGAGGGAATAACGTCCGTGTTGAGTATGTACGCGTCGACGCCGTCCTCCCGGACCATTCGGCGGTAAATGCTCTCAAGGCGATTGTAATACTCGTCCTCGTCGGCGAACGCTTCGCGCTCCAGCTTGTAGCCCACGATAGTGAAGCCGTTTTCCTCCGCAACGCTGGTGTAATCCGGGATCGCGCAGACTATCTCGTCGCCGTACACGGAACCTATCTTACTGAATCCGAACGTGTCGTAATAATACTGCATCTGTCTGGAATACGCCGAGGAATCAACGTGCGCCCAGTAATTCTTATTTCCTGAATCATCCGCCGACTCTATCAGCCCGGAGCCTATCGGGTCGGATACCGCATACATGAGCAGCGGGATGTCGAATCCGAACCGCTCGAGCATCAGCGACGGAGACGTACCCATTGAAAGTATCGCGTCTATCTCGTGATTTTCGATGTGCTTCTGAAGGCTCTCGCGTATCTCCTCCTCGGAGCTGACCGTGGTGTAATAATGCGCGGTCTTGTCGAACGCCATGTAGTCGCTTTCAGCGTTGTCTGCGAGCCAGTCCATCAGCGCCAGCGAGTCGGAATCTGTCTCCGGGTCGAACGGAAGCTCGCCATAGCTTATCCAGCCGTCGTCTTTCAGACTCTCAATAACGTAGTACAGCATTCGGAACGTCTCGTTATACGGGTCGATATCCACATAGGCAAGAGTGAATTTCCCGCCGCCGGGCTTCTGTATCGGCTTGCTCGCGCGGTTTATCGCAGTAAGGGTGCCGCTGCCGTCTATCTGCGCTTCCACGATGTTCCCGCCGTTTGCTCCATCGGCTCCGCAGCCGCTGAACATCATAAGTCCCGCCACGGCAAGAATAACAGCCGCAAATCGCTTCAGTAACTTGATTGCTCTCATGTTTTTCAGTCCTTTCAATGGTAAGCCCAGAATATATTCTCGTTAAGCGCCGTGAAGCAGGAATTCACCATCATACGCTGCGAACACCGGTTATCCGGAAGCACGAATCCGCATCCTATGCTTGCCTGCTCGGCGTACTTCGGGGTTATGTACTGCATGAGCGTTCTGCCTATCCCCTTGCCCCGCGCCTTCTCGGATATCACCATCGAGCCTATCTCGCCGTCGAGATGTATCGTAACGTACCCGACGCGCTCGCCGCCGCACAGCGCCCCGAATCCGGGGTTTTTTCTGACGCATTCGCTGATGTACGGCTCGTTGCCGAACTCCGGGCTTTTATACAGCGACAGTATGAACTCCACCCAGCTTTCGTCCAGCGGGACCACCGAAACCTCAGGATTCACCGCGGCGGGATTCGGGCGGTAATCAGCCGAATCAAGCACGTACTGCACATACTCGTGCGCCGTCAGCTCCGGGAAGATATCCTTTATCTCCTGGATATAGGCGCAGCTGTTTACGTAGAACGTGCCTATATCCCTGCCTATCTCGCTGTACAGCTTAGTGAAATCCCCCCGGTCTGCAATGCTGAACAGCCAGTAGCCGGTGTTTTCCTCAAGCACCGCCGCAGAATCTCCGCAGAAGTAACGCTCGGCGTTCGATTCATTTTCCAGCGTTCGTATAAGGAACGAGTTCTCCCTCCTCCGCATATTCAGTCTTTCCAGCGCCTGAGTTGTTTCCATTCTTTTTGTTCCTCCTGAATAAATATACCGAACGCTCTATCCATGTCACAGCCGCCGTCAGCAGCAGTCCCGCTCCGGCGCAGAGCAGCACCATCATAAGCAGCGCCGCCGCGTAGCTCCATGTGCGTTCGTTTATATAGCCGTCAGATATAACAGCGGTTATTCTGTAATTTCTGTCATAGATCAGATTATCTATAAACGGAATATCCTTGTAGTTTTCCATCAGCCAGCTATTGAGATCATATATCTTGCTGAGCGCTACGCCTTTTTCGTTTACCGTGTCTAGGTCGTTCTGAAGCGACATCGTTATCTTCGAAACCGACTGCTGTATGATACTCCCTATGGTCACGCTGAATTTGAAAACGCTTATCGCTGCGTCAAGCGCGGACTGCATGCACACCGCCGCTGATATCACCAGAGTTCCCTGCCGGAACAGCTTCTCTTTTGATTTGCAGAGATGTATCATCATCAGCGCGCCGGTCAGCCAGCACAGGATTCCCAGCGCGGCGGACTGCTTCCAGTATTCCTCCGAGATATCGGAGAGCGTGTTTTCCACTGCGTCGCGGCTGATATCCAGAACCATGTAACCGCAGACCTCGTTTCCGCGGCCGAAAATCGGCAGGGTCAGGACATAGCGCCCGCCCGCTGAATCGTCGTAAACGGAGTACACGCTGCCGCCGCTGAAATCTCCCACGCTGAACCGCGTTACGGGGCTTCCACCGTCGTTCAGGCTGTAAAGCTGGCGGCGGTCGCTGGAAAAGATGTACACTCCGTTGGTGTAGGAACAGCAGCGGCGCACTCCGCTCAGAACCGAGCTGATGTTGTAGAAGTTCTCAAGGCTCTTGCCGTTTTTCACGCCGTACTCTATCTGCCGGGTGTATTCCTGGGATTCCACCGCAAGCCGCGTGAATATAATGTCGCTGTAAATGCTGCTGAGCTCCCCGGTTTTGACGTAATACGCGCGCTGAGCCGAGAACGCTATGAGCGTCCCCATCAGTATGGTCAGCAGGACTTTCAGCTTATTCATGCTATCACCTCTACCCTCGCTACGGAATGTTTATCGTCATTGCCGGGGTCATCGTGACCGAAACGACCCCTCCCCAGTTACACATGCATTTGCTGGAGTTATTCAGCGCCGGCTTGCCGCCCACAATCACCGTAGGAGAACCCGGCGCCCAGGGAGCCGCGCACGCCGGAATACACGGCATGGGAGTCAGCACACCCATCGCCGCTGCGGTCGCGCTCGCAACCGTGGGATTTGCAGGACTGCTGCACATTCCGAAAGTCATAGGCGGCTTCGGGATATCCATTATCGTGGCGAACGGCATGCTTCCTCCCACCGCTGTGGACTGGGACGTCACCGTAAGCGGCGCGGGAGCAGCTCCGAACGTACACTGACACACCGCTGTATTTACTGCTGGATTCCCCATCACTTACCTCCTGCGAATTTCAGTTTTCCTATATCCGTGCAGCCCCTGGGAGCCGCCTCAGCCTGTGCTGTAACTACCTTCCCGGACTTTTCCGCAATGAAGCTCAGCCTGTAATTTCCGGTCTGCGCGTCCGGTCGGAACGTCCCCACCAGCAGCAGGAAGAATTCCCCGTTTTCGCCGCAGCGCAGCCGTATAAGCGGCTGTGCCGTTTCGGAGCGCTGGTGCGCGTATTTCAGCGGGCTATGAACGGAGCACAGCCCGTCCCGGCTTCCGGTGAACATTACCAGCTCGGAGGTCTTTCCGCTTCCCAGAAGGAACAGCGCAGGCAGCGCAGGCGCGCCGGTCTCCTGGAACATTCGCACCTCTGAAGCACCCGCTTCCGAGCGCTCCTCCGCGACCCGGAGATTCCCCGCCGCGCGGACTGCGTACACCGTTCCGAACCCCGGAGCGCTTCCGCACACAGACGGGTATCTGTCAGCGGCGGGGTGCCGCCTAGAGGGATTCAGCGCAACGTATGACACGCTGTCCAGGGCGCTGAACCTGGCATGGTCAACTGTTATCACCGCCTGCTCCTGCTGATAGCCCGGAGCCGTTACAGTTATCGTATGGTCGCCCTCCGGCAGGTCAGTCAGGACAAAGTACCCGCCGGGCTTGTACTCATGCTTTATTACGGCTCCGCCTTCACGGAACGAGACTTCGCTCCTGGTCAGCAGCCTGCCGGAACCCGCGTCGCTCAGGCGGAACACGCAGGACAGCCTTTTAATTACCATTCGGCTTCACCTTTCTGTCAACGGAAGGATTAGTATTGAACTGCGCAGACGTAATGCGCGGAGCAGCGCTCCTGACACGGTTGGACTGCATGAAAACCTGCGATATGTCCACCGCAAAGGACGGGCGTATCGTCTTGCTGGAATTGTTCCACACCCGGGACAGCTCCTCCCCGTTGAGCTTGATTATTTCAAGCAGGACAGGCTCGGTCTGCTCTGCAAGCGAACCTACAAGGTGCTCCGGAGGTATCGACGGCACGTCCCGCACCACCTGCATCGCCCTGCCTAGTATGCGGTATTCGTCCGCGCATTTCTGGATCGCAGGAGCTTTCGAGTGCGCGGATATCAGCGCGTGGAGCTTCATCTGCATTGGCGCGAAACGTTCCTGCGACGGGTCGTCAGGGTCGGGCTGGAATCCGGTGCGCGTGCCGCTGTCCTTCACCGTCTCGATGTTGTATATCCATATGGTGAGCTGGAAGTCCTCCGGCGACTGCGGTTCGCACAGACCGATGTGCTCCTTTTTCGCCACCGGCTCGGGAGTAAGTTCGCTGCGCAGGAGCGCCGCCAGAGATTCCCCGGCTTCGTATATTGCGGTGTATTCAGTCATTTTCAGCCCTCCAGGAACTCGCCGAACGGCGAATAGATGTCAATGTAGTATTTCCCGGCTGTCACGCCGTTTTTGTAGAAAATAATCTCCGCGCGGTTTACTCCGCCGGTCTGCTCCGGCGCTTTAAACTCCGCACCGCCCAGGTCCTTTCCTGCGAAGCTCAGCTTGAATTCCACAGTATCTCCCTCGGAGATTTCGAAAGGATACGCGGAAATTATCAGCCGCACTTTTGTTCCGCTCCTGCGGACGAACCACAGCCCTTCTCCGCGAAGGCTACCGGTAAGCGCGCTGTGAAGGGCTTCTGTCAGACCTTCTCCGGCTCCGCAGGCTGAGGTCAGCGCTCCGCCGCTCGCCTGGTCGAGTTTCAGCAGGGCGACGGCGTAGTCCGCCTTTTTTTGCAGCGCTTCCAGCCGCGTATCGCCGTAGGTCTGCCGGAGCCGCTCAAGCTCCGACGCGCTCACCGTGCCGACCTTTGCTCCGGCGGCCGCGCTCTCGTAGTCCTCCGCAGCGCTGACGTAGCCACGCAGTGCTTCGCCAAGCGCGTAGTACCCCTGAACAGCCGCGTTGTACTGCGCTGTAAAATCGCTCTGTTCCGGGGAATATTCCGCGCCTTCCGGGACGTATATCGTTCCCGGGCTGCCCCAGTCTGAAAGTTCATCTGCTGACAGCTTCAGAGCGTCAGTTATGAGATACGCGCTGCTGAAATCAAAGTCGGAACTCAGCGTTTCTCCGGTCTGCGCCTCGATTTCAGATTTAAGCGCGCTTATATCGAAAAGCAGGCTTTGCAGCTCGTAATACTTGTCGTCCCGGAGCTTCTCCGCTTCGTCACGCTCAGCCTTGGTGCATTCGCCGACGAGGTATTTCCCGGACATTTCCGCAGCGGTTTCTTTAAGCTCTGAATAAAGCTCCGAACCAGCTTTCAGCCGCTCAAGCAGCAGGTCGTAATTTATCAGCTTCTCCGCAAGAGAATACTCCATCGCGGAATGCTCACTGCAAAAGCTGTTATAAAGCTCCATGCGTGCGGCGTATAGCTCAGCCGCGGTTTCTGAGCGGGATTCGGCGGTTTCGGCTTCCGATGTTCCCGGTTCGGTTTCGGGGGCGTTCAGGGCGTTCTCAAATTTTGCTGAGATCTCCGCCAGGTCTGCGAAAGATTCCTGCATTGCGGGAGCCGTGACGTCGCTGCAAAATAAGCCGTACGCCGCCGAATGCGCGGTCAGCAGCAGAGCCGCAGTTACCGCCGCAGCGGCTGATATTCTACGCTTCATCGTCTCCCCCTTTGAACCCCAGGCTCTCGAAATCCCTGATGTCAAGCCCTATCTCCTCAAACAGCCGTTCAATGTCGCCGCCGTGCTCATCGTCCAAGCCGCCCGCGCTGTCCGCAGGAGATTCCGGGGCGGTTCCCGCAGCGGCTGAGTTCATCAGCAGCACGCCGTCCGGAGACGTCCACCAGTAACGCACCGCGCCGTTTTCTGCGGCGGCCCAGCACTTTACGTCTGACCCGGAAACCCCCAGCGCTTCCGCAATGCCCGGCAGCGCGGAGTCGACCTGATATGCGCCCTCCGCCGGGATATCCTCTGCGGAGCTTATTTCCACGGAAATCCCGCCTACCGGAACAGCGTACACCGCGCGCACTTTTGCCGGAACATCTCCCTCAGCGAAGCTGCATTCCAGAACTATTCCGCAGTCCACTGTCAGTAAGAAACCGTCCTCCTGCACTGTCCGGACTGCCCCTGGGAACAGCTCCGCAGCCTCGGAAGCGTCCATTCCGGCTATTGCTCCGTACGCGATATCGCCTCCGCTGAACTGTCCGGAATACACCGTGTTCCCCGCCGCGTCGGTGAGCGTTCCTGTGCCCTCCGGAATGTTCCCGGCAAAGCAGCCGTCGTATTTCATTCCATTGGGGTAGGTGCGCACCGCGGCTCCGGAAACGCTTCCGTCCTTGAATGTTCCGGCGGTAACGGTTCCGTCGCTTCCGTAGAGGGTCCCGCTGCCGCTGCAGAGGCTCTTTTCGAACTCGCCGCTGTACACGCGCACGCCGTTTTCATACAGCGTTCCCGTGCCGGAATACTCGCCCATTTCAAAGCCGCCGCTGTAGATTTTCACGCCGTGCTCGTCATAGAGAGTTCCCTCGCCGCTGTACTTCCCGGCGGTGAACCTTCCGTTGTATTTCAGCGTTCCATCGGGGTAGTACTCAAGCGCTTCCCCGTGCGGGACTCCACCACTGAATCCTCCGCTGTAGTGCAGCGAGCCGTCGGCGTAGTTCTCCTTGCCCGCTCCCTCGGGAATTCCGTCCGTGAAGTTCCCGGTGAACAGCACCACGCCGTCCTGCGAGATCGTTCCGCTGCCCTGGAGCACTCCGTTTCTGAACTCCCCGGAAAACGTCCTGCCGTTCTCCGTCAGTTCGCCGGAGCCGTTGTATTTTCCGTCCGCGAATTCGCCGCGGTACAGCACCGTACCATCCTCAAGGTACAGTATCCCGCTTCCGCTGTACTGCCCTTCGGAATAATTCCCGGAATATTTGTTCCTGCCGTTTTCCCAGTATTCCTCGCCGAATTCCTCATATTTACCGTCTTTCAGCCTGCCTTCGAACCGGAGTTCATCAAGCTCTTCTCCGTAGTATATCCTGACTCTGCCGGAATAACTGCTCAGCGCGGCGTCATTCCCGCGGAAGTCCCGGACCCACCACCAGCTGGTAAACAGCGGATGAAGCAGGAATACGTACACCAGCGGGATTGCCACGAGCAGCACCGCAACAAGAAGCACCAGCGACTTTGCAACGTATATGCTGCCCCAGTCGAAGTAATCCTCGCGCTTTTCGGGCTTGCGCTTCGCGATCTTCGGGAGCTTTTTCACAGCGCCCGGTATCGCCGTCGCGACCCTTCCGGCGCTGAACATGTAATTTATCTTGCTGTAAATCACCCGGAACGGGCGAAGTAATGCATTTTTCAGCACACGGATCGTCAGCGCGATCCCGCTCGAGATCTTCTTGATCATGCGTCATTTCCTTCCATGAGGGGTATTGCTTACGCCTCGCTGCCGTCGTATATCCGGTAGGTCAGCCGGCGCCGCCCGGAATTAATGTTGTGTTCCGCCAGGTAGAGGTAGTTACGCGCCGCACCGTCGTCCGGAGCGTATTTCACGATATCCATGAAGCGCGTCCGGGCTGCGGTGAAATCGCCGCTCTCAAACAGCGATACCGCCTTCGCGAACTCCGCGCTGAACTGCTCCTTCAGCTTTATCAGCGCGTAGGGGTCGCTGTCGAATATGTCGTACAGGCACTCACCCGCGATACCCGGGGCGGAGAACTCCCCTATGCGGCGGCTGCGATACCTTCCCTGCGGCAGGGTGCGGAACGCATCCCCGGTGCATACGATGTACAGACTGCTCCCGCTGCACAGCTTCTCTATTTCCTCGGCCTCGGTGATAACTCCGGACACCGCCGCCGGCTCCATTCGCTTTTCGTCGCCAATAAATCCAAGCAGCACGTCGCCTTCGCTTATCACTACCCTGACGTCGGCGGTGCGCCTTCCCTTTTTCCTGCCGACTTCGTTGTACGCAGCCATTGCTTCGCGTATCCGTATCGCTGCGCGTACCGCGTCGTCAGCGCTGTTAAATATCGCACTCAGTCCGTTGTACAGGAAGTTATACGCCGTTCCGCTGAATTCTCCGATTATCGGTATCATCTGCTCGAACACGCCGTTTACGCTCTCGAAAATATCCTGCGACTCCATCATGCTGCCGGTACCCGACATCGTGAATCTCAGCAGCAGCACCGCCATTCTGCGTTTTGAGTGCAGAGACTTGTCAACGCGCTCTATCTGGGTCTCTCCGAGGTTTTTCAGAAAGCTCAGCGGAACGAATCTGTAATAGGAATTGTTCAGCCGCTCAAGGCTGGTGGTTTTGTCAACGATGTGGTCGGAAAGCGCCCTGACGGACTTCGACAGCTCCTCTATCTCGTCGCCTGTGCGAATGTCGATAGGCGCGTTATACTCGCCGCAGGCTATCCTGTCGACCGATTTTTTCAGCCTGCGGACCGCCCCGGCGGTGATATTTTCGATAATCATGAAAATCACGACAAGCACAACTCCGCCGCCGACAAGGAACATATTAATAAGCGCCTGTATCTTCTGGACTGCGCCCGACAGCGCGCTTATGCGGATCCCAACTACCATGAAAACATCGTCGGAAGTCACCGGCAGTGTGATTTTCCGGACAAGGAACAGCTTTCCGCCCTCCGTGCCGCTGGCGGTGACGAATTCCTCGCGGCCGGTCATGCCCTGAGCCAGCGCGGAGAGGTTCACGCCGTACATCAGGCGGTCTGCGGGGGTTCCGGAGGGATACAGCTCCGTGGAGGCTATCAGCTCGGCGCGGGAGCCATTCAGTCTGACAAGGTGCACCTGCGGCTTTTCATCGTCGCCGCTGAATCCGTCCGACGGGTCTGCGGCGGCCGCTGCCTCGCCTTCCGCGGCAAACAGGTGTTCGTACTCGCTGTACTGCGGCTTCCCGCCGATAACGCCGCTCATAAGATCCTGATAGCTGTTTGCGATGAGCTGCGCTTCATGGCTGTAGTTTGCAGTAACGATATTCTCCACCTGCGGAATTATTATCAGGTACGACAGTGAGTACAGCACCATGAATATCAGCATTATCATCAGCAGCGACTGCCGCAGCAGTATCGAAAGGTGCATTTTCAGTATGCTGACGTAAAAATCCCAGGTCAGGATAGTAAGCAGTATCACCGCCGCAGCCGTTCCTGCAAGCGCCAGTATCGAATTTATCTGCGCTCCCCGGTCGACCTCGTCGGTGTATATTCTGGACATCACTGAGAAACTTCCGTAATACAGCCTCTCGGTTTCACCGCGGATAGTTCCGAAAATGTTGCCTGTTATTCCCACGGAAATATCCGTGAAATCCGCGGTGGACAGCGCTTCCTCGGCGTTGATGATACGGCTGCCCGAAACCGCCGCCGACATCGAAAGATCCTTTGACAGCGTGTAGATATCACCGTCGGCGGAGTTCATCATGTATACAAGGTCGATCCCGTTCCAGAAGCGGTCGAACACCGGAGAGCCGGCAGGCATGTCAAACTCGCGCTTTCCGGAGCTGCTCAGCACGGTAAGTCCGCCGTTTCTGCCAAGCACAACGCTGCCGTCCGTGAACGCGTACGCGCCGTATATCTCCGCGTCCGGAAGCCTGTGATCCGCTATTTTCGCGGCTG